>Ga0307477_10000122_pt1 | contig 112030 bp, 87 predicted proteins | sample atmos_gasesECM2C_FD_203316 | JGI IMG/M metagenome (GOLD analysis project Ga0307477, IMG submission 203316) | Hardwood forest soil microbial communities from Morgan-Monroe State Forest, Indiana, United States - atmos_gasesECM2C_515 | ecosystem: Environmental > Terrestrial > Soil > Temperate... | reverse complement strand
GACACCGGCGCTGACTACCGATGCGAGTTCGCCAACGTGGTCACCGACGTCGTGGTGCGCACGCCGGACGCCGGAGGTTCAGGCGCCGGCAAGGTCCTTGCGGTGCTGGGCTGGAAGTACGGCCAGAAGGGCTACCGGAACGAGACGACGAATGTCATCGACGCGAGCGTCCCGCAGGCGCCGCGGAATGGTGTCTACGTGTCGTCCACAGGCGCGCCCGGAACGTTCTCCTTCGTCGATCCCGGGAACACCGCGCCGACCGCGAACGGCTTCACACCGACTCCGCTGGTGGGCAGGGTGGCGCTCGGTATCGCCCGCGGACCGGGCCAGAACCACGACATCGTCTACGCGCTGGTCCAGGATGCGAACAAGCTCTCCAACGGCTGCGTCGACTTTCTCGACTTCCAGCTGACGTGCAGCCCACCGTGCCCGGTGGGAAGCATCGGGTGTGCAAGCAACACGTACCTCGACGCGCTCTACGTCTCGAGCAACTTCGGCACGACGTGGACGCGGCTCGCGGACGCCAAGGCGCTGCAGCAACCCGGCGACGGCAGCGCACTCAGCGCCGGAACCGTGCTGGGCAACGACGGCGTGGGCCCTGGCTACCAGGCCTGGTACAACGAGTGGATCGATCCGGACCCGACGCGGACCGACCCGGTCACGCATGCACCTACACGCCTTCTCTTTGGGCTCGAGGAGGTGTGGGAGAACGACTCCGGTGCGACGCCCGTTCCGCAGGACGGCAGCGTCGCTCCCGAGCAGTTCCACGTCATCGGCCGGTACTGGAACAGCTGCACCGGTCTCACGGTGGACCCGATCGCGCAGCCCTGCACCGGCAACCCGCCCACGGGCAGCACCACCCACCCGGATCAGCACGCCGACATGCTCGTCCCCGACGCGCAGGGCGGCGGTGTGACGCTGGTGGCCGGCAACGACGGCGGCGCGTTCCTGCAGCACACCGACAGCGTCACCGACTTCGACAACCTGCACTGGGGCAACGGCGTCGACGTCAGCCCCAGCACGCCCACCGGCGTCAGCGGCGACAACATCGGCGCGCACACGCTCCTGCCCTACGCGGTCGACGTCTCCAAGGACGGGACCGTGCTCACCGGGCTGCAGGACAACGGCGCCATGATGATCAGGCCGGACGGATCAGAGCAGATGGTGTTCGGCGGAGACGGCTTCTTCACCGCCATCGACCCGAACAACTCGAGCAACCAGTTGGAGGAGTACGTGGCTGGACGGGTGAGCGTCAGCCCCGACGGAGGGCACACGTACCAGAGCAAGGATCCCAACAACGCGAACTCGAGCTTCCAGCCCACCGCGCAGTTTTCCACGCCGTTGCAGCGCGACCCCAACCCAACGGGTGACCCGAACATGAACGCGCACGCGATCATCGGCTCCGAATTCATCATGGATACGACAAGCGCATACACGACGTTCTGCCAGGCTCCAAGCTGCGACCTGGTCGACACCAGCCTCTACTGGAATCAGGTGTTCGATCTCGGCACCGACGGCAGCGCATTCAGGTCCACAACGGGCATCGACCTCAGCGGTGCCAATGCGTACGCGGGCTGGTGCAGCAACTGCTACACGAACGCGGGCGCACCGTTCAACAGCGGTGTTGCCACCAACGTCGGTGGATCGCTGCCGCCGAAGGTCGGCGCCACCGACGGCTGGCACATCGCCACGGCTGCCGGGCTCCCGCACCGCGTCATCACGTCGATTCGCATGGACCCGAGCGATCCGAACACGGTGTACGTGACACTCGGGACGTACCTCCCGAGGTGGATCCCGGCCGCCGCGCAGGGGCCGCATCCGGACGCGGGCACCGGGCACGTGTTCAAGTCCTCCGACCACGGCGAGCACTTCACCGACATCACCGGCAACCTGCCCGACGCACCTGCCAACTGGAGCCTGATCCACAACGGCCAGCTAGTCGTCGCGACCAACGTCGGCGTGTTCATCTCCAGCAACACCGACGGCGGCGCCTACTCACCGCTGGGGACGAACCTCCCCGTGGTTCCCGTCTTCCAGATGGAGCTGCAGCCCGGCAACGGAGATGCGCTGTACGCGGCGACGTTCGGCCGGGGCGTCTACCGCTACGACTTCAGCAGTCCCAGCTCGGCCATCGCCGAGTTCCCGACCGGCATCGGAGCCTCCGGGTTGGTGCTGGCCCTGGCTGGAACGTGGTTCGTGAGACGGAGGCGCCGCGTCGCGCAGATCGCCTCGTAGCGTCGTCGGGGCGGCCGCTCCGCGAGCGCTTCAGCGCTCGGCGGCGGTCGCTGCGGCCGGTGCGCGCAGGATGCTGTCGAGGAGCCCCGGGTAGACCGCGTCCACCTCGGCGCGCCGCAGCGTCGTCATCCGACGCGTGCCCTCGCACCGCTGCTGGAGGATCCCGGCCTCGCGCAGAACTCGGAAGTGGTGGCTGAGGGTCGCTTTCGTCACCGGGAGGTCGAAGCCGCCGCAGGGACGCTCACCTCCCGATCCGGCCAGCGCGCCGACGATCGCGAGGCGGATCGGATCCCCCAGCGCCTGCAGGACGGTCGTGACGTCCGCGACGGGCCGCGGTTCCAGGTCGAGGAGGGTCGCGGCCTCGTCCGGCTTCCCCATCTCTCGCTCAGCTCCCAATTGTTTGACAACCATCGAACACCTAATGTACGATCTGGGTCTAACAATAGCACCGGATTCGAGGAGGTGCCGTGACGACGACGCACTCGCGACAGCTGACCCGTGAGCCACGAGCTGTTCTGCACGTGGGGCGCGATGGCGCAGACCCCGACCACCTGCACTTCGACCGCAAGGCCCGTGTCTGGTGGCTGCACGTTCGCCAGGACCCGCAGGAGCCGGAACCGCTGCAGGACCTGACCCAGGGCGCGCCGCAGGCCGCCTGAGCGCCGGCCCGGCTGGGTCAGCCCCCCCGTTCGCTCGCTTCTCGGCCGGCTGCGGCGCCGCCGCCACACGGCGCTCTGGTCGACGAAGGCGCCTGGGTACTGCCGCGATCGCCTGGTCTCTACGCTTGGGCGAGGATGGCACTCCCCAAGATCGGGATCACCTGCAGCCCGCGGCGAGGACTCGACTATTACGCGCCGTACATCCACGCCCTGGAGGTCGCGGGCGCAGATCCGGTCACGCTGGAGCCGGAGTCATTCATGAGTGAGCCCCGGGCTGTTGAGGTCGTTGGGATGCTGGATGGGCTGTTGTTCCCGGGCGGGTGGGACGTCGAGCCCGGGCGCTACAGGGAGAAGGCCGAGAGCGAGAGCGCCGACGTCGACCCGCCGCTGGACGCGACCGAGATCGCGCTCGTCCGCGCCGCTCTGCGCTCACAGACGCCGGTTCTCGGGATTTGCCGCGGCCAGCAGGTGATCAACGTCGCGCTGGGCGGCACCCTGCGGCAGCACATCGACGGACATGACATGCACGGTCAGCCACGGCACCGGCTCGCGCACTCGGTGCGCATCGAACCCGAGTCGGAGTTCTCCCGAGCGACTGAAGCCGGTGAGCTCATGGTGAACAGCCTTCACCATCAGGCTGTCAACGACGTCGCGCCCGGTTTGAAGGTCACCGCGGTCAGCGGCGACGGAGTGGTGGAGGGGGTCGAATCAGACGACGGAACCGTCGTTGCGGTGCAGTGTCATCCTGAGGAGCTCGTGGGTGCGGACGGCTGGGCGGAGTCGTTGTTCCGCCGCTTCGTTCATCGCGCCGCCCGCAACAGTGTTCGGGCGCGAGAAACGCCGATGGCCTGAGCTCTCCCGTCGGACGGTGGGGTTACGGCGGCGTTCGTGACCCGCGGCTCGCGCTGCGCGCGGCGCTGCGCCGCGCAGCCCACGCCGACAGCGCCGCGCCGGCTCCCAGCGCCCCCGCGAGGGGAAACTCGGGGACGGCCGCGGCGGCGGATCCGGGGAGGATCGACGGCGTGCCGCCCGGGCGATGCCCTCCCGGGTACGGCTCGACTGCCCGGTTGGGGTCCGCGGTGCTGCAGGTCAAGTCCGAGACGGCCGGGTTGCCGGGCGCCGCAAGCGACGGCGGCGTCGCAAACGCCGGGTTGCTGAAGTCGAAGAAGTCGAGCAGGTTGTCGGCGTTCGCGTCGCGCAGCGTCATCGGCGCCAGGTTCCACTTGGTCTCGATGAAGCTGAGGATCGAGGTGTGGTCGTGGACGACGCTGGAGACGTAGTTCGCGCGCGACCACGGGGACACGACGACCGCGGGAATGCGCACCCCGTAGGTGTCGTAACCGCCCGGCACGTCGTTGGACCCGAGCTGCGGCGGGATGCTGTCCGGAGCGACGGCGGCCGGCGGTGGGACATGGTCGTAGTACCCGCCGTGCTCGTCGTAGCACCAGACCAGCATCACATTGCGGTTGGTCCAGTGCGGGCTCTGCGTGATGGCGTTGACCACGCCCGACACGAAGCTCTCGCCGTAGTTGATGTTCGCCGGGTTCTCCTCGTCCTGCCCGTTGGCGCGGGTGCTCGGCGGCACCGGCGAGTTGGGCGGCAGCGATCCGATGGCGTCGACCACGTCGAAGTCCGGGTCCACCAGGGACACGTTGGGCAGGGATCCCGACGCTGCGTCGGCGTAGAACTGCGCGATCGGCGAGATGTGCGTCGGGTTGTTCTCGACCACCGAAGGAATGATCGCCACCTCCGGCAGGTCGGTGGCGTAGCACGTCCAGGTCAGGCCGGCCGCGTTGAGGCGGTCGAAGATCGTGCCGTTGGGTGGCCCGGGATCGGTGGGGCCGGGTGTGATCGTGGCGATCAGCCCGTAGGCTGTGGCCGCGTAGAGGAAGCGCCGGTTGGGATACGTTTGTGCCGGAGCTGACGCGAACCAGCGGTTGGCCACGGGGAAGGTGCTCGCCAGCGAGTAGTAGAAGGGAATGTCCGTGTGATCCCAGAAGCCCATCGACACGTCGCCGCACTGGGGGGCGCCGACAAAGCCGTCCATCCTCCCGCCGTGCACCGAGAGGTGCGTCGCGGTCCAAGCCTGGCTGGGGTTGCTCTCCATCTGGCACGTGCTGGGCATGTGAAAAGAGCGGACGAACCCGTTCGGCCCGGCGGGGTTGTAGTTGAGCAGCGACCCGTCGGTGTCGAGCGTGAGGCCGTCAGCCGAGGGTCGGCCGCCCGCGACGTGGGGGAGCATGCCGAGGTAGCTGTCGAAGGAATGGTTCTCCATCATCACGATGACGACGTGGTCGATGGGGATGGAGGGGTCGGGCGTGCCGGCCGGTCGTGTCGGATCGGGCAGTGCGCCGGGGGCTCGCAGCAGTCCGGCCGCGACCGCGTCGACCGTGCGCTTCCAGCCGAGCCCCGAGAGAGCGGCCGCGATTGCGCCGCCGGTCTGCAGAACTGTGCGTCGCGAGGGACGGACGAGCCTTCCTGTCTGCGGGTGCATCTGCCTCAGGGGATCATAGGGATCGCCGCCGGCGGGACGTGAGGTCGTATGGCCTCACGTCCCATCAAGCAAGCGCTAGAAATCGCTAGGACGCGTCAGACAGCGGCGGGTTGAAGATGTATGTCGCAGAGAACGTCGACATGATCGTGACCGCAGCGGGAAGCGGGCAGCTGGTCTTCAGCTTCGAGACCACCACCGGCACATTGGTGACGTTGACGATGAACTTGCTGTGGTCATCGTACGTACCTATTGCCGTGTAGGGGCCCGACGGCGCGACCGTGATCTGACACCCCTGCGACGTGGTGACGATGGCGCCGTGTTGTGGGACGACGACCTCGGCTCGATCGCCGGTGTTCGGCTCGGTTGAGCCCGTGCCCGTCTCGTCGTTGGCTCGGTCCAAGCCCCCGATCTTCCATACCCCCTGCACCTTGGTGGTGTCGTTTCCGCCGAGCGAGTCGGTACACGGCTTCGGTGGGCTGCCGCCGTCGTCGAACACCACCAGGGGGCTGACGTTCATCAGCCCAAGCCCCGTAGCGGGCGTGTGGGCGCCAGAGGTGGAGTGTTTGCAGTAGACGGTCAGCGTAGGCGCCTTGCCCGGGACGCTGAAACAGGTGAACGTGCCGGTAGGCCGGCCGGTCGTCGGACAGCCCGTCGGAGTACCCGTCGCGGTGCCCGTGATCTGTGTGTTCGCTGGCTTGTAGTGGTCTTCCGTATCCCCCGCGGCCGGTGACGCCCGCACCAGCACGATCCCGAAGGACAGCGCGACAGCGGCGGACGCCAAAACCGCTCCAGCTTTGCCGGCTCGATGCATCCCATGCCCTCCTTGATGTTCTGAACCCGAATGACTCCATAAACGCGAAAGAGGCGCGAGACCTGCGGCCTCGCGCCCCTTCTCTGTCAAGTTGCTAGATCAACCCTTGTCGAACACCTTGGCCACCGGGCCCGAAGCGGTCCCGGCGTGGAAGACGTAGATCGCGTAGAAGGTGGTCATCACGCTTGCGGTCACGGGCAGCGGGCAGGAGTTACTCAGTTTGGCGATCGACACTGCCAAAGTGGTCGTTGCCACGTGGAATACGCCGGCGTCGTTGTACGCGCCGCCTACGAGCGAATCGCCGCTTGGCGAAACGGTGATCTTGCAGCCCTGCGACGTGGTGACGACCACGCTCCCCTGGGGTACACGGACTTGCATCGTGTCACCTGTCGCGTTCGGCTCCGCGGTCGCCTCGTCGCTCAGCTTGTCGTTCTCCTGGGTCGCCCACAGGTGACCGTTGGTACCCTGCGTCACCTTGGACGTGTCGGATCCTCCAAGCGAGTCGGTGCAAGGCTTGGTGCCGCCGTCCGAGAAGACCGGCAGCTGATTGAGATTGTTGAACCCGAGCGGGGCTGTCGCAGCCGGCATCTTGTCGCCGGATGTCGAGAACTTGCAGTACACGGTCAGCGTGGGTGCCTTTCCGGGGACGCTGAAGCACGTGACGGTGCCGGTCGGCCGCCCGGGCGCCGGGCACTGCGACGGCAGTCCGGTCGCGACGCCGACCAGTTGGGTACCGGCGGCGACGCCGCCGTAGTGGTCGTCGGCGTCACCGGTCGCGGACACCATGACGGTCCCTAGCGCGAGCGTCGTGGCCACCGCGGCGACTGCGACTCCCGCTTTCCTAAATCGCTTCATTCCTTTCTTCTCTCCTTGTGATGGCTGGCTACAACTGACGGTTCCAAAACTCACGGCGGCGCGCGAGACGGCCCCGGTGCCCCGACCCGGTCCCTGGAACGACGGTCCCATTCGGTGGATTCCGTGGCTGCGTTCCTCCCGTGCCCTTCTGCGCCCCTACAAGCCGTCGCCGAAGGCGTCTGCGACGCTCGGTTCTTCCCCCCGTCCACTTAACGTCTATACCCCGCCAAACCCTACCCCCTATGTACCACACCGCGCATAGCGGGCGCTGAGCGGGTTCGGGCGCCGCGCCCATCGACGCCGCCGGGTGCCGCCGGCCCAGCCTTCATCGACCCAGTGCAACGTGCCTATACTCGGCTGGTCGACAAACCATTTGGAGGGGGATTCGGAGGGATTGGACCCGGTGCAAGCGACGACCCCGCCGAACGTTCTATTGAATAGGACACGGCAGATGGGTCTTAATGTGCTCTTGACCAACGCGACAGCGCACCTCGTGGGGGGCAGACCAGCAGGTGGCTAGCCGAAGCCGGCGCGGGCTGACGACCCTGGGCGAGCAGTCGATCCTGTTCGCGTCCGCGGTCCGGGGAACATTCCAACGCCCGTTCTACCTGGCCGAGTTCCTCGACCAGTGCCGCTTCATCCTCGGTGCCTGCTTCGTCCCGCTGCTGCTCACAGGGCTGGGCTGGGGGACGATCGTCGCGCTCGAAGCCGGCAACTTCTTCAAGCTGGCGTCCGCGGAGTGGCGCATCGGGGGCTTCATGGTGCTGGCCAACGTTCGCGAGTTCGCACCGGTCGCCACCGGGCTGATGGTTGCTGCGGTCTGCGGCACCGCGATCACGGCCGACCTCGGCGCGCGCAAGGTCCGGGACGAGCTCGAGGCCCTGTCGGTCATGGGCATCAGCAACATCCTGTTCATCGTCACGCCGAGGTTCCTGGCGCTGGCCTTCATGACCGCCCTCTACAACGTGCCGATGATCGTCTTCACCTGCCTGAGCGGGTACCTCGCCAGCTTGGCGCTGGTCGGGGTGAACAGCGGGGCGTTCCTCAGCACCTTCTTCACCCAGGGCACGCTGCAGGACCTCTACGGCGGGGAGATCAAGTGCATCGTCTTCGGCATGCTCATTGCCACGATCTGCTGCTACAAGGGGATCACCGCACGAGGGGGAGCGGAGGGGGTGGCCCGCGCGGTGCACCAGGGTGTAGTGGCGTGCTTCGTGAGCATCCAGATCTTCGAGTACCTCTACACGCCGACAGTGCTCGCACTGTTCCACGCCAACAACGTGCTCAGGTGACGATGAGATGGCAGTAGCAACTCCAACCCGCCGCGCCCCGGCCCCGGTCACAGTCCCCCGGCCGGGCCCCGCCCAGGGATTCCGCGGCCGCATCGAGACGCTGGGGAAGATCGTCAACTTCTCGGCCAGCGCGATCGCGCACATCCCGCAGTCGACGCGCTACATGCGGGAGGTCTGGTGGTACGCGGCGTTCCTGGCGATCGGGTCCACGCCTGTAGCGCTTGTTCTGACCTACTTTACGGGCAGCGAGTGCAGCGTCGAGGCCTACTACTCGCTGTCCCAGATCGGCGCTCAGTCGCTCGCAGGCGTCTTCAACGCCATCTGCGACACGCGTGAGATCACACCGCTCTTCTTCGGCTTTGCCATCGGCGCAAAGGTGGGATGCGGGCTGGTGGCGGAGCTTGGAACGATGCGCGTCAACGAGGAGATCGACGCGCTCGAAGTGATGGGGATTCCGAGCAAGGTCTACCTCGTCAGCACCCGGATGCTGGCCTGCTTCATCGTGCTCCCGTTCATGTACATGCTGTCGCTGGGGATCTCGTACCTCGGGTCCTACGTCGTGCAGATGTTCCAGGTCCCAGCGGGCACCATCTCGAGCGGCGTCTACGCCGACTATTTCTATCGCTTCATCAACGTGCAGGACCTCGTCTTCTCGATGATCAAAGCGGTGGTCTTCGCGTTCCTCATCGTTTGCGTTGCGGTGTACTACGGCTATACCGTCACGGGAGGAGCCGTGGGCATCGGCAAGGCGGTGGCCAAGACGATGGGGGTGGCGCTGGTCCTCACCGTGGTGGTCAACGCGCTCCTGACACAGCTGTTCTGGGGCACCAACCCCAACCTGCCGATTCAAATCTGACATGAACGCTTTCACACCAAGCCCGCAAGACGATGCCGCCGAGAGCACCGTGGCCCGGTCGGCACAACCTTCTGCTCCGCCGCGTCCGGTTCGGCCGGCGCCGGTGACCGTCCCGCGGTCGCCATCCGCTCCCGAGCCCGACGGCGCCGAGGTCCACCTGTCCGGGCGGAGCTCCATCGACGCCCACCTTCCCAGGCCTTCCTCCCAGTCGGAGTCCACCTGGAACAAGGACGCCGTCATCGAGCTGCTGGACCTGCACAAGGCCTTCGGCACGCTCAAGGTGCTCGACGGCGTCACCTGCCGCATTCCGCGGGGCGAGATCACCGTGCTGATGGGCCCGTCGGGCACCGGCAAGAGCGTCACGCTCCGCCACATCGTCGGGCTGCTGCCCCCGGATCGCGGCGACGTCTACGTGGACGACAAGGACGTGCCCAGGCTCGACGAGCGCGAGCTGCTGGCGCTGCGCAGGGGCATCGGGATGCTCTTCCAGGACGGCGCGCTGTTCTCGTCCATGAACCTGTACGACAACGTCGCGTTTCCCCTCCGCCAGCACACGCGCAAGAGCGAGGCTGACATCCGCGACATCGTCATGGAGCACCTCATCGAGGTGGGCCTGGCCGGCGCCGAGAAGCGCATGCCGAACGAGCTGAGCGGAGGCATGCGCAAGCGCGCCGGCTTCGCGCGAGCACTCGTCATGGAGCCCAAGATCCTGCTCTTCGACGAGCCGGACAGCGGCCTCGACCCGGTGCGGACCACGCTCCTCTGCGACCTCATTCGCGAGATCAGCGAGAAGTACCGCGCGACGTCGATCGTCGTGAGCCACGACGTCGGCGCCGTGCGCCGGTTCGCCGACAACATCGGCATCCTCTACAAGGGAAAGATGCGTCACTTCGGTACGCAGCAGGAGATCGCCGAGTCCGACGACGAGTTCGTGCACCAGTTCTTCAACGCCTCGTCAGAGGGGCCGCTGGGGATGGACTGACCTCACCATGAAATTCACACGGTCGCTGATCGTCGGCATCGCCATGGGGGCGGTCCTGGTTGGCGCCGCCACCTTCGCGCTGTTGTCACCGCGTCTCGGCGGGCAGACCACCCACGAGATGAAGGTGATCTTCCCCAGCGCCGACGGGCTGGTGAGCGGCAGCGACGTTCTCGAGGCCGGCACGAAGATCGGCACCATTAGCGACATCGAGCCGCAGATGGGGAACTCGGCCGTGGTCACGCTGGACATCACCAGCGACCACTGGCCCCTGCACCAGGGGATCAGCGCCGACATCAGGCCCAAGTCGCTCCTCGGTGAGAAGTACGTAGACCTCCACGACGGCCCCCAGAGCGGTGTGACCTACGACTCGGCCGTTGTCCTCCATGCGTCGACGAACGCGGACCCGGTGGAGTTGGATCAGTTCATCAACAGCCTGAACCCGCCCACTCGCACCGCCATCCGGGTGCTCCTCGACGACCTCGGCGCCGGCGTGGCGGGCCAGGGGAACAACCTTAACACCGCCATCGCGGCGGGGAGGGCGAACCTCGCAAACCTCGCGGTATTCGGCAAGACGCTGAACGACCGCGACCCGGACCTCGACCGCATCCTCGTCGGTCTCGAAGGGGTGCTGGCCAAGATCACCACCAACGACCAGCTCAACCAGATGAGCCAGCTGATCACCAACGGTCAGCAGGTGCTCAACGACATCGAGACCGTGCAGGCGCCCTTCAGCCGCGGCTTCTCGGATGCGAACGCAGCCCTTGCAGACCTCAACGTCGCGCTCGACGGAGCCATCCCCAGCCTGCGTTCGACCCTGAACATCGCGCCTGCGCTCGTCTCGAACCTGCAGCAGGAGACCACGCTCCTCGCGGAGCTGGGCACAACGGTGACGACCCAGGAGAACAAGAGCCCGAACAACGAGTGCAACCGGTTCACCCAGGCGGATCAGCCGATCTCGTCGCTGACGGGTCTGCAGCAGTGCTCGCCGCTCTGGATGCTCATCCGAGGCCTGCTCAGCGGGCCGAGCATCACGACCGGCGCCATCGAGAAGGGCCCGGGGCGGCAGACGATCAATCCCGTCTTCCGCATCTGCGTCAACAACACCGTTCCGCAGCAGTCCGGCCTGGGGGCCTGTGACGAATACCCGGTGGCGCCGGGCGTGCCGAATCTCGCGGCCTTCGGCGGATCCATGCACGGAGAGGGCGCTATGATCGCCGCCTTCCTGGGGACCTGACGTGCGCAGCCGTTGGAACCTGCCGATCTACCTTTTTTACCTCGGTCTCTGCCTGACGGTGATCGGGTTCATCGTCGCCCAGATGGGCCTGGTGGCGCCCTGGTCACACCCCTACAGCGTCAACGCGCAGTTCTCCGATGCCGCCGACATCCTGAGCAACAACGAGGTGTACATGGACGGCGTGCGCGTCGGCCACGTCGGCAACGTCGCGGTGGTCGACGGGCAGGCCAAGGTGCAGCTGGTCATCGACGACTCGCATGCGCTTCCCCTGTACGCGAACGCCGGGGCCGAGGTGCGCAAGAAGAACCTGCTCGGCGAGACGTACATCGACCTGCAGCGCGGCAGCGGCAGCTATCCGATGGGCGACGGCGGCACCATCCCGATGAGCCGCACGATTCCGATCACCGAGATCGACCAGGTCCTGTCCATCTTCGACCCGGAGACCGTGCAGCGCCTGCAGCTGCTCATCAACGCGCTGGGCGACACGACGCGAAACAACGGCGCCAACATGAACGACGAGGCGTCCACGACAAATCAGCTGCTCACCACGCTGAACGGGCCGGCTCTGGAGCTCTCCGTCCGGCAGCAGCAGGTGCAGGACATCGTTCTCGAACTGCAGCGCTTCTATCAGGTGCTGGCGACTCAGCGTGACCAGGTGCGCCAGGAGTTCGGCACCTGGAACCAGGTGATGGCGCAGCTCGCCAACCAGGAGGGCGACATCGGCGGAACGCTGCAGCAGGCAGACTCGCTGCTGCAGAACCTGAACACGCTCGTCTCCGGGGAGCACGGCAACATCAGCACAACGCTGAGCAGCCTGCCCGGCGCGCTGACCAACGTCAACGGCTTCCTGGACCAGGCGAATCTCGTTCTCGCCGACCTGTCGCCGTATCGCCAGTACATCGCCGACATCTTCCCCGGGCTCGGCTCGTCGTTCACGGACAAGGATCCCAACGGAAACCATTTCTGGTCGGTGTTCTCCATCACGTGCACGGCGCCTCCACTGCACCCCGCGCTCTGCAACGGCGACGTGCCAACCAGCTACTCGACCGGTACGCCGGCGAACAGCGCCTGGGCGGCGTACTCAACGCCGAGCGGCCAGTGAACCGAAAGCGAACGCTTCGCAACGGGATCATCATCGCGGTGTTCACCGCGATGTGCGTGGCGATCATGGAGTTCTTCGCGGTCAACATCGGCCAGTCGGTGCCGTTCTCGTCCGCGTACACCGTGCACGCCATGTTCAGCGACGCCGACGGCATCCCGACCGCCGCCGACGTGCGCGTGGGCGGGGTGGACGTGGGCAAGGTGCTCGACGTCTCACACCAGGCATCGACTCCCGGGGAGACGGTGGTCACCTTCCAGATCACGGACTCGAAGGCGATCCCCCTCTACTCGAACGGGTACGCGATGGTGAAGCCGAAGACGCTGCTGGGTGAGAAGTACATCGAGCTCACAGTCGGCAACCCGGCCACCGCCGACCCCATAACCAGCGGCGGCTACCTCAGCTCGGCGCAGACCGGCAAGGACGTGTCGAACGACGAGATCTTCAACGCGTTCGACGCCCCGACGCGCGCTCAGCAGCAGCAGGTGTTCCAGGCGCTGGACGTCGCGACGCAGGCGCGCTCAGGTGACATCCAGGCCATCCTTCCGCAGCTCACGACCGTCATCGACAACCTGTATCCCTTCACGCGGGTGTACGAGAAGGATCAGCCTCAGGTGGACGACATCTTCGTCCAGCTCAACACGATCATGCAGACGCTCGCCGACGAGCACGAGCAGCTCGCCGGGCTTCTCAGCAATGGGAACGTCGCGCTCGGGGCAGTGGCCCAGAAGGACAGCGCGCTGATCGCGACGCTGCAGGAGATGGCCAACTTCTCGACCGAGATCAACAACGCGGTGGCTCCGACGGTGGCCGCGCAGCGAAAGGCCATCCAGGAGCTCTCGCCTGCGCTGCAGGCCCAGAACCAGCTGCTCAACCAGATCGTCGCCCCGCAGTCCACGTGCGGCGGGCAGGTCTGCGGCATTGCGCAGGTGTTCACGGGCACGCTTCTCGGCAACGTCGGATACCCCAACGATCAGCTGACCGTGTCCACCAGCGCCGGTGAGCTCGTGACAGACGAGTGGGACGCGCTGTTCAGCTGGCCGCGAGGCGACCACCGCGCGCTCACGTACGTCGCGGGCGTGCAGTTCAACAACCCACTACTACCAGGGACATGACGCGCCGCATCCTCACGCTGCTCTCGTCATCGCGCGGCCTCTTCCTGAGCGCGCTCGTGACGGGTTCGCTGTGCGCCGTCGGCTTCCTGGGGATCGCCGAGTCCAGCCACACGGTGACGGCGCAGTTCCGCGACGCGGACGGGCTGGTCGTCGGCAACGAGGTGCGCGTCGCCGGCGTCGCGGCCGGGTCGGTCACCTCGGTGGAGATCGTCGTGAACCCGGCGAACGGCCAGCAGTACGCGACGGTGGACATGAGCATCGACGCCGGCCAGTGGCCGCTCCACCAGGGCACCACCATTGCGGTGAAGCCGAAGGGCGTGCTGAGCAACGTGTTCGTGGAGCTCGACCCCGGTGCCGCCCGGAACCCGTCGCTCGGCGGCCATCCGTTCTTCAGCCTGAGCCAGACGCAGAGCCCGGTGCCGCTCACAGACCTGAACAACGTTTTCACGCAGAGCGTGCGCGACGCCATCCGCACGCAGCTTCAGGAGGGCGTCCTCGCGTTCGGTGGAGCAGGGGCCACCAACCTCAACCAGACGCTGTTGTATGCGAACCCGCTCACAGCCGACGCCATCCCGGTCACGGACGTGCTGGCAGCGCGGTCGCCGCAACTGGACGCGCTGAACTTCGAGTTCGACACTGTCAGCGGCGACCTCGCTCGAGAGGACGCGAACCTGCGGCCGCTCATCGCGAACCTGGACACGACGCTGGGGGCCCTCGCGATCCGCGAGACCGACCTGCAGGGCACCCTCACGCACGCCGCCGGTGTGTTCGGCGACCTCGACCAGGCCCTCAGCAGCTCCGTGACGCAGGCGGACCTGGCACGGATCTTCCAGGAGGGTCCGCAGTCGCTCAACTGCGCTGCCGCGATCGCCAACTATCTGAACCCGCTCATCACCGCCGTCAACCCGTACATCTCGTTCAACGCGCCGTACAGCCTCGACACGCTGCTCGGGGACTTCGTGACGGCGAGCGGCTTCAACGTGAAGACGGCGATCACCAGCGCGCCGCACTCCGGGGACGCGCTGCGCGCCAACCCCATCGACGCCTTCGTGTTCTACCCGTACGCGTGGCATGACACGGGCGGCCTGACGGCGGCTCACGGCAGCTACACGAATCAGACGGTCCGCGGCACCGGCGTCTACGAGGAGCAACCTCCAAACACGAACTACCCGACGCTGAGCGGCTGTCCGCCGCCGAGTGGCCTGCCATGAGTGGAACAGGACGGCGGCCGCGCATCAATCCCCTGCTCGCCGGGTTCGGCGCCGGAGTGCTGATCGCGATCGTTGTCGGCCTCATGGCCACGATCAACCTTCAGTACGGCGCTCCGTGGGCGGCCTCGCACACGGTCACAGCGCAGGTGAGCGACGCCGACAGCATGTCCGTGGGAAGCGACGTGCGCATCGCCGGCCGGCTGGTGGGCCAGGTGACCTCCGTGCAGGAGGTGGGAAGCCACGCGAACATCATCTTCCACGTCGACGACTCGGACTGGCCCCTCGCCGTCGACACCACAGCGAGCGTCCGCCTGGCCACGCTGCTGGGCCAGAAGTACATACAGCTGAACCCGGGTCACTCGTCGCACGCGATGGGGGACGGCGCCACCATCGGGCTGCAGTCCACCAAGCCCGTGGTGGACTTCGACCAGATCCTGAACACGTTCGACGGCAAGACGCGCGGCGCGCTGACCTCGCTGATCCGGACGGGTGCCGCAGCCTTCAAGGGGCAGGAGGGGACCATCCAGCAGCTCATCCCCGCGCTGCGCGACCTCTCCGTGCACAGCAACGTGCCCACGCAGGAGCTGGTGACGAGGAACAGTGAGATCAACAACATCCTCGTCAACCTCGGGGTCACCGCCGATCAGCTCAACGCCAGCAGCAACGACCTCGCCGGCGTCATCGACAACCTCAACTCCGTCAACGGTGCGCTGGCCGCCGATGAGGGCGCCGCGCTGAAGGCGTTCATCAGCAACACCGACACACTCAACATCACGACCAACGCGGTGCTCTCGAGCGGATTCGCCGCTCAGCTCGGCAGCGGGCTGCAGAAGGTGGGCACGTTCGCCACGTACCTCAACACGCTCGTGAGCGAGATCCTCCCGGAAACCGCGTCGTTCACGCAGCCCGTGGCTGGGGCGGAGGCGAGCGACTTCGTCAACGGCAATGCCGCGATCCCGGCGCGGTCGGCAATCGACCTCATCTACGAGATCGGTGACGCCTCCTCGCAGGGGTACGGATTCCACAACTTCGGCACCTCCTCCTCGCCGAACATCCAGGGCAACTTCTTCCTGCGCCAGCTGCAGGCGCCGGACCTGGACCCCTGCGAGTTCTCTGGAAACCCAGCCGCTCCGCCCGCCAACCTCGATCCCGACAACGACGGTGACAGCGGTTCCTGGGACACGGACAACGACGGGGACAGCGCGGGCTGCACCTGGGGTCAGACCGGGACGACTGCTGGCGCCGTTGCCGGCCCGGTCGCGCCGGCGCCCAAGGCGAGCACCCAGGCGCACGCGGCCCCGCAGGTTGCGCCGAGCGGGACGGCCCCCTCGTCGCAGCTTCCGCAGCCGACCCCGCCGGCGTGCTCGTCCGCCTGCCCCACCCCGAGCCCCAGCGCGTCGACGACGCCCGTTCCCACGCCAGGACCGACGCCCGGCGGTCCCCCGGCCACTCCGGGGCCGACCCTGGGAGGCGGGCCGGCCACGCCGGCTCCCACTCCGAACTACCCCTCGTCGCAGTTCGCCGGCATCGACCTGCCGTTCGACAACATCATCCTCGACTTCTGGGACGGGCTCTTCCCGTCGAGGTATCGGTGATGCGCGTTTCTCGCCGAACGCCGTTCTGGACGGGTCTGATCACCGCCATCGTCCTGCTGGTGGTGGTGAACGCCATCTTCATAAGCGGGATTCCCGCCGGACCTCAGATCTCGCTCCCGTGGGACCACACGATGACGGTGAAGGTCCAGCTCTCCGACGCCGACGCGCTGGCGCCGCACGCCAGCGTGGAGATCGCGGGCGTGAAGATCGGCGAGGTGCAGAGCGTCGCAGCTCAGAACAGCCTGGCGGTTGCCACGCTGCAGATCGCCGGTCAGTACGCGAACGACATCCACAGCGACTCGACGGTCTACCTGCGGGCCCACGGGCTGTTCGGGCCCAAGTACATCGCCATCGTTCCCGGGAACGGGGCGGTGCTCGGAGACGCCTCGACGATCACGGTCAACCAGACGGTGGAGCCGGTGGACCTCAACGCCATCCTCCAGGATCTTCAGCAGCCTGAGCAGCAGAGCCTCCACACGTTCTTCGTCCAGTTCGGTGAAGCGGCGGCCGGTCGAGGCGACGACGTGAACCACCTCTTCGCGGCGGCGAACAGCCTGAGCCAGGTCCTGGATTCGCCGCTGCGGGCGATCACCGCGGTGAAGCCCCAGTTGAGCGACATGCTCGTCAACGACGAAGCGTTCAACAACTACTTCGCGCAAACCCCGCTCGATCAGCTGGTCGCCAACAGCGAGAACACCTGGCAGGCGTTCGCCGCAAACGCCCAGCACCTTCAGTCGCTGCTGGCGCACGCGGACAGCACGCTCGCCGAGCTGGACACGGCCCTCAACGGACAGCCCGCAAACCTGGCGAGCATCATCCAGACCGCGGGCGGCAAGGGCGGCACGATCGACCGGCTCAACAGGTTCACGTACCTGCTCGCGCTGTTCGGCGCGAACCTGACCGGCAAGGAAGCAGGGCTGGGCACCGACCCGGCGTCCCAAGACATCAGCGGCGACATCGTCGCGGCGATCACCAACGTGGCGAGCGCGTTCCGTTACTCCGACGCTTGTCCGGCGCCGAGCCGAGCAGCTCCGGGCAGTGTGAACGACAACCACTGCTCGCTGTCGCCCGACGGAAGGCAGCACTACCTCGACTCGATCCTCGGGCATTTCGCTCCCTGCCCCGGGTACAACAACGCAAACCCTGTGCCGTTCCCGTGCCCGCTGAGCGCGCCACGTCAGACCAGCGATCCGCTGAGCGGTTTCTCGTCCCTCTTCGCCGACTGAATCGCCGGCGACTCCCGCCGCCTCTTTACAAGTCTTTATTGCGCACCGCCGCACCGGGGGTGGACACTGAGGGATTGGTGTCACCCAATGGGGGGGGCTCCGCCCGCCACGATGCGAGGAGGTGCCGAGAGGAAGTCTTCACCGGTCGGTTTTGCTGACGCCTTCAGGCGTGAGCACGTACAAGTTGGAACAATTCACGTGGGGTGGTTTGAGTGAAGAAGAGATATGCAGTCGTCGGTGTCGTCGCGGCTCTGCTGACAGGTGTCGGCGTGGCGGTGGCGGCGACCGGACAGCCAAACGTGCAGACCGTATCTGCCACGTTCGACCTGAAAAGCCAGGGGCCGCTCTCAGGGCACGCGTGCAAGGGCCCGGGTCCCTCCAAGGACCTCTATGAAACGTTCACGCACACGTGGAAGGGGCCTCAAATCGACACCAGCATCGGGCCGCATCCGCGCAACCTGAGCGGGACGGTGACCGAAACGTCCACCACGGTGATCGATCTGAACACCGACGAGGCGGTCGTCAGCGGCACCACCCAGCTCGTCGACAGCATGAACAACCTCGTCTACAAGGGGCCGTTCCTGATCAACGTCCAGCTGCAGTCCGACGGAACGTCCATCGAGCGCGGCGGCATCGACCTGCCGTTCTACATGGGCGGAAGCCCGACGGGCGGCATGCTCATCGGCAACACCGAGAAGACCGTGTCCTCGACGGTTGCGTCTCCGCCGCTCGAGGTGAAGGGGTTCCTGGGCTCTGACGGGACGTCCGCCACGACGCCGACAGTCCCCGACTTCACCGCCGAGTTCAACGAGATCAAGTGCACCTGACGATCTGAAGGTGCCGGTTCGGGGGGAGCGTCGTTCGCTCCCTCCGACCCTCGTCTCGAGCGGTGCGACAGGCGCCGCTCCTCGACGCTCGTCACGTCGCTTCCGTATCCACCTTGCGGGCGCGGCTGGGCGCCACCCGCGGCGGTTCCCCGGGCATCTTTGGATACACGGGCGGCCAGGGAGCGTCGACCAGTCCGTCGCGCAGGTCGCGCTCGTGCAGCGCGAGGAGCGGCTGCAGCGACTGCGGGTCGTCCGGCATGGACTCCCATGGGTCGCCGTCCCGAGCCACCCGCTGCGGGACGGTGGCGATGGTCAGCTCGTCGGGAACGATCGATTGGAGCTTGTCCCACCGGAATGGCGTCGAGACCTGGGCGCCCGGCCGGGCGCGCGCCGACCAGGCGCCGAAGATCGTCTTGTGGGGCGCGTTCTGGTTGAAGTCGACGAATACCCGGGTCCCGCGCTCCTCCTTCCACCACGCGGCCGTGATCAGCTCGGGGCGGCGCCGCTCCAGCTCGCGTGCGACGGCCACGGCGGCCGACCGCACCTCGTACGACGTCCAGCGTGGCTGCAGCCGCACGTAGACGTGAATCCCGCGGTTGCCGGTGGTCTTCGGCAGCCCGACGACGCCGGCCTCGTCGAGGAGCGTGCGCACCTCTCTCGCCGCCTCCTGCACCATCGCGAAGGTCACCCCTGGAGTCGGGTCCAGGTCGAGGCGAAGCTCATCGGCGTGATCGGGGTCGGCCGCCTTCGACGGCCAGACGTGAAACCCGAGGCAGCCGAGGTTCACCGCCCACAGCACGTGGGCGAGGTCAGCTGCGACGAGGGCCCGCGACGTCGTGCCGTTCGGCGTGCTGACGATCGTCGTCTCCAGCCAGTCGGGACGCGCGTCCGGCACGCGCTTCTGAAAGAAGGACGGTCCGCTTGCGCCGTTCGGGAAGCGCTGCAGGAGCACGGGGCGCCCGCCCATCGCCCTCATGAGCGGCGCCTCGACCGCCTCGTAGTAGCGCGCGAGGTCGAGCTTCGTGTCGCCGCGCTCGGCGAAGAACACCTTGCCCGGGCTGGTGATCGCGACCTCGTGCCCGGATGCTTCGATCACCGTCACGTCGTCGGCCATGAGCGCGACCATACCGGGGCACGACCGGCACGTGGTGAGATGATGCCGGGTCGCGCGGCGGGGCCCTGCCGCGTCAGCGGCGTCACGGAGGAGGTGCCCATGGACTGGAAGCTCGAGCTTGTCGCCGTCCCCGTCTCGGACGTCGATCGCGCCAAGGCGTTCTACACGGAGATGGCCGGTTTCCACGCAGACACCGACCAGCAGGTGAGCGACGCGATCCGGTTCGTGCAGCTGACGCCTCCGGGGTCTGCGTGCTCGATCGCGATCGGCGACGGAATCACGTCCGCGGCACCGGGGTCAGTGCAGGGGCTGCAGCTCGTCGTGGACGACATCGATGCGGCCCGCGAGGAGCTCATCTCGCGAGGGGTGGACGTCGCGGCGGTTCAGCGCCTTCCCTGGGGCGCCTTCGTGTGGTTCAGCGACCCCGACGGAAACCGCTGGGCCGTGCAGCAGCTGCCGGAGTGGAAGTGAGGGATTTGGCGGCCTGAGGATTCGGCGGCCCATCCCGGTGCGATGACGCAATGGCTCGGTTCCGCGTGGTTCCTGACGAGTCGACGGTCGACATCGATCTCGACGTCAACCTCCATCCCTCCCACCTGACGGCCGGCGCGGTGAGCGGCACCATCGAGTGCGAGCTCGACGGCAGCGGACGTCCCCGGCTCGACGCGCCGTATGCGGCGAGGCTCAGCCTCCGTGTCGATCAGCTCACCTCGGGCAACGGGCTGCAGGACCGCGAGATGCGCCGGCGCTTCGACGCGCGCCGCCACCCCACGATCGTCGCGCGCGTCACGCACGGGGAGGAGCTCGACGGGCGAGGACGGTATCGCGCGTCGGCGCAGCTCACGATGCACGGGCAGACGCGGGAGGTCGAGGCCGTGGTTCGCGTCCGCGCCGCCGGCAACAGGCTGGTCGTCGACGGAAGGCAGTCGATCGATGTCAGAGACTTCGGCATCGAGCCGCCGCGCCTGCTCGTGCTCAGGGTGGGGCCGGTGGTGAAGGTGCGAGCGCACATGGTTGCGGAGCAGCGCTGACAGGCGGTCCCCGTCACGGATCTGCGGCGACGCAACCGGATCGCCACACGGTTGAAAGCCGCGAGCGCGGATCTGATGGCTCTTGAGACTTCTTTACTACGCGAGTCGGCGGCGTCATCGCGCATCCGGCGGAGGCGAAATATAACTACACCTGCGGACGGCCGACAGGGCTGCACCGCTCACACGGACAACACGAGTGGGGGGAACCATGGGGGCACAACGGGGGGGCACGACACGCCGCTGTGCGGCGCTGCGCAACAGGGGGCGCGTGGCGCTGGTCGCAGTGATCGCGACGCCGCTGATCGCGGGGGCGGCGGCCGCAGCGGCGGTCACGACCGCGATCCATCCGGCGAAGCACTTTGCCCCGACGGGGCAGGCGGCCGTCGCGAAGCACTTCGCGGCCACGCTGGCGGGCGCGGGTTGGTCCGCGCCGGTGATCAAGCCCGGGAAGCCGGGACCGGACGGAGCGGGCTGGAGCTGACAACAACCAACGCGGTGCCTCTCTTCTCGCCGCGTTGACCCGTTGGTGACGAGGGGGCCGGCCGTTGCCGGCCCCTTCCACCTGTCCGGGCGGAAAAACCCTCAGCCCGTGTCGGCGATCGCCGTCGCGGCTGCAGCCAGCACGACCCGGTTGCGCCCGTCGGATTTGGCCCGGTACATCGCCAGGTCGGCTGCGCGTACCACCTCGTCGAGCGTCGCCCCGTGGGACGGGAACACCCCCACACCGACGGACGCCGTCACGCGCACCTCTCCGACTGCGGGCGGCATGTCGGCGATCGCCTGACGCACGGCGTCCGCGACCCCCGTCGCGCCCTCGATGCCGCTGTCGTGCAGGAGGATGAGAAATTCCTCTCCGCCGAAGCGCACGACGTCGTCGCCGGTGCGCACGATCGAACGGAGCACGCGGGCGACGTTGCGCAACGTGCGGTCGCCGGCCGCGTGGCCTCCGGTGTCGTTCACCTGCTTGAAGTGGTCGAGGTCGAGCACCAGGACTCCGATCTCGCTTCCGGCCCGCAGCGAACGAGCCGCCTTCTGAGGCGAGACCTCGTCCCACCAGCGTGTGTTGTGCAGACCGGTCAGAGCGTCCGTCCTGGCACGCGCCTCCAGCTCGCGGTACAGCTGGGCGTTGCGCCACGCCGCGGCGGTGAGGTGCGCGAACAGCGCGCAGTACTCGAGGTCGCGGTCGGTGAAGCTGTCCTCGCCGTCGCGCCAGGCGTCGATGACGCCCAGCTGGTGATCGCCCGCGATGAGCGGCACGACGAGCATGGACTCGACCACCTGATCGGCCTCCGTGCCCGGGATGGTGCCGGCCGCAGGGTGGATCAACGTGTTGCCGCAGTTGTATGGGAGCCCGCGGCTGAACGCCCAGCCGGTGATGCCGCGGCTCATCGGGTAGGGGAGGTCGCGGAGCGCGCCCACCTCCTCGCCCGAGAGGATCCTCGGTATCAGCGAGTCGGTGTCCCAGTCGGCCTCGAAGATGGCGAGCGCGTTCATCGAGATCACGCGGGGCAGCAGGTCGGCGATCACCGCCAAGATCTGCTCGGGATCGGGTTGCGCCTGCAGCATGCGAGCGGCCTCACCCAGTGTGTGGGCGAAGACGTCGGGGCTCACCGGTCCGGACGCCATTTCGGGAAGGCTCAGCACCTGGACGCGCGCGGGCTGCGTGCGCCCCTGCGCGCCGATGCGCCTTGGCTCGTTGTGACGGAACCAGGAGCGGTCGACGACTTCGTCGCCGGCCAGCGCCACCGCCGGGTCCAGGACGAGCGGCGAGCTCAGGAACGCACCACTGCCGCGCTGGACGCCCGCCGTTGTGACGGCCGTGGCGATCTCGGCGTCGTCGACTCCGCGCGCGATCAGGAGTGTGTCGATGCGCGCCGTGAACGAGAGCAGCCCCGCGAGCTCGGCCGCGCCGACATCGCCGTCGCGGAGGAGCGCGATGACGCCAGAGTCGAGCAGCAGGTAGTCGGGTCGCAGGTCGATCAGCCGCTCGTGGCCGCGGCTCTCCCAGCCGTCCGCCTCCAGCGCGATCCGAAAGCCGGCGGCGCGCAGCTCGCCGACCCGATCCCGCGACGCTGACGAGCCTGGGTCGCGAGGCAGGATCCACGTGATCTCCGACGGGTCGGCCGCAGCATCCCTGGCGAGGTCGCGCGCATGGGAGCCAGGCGACTGCAAGAGCTCCGCAGGCATCGGCACGAGGAGGACGGCGGGCGCCGTGTACGCCGCGGCCTCGAGGGCGTGGCGTACGATGCGCGGATCGTCGGTGGAGCGATAGGGGCGGGGGAGAACCTCGTATGCGACCGTGACCCGGTCGGCCACGTTGAAGATGGGCAGCAGCGCGATTCCCACCCGAGGAAGCATCCTGCCGCCAGGCGGACCGGCTCGTGGTCCCGGCTGCACAGTCCTGTAACAGTCGGCGGCCCGCGCTCACCGGGCCCGGCGGTCTACACCGCGGCGTGCGGGTGGTTGTGCCGGCCCACCTCGTGGCCGGCGTCGGCCGCGCAGGGATGGCACTGCTCCACCTGGATGGTGGTGTGGGCGATGGCGAACTGCTCGCACACGTCCCTCTCGAGCGCACGAATCGCGTGCTCCCCGTCGGCGAGCGACCGCTCGGACATGACCACGTGACAGCTCAGAGCGAGGTGCTCCGCCGAGAGCGTCCACACGTGGAGGTCGTGCACCGAGTCGACACCGTCGACGTCGAGGATCGTCTGCGTGACCGCCGCGATGTCGATGTGCGCCGGCGTTCCCTCGAGAAGGACGTTCACCGCCTCCCAGATGATGCGCGTCGCGCTCCAGCCCACGAGCAACGCGATGCCGATCGATATCACCGGGTCCGCGTACAGCCACCCCGTGGTGAGCACGACGATCGCCGTCACCACCACACCGGCAGAGGCGGCGAGATCACCCACGACGTGAAGCCGCGCTGCGCGGGCGTTGAGGTTCCGTCCCGGCCCGCGCAGGCGGGACGCGATGAACGCGTTGACGGCGAGCGCAAAGCCTGCTGAGGCGAGCACCAATCCGCCGTTGATCGGCTGCGGATGACCGAGCCGCTGGACTGCCTCGTAGACCACCGCGACGCCGATCGCGATGAGCACGAGACCGCTGCTCATCGCGGTGAGGATGCCGGTGCGGTGGTAGCCGTAGCTCCTGAGCTGATCGGCAGGTCGCTTCGACTGCTCGACAGCGAACCAGGCCAGGCCGAGCGCCACGACGTCCGTGAGGACGTGCCCCGCGTCGGCGAGCAGCGCCAGAGAGTGCGACAGCGCGGCCGCCGTCACCTCGACCGCGAGGATGAGCGCCGTCAGCGCGAGCGCGAGCCTGAGCCTGGGCCCCCAGGACGTGTCGGCATCGGGGGGCGCGCTTATCACCCGGGCATCCCGGCCAGTGCGGCGGCGCGAACGTCGAACACCGACAGGAAGCGGTCGAGCGCTCGTGGATCGCCGCGCACCTCGACCCTGCCGTTCGACAGCGCATCCTCGGGCGAAAGCCCCTCGAAGAGGAGCGCGTCGAGCGTTTCAACGCTGAGGGTCAGCACCGCGTCGGGATTGCGTGCTTCCCCCTCGCGCGTGGAGCAAACGCCGCCGTCGACGCGGACCTCGAACACGCTGCCGGCGATGCGGAACTCATACGTCTCCTCGAGATGCGCCGCGACGTCGGGTTGGAACGCGGCGCGAAGCGCGACGAAGTACGCGCTCGGGACGAGGGCGTCCTCGGGACGGGGCCTGCCCAGGAACCGCCCTCCCCAGCGACTGATGGCCATCAGCACCGGTTCCAGCGCCGCTCCTGTCTCGGTGAGCCGGTACACGGTCGACCCCGCCGGTGGGGGGAGTACTGCGCGCTCGAGAAGGCCGACGTCCTCCAGTTCCCGCAAGCGGGCAGCCAGCAGGTTCGTGCCGATTCCGGGCAGGCCTTCGAGGAGATCCTTGTAGCGCTTGGGGCCGAGGAGCAGGTTGCGCACCAGGAGCAGCGTCCAGCGGTCGCCGATGACGTCGAGACCGCGGGCGACCGCGCAGTACTGGTTGTAGCTGCGGACCGATCGTCCGCGCGATTCGGTCATCTCGGGACCCATTGTAGCTCTTACTTGATTTGTATATAGGGCTCACAATTGCTTTCTCAAGCCTGGTCCGCGAACCTGGCTACGGGCTCCCGAGACCTCGACCTGGCTAGGCTGCACGCATGCTCGCGTCGTCGCAGCTGGTTGCATTCGTCTCGACGATGGACCCGCAGCGTTCGCGACGCTTCTACGAGTCCACGCTGGGCCTCCGTCTCGTGGAGGAGACGCCGTTCGCGTGTGTGTTCGACGCCGCGGGCACGCAGCTGCGGGTTACCCGCGTGGGGTCGTTGACGCCGGCGCCGTTCACGGTGCTGGGTTGGCACGTCGCCGACGTCGAGGCGGCCGTCGCGGCCCTCGTTGACCGAAGTGTCGCGTTCTTTCGCTATGAGGGCATGGTTCAGGACGACCTCGGCATCTGGACGTCTCCGTCCGGTGCGCGCATTGCGTGGTTCCACGACCCTGATGGCAACGTCCTCTCGCTCACCCAGCTCTGATATACGTCTCAACAGTAGGAGGAAAGAAAGGTAGAAAGATGGAGAAGAGGCTCGTCACCCGCTATGCCACGCGCTCCACGGAGGATGCCGACGAGAACCAGCGTCGGATCGAGGGCGTCTTCGCCGAGTTGGATGCCACCCGGCCGCAGACCGTCAGCTACATCGTGCTGCGACTCGATGACGGCTCGTTCGTGCACGTCTCATTTCACAATCACCGCGACGACGAGGTGAACCCGATCTCCTCGGCTGCTGCATTCGCTCATTTTCAAGATGGTCATGCCGATCGTCGCAGCGGGCCGGTTGATCAGCAGAAGGCCCGGCTGGTCGGCGCCTACATCACAGAGATCGGCTGATCGCCGAGGATCGGGTCAGGTCGTCCCGGATTCGCAAGGCCGGGCCCGGTTCGATCGTTGCATCATGTGAGGCTCCGGACAGGCGGGAGACGTCGATGCGTGGAAGGATTCACAGGCTGGGACTGGGGCTGCTGGGCGTGATCCTGGCGACCTCAGCGGCGGCCGTCGCCGGCCCGCGGGTGGGCGCGGCGAGCCCAAGCCCCGGCTGCGCGTGGCCCCTGCGCCTCGATCCCAACGTCGTGAACTTCTTCTTCCCGGATCAGGCGGCGAACTACTGGATCACCGAGCTGCCGGCCGTCCCGGGCGAGACGCTGACCATCGCCGGGAGGTACCCACACGGGCGGTACACGTCCTTCACGAGCTATGACGGTGTATTTCGCGCCGTCGACGGCCTGAACGACCAGCACATCCACCCGGCGCCGGGCGGCACGAACGTGTTCGTCGCCGGCGCGTCGCGCACGGCCACGCAGCGCGCGTACGACGTGAGGGTGGTCTTCGGGCAGCGGCCCCCCGCGAGTGACACGCAGCACCAGAACAACTACCTCTACACCACCAGCCAGGACGGCAGCCATTCGAACCGCACGAGCTTCATCGTGGTGTATCGCGTGTACCGCGTCGACCGGCTCTACGCGAGCAAGGGCGACATCCAGGGAGGAGAGCCGCTCCCCGCGGTCAGCGTCAACCTGCCCGGCGCCGCGCCGCAACCGCTGCAGACCTGCCCTCAGGAGCCATCCCCGCCGGTACCGGTCAACCAGCAGATCGCTTCGACGAGCGTGGGCTATCCGGAGATCTTCGGTTTCCCGGGCACCAACCCGCCCACCTGGCACAAATTCTTCAACGCGCCGGAGTCGCTGAGCCAGGGCGTCACGGAGAACCAGATCACCGGGGACGCCGTCGGTGACGGGCTGGCTCCGATCACGTCTGCAAGCGGCAGCGGAGGCTTCCTGGAGAACCCTGACAACAAGTATGTGTTCGCCGACATCAGCACCGGGTTCGGCCCGATCGCGATCATTCACGGCAGGCTACCGACGTTCCCCCACACCTTTCAGGGGCAGGCGATCATGCGGACCGGCCAGCTCCGCTACTGGTCCATGTGCTCCAACGATGGGCTGAGCGAGCGCTACTTCGCCTGTCTCACCGACGACGACCTGGTCACCGACGCAGCCGGCGACTACACGATCGTGGTGTCGAACATGCAGAACCGCCCGTCGAACGCATCCGCGGCCTGCGAGCTCAACTGGCTCGACTGGGGGCCCCTTGCCAACGGGCTACTCATCGTGCGCAACATGCTGCCGCTGCCCACCTTCAGGCAGGCGATCCAGAACGCGCGGATTGGGCACGAAGCGACGGACATGGGCGCGTACTACCCGGCAACGACGTACACGACCCGAGCCGCGGTCCAGGCGCTGGGCTGCCACTGACCGGCGCCGGCGTCCCGTCGACGCGGCATTCCCCGGCCGATCCGCGGTGATATCGTCGAGTGGTGCCGGACGACTCGGAGGAGGAGACCTCCTGGCTCGAGGTCCCAGCCCACGCTCCCGTCGTCGCGAGTGACGGCAAGCAGGTGGGCCGGGTCGTCGATGTGGCGGCCCTCGAAGCCGAGGATATTTTTCACGGCATCGTGTTCGAGCCGGGCAGGCTCAAAGCACATCGCCTGGCGCCTGCGGCCGACGTCGCACGTATCACCACCAAAGCGGTGTACCTGTCGGTGGACAGTGGCGCCGCTGATCGGTACGGCGAGTTTCACCAGCTGCACGTGTCGCGCCTCGGTCTGCGCGGCATCTTCGGCTGGAAGCACCTGGGCTGGAAGGACTCGTCCGAGTAGATCGCGGGCGCTCCGCGTCAGCGGATTCGAGCAGCGCCGTCGCGCCGCCGTTGCACGATGCAACCGGTGGCCGGGCGATTCGCCCTTAGCCTTGGAGCCACGGTAACCGCCCGCAGAGCGAGTACCGAGAGAACTGGGGCATTGGGGGAATCACGGGGCATGACTGCCGTTCACGGCATCAGTTGGGACGACCGCAAGCGATGAAGATCGTGCAGTCGATCAGCTGGGACGACCGCAAGCGACGCGCCGCTGTCGCGATGGCAGGCGCCATGTGCGCGACGCTGTCTGCGGGCGCCGTCGCCTCGACCCTGAGCGCGAAATCGCAACTCGTCTCCGTGGTGCTTCGCGCAGAGCCTGGTCAGCTCCAGGCCGCGGACGCGACGGTGGCGTCGTTCGGCGGCCGTGTCGAGCGCGACATCGCGCTCATCAACGGCGTCGTCGCCGAGGTGCCCGCCGGATCGATGGCGAGCCTCGCCGCCTCGCCCGCGGTGGCCGAGGTGACCGCCGACGCGTCCGTTCACCTGCTCAGCAGCACGTACGACCCCACCACGGACCTCGGGTCGCTGTACTCCGTCGAGACCATGGACGGCGCGCACGCCTTCTGGAACGCGGGCTACACGGGCCAGGGGGTGGACGTGGCGCTGATCGACTCCGGCGTGACGCCGGTGAACGGTCTCAGCGCACCGGGCAAGGTGCTCAACGGACCGGACCTCTCGTTCGAATCGCAGATCCCCGCGCTGCAGCACCTGGACACGTTTGGTCACGGCACGCACATGGCAGGGATCATCGCGGGACGGGACGACGCCGTCACGTCGGTGAGCTCCACCGACACGACCCACTTCCTGGGCGTGGCTCCGAATGCCCGCATCGTGAGCCTCAAGGTCGCGGACGCCCGTGGGCAGACCGACGTCTCACAGATGCTCGCCGCCATCGACTGGGTGGTGCAGCACCGCACCGACAACGGCATGAACATCCGCGTGCTCAACCTCTCCTTCGGGACGGACAGCACGCAGAGCTATCAGCTCGATCCCCTGGCGTACGCAGCCGAGCAGGCGTGGAAGCACGGGATCGTGGTCGTCGTCTCCGACGGCAACAACGGCAGCAGCACGAGCAGCCTCGAGGATCCGGCGATCGACCCGTACGTGATCGCCGTCGCAGCCGCCGACACGCAGGGGACAACCGACGTGAGCAAGCACGTGCCGGCGTCGTTCACCAACCGCGGCTCCGACCAGCGCAAGCCGGACATCTCTGCGCCGGGCGTGCACATCGCGTCGCTGCGGGTGCCCGGCTCGTACATCGATCAGCAGTTCGGCAGCACCGCGACCGTGGGGACGCGCTTCTTCCGGGGCAGCGGCACCTCTCAGGCCGCGGCCGTCGTCTCGGGTGCGGCCGCGCTGCTGCTCTCGCAGCGCCCTTCGCTCACACCCGACCAGGTGAAGGCGCTCATCGACAGCCGCACCGCCGGGATACAGGGTGACGACCACCTCCGAGGCAACGGAGAGCTGAACCTGGCGACCGTCTTCAAGAGCGCGGCCCCTTCCAACAGCACGCAGACCTGGGCCGCCGCTTCGGGCACGGGCAGCCTCGAGGCGTCGCGCGGATCGCACCACGTCTTCGGTGTCAACGGAGTGGCACTCACCGGTGAGAAGGACATCTTCGGCAACGCGGTGAAGACCACCACCCTGGCAACAGCCGAACAGAACGCAACCGCGTGGAGCGGAGGCACCTTCAACGGCGCGTCCTGGTCCGGGTCGTCCTGGTCCGGCTCCTCGTGGTCCGGCGCCAGCTGGTCCGGCGCGTCCTGGTCGGGCGCCTCGTGGTCCGGAGCTTCGTGGTCCGGCGCCAGCTGGTCCGGCGCGTCCTGGTCGGGCGCCTCGTGGTCCGGGGCGAGCTGGTCGGGCGGCTCCTGGTCCGGCGGCTCCTGGTCCGGCGCAAGCTGGTCGGGCGCCTCGTGGTCTGGGGCAAGCTGGTCGGGCAGCTCGTGGTCCGGCGGAAGCTGGTCCGGCTCGAGCTGGTCCGCTATGGCCTGGGCCTAGCAAACGTCGAGCCCAGCGCAGGGCAGCCCGTCGCATGAGGGGCGCCCGCGGACGATGCCGCCCCCGGCGCTGCTACCGCTTCGCAACAGGGTGAGCACGCCGCAGACCGGGGGGGCCGATGTCGCTCACGATCTCCCCATGCCCGTCGAGACCGACCGGCCTCTCCAGGCGGAGGAGCCGGCCGGGGTGCCTCAAAAGGCTGCCCGCCGCAGCCACCGCGTCCACTACCTCACGGCCGTGCTGGCGGCGGTCGCCGCCCTGCTGGTCGCGGGCGTCGTGGCACCGCTGCCCGGGCTGCCCGCGCCGCGTCACATCTCGTGGTGGGCGCTGATACCCCTCTTCTGCGCCGCCGAGGTGTTCGTCGTCCACATCCAGTTCCGGCGCGACGCCCAGTCCTTCTCGCTGAGCGAGCTTCCGCTCATCATCGGCCTCTTCTTCGCGTCGCCTCTCGTGGTGGTGCTCACCAACATCGCCGGAACGGCGGTCGCCCTGGCCGCGTACCGCCGCCAGTCAACGCTCAAGCTGTTCTTCAATCTGTCGAACTTCGCGGCGGGCAACAGCTTGGCCGCCATCCTGTTCGTGCACCTCGTGGATCGCCACAACCCGCTCGGCGCGGCCAGCTTCGCCGGGGTGCTCTCCGCGGTCCTCGCGGCCGGCGTGCTGCAGTCGTTCGTGATCCTCGCCGCCATCTCGTTCTCCGAGGGCCGGATCGACCCTTCGGGCATCCGGTCGACGGTTGAGTTCGCGCTGGTCGCCACGGCGGTCAACTGCTGCCTGGCGCTCATCGGCGTGCGGCTCATCTGGCAGGAGCCGATCGAGCTCTGGCTGCTCCTCGTACCGACGCTCTGCGTGCTGATCGCCTACCGAATCTACGTCTCCGAGCGGGAGAAGCGCAGCCAGGTCGACTTCCTCTACGAGTCCAGCCGCGAGCTTCAGCACGCGGACGCGTTCGACGAGGCGGTGGCCGGACTGCTGACCAGAGCGTGCAACGTCTTTCGCGCCGAGATGGCGGAGATCACGTTCCTGCCCACACGTGAGCGCGACGCCGTGCTGCGCACGTCGGTCGCCCGGGAGCGTGTCGAGCAGTTCATGACACCGCTCACGCTCGAGGAGGTGGAGCTGACGTTCATCAGCAGGCTGCTCAAGCATTCCCCGCTCATGCTGCGCACGCCGAGCGGCGGCGACGGCGAGAACGCGGCGTTTCTCCAGCACCGTGGCCTGCGCGACGCCATGGCGGTCGTGCTGCGCGGAGAGAACCACATGCTCGGTACGATGCTCATCGCCAACCGGCTGGGCGAGGTGACGGGTTTCGACGACGAGGACCTGCGCCTCCTCGAGATGCTCGCCAACCAGACCGGCATCATCCTGGAGAAGGGGCGCTTGCAGCACTCGCTATCACAGCTCACCGCGTTGAAGGAGCAGCTCCAGCACCAGGCCACGCACGACCCGCTGACCGGCATGGCGAACCGGCTGCTCTTCGGTTCGCGCGTCGAGCAGGCGCTCGCACAGATGGGGCAGAACGTCGGCGTGCTGTTCATCGACCTCGATGACTTCAAAACGGTCAACGACAGCCTCGGCCACGCGGTGGGCGACGACCTGCTGCGCGGTGTGGCCGACCGCATCGGGCGGTGCCTGCGGCCCGGTGACGTCGCCGCCCGGCTGGGCGGAGACGAGTTCGCGGTGCTGCTCATGGGCATCGATACCCCCGCTCTCGCGATCCGCGTGTGCGAGCGCGTCATCGATGCGCTGCGCGAGCCCTTCGCCATCGGGGGCGAGGAGGTGCTCACCCACGCGAGCATCGGCATCGCGACGTCGGCGGGAACCGACTACGACGGTCAGGAGCTGCTGCAGAACGCAGACCTCGCGCTCTACACGGCGAAGAGCCTGGGCAAGTCCCGGTGGGAGCTGTTCGAACCCGAGATGCACGCCGCGGTCCGCCGCCGGCACCGGCTGAAGGCCGATCTGTACCGCGCGGTCGAGTTCGGCGAGTTCGAGCTCGAGTACCAGCCCGTGGTGCGGGTCCTGAGCGGGGAGATCGTGGGCGCCGAGGCGCTGCTGCGCTGGCGCCACCCGAAGCGAGCCACGGCGGTCCCACCCGGCGAGTTCCTGGACCTCGTCGAGGAGACGGGGCTGATCATGCCGCTCGGCGAGTGGGTGCTCCGCACGGCGTGCGAGGAGGCGCAGCGCTGGCCGGTCGTCGCCGGAGGCGAACCGATCGCGGTCAGCGTGAACGTCCTGGCCAGACAGCTGCACCAGCCCACCTTTGTGGCCACGGTGGCATCGGTGCTGTCCGAGACCGGCCTCGACGCGCGCCGCCTCATCCTCGAGGTCACCGAAGCCGACATCATTCGCGACCCGGAGCCGATCATCCTGTGCCTCAACGCGCTCCGCGCAGTCGGGGTCCGTATCGCGATCGACGACTTCGGCACGGGGCACTCGTCGCTCAGCCGGCTTCGCGACTTCCCTGTCGACGTGCTGAAGATCGACAAGTCGTTCACCGCGCTGCTGAGCGGGCCCTCGCAGTCGATCGGGTTCGCCGACGCCGTGTTCAGCTTCGGCGTCAGCCTCGGGCTTCGTGTGATCGCCGAGGGCGTCGAGACGGCGGAGCACGTCGACCGGCTCGAGGAGCTCGGCTGCGACCTGGCCCAGGGCTTCTTCTTCTCGCACCCGCTGCCGCCCGCCGCGATGCGCGAGCTCCTCGAGACCGCCGCCGCGCGCGCCGCGGGCCACCCGCTTGTCGAAGCGGTCGCCGTCAACCGCTAGTCCGCTGCCGCTCCCATATGTGGGGGCGGTTGACGTGCCTGCTACCAGATCTAGTATATTGCCGTGCCAAGATGAGATTGGCGGTGGTCAACCTCAAGGGCGGGTCGGGTAAGACCGTGACCGCCATCCACCTCGCGGCGGCCCTCTCGGGCCACGACCGCACGCTCCTGGTCGACGCGGACCCGCAGGGCTCCGCGCTCTCCTGGTCCGAGGAAGCGGGGGACCTGCCGTTCGCGGTGGTCAGCCTCCCGGTGCGCGATCTGCACCGTCGCGTCGACCGGCTGCTCCCGGGCATCGCGCACACGGTCATCGACACGCCTCCCGGCGACCGTGCCATCGTGCGCAGCGCGATCGCCGCCTCCGAGGTGGTGATCGTCCCGATCCCGCCGAGCGTCATGGACCTCGACCGGCTTCGACCCACGCTCGACCTCATCGAGGAGGTCGAGGTGCTGACGCCGCTGCGTGTCTTCGTGCTGCTCACCAGGGTTCGCGCAGCCACCAAGAGCGGCCGCGTCACGCGCGAGGTGCTCGAGGAGATCGGCGTCTCACTGCTCGATGCTCAGATACCGCTGCGCGAGAGCCTGAACACGAGCTTCGGCACCATCCCGTCCGAGGACGCGTATGCAGTCGCGCTCGAAGAGTTGCTCACGCGGAAGGTCGCGGCATGAGCGAGGTGCGCAGGATCGACCTGCGTGAGCGAATGCAACGCGTTGCGACCAAGCACCCCGCTCAACGAGCACCACGGCGGACGCGAACCGCGGAGCGCTCGCAGCCACCGCGCTCGTTGCGACCGGATGGGCCGGTGCGGCGCCTTCCTGCGTCGCGTGTCGGAACAGCCCTTGCCTGGGCGCGCTGGGAGTTGACGACTGTGCCCGCGCAGCGCTGGGGCTGGCTCATCGCCGTTGCGCGTCGAAGCGACGCTCCGACGCAGGGGAACACCCGCTAGCTCCGCGTTCGTCAGCGCGCCCGGCCGGTCCGGCTGTGCCGTGAGCGTGGGCGTTCGCTGCGCTGATTTGACGTCTTCGGAACCGGGAGCATATTGTGGACCCGTCATTCCAGATTTCGGATAGCCGCTCAGACCGGCGGCGTGGGGTGGAGCGAGTGATCGAGCAGAGCGCGCGTTTGGGTTTGCAATCCTCCAATCCACGACGCGCCCGCGCGCTGACGATGCCTCTCGCTGCGGCGTGCGTCGTCACCGCCACAACGCTGATGTGGACTCACGCGAGCGCGAGCTCTGTGACCGCGATCACAGTGCCGTCGCTCGACTCCGCGCCGACAGGCGTCGCAGCCGGGGCATCCGGAAGCGTCTGGTTCGTGGAGAGCACGGGAAGCGCCGTGGGACGCATCGACTCGTCCGGCAGCGTCACCGAATTCGGAGTTCCGGCCGACTCGACCGGCATCGCGGGCTCGCTCAACTCGATCACAGCAGGTCCGGACGGCGCGATGTGGTTCACGGATCCGACGACGTTCGCCCCGCGCATCGGCAGGGTGGACGCGTCGGGAAAGGTGACGTTGTTCGACCTGCCGATGAACGGCACCCCGGGCTTTTCGGGGGCGGAACCGCTGCGCATCATCGATGGGCCGGACGGCGCGCTCTGGTTTGCGGCGGGGTCCGTGATCGGGCGCATTGACACGTCCGGCCGAGCGACGGCGTACGCGGTGCCGCAGGGAGGCTTCGCGCGTGGCGTCACAACCGGTCCCGACCATGCAATCTGGTTCACGCAGACGACGCCGGACGCGCTGGGCCGGCTCGACCCGGCGACCGGACACATCACGGAGCATCCGCTGACGTCCGCGTCCGGCAGCGTCCTCCCCGACGGGATCGTCGCGGGACCCGACGGGGCACTGTGGTTCACGGAGAACGGTTTGAGCCGCATCGGGCGGTTCAACGTGAGCACGGGCGGGCTGATCACAACGGCGACGCCGACGGCGGGGTCGGGGCCGATCGACATCGTCTCCGGCCCGGGGCCTGCGCTGTGGTTCACGGAGGGGGCGGCCGGGAACATCGGCCGGATCACGCTGGGTCGCAAGGTCACCGAGTACCCGCTGGGCGGCAACCTGGCCGGCCCCATCGAGCTCAGCCGCGCAGCCGGCGGCTCTCTCTGGGTGGCCGAGGCGGGGGCGAACCGCATCGCGAGGATCGACACAGCCGCGCCGCCGAGCGGGGCGCCCAACAAGGCGGTGGACAGCGGCGGGCAGGCGCCGGCAGCCTTCGAGATGCTGTGCCCGAAGTTCCGTCTCTGCTCGACCCAGGTGACGACGGGAGGCACGTTCAAGGTCAAGAGCTTCACCCAGCCGCTGCCTCCAGGGGCGATCCGCCTCACCGGGTATCTCGTGACCGGCTCCGGTCAGTCCCTCGTGCTCAAGCCGCCGCTGGCCGGCCAGGAGCTGGCATCGAAGCCGGTGCCGGTGCAGGGCGGCCTGCTGGGAACGATCCCACTGCTCGGGCCCATCGTGGGTCCGATCTCCGGGCCCGAGAACGACCTCTCGATCAGCCTCACGCTCGCCGGGACGGTGGTCCTCACCTTCGGCACGGAGCTCGACGCGACGGTCCCGATCACGCTGCACCTCAACAACGCGCTCCTCGGATCCAACTGCACGATCGGGCCGGTGGTGCAACACCTGGCGATAACGCCCACCAGCACGGGGATCTCGGACCCCGCCATGTTCTGGAATGCGGAGTCGACGGTGGGGTCCGACAACCTGTTCAGCGTCCCCGGAGCCCAGGGCTGCGGAGCGGTGCCGCTGGTGTTCGACCAGGTGATCGATCAGCAGCTGGGACTGCCGTCGGCATCCGGGAACAACGCCGCGAGCCTGCCCGCGATCCTCAGCATCGGCGTCGGAGTGCATCCGTGAGCGGCGCCGCCTAAGCGGGCTGAACCAATGGGCGCCGGCACCGGCCGGCCGCCGCTCGAAGTCGGCGCCCGAGAGGTCGCACCTCGGTTGACATGGGCAGGATGCCGCTCGTACAGTCGATTGCGAACGGCTGCTTTTCCGCGTTTGGAGCGGACGGACAGTCCGGGCAGGGCACCCCGCGATCGTCGCCGAATGGAAGAAGGGGGTAGGACATGGGCCGAGGCGGGCAGCGCAGTCTGGCCGGCTTCGCGGCCGCCGTCATCGGCGCGGCTGTGATGAACGGCCTGACCCTGCAGCCGGCGCTCGCGGTGCACTCGGTGTTCGACGCCAACCCCTTCACCAGCGGAAGCGACGTCGTGACCGGCTTCTCATCCCTGCCGCACGGCGTGTGCCACGACGGTGGCAGCGGCTTTCCGGACATCGGACCCGTGGGGCTCCTCGACGACGGCAACCACTTCTTCGTCGACAACCTGTGCACGCAGACCCTGTACAGGCTTCCGCCGGGAGGTGGGAGCGTCGCCGGCACGTTCCCGCACCTCAAGGACGGGTTGACGGGCGGCCTGACGCGCGTCGGCGGCGTCTACTACGGGCTGATCCAGAACCGCCAGTTCCCGGCGCCTCCGCCGTTCGGAGGCAAGGCGGGGCTCTACACCTTCGATCCGAACACCCTCCGGGTGACCTACATCGTCAGCTTCCCGGGCGACGGCCTCGCCTCGGGGACGCACGACCGGACGGTGGTCGGCGACAGCTCGGGCGCCAACCTCTACGTCGGTACCGACAACGGCATCTACAAGGTCACGCTCCCGGGCCACGCCGTGACGCGGTTCGACAAGTGCAGCCCGCCGCGCGCCAGCCCGGCCTGCTCCGGCAACTTCGACCAACTCGCCTTCTCGCTGGACGGCAAGATCCTGTACGCGGCCGATCCGGAGGTCAACTCCAACGTCATCGAGTTCGACCTGTCCGGGAACCCGCTGCACGCCACGCAGATGCTCGCCGGAGCCAAGCAGGGGCCGGACGGGCTCGTCGTCGCGCCGGCAGGCAGCATGCCGAACGGGATTCGCGTGGGCGGCAACCTCTTCATCAACACCAACGACGGGCACGTGTTGCGCTACACCGGCCCCGGGAGCGTCACGGAAGCAGCGAGCGGAGGGTCGCGCGGGGACCTTGCCACCACCGACCCGCTGGGCTGCATCTATGTGACGCAGTCGGATTCGATCGAGAAGCTGCTCCCGTGCCTGGGCCCGGCAACGGACAGGACCACGCTGACCATCCAGACGCTCGACTCGTGCCGCCAGGCGGTCGGAGGGGCGATGTTCACGCTCAAGGACTCCAGCGGCACGGTGGTGGGCACGCAGACCGGGTCGCCCGGCTCCCAGAAGACGGTCGCGAGGGGCGGTTCCTGCCCGATCCAGGCCGGAGACTGCGTCCACGTCCCGGTGGGATGCGCCACGTTCACCGTGACCCTGCCGGCCACCGGCACCGAGACCTTCACGCTGATCGAGACCGCGGCGCCCAGCGGCTACGTGCCCTGCAAGGGAGGCAGCGCCTGCCAGAGCGAGTCCATGGCGTTGGTCGTCGACAGCCTCGGCAACGTCCAGGCCACCACGACCAACGTGTCGCCGGACGGATCCGTCAAGACGTTCCCGACCACCGATCCGAATACGGGCTTCCCGTATTGGCTGGCCACCCCGGGTGACCCGGGGCTGATGTACGACGACAAGCTCGGCGACGTCTCCTGCGACGGCGACGCCGACGCCGACGACCACAACAGCGGGTCGCCGAGCGGGCACTGCGACTCGGACCACGACTGACGGCAGGAGACCCGGGCGGCGGATCGTGAGCCCGAGGCCCGCGGACCCGCCCCGAACGACAAAAAAGCGCCGCGCGTCTCCTGACACGCGGCGCCTCGCACTCTGGGCCCTCTCATCCGAGGGCCGGTATGCAGTTCAGCTCCAGCCGCTGCCGTCTGCCGCGAAGCTCCAGCCGCTGCCGTCCGCCGCGAAGCTCCAGCCGCTGCCGTCCGCCGCGAAGCTCCAGCCGCTGCCGTCTGCCGCGAAGCTCCAGCCGCTGCCGTCGATCCTCGTGTAGCTCCAGCCGCTGCCGTCGGTCATCTCTGTGGCTCCTTGCGGTTGCCCCCGCACCGGTCGCTCTTGATGAGCTGCGCCGAGCATCGAGGTAGCCACTTACCGAAACCTAAAGAATTTGTGAAACCGCCCGGCCGGGTGCCCTCACCCGCACCAGCGCCGGGTCCAACCCCAGAAGCGGCTCGTAGCCGGTGTAGGCGCTCTCGTAGAAGTCCAGGATCGCCCGCCGCGGATCCGGCTCGGCGCGAGCAACGTCGTAGCGCAACACGAACTCCTTGAGGTCCGAGTTCCATCCGGCGGAGCCGGGCTGAATCGAGATCGTCTCGCACCCCGCCGGCGCCGGATACGCGTACGAGTAGAACGCGGGGAACGGAAAGCGCTCGTCGCCCGGCCACCACCCTGCGCAGACGGTTTCGGCGTCGCCGCCGATGCGTTCGATCAGGCCGGCGTTCGCGCGAGGCTCCACCGCCTTGCCCGTGTAGCGCGCGAGCGCGAGGTCGAACGAGCCCCAGAAGAAGTGCACCGGCGTCGTCCGCCCCCGAAATCCGGCGTGGTGCTCCTTCGTGACGAGGTCGACCATCGACAGCACCCGGAAGAACTGCGCCGCGTGGGCGGCGTCGTACGTGGTGTGGACGCGGTCGTTCGGAAAGGGAATCGGGTCCGCCACCTCGGACGGCAGGACGCTGATCCGTACATCCATCCCCAGCCGTTTCAGGGCGGCCATAACACCGTCGTAGAAGTCGGCGACGGCGCCACCGAGCGGTCGGCGGTGCACGCCGCCGTCATTCGTGCGGATCACCAGCACGTGATCGATCAGGTCCAGTTCCGCGTCGACGGTGCGCAAACCCACGGGCATCGGCGAGGTGGTGAGGCCGCGAGCGGTCACGTAGAGCGGGACGTTCGCCCACTCGGGTTCGAACGGGCTGAGCTCGAGGCGCAGCTTGCCGAGCACCTGCGCGTACATGTGCAGCGTCTCGCGCGTCGCCCGCCACTCCTCGTAGGGAAGGGCGGGCCACTCAGCCGCTTGTGCCATCAGCCGCGCAGCGCGTTCGCAAAGATGGCCGGAAGCCGGCGCAGTGCGTGGTCGGCCTCGAAGCGCGTCAGGTGCTCGGTGACCCGGTGCGCACGGCGGTGCGTGATGAACCACGGGGGCACGGGCAGCAGCGTCGGGCTCCCGTGCGCCACGCTGCGCGGGTACGGGTGGAACGGCGCGTAGACCACGCTCTTCTCCGGTTTGTCGAAGAGCAGGCTGTTGTGGACGACGCCGGAGCCGCTCTGGATGTCCTGTGCGGTGTGCCCGGGAAACGCGCCCCAGCTCGTCGGGGCGAGCAGGAATCCCACGCCCGTCCATGCATTGACGCCGATGCAGCCGTAGCGCAGGCGAGCGATCGCCCGGTCCAGCGCGGCCGCGTGCCGCCGCGCAGTCGTCGGGTGGACGATGATGTTCGCTCCGAGCGTTCCCCACAGCCGGTCGTTGCAGAAGTCCACGGCTCGCTCGAGATACTCCTCGACGGTGGTGGCGTCGATGCTCGTCGTGGCGAGCACCGCTGCAAACGCCTCGGTGGTGAAGCACACCTCGTCCGGGTCTGCGGCGTCGACGTGCGTGATCAACGTGGCCGGCGCTTTCGCGTCGCCACCGACGATCTGCGCGTCGTCGTGCGCACGCGAGAGCGTTTTCTGCCGCTCGTCCGCTCCCGGGTAGTACGCGGGCCGGCGCGGCGCCGCGGACATCGCGGCGGCGATGTCGCGCAGCAGCGGTTGCTCCAGCTGCCACCCGCTCTGCGTGACGATCACCTGAGCGGCGATGCAGTTGAATGCGGCGTTGTGCAGCTTCTGCGTGGCGATGTGCGCCGCTTGAAAGCGCAGGTCTCGCGGTGACCACGGTCCGGGCACGACGATCGTGGGGCTCACGTTGCCGAGCTCCGCCGTCATGCGCTTGGTGCTGATCGGCTCGCCCCGAGATCTGCGCGCGGCGCCCTCCTCGCCCGACCCGAACACGATCGCATCGTGAGTCCGATTGCTGCCGGTGATGTGGATCTCGTCGATGCCGTCGTGGCGCGTGAGGTACTCACCGACCTCGGCGCTCCCGTATGCGAATCGGAGGTACCCGGCGTCGACGAAGTCCGCGAACACGTCCTCGAGGATCGGGCCGAGGTAGTCGTTCACCGGGTTCATCTTCAGGAGGCACATGTGCCCTTCCGCGTACAGCTTGTAGAGCACGTCCAGCGGAGGGATGGACGCGATGTTGCCGGCGCCGAGAACGAGAGCCACCGCTCCCTCCGGCGCGTCCTCTTTGTAGAACACCGCCATGGTGTCGGCGAGAGTCGACTCGCTGACGCCCGGCTGCATCCAGACCTCGGCGCGGACACCGCTGAGGAGCAGCCGATCCCACACCGTCTGCGGAAAGACGTCCACCACGACCTGGCCGTCCGCCCTCGTCGTGACGGCTTTTCGCCGCAACTTCGGCGGGCCGCCGGCGGCGACCGCCTCCAGCGTGTCGGTCAGCCGGTGGATCGCGAAGAGCAGCGCCCACGGTCCCGAGGTCCATTCTTCGCCCGCCAGCGGCGACCCCGCGTCCAGGCCCTTGGCACGGCAGCCCGCGAGGACCCAGCGCTCCGCTGCGGCGGCGGTTCGCGCGCCGAGGGCTCGGAGCAGCGCGATCTTGCGTGAGATCGGCAGCCGAGCCCACTCGTCCTTGTGCTCGTCGAGCGTGGCGACGCTCTGGTCCACCGCCGCGCGCCAGTCGGCCGCCGCGGGAGCCGGTTGCACCACCGCTGTGTCGGTGCTCATGCCAAATGGCACTGTAGCAACCCCGGACACGCGGGACCCGTTTGTCCGCGACGTGGGCGCCCAGCCGTGTGATCGTCGGCCGAGGCCGTGACAGACGTCAGCGATCGACCCTGGTCGCAGGTCACCAGAGCGAGCTACGCGACCGGCGACGAGTACTGCGCCGCCTGCCTCATCGACGAGAACGCGCCGGGTGATCCGAAGCGCAAGTCCCGTTGCAAGCTTCCCGTGTACGAACCCGACACGCTGGGGGGACGGCTTAACCGGCACGCGGTGCGAGCGGCCGCGGACCGCCTGCTCCGCCGGCAGGGAGGAGTCGATGCTCCGGATCCGCTCAAGCAGTCGGCGGCGCGGCGGCTTCTGCGCCTTTACAGCGAGATCGAGGAGCGCCCACCTCGCGGGCTTGGCGTCCTGGCGGGCGTCCCCGAGCAGCCGATCGGTCTGGCCTGACCGCGTTCAGCGGGCCGCCAGCACCTCCTCCGAGTCGAAGATCTGCGTGATCGGTGGGATCGGCACGTTGAAGTCGATCTCCGGCGGGAAGATCTTGCTGCACTGTTCCTTGAACCAGACGTCGTGCGCACCCCGCGAGGCGGCGAACCGCCGATTGCCCTCCACCGGGTCGTCCCCCTCGATGTACACGGCCACCACGTCGCCGCCGGGCGTGTGGTTGAGCGTCACCAGCTCGTGCGTGATACCGAGCGCGCGCCGCGACGCGGTGTGGTCGTCACGCCGGGTCTCGAACGCCTCCTTCGCGAAGGCCCTCGCCTGCTCGGTCACGCCGGGCCGAAGCGGCGCCACGAATGCGATCCCGGGCTTGCGCTCAGTGACGTTCGGGTCGGTCCAGTCGGCGATGAGCTCCGGGGGATCCACCGGCGGTGGCTGCGTCGGGTCGAAGCCGTGCACGTCCTGGATCGCGGCGAGAAACTCTCGATCGATGGCCAGGTCCGACCGAGCCATCATCGCGTTGGTCTCGCCGAACGGACTGTCCGATTCGAGATATGCGATGACGAACGTGCCCATGGGCGTCGCCTGCTCGTAGGCTCGCTCCATGTGGACGCCCTGGCGCCGGCGAGACTCTGCGTACTCGGCGTCGCGTCCATCCAATATCTGCGAGACGTCACGCGCGTTCTTGCCCGGAAGCACCGGAAAGACTGCAGCAAGCTTCTCCATGCCAACCTCCACGTCGCGGGGCGAGTTCGGACCGATGCTACGAGTCTACGATTGCGGCGGATCATCGATGGCGCGCGGGACGCTGCGACGCCGGCCGGCGCTGGGGAAGCGTGATGGCGAGACTAGGAGTGGCGGGAGTAAGCGGTGCTGGGTGACGGCGAGCGCGTTCTGATCGTCGGCACCGGCATGTCCGGTGGCAACGTGGCGGCGACGCTTAGAGAAGAGGGGCATCGCGGACCCGTCGTGCTGATCGGGGCCGAGCCGGGCGTGCCGTTCGGCCGGCCGCCGCTTTCGAAGACGTACCTTCGTTCCGAGGAGAACCTGAGCGGATGGCTGGTGAAGCCGGAGGAGTGGTACGACGCCAACGGCATCGAACGGCGGGGCGCCGAGGTTCGACACCTGGATACAGCTCTCCGGCAGGTGGTGCTGGACGACGGTGAACGGATGGGCTATGGCCGCCTGGTGTGGTGTGCCGGTGGGCGGCCCCGCCGGCCGGACCTTCCGGGTGTCGACCTGCCGGGCGTGCACTTCCTGCGCACCGTTGCGGACTGCGACGCCATCAAGGGAGCCGCGCGTCCGGGAGCGCGAGCGCTTGTCGTGGGGATGGGATTCATCGGCTCCGAGGTGGCGGCCTCACTCCGTGATCTCGGCCTGCACGTGACCGCCGTGATGAGCGGTGCGGCACCGCTCGAGAACGTGCTGGGCGAGGAGGTGGGCGCCGTGATGGGCGACATCCACCGCGAGCACGGCGTCGAGCTGATCGCGTCGGATCGTGTGGTGCGCTTCGAGGGCGATGGCGCGCTCGAGCGCGGCGTGACGCAGAAGGGCGTCACGATCGAGTGCGAACTCGCGATCGTGGGCGCGGGGGTTGTGCCCAACGTGGAGCCGCTCGTCGGTGCATCCGTCGCCACGGACAACGGTGTGCTGGTGGACGCCCGATGCCGCACCAACGTCGACGGCGTCCTCGCCGTGGGTGATTGCGCGAATCAGCTGCATCCGCTGTTCGGGCGCGTGCGCGTGGAGCACTACAACAACGCGGAGAAGATGGGACGCTGCGCGGCGCGGGCCCTGCTGGGAGACGAGGCGCCGTACGACTACGTCCACACGTTCTGGTCCGATCAGTACGAGCACAGCCTCGAGTACGTGGGGCACGCGACGACATGGGACGAGGTGGTGCTGCGCGGCAGCCTGCAGGAGCGGAGGTGTCTGGTCTTCTTGCTGCGTGGCGGCGTGCTGCACGCGGCGCTCGGCCTCAATCGCGGTGGCGATCCAGAGCTCGACTCGGACGGCGAGCTCTACGCGTGCAAGGGTCTGGTGGGGCGGCGATTCGCGCACGGCGGTGGTGTGCTCGCGGACGGCACGGTCGACATCCGCGCGCTGGCGCGGTCGAACGAGGGCTGAAGTGGGGGCGTCATGAATGCCAAGCGAGGATCCGCGAAGACGGTCGAGCAGCTGTTGCAGGAGGCCCGGGCGTCGCTGCCGGGTCGCCTGAGCGCGCCCGAGGCTGCGCGAGCGCAGGCTGAGGGCGCGCTCCTCGTCGACATTCGCGGCGACGATCAGCGACGAGCGGACGGCTCGATCCTCGGGGCGTTGGTGATCGCACGGAACTCGCTGGAGTGGCGGTGCGATCCGGCGTCGCCGTGGCGCCACCCCGACATCCACGATCACGATCAGCAGCTCGTCCTCATTTGCAACGAGGGGTTCCAGTCGAGCCTCGCCGCCGCGACGTTGCAGGAGCTGGGCATGCGCCATGCCACCGATGTGATCGGTGGCTTCGTCGCGTGGAAAGGCGCGGGCCTGCCGGTGACGCCACCCGATCGCACGAGAGAGGCCCCCCGCGCCCGGAATCGAGGTTCGCAGACCCGACAGCACTGGGAGGGTGTATACGAGCGGACCGGGCCGATGCGTGTGAGCTGGTACCAGGCGGAGCCGGGAGTGTCGCTGCAACTGATCGATCGCCTGGGCGTCACCCGCGACTCGGCCGTGCTCGATGTCGGCGCCGGCGCCTCGGGCCTGGCGTCTGCCCTCGTGCATCGCGGCTTCCGCGACGTGACGGTGGTCGACGTCTCCGAGCATGCGCTGGCCGTGTGCAAACACTCGCTCGGCGCGGCGAACACCCGCGTCCACCTCGTGTGCGACGACCTGCTCACGTGGAAGCCGCGCCGTCGCTACGATGTCTGGCACGACCGCGCGCTGCTGCACTTCTTCGTCGATCCCGCGATGCGCGCCGGCTATGTGGACCTGCTGCGCAGGACGGTCAAACCCGGCGGCGCCGTGATCATCGGCGCGTTTGCCGAGGACGGACCGGACCACTGTTCCGGATTGCCGGTGTTCCGCTACTCGGCGACCGGTCTCGCCGCGTTGCTGGGCGAAGGCTTCGAGCTGGTCGAGCAGCGGATCGAACGGCACAGGACCCCTGCCGGCGACGTGCAACCGTTCCAGTGGGCCGCGTTCGTGGCGATGTCACTGTGAGTAGGCCTGCGCCGGACGGTCGTCTGCCGGACTCCCGGTGGCGGCTCGACGATCGGGTGGCGCTGGTGACCGGCGCTTCGGCCGGACTGGGCGCGCGATTCGCCCGCGTGCTGCATGAAGCGGGCGCGCACGTCCTGGCGACTGCCCGCCGGTCCGAGCGTCTCGACGAGCTTGCGCGCGAGTGTGGAGAGCGGATCGAGACGGTCGCCGGCGACATCACCGACACTCGCCACCGCGAGTCGCTGGTCGAACGACTGCGGTCGCACGGCCGTGTAGACGTTCTGGTCAACAACGCCGGCATCTGCGACGACGGCCCAATCGAGGACCAGTCGCTCGATGACCTGCGCCGCGTCATCGAGGTGAACCTCGTCAGCGTTCTGGACATGTGCAGGCTCACCGCGCCCCTGCTCATGGCTGCGTCCGCTGCGAGCGTCATCAACGTCGCTTCGATCTACGGCGTCGTCGCGTCCCGGGGCCCGATGGCTGGGTACAACGCCACCAAGGGCGCGGTGGTCAACCTCACCCGCGAGCTGGCCGCGCAGTGGGGTGCTCGAGGAGTGCGGGTCAACGCCCTGGCGCCCGGCTACTTCCCCTCGGAGATGACGGGCTTCCTTGCTGATCCGGAGTTCGCCGACTCCATACGGAAGCGAACGCTGCTCGCTCGTACTCCTGAGTTCCATGAACTCGACGGCCCACTGCTGTTCCTCGCGACCGAGGCTTCGAGCTACATGACGGGGCAGGTGCTGCTCATCGACGGGGGCTGGACCGCGGTCTGACGTCCTCGCGCTGCTGCTCAGCGCCCACCCGGTAGTGCTGCGTGAAGCAACCGTGACCGGCGGCTCCTGTTGAACCCGACCGCACCAAAGTCGTAAAGTGCCCGAACGCTGCGTGGCAGCAGGGCAGTGACCGCGGTTCGGAGAGGAGGAGGCCATGGGGCAGAGCGCATCGAACACCGGCACGAGAGTCCGGCTGCGCAGCCTGGGCGTGGTGAGCAGTCTCGTCCTTGGCATCGCGTCCCTGACCATCGCCACCCTCCCGGCTTCAGCAACGACCACCTGTCCGGCCGGCGGCTACGACCTGTACAGCCCGGGTGGTTTCAGCATCACGTGTGGCACCAACGCCGAGACCTATAGCCAGTTCGGCTACTCCGCGAGCGCCGGTGGGTCGGCGAGCGCGGTGCCGGCCACCGAGGTGAACGTCACCCCAGTCCAGACGCTCGGTAACGAAGGATTCCAGTTCGCAGATACATGGAGCGCGACGTCAGAGTCCGGCGCGGGCGGTTTCCAGGACTCGCAGATCTCGTTCACCGTGGCCACGCAGACGGCTCAGATCCAAGACCTCGATCTGTCATTCACCGGCACCTTCTCCGTTACCGGCCATGCGAGCGTGACCGAGACGTTCTGCCTCAACCACGCCCTCGCCGGGTGCCCTGCCGGGAGCATGGGACAGGCCACGGTCACCGACCCACCAGCATCCTTCAGCGACACGGTCTTCTTCGCCGCTGCCTCTTCGGTTTCGGTAGACATTGACGTCAACGTGGGCTCGGGAAGCGAGGGGAGCGCGTCCATCTCGCAGGTGACTGCAACGTTCAGCGACCCACCGGTGAACCCAAGCCCCTGCACCGCGACCGGCACCACGTCGGGCGCCGTGACGACGTACGCGACGCCCACGACGGACAGCAGTCCCGAGGGCATCGTATGCGGGCCGGACGGCCGCCTCTGGTTCACGGAAGAAGGTGCGAACAGGATCGGCGCGGTGACCCAGTCGGGCGTCGTCAGCGAATATTCGTTGGCGCCGCGCACCGGGACGACGCCGGAGGACATCACCGTCGGACCCGATGGCAACCTCTGGTTCCTGGAGCAGGGCATCAACCGGATCGCCAAGATGAACACGAGCGGCACGGTTCTTGCCGACTACAAGGTGACCGGCAGCAACGTGCAACTCGAGTCGATCACGCTTGGGCCCGACGGCAATCTCTGGTTCACCGACGCGGGGCAGAGCCGCATCGGCAAGATTACGACGGCGGGCGCGATCACCTTCTATCAACTCGCAAAGGGCCGCGGGCCCAACGACATCGTCAATGGCCCGGACGGCAACCTCTGGTTCACGGAGTACGGCGCGTCGCGCGTCGCGACCATCACGGCGAGCGGCTCGGTCACCGAGTACGCGCTGGCAGCCGGGCGCGGCCCGACGAGCGTCGCGAACGGTCCCGATGGCCGGGTCTGGTTCAGCGAGGCCAACGCGAACAGGATCGGCGCCATCACCACCGGCGGCACGGTCAGCGAGTACAGCATCCCCACTCCGAACAGCCAGCCCAACGGCATCGTCGCCGGGGCGGACGGCAACCTCTATTTCACGGAGACGGAGGTAGGCCAGGTGGGCCAGATCACGACCGCCGGCACGGTGACCAACGAGTTCGCGCTGGGAACGGCCGCTTTCGACCATGCGGCGGGACCGATCGACATAGCGGCTGGCCCGTGCGGTTTGTGGGTCACCGACGAGAAGGTCGGCAGGGTGAGCGCCCTGATGTTCAGCGGCTGCAGCGCTTGGTGAGCTAGCCGCGCGCACCAGTTCCAGGGGTGCGAGATGGTCTCCGCGGCGGCCGGACCTATGGAAAAGGACGCAGGGCGTATGGCCGAGCATTCGGTGGTGATCGCCGGAGGCGGTCCGACGGGGATGATGCTGGCGGCAGAGCTGACTCTGGCGGGGACCGACGTCGTCATCGTCGAGCGACGCGCCAGCTTCAAGCTGGAAAGCTCGCGCTCGCGAGGTCTGCACTCCCGCACCATCGAAGTGCTCGATCAGCGTGGCGTCGTTGATCGCTTTCTCGCCGAGGGAAAGACGATGCAGGTGCAGGCATTCGGCGGAGTCCCCATGGACATCAGCGATTTTCCCACCCGCCACAACTACGGGATGGCGCTGTTGCAGAGCCATTTCGAGCGCATCATGTCGGGCTGGATCGATGAGCTGGGTGTTCCCATCCTGCGCGAGCGCGAGGTGACGGGTTTTAGGCCGGGCGAGGGCGGTGTTGACGTCGCGCTCTCCGACGGCACATCGCTGCGGGCGCAGTTTCTGGTTGGTTGCGACGGGGGCCGCAGCGTTGTGCGAAAGGCGGCCGGCATCGATTTCGCGGGCTGGGATGCGACAACGCGCTGGATCCATGCTGAGGTCGAGATGGAGGAGATGCCGGAGTTCGGCCTGCGTGGCGGCGGCGGCATCGGGCCCGCCGAGGAGGGACGCGTGGGCGTCACCCTGATCGAACCCGAGGTGAACCGCTCGGATGAGCCCACGCTGGATGATCTCCGCGCAGCCCTCATCCGTGTCGACGGAACCGACCACGGGGCGCACAGCCCGCGCTTCATCTCTCGCTTCACCGACATGACGCGTCAGGCCGTGGCCTATCGCAGCGGGCGCGTGCTGCTTGCGGGAGATGCTGCACATGTGCACGCCCCGATCGGAGGCCAGGGGTTGAACATCGGCGTGCAGGATGCGGTCAACCTTGGCTGGAAGCTGGCCCAGGCGGTCAGCGGAACATCACGGGTGAGCCTCCTGGACACGTATCAGGCCGAACGCCACCCGGTTGGTGCGCGGGTGCTGCGCAACACCATGGCGCAGAGGGCGCTCGGGGCAACGGACGACCGGTCCGTTGCACTGCGCGACACGGTGGTGGAGCTGCTGCGCATGGACGAGCCGCGCAAGCACATCGCCGCCATGATTGCGGGCCTCGACGTCGCCTATGACCTCGGTGAGGGGCATCCGCTGTTGGGACGGCGCATGCCCGACCTGGACCTGGCGACCGCGGATGGCACCGTGCGAGTGTTCTCTTTGTTGCATCGAGCCAAGCCGGTGCTGCTCAACCTCGGTGACGCCGGCAGCCTCGACACCGCACCGTGGGCGGACAGAGTTCAGCTCGTCGATGCCTCGTATGACGGCACCTGGGAGCTTCCGGTACTCGGCGAGGTCGCTGCGCCGAGTGCCGTATTGGTGCGTCCCGACGGACACGTCGCCTGGGTGGGGGACGGCACCGATGCTGGGCTGCGCGGCGCGCTGACCACGTGGTTTGGATCACCGTGACGCGCGGCGCTTTCCCAGCGATCAGTGCGACGTCACGGTGGAGCCCAGAGGGGGCTTACGTGGCCGCCCGGAAGGCCGCAAGCAACGCATCCTCGAGTAGACGGCAAATCTGCTCGCGCCTGGGGCTCCGAGCCTCGAGCCAAACGGCGGTCACCTCGCGCGCAAACGCGAGCCACCCTTGAGCTGCCAGGCGCTGAACCACCGAGGGCTCGACACCGGGAGAAAGAAAGGCGAGAATTCGCTCCTTCTGTCGGTTTCCCGCAGTTTCAACAACGGCGCGTACGGCCGGATCGCCGGCGAGGCTGCCCCGGTATGTGGCGAGGAAGCCATGCGGATGGCTTTCCGCGAAGGTGAGGAACCGGTCGATCGCCGCGCTCAAGCGCTCCTGCGGCGGCAGCGTGGGATCCGGCTCGGTCAATTCTCCAACCTGGGACGCGGCGCACTCCGTCACCGCCACGAAGAAGTCGCGCTTGGTCGGGAAATAGTGGTACAGCAACCCTCGAGAGATGCCCGCGCGCTCGGCGATCTCATCAACCCAGACCTCGTCGTAGCCGCGCATGGAAAACAGCTCGATGCCCAGTGCGATGAGCTGCTCGCGTCGCTGGTCGAGGGGAAATCGCTTGCGAGGTCCAGAGCGGTCCGACGAGCTTCCGGCGGCCCCGGCCTGCAGCTTATTTGACACCGATTCAATAGTAGCGTATGCTGCCGTCGTGCAGCTGGAAGGTATTCGGTAATGAGGTTGCTGGTACTCGGCGCAACTGGTTCCACCGGTCAGGCGCTTCTTCCTCAAGCCCTCGAAGCGAGCCACGAGGTCACCGCGATCCTGCGCAGCCCGCAGCGGCTCTCCACTCGGAGCGACGCGTTGAAGGTGGTCGAGGGAAGCGTGATGGACGGGTCACTGCTGGATGACCTTGTACCCGGGCACAACGCAGTGATCAGCGTGTTGGGCGCCCGGCGCTCGCTGCGTGGGATGGGTAGCTTCAGCCTCATGGGGAAGACCATGAGAGCGTTGGTGCCTGCCATGCAGCGCCACCGCGTAGAACGTCTGGTCGTGCTCTCGGCACTTGGGGTCGGCGAGACCGCGAGCGTGGCACCGCCAGTGCTGAGGATCGTCTTCCACACCGTGCTCCGTCCAGTGGGCAACGACAAGGCCGCCAGTGAGGATTACGTCAGGCAGAGCGATCTGGATTGGACGTTCGTCTATCCTCCCATGCTCACCAGTGGCCCGCCGGCGGGTGACTATCAGTACGGCGAAAGCTTGCGTGTACGGGGCTTGAAACGAATCGCGCGTGCAGACGTGGCGCATTTCATGCTCGCGCAGCTCCAGGATGACGCGTTCAGCCGCAAGAACGTGATCGTCAGCAGCGGTTGACGGCCGTTCGTCATCCCGCCAGTCGTCAGGAGCCTGGCCGCGTCACGTAGTCAGGGCCACGTGGCGATGGTCGGTGCGTCCCTTTGAAGAGCCGCCGTCGGCCGCCCACGGTGGGGTACCCCGGGTTCGCCGCATGGCAACCGACGACGCCGTCAGGCAGCGCCGAGGAGGTGCATGAGCGGAGCCGGGTCGATGTAGTACCGCACGGCACGGATCTCCCCGTCTGCCACCTCGTAGCAGCTGACACCCGTCCATTCCAATCGCCGGCCTGTCGCCGGGATGCGCAAGCCGGCGACGACGAACTCGCCATTGTGCGTGCCCCGCTCTGTCCACTCGAGCGCGAAAGCGTCGGCAGCGGTCCAGACCCTGTGCGTCTGTGAGGCCACGTCGGGAAACGCGTCGAACCACGCGCTCCACATCCCCCTGATCTCGTCGCGACCGGCAAAGGCGGCACCGGGAAACACGAGCGTTGCGTCCGCTGCGTACAGCGCTGCGAGCGCGTCGACGTCGTGCTCGTCGTATGTTCGAATCACGCTCTGAGCGACTGCGCTCAGGTCACCGCTCACTTCGGGCCTCGTGTCCAATGCGTATCCTCCGAGCTCTTCAGCCTGGACGCGTTCGAACAAGGAAGTGTGACAGCGGGAGACGAGATTCGTCGCGACAGCCAGCTTGGAAGGAATGGGACGGTATTTTGGCGGATCCTCTCCTCTGGGACGTCACGGCCGCGCAGCGCCACTCGGGCGCGCACACGGGCGATGCTGGGGATCGACTCCCTCCAGTCCCACATAGGACGTGCAGACGGTCTGTCCCAACCGTGAGGCGCGGTAGAGAAGGGCGGTGATCGTCGCGCCCCCGAGCGGTGCCTCGGAAGCGACGCTCTTGCGTTCGCCAACCGCCCGCTCCAACTGGTCCTTGCCCAGATTCCACCCAAGCGCGTTCGCGCCAGCCGGACTGAGCCCCGGATGATCGGCGGTGAGCTCGGCAGTTGCTGCTGGCAAGAACGATGGTGATCGCACACGACCTCAAGCACCGCACGCAGTTCGTCGCCGTTTTGTCCGATCAGAATCCCCGCAAGTTTCCTCGGTTCGGAGTGGTGACGGCGGCTCAGATCTCCCTCTCTCCATGCTCGCGCGCGACGCGCTGCCCCAATGCCGGTCGCCGCAACAGCCGTCGCCACTCCTGGTACCGGACAATGTCACCGACGTTGGTGTGACTTACACCAAACATCGACCCCAGGGCCCTGTGGGTCATGCCATAGCGGACCAACGTACGTATCGCGATGACATCATCGACCGTCAGCTTCGCGCCCCCGTGGAGCTCGCCGCCGTTCGGCCGCCGGTTGCTCATCTGTTGTTCGAGCGTCGCCCAGTGACAGTTGCCCGGTTCGTAGTTACCGTCGTTGTTGATACGGTCCAGAGAGAGCCCGGCAGGGCACGTGCCCATATCGTCGAGGAAGTTCTCGAAACGATGCCAGCGTTCGCAGACGGTGATGCCCCGACCGCCGTAGCGCGGCCAGTCGGCGCGCGTTGGTCTGCTGCACCGCTGCAACATGCTCGACCACGCGTGGTATGTTCGCGTGCCACCGCCGCCTGCGTGTCCATGGCGCCATCGCACCAGTTGATGAGAGTGCCTGACGACGGTCAGATCCCGGACGAAGGTGGAGCGGGAGACGAGATTCGAACTCGCGACATCCAGCTTGGAAGGCTAGCGCTCTGGCCAGCTGAGCTACTCCCGCGTGAGGGTCAATCGTAGGTCAATCCGCGTTCGCATCCGACGGCGCGCCTGCAACGACGGGCAGAGCGGACAGGCCTCGCAGCACGAGACCGTCTCCGTGGCCCCAGTGGAGTTCGTCGAAGGGCACCGCAAGGCTCAGACGGGGAAAGCGGCGCAGCAGCGACCCAAGGGCGATCTGACCCTCCAGGCGCGCCAACCCGGCGCCGAGGCAGAAGTGGATGCCGTGTCCGAACGCGATGTGCGGGGCGCCGCCTCGGTCGATGTCGAGGGCCTCGGCGTCGGGATACCGCTCCGCATCGCGGTTGGCCGCCGCCAGGCAGACGATGACCTGGGCGCCGGCGGGGATCGTCACGCCACCGATGTCGACGGGCTCGATCGCGTAGCGAAACGTCGAGTGGGGCACGGGTGCGTCGAACCGCAGCAGCTCCTCGACGGCCCGTGCGATCGCGTCCGGGTTGGAGCGCAGGCGCGCGAGGTGGTCCGGGTTGCGCAGCAGCGCCACCACGCCGTTGCCGATGAGCGTCGCCGTGGTGTCGTGGCCGGCCACGATCAACTGGAAGAGCGTTGAGAGCAGTTCCTGCGTGTTGAGCCGCTCGTCGCCGTCGCGAGCAGCGATCAACGCGCTTACCAGGTCGTCGCCCGGGTGCGCCTGCTTCGATTCGACGAGCCCGCGCAACATGTCCACGACCGTGTCGGACGCACTCTTCGCCCTCGCGTACTCGTCGGACGTCGACGTGCGCACGAGCATGCCGGCCAGCGCCCGGCCGAGCAGGTCGCGATTCTCCTCCGCGACGCCGAGGAGGTCGCAGATCACCGTGAAGGGCAGGGCGAAGGCGAACGCCGGTACGAGATCGACGCGCGCTGTGGGACCTCGCGCAGCGACGTCGTCGAGGAGTGCGTCCACGATCTCCTGCACCCTCGGCCGCATCGCCTCGATGCGGCGCGGGTAGAAAGCCGACGACACGAGGCGCCGCAGCCGAGTGTGATCAGGGGGATCGACGCTGAGCATGTGTCGCGCGAACGCCTGTCCAGGCAGGCCCTCGGCGACGACGTCGCTCCCCATCGCGAGCGCCGCGTGCATGTCCTTGGACAGTCGCGGGTCGTTGAGTGCGGCACGAGCCTCTGGGTAGCGCACGACAAGCCACGCGGCGTGTCCGTCCACGAGTGTCACAGCGTGTACGGCGCCGAGGCGGCGCACGTCGGCGAACAGCGGAAAGGGATCGTCCCGGTCGTACGCTCCCCAGGAGGTCAGCGCGCCGGGTGTCGACACGGCTCGTACGTGTTCAGCGGGTCAGCGCTCGCGGCGCCGAGACCGGTCGCATCGACGCAGTATCGCCAAAGCCCGCCTCGCCGCGTGGCCTCGGCGGCGGGCTCGCTTGCATAATGGCCGCCACCAGCATGTGGAGGAGAACAGGGTGAACGCCGTCGATATCCTGAAGCTGCAACTCGTACAGTCCTGCAAGCTCATCGAGGACGGGGCGGCGAACGCCGAGCCCATCTGGACAAAGCGAGCATTCGCCGGCGCATCCCTGCCGGGATTCGTGGAGTGGCACTGCGCGCGGATCGTCGATTGGGGGGTGCACACCGTGGTGCGCGACGTCCCCGAGGTGGCTGCCGATCCGCAGTGGCGCGGCCGCGTTCGGTACGACATGGGGCACGGCGCGGGGCTGGGCGCGGCGGAGGCCGACTCGGTCGCCGAGTCGGTACGACATGAAGCCGTCATGGACTACGCGCGCGCGGTGCGCAGCGCGATCGTAGGGTGGTTGGATGACGCCGATAGCGCAGAGCTCGACGAGATCCCAGACCTGAGAGGGCGCAACCAGGACCATCCGCTGTACCGAACGCCGGCCGCCTGGGAGGAGATCAAAGGGCTCGAGGGCGTCCCGGCCTGGCAGATTTTGACGCGCCCGTGCATCTCCCACATCAGGGTGCACTCCGGGGAGGTCAACACGCTGGCGCAGCTGCTGCGCGCGTAGCTGCAACGGTCGGTCGCGACCGCTGCTCAGTGCGGAGTCAGGATCACTTTCCCGACGCTCTGGCGTGACATGAGACGCCGGTGCGCGTCGGCGGCGCGATCGAACGCAAACGTGGTGTCGACGACCGGCCGGATCGCGCCCTGCGCCATCAGTTCGAGGAGCGGCTCGATGATGCGGGTGAGCGTCCCCTCCTGGTCCCACCACGCCTTGAGGTTGAGCCCGAAGAACCCGCGGTTCTCGTTGAGGACGCGCGGTCCCTTCCACCAGGGCACGCTCGCAAACGGGAACCGCGCCAGCGTGGCAACGCCGGCACGGAGGTTCAGCTTGTCACCCGTCTGCACCTGCGACGCGCCGTACGCGACGATGCGGCCGCCCGGACGCAGGAGTCGCCAGTCGCGGCGCCACGTCGACGGGCCGAGCGCGTTGAGCACGATGTCGACACCCTCGCCGCCGGTGATCCGGCGCACCTCGGCGCCGACATCGCTGTCGTGGTAGTCGATGACGTGCTGAGCCCCGTTCGCGCGGCACTGGTCGTGCTTCGTCGCGGACGCGGTGCCGATGACGACGGCGCCGAAGTGGCTCGCGATCTGCGTCGCAGCTGTCCCCGCGCCGCCGGCAGCAGAGTGGATGAGGACCCGCAGCCCAGGTCGCACTCCGGCCATGAGCACCAGCGCTGCGTAGGCCGTGCCGTAGCTGACGGGGATCGCCGCCGCCTCGGGCATCGAGACGCCGTCGGGGATCGAGAGGACGTCCGCGCGCGCTGCGACCGCGAGCTCCGCCTGGCCTCCGAAGCGAGTCGCCGCCATCACGCGGTCGCCCACGTGCAGATCGGTCACGCCGTCTCCCAGCGCATCGACCGTGCCGGCGACCTCGTAGCCGAGGACCGTGGGCAGAGGCGGGGCGTCCCGGTACACACCGATCCGCGCCAGGAGGTCGGCGAAGTTGAGCCCGGCAGCCTCGACAGCTATGCGCACGTCCCCGCGCTGCGGCGCGGGATCCGGGCGCTCTTCGACGCGCAAGACCTCCGGCGGGCCCTTGCGAGGGACGACGACGGCACGCACGGCTTCAGAACGTTGGTGGAGTGTTCACCCAGAGAAGCCTGGATGGTACCGAACCGGGGTTGCTCCACCGATGCCGCTGCGTGCTCTTGAAGTAGAGGGTGTCGCCCTCCACCGCGTGGAAGTGCTCGGTGTCGTCGAGCCAGACGTTCAGCTCCCCGTCGAGCACGAAGATCGCCTCCTCGCCCTCGTGCGCGTAGTCGCCGCCGCTGCCGCCGCCCGGCGCCACCGTGAAGATGTCGATCTCCAGCACCGCATTGGGGAACTGAACGAGGTGCTCCATCTCCACACGGTCGAAGCCGTGCAGCTTGCGACGCTGCGACGCGCGCACCAGCTTCACCGGGTCGGCGCGGAGCGCGCTGCCGAAGAACTCCAGCAGGGTCCCCCCGTACGCGGACGCGACGCGCTGCAGGAGCGACACCGACGGATCGGCGAGGCCGCGCTCGACAAGGCTCAGGTACGAGGGCGACACCCCGGCGCTGCCTGCCGCCCGGCGGATGGACAGGCCGCGCTTGGTCCGCGCCTGGCGCAGGCGCGCCCCGACCAGCGCGTCCTCGGGGACCTCCTCGCCGTCCAGCATCGACCGGAGCGCCGGGGGTGCGTAGCCGCGCGAGAGGAGCGCACGGACATCGCGCAGCCTGGCCAGGTCCTCGGGTTGGTAGCGGCGGTGCTTGCCGGAGTCCCGCTGCGGCTGGATGAGCCCCTTGCGCTCCCAGGACCGGACCGTCGACGGGCTCACTCCCAGGCTCCGTGCGACGTCGCCGATGCGCAGCCGCGCCCCGTTCGCGTCTCGTCTCTGCACGTGGAAGCACGCTACTGCGAAACCTGGAATCGTTCAATAGATTCGCGAGAGCGTCGCTGCCGCTGCCCGGCGGCGGCGATCGCTGCAAACCCCCTACCATTGCTGGCACGGGAGTCCGCTGACGGCGCCCGAGAGGGAGACAGAGGAGAGGCTGGTGAGTGCACAGAAATCGCGCCTGATCACACTGGGACTGGCGGCGTCGGCCGTCTCGCTGCTGGCTGCAGCGCCGCGGGCGTCGGCGCTCGTGTCGAGCCCGGCTGCGACAACCGGGCAGTCGGTGACCACCGGGTACGCCGTCACCGACCACGGCGTGGTCGCCCCGGTCGCCCCGGCCGCCACCGGCGGGACGGCTGTCAGCGCGTCACTCTCGCGGGGCGAGCGGCAGACGCGCACGCCCGCAACCACCGCGGCGACGGCGACCGCCCAGGCGCCCACCGCCACGGCCGCGTCAGCGGCGTCGAGCGCCACCGTCCTGCACAACTTCAACGGCACCTCGAGCCTGGACAGCGAGCTGACCAACTACCGGGCCAGGTTCGAGCCTCCCGACCAGGGGCTCTGTGCGGGCAACGGGTTCGTGCTGGAACCCGTCAACTCCGCGTACCGCATCTATCACACCGACGGCAGCACAATCGAGGGGCCGTTCAACGTCAACGACCTGTACAACGAGGGCGGACAGGAGTTCACCAGCGATCCGCGCTGCCACTTCGACGCGAGCACCAACACGTGGTTCGCGATCATTCTGTTCATCTCCCTCGACGGCACCTCGTCCCACCTCGACGTGGCGGTGAATCCGTCCGGTGATCCCACCACGCTGTGGACCGAGTACCAGTTCGACACGACACACCACGGCGGCAACGGCTGCCCGTGCTTCGGTGACCAGCCGCTGCTGGGCATCGACCGGGACAACCTCTACGTCAGCACGAACGAGTTCTCGATCCTGGGCCCGCAGTTCAACGGCGCGCAGATCTACGCGTTCTCCAAGTCAGACCTCATCAAGGTCAAGCCGCTCCACTTCGTGCACTTCGGCAACCTGAAGATCGGCGGCGGTTTCGCAGCCAGCGTGCAGCCGGCCATCACCTCCGGCAGCGCGGCCGCGGAGTACTTCCTGAGCTCGTTGGACCCCAACGCCACTTTCGACGACCGCATCGGCGTGTGGGCGTTCACCGGGCGAGACCTCGCCGGATCGGGCAACGTCCCCAATCTCTCGTCGACGATCATCACGTCCGAGACGTACGGCTTTCCGGTCCAGGCCGCCCAGAAGGGATCGTCCAGCCAGATCAACCCCGACGACGACCGCATGCAGCAGGTGCAGTTCATCGGCGGCAACGTGTGGGGCGAGCTGGAGACGTCGCTGACGATTCCCGGCGACTCCGCGCAGCGTGACGGCGCCGCCTGGTTCGTCGTGCACCCGTCGCTGACCGGAGGCGGCATCGGCACGTCCGTGATCAAGCACCAGGGCTACGTCGAGCAGTCGGGCGCGTACCTGCTCTACCCGGCACTCCAGGCAGATTCCGCGGGACGCTCCGCGATGGTGTTCACGCTGACCGGCGCGAAGAACTTCCCGAGCGCCGCGTACGCAACGCTGAACACGGGGGCTGCGCAGTTCGGAGCACCCGTGATCGGCGCCCCCGGCACCGGTCCGTACGACCCCAAGGCGACGCGCTGGGGCGACTATTCGTGGGCCGTGCTCAACTCGGCGTCCGACGACTTCTGGCTGGCGACGGAGTACATGCCGCCGTCCTCGAGCCAGACGACAACCGGTCAGCGCAACTGGGGGACGCGCGTCTTCGACGTGAGCGTCAGCTGACCCGCACCGGCGCGCCGCTCAGCGCCGGCTACACCGAGCAGCCGGTGTGGTGGGAGGACACCGTCTTCCCACCGCCCTCGGCTGAGCGCCTCCCGCGCGAGGTCGACGTGGTGATCGTCGGCGCGGGCTTCACCGGGCTCGCGGCGGCGCTCGAGATGAGCCGGCGCGGGCGCAGCAGCGTGGTGCTCGAGCGCGCCACGCTCGGGGCGGGAGCGAGCGGGCGCAACGCCGGCATGGTGCACGCAGGGCTGCGCTACGACCTGGCCGCCCTGGAGCGCCGCTACGGCGCGGCCGGACGTGCGCTCCACCAGGTCAGCGCCGACGCATACGCATTCGTGGGTCGTCTCGCCGGCGAGGTCGCCCCTGACAGCTGCTACGAGTCCGGCGGCTGGCTCCACCTGGCGCACAGCGAAGGGGCGATGCGCCGGCTGGAGCGCTCGGAGGCGAGCCGGCAGCGCGGCGGTGAGACCACCGACGTGCTCGCGGGCCGCGCGCTCGCGACCGAGACCGGCGCTCACGGGTTTCACGGGGCGCTGCTCACCGACAACGGCAGCGGCATCCACCCCGCGCGGTACTTGGCGGGCCTTGCGTGCGCGGCCACGGCCGCGGGCGCGCAAATAGCAGAGCGAGTGCGGGTCCTCGGCGTGACACGTGACGGAACGTCGCTCACCGCCTCGACGAGCGCGGGACGCGTGCGCGCTCGCGACGTGCTCGTGGCCACCAACGGCTACACGGACCGCGCGTTTCCGCAGCTGCGCCGGCGCGTGATCCCGATCGGCAGCTACGTCGTCGCCACCGAGCCGCTGGATCGTTCGCTCGCTGCGGCCGTGAGCCCGCGGCGGCGGATGATGAGCGACACGCGCAACTTCCTCCACTACTGGAGGTTGTCCCCGGATGACCGGCTGATCTTCGGCGGCAGGACCAGCTTCACCCCGGTCAGCATCGGGCGGGCGCGTGACCGCCTCCACGCTGCCATGACCCACGCGTACCCGCAGCTTCGCGACGCGAGAATCTCGCACGCCTGGATGGGCAACGTCGGGTTCACGTTCGATCGTATCCCGCACATGGGACGCGCCGACGGCGTCACGTACGCGATGGGGTACTGCGGCAGCGGGGTCGCGATGGCGAGCTGGTTCGGAACACTGGCCGCGGCATGGATCGCCGGGGGAGAGAGAAACGCGTTTCTCGATCTCCCCTTTCCGACCCTCTCCGCCTACCGGGGCACCCCGTGGTTCCTACCGGCGGTCGGCTGGTACTACCAAATCCGGGACCTGCTGGGCTGAGCCCACGAGCTCGGCGCTCGGCTCACCGGCCGGCGCCGCTATGAGCTCGCCGCCGACGTTCGTGTACGCGACCAGCTTCTGCTGGAAGAACCCGGTGCGGTTGAAGTACCAGGTCGCCAGCAGCAGGGGGATGCCGATCCCGATCGTGACCAGTACAGGCAACGACGACCCGATGCCGGCCTGCTTGACCACCTGATACGCGATCCAGAACAGGAAGAGGCCACCGAGCAACGGCAGCACTCCGGCGAACACGAACACGCGCGCGCTCTTGAAGACCACCTTGCGGAACGCCCACGCGCACGCGATGCCGGTGACGCCGTAGTAGAACGCGACCAGCACGCCGATGTTCGAGATGATGTTGGCGAACGTCGTGTTGATGCTGGAGTTGAGCGTCGTCATCGCGATGAAGACGCCGGCGATGAGCGCCGAGATGAGGGTTCCGGCCCAGGGCGTCTTCCAGGTGGGATGGATGTGCCCGAACACCTTTGGAAACACGCCGTCTCTCGCCATGGAAAAGGTGAGCCGGCTCGAGGGCAGCAGCGTGGTCTGGACCACGGCGACGGTGGAGGAGAGGACGGCCAGCACCATGAGGTAGTCGAGGGGATGCGGCGCTAGCGATGAGGCGAAGAAGAAGAGCGCCTGGCCGCCCTGGTTGATGAGCGTGTGCTGCGGCAGGTAGGCCTGCATCGCGCTGGCCGTCAACAGGAAGATGAACAGCAGGATGAACATGCTGATGATCCCGGCCCGGCCGGGCGACTTGGTGGCGTCCTTGGTCTCCTCGTTGACGTTCGCCGCCGTGTCCCAGCCCCAGAAGAAGAACACGCCGAGCACCGCTCCCGCGGCGAGCCCGTCCACCCCTTGGAGCGAGAACGGGTTGAACCAGGACCCCGAGACGTTGGTGGACCCGTGCACGTGCGCCGTGGCGAGCTTCACGAAAGCAGCGACGGCGAACCCGACCACGACCAGGTACTCGATCGCCACCATCACCCACTGGAAGTTCGCGGTGAGGCGGATGCCGCGGACGACGATGACCGTGACGAACGCGAGCCAGGCGACACCCACGACCGCGATCAACCGCGTGTCCCCCGCCGCGGTGGCGCTGATCTGGCCGGGGAAGATGTTGTTGAGCAGCGCCAGCGTGTTGGCCCCGGCGAGCAGCGGCGCCGCGCCGCAGAAGAGGATGTTCGCCGCCACCTGCACCCACCCGGACATCCAGCCGAGGTAGGGGCTGAGCGTCCGGCTGATCCACGCGTAGGACGCCCCGCAGTTGGGGTCCTTGCTGTTCAGGTAGTAGTAGGCGAGCGCGATGAAGACGACGGGAAAGAAGCTCACCAGGATCGCGGCGGGCGAGGCGAATCCCACCGCTGCCACGAGCAATCCCGCTGTTGCGGCGATGCTGTACGCGGGTGCCACACTCGAGGTCGCGATGACCGTCGAGTCGAAAAGGTTCAGCGTGTTCGTCTTCAGCTGAGACGCGACGCTCTTGCCCCCTGCGAGGGGTACTGCGAGTGTTGCCATCGGTTCTGCTCCTAGCCCTCCAAGGTGGCTCAGGCCACGAATCGGGTCATGACGTGTTTGATTCTTGTGTAGTCCTCGAACCCGTACATCGACAGGTCCTTCCCGTACCCGGAGTGCTTGAAGCCCCCGTGGGGCATCTCCGAGACCAGCGGGATGTGCGTGTTGATCCACACGCACCCGAAGTCCAGGTTGCGGGCCATGCGCATCGCCCGTCCGTGGTCGCGCGTCCAGACGCTCGCGGCGAGGCCGTACTCGACGCCGTTGGCCCAGCGCAGGGCCGTCTCCTCGTCGTCGAAGCGCTGCACCGTGATGACCGGCCCGAAGATCTCCTGCTGGATCATCTCGTCGTGCTGGCGCAGACCGGCCACCACCGTGGGCTCGTGGAAGTAGCCGCGGTCGCCGATCCGCCGTCCGCCCGTCACGCGCTCCGCGTGTGATGGAGCGCGCTCGAGGAAGCCCTGCACGCGCGCCAGCTGGCTCTCGTTGTTGAGGGGCCCGTACGCGGCGTCCTCGTCGTCGGGAGGCCCGGTACGGGTGGATCGCGCCTGCTCCGCCAGGGCCGCGACGATGTCCTCGTAGACCCCGCTGCCCGCGAGCACGCGCGTCGCAGCCGTGCAGTCCTGCCCCGCGTTGAAGTAGCCGGCGATCGCGACGTTCTCCGCCGTCGACGCGACGTCGGCGTCGTCGAACACGATGACGGGCGCCTTGCCGCCCAGCTCGAGGTGAACCCGCTTGAGGTCCGCGCTCGCGGCCGAGGCGACCTCCTTGCCGGCGCGCACGCTACCCGTGATCGACGCCATCGCCGGAATCGGGTGCGAGATCAAAGCCGAGCCAGTGTTGCGATCACCCGTGATCACGTTGAACACGCCCGGTGGAAGGTGCTCGGCCATGATCTCGGCCATCAGCAGCGTCGTTACCGGGGTCGTGTCCGATGGCTTGAGCACGACTGTGTTGCCGGCGGCGATCGCCGGTGACCACTTCCACGCCGCCATGAGCATCGGGTAGTTCCAGGGCGTCACCTGCGCGCACACGCCCACCGGCTCTCTGCGGATCATCGAGGTGTGCCCGGCCAGGTACTCGCCGGCGCTCAACCCCTCGAGGACTCGCGCGCAGCCCGCAAAGAAACGGATGCAGTCGAGCATCGGCGGGATCTCCTCGCTGCGCGTGAGGCCGATCGGCTTGCCGGTGTTCTCGCACTCCAAACGTACGAAGTCCTCGGCGCGCGCCTCGAACGCATCCGCGATCCGCAGCAGCGCGGCGCTGCGCTCCCTCGGTGTGGTCTCGCGCCACTGCTCGAACGCGCGCGCGGCCGCACGGCAGGCGGCGTCGACGTCCTCGGCCTCGGACGCCGGAGCGCGCGCGAACTCCTCCCCGGTGGCCGGGTTGAAGAGTGGGTACGTGCGGCCCTCCGCCGACTCGCGATACCCGCCGTCCACGAAGTTGCGCAGCGAGCGCACCGCGACGGTGCTCACTCGCGCAGCTCGGCTGCCATGAGCCGGAAGTTGTCCACGTAGCGCCGGACGTCGTCGAAGGAGTGCTGCACCGAGAGCGTCCAGTTCTCCTCCGCGCCCGGCGCCATGAGCACGCCGCGGTTGGACTGGTACAGCCAGGAGAGCGTCGTGAAGTTCGGGTTGATCTGCAGGTAGTCGCGATAGTTGCGCACCGGCTCCTTGCGGAACGTGACGCAGCCGCGAGCCGCCAGGGCGCGGACGTGGAACGGCAGCTCGTGCTCCGCGATGACCTCGTCCAGCCCGCCCTCGAGCACCTCGGACAGGGCGTCGAAATGCGCGTACGCGTCGGGGGTCAGCACGTCTATGAGCGCCGCGCGCGACGCGGCCATGGTGAGCGGGTTGCCGTTGAAGGTGCCCATCTGCGCGACGCGTCCCTGGTCGATCACGGCCATGACGTCCGCGCGACCCCCGATGGCGCCGCAGGGCAGCCCGCCCCCAATCGCCTTGGCGAGACACACGATGTCCGGCACCGACCCGAACCTCTGGGTGGCCCCACCCGGGGCGATCGTCACGCCGGTCTTGACCTCGTCGAAGATCGCCAGCGCGCCGTGGCGGTGGGCGGTGTCGATCACCCCGGCGAGGTATCCGGAGTCCGGCGTCACGATGCCGATGTTCATCATCACCGGCTCGACGATGACCGCCGCCACCTGACCGGCGCGGGCCAGAAACGCCCGCTCGAGCGCCTCGAGGTCGTTGAACGGCACGACCGTGGTGAGCTCGACCGTTGCTGCGGGGATGCCTTCGCAGAACGGAACCGATGCGGGGGTCTCAGCCGGGCCCATCCGGTCAGGCGGCGGCTCTATCGACACGAGCAGTGCGTCGTGGTGACCGTGATACGACGACTCGATCTTGATGACGCGCTCGCGCCCAGTGAAGCCACGGGCGATCCGGATGGCGTCGAGCGTCGTCTCCGTTCCGCTGTTCGCGAACCGCCACTGGGGCTGCCCGAAACGGCGCGCCAGCTCGCGGGCCACCACGATGTCGTCGCCCACGGGCTCCGCGAACTGCGACCCCCGCTCGATCTGGCGGCGCACGGCGGCGACCACCGCGGGGTGCGCGTGGCCGACGACCATGACGCCGAAGCCGTTGTGGAAATCGACGTACTCGTTGCCGTCGACGTCCCAGATCCGGCTCCCCTTCGCGTGCTCGATGAAGATGGGGTGCGGCGGCTTGTCCTGGAACGAGCTGGCGACGCCCCCCGAGAGGACCTGCTTGCCCTCCTCCCACATCGCCTTCGACTGGAGCCGCCTGGCGCGGAAGGCCTGCTCCTCGCGCTCGATCAGCTCGTCGACGCGATCGGAGAGGGCGCCGACGGCCGCGTCGGGCGTCGCGGTCAGGCTGCCGAGGTCCCGAACCCAGGTCCTAGCCACGGCAACGCCCTCCAGCGACGTGTGTGCGTCCGAGAATCCTACTGAACGCTTGTAGAATTTCCCTTGAGCGAACGTTAGCCGCCCGCCGAAGCGGCGTCAAGCGGCGCCGGCCGGCCTCAGTCGCGCCCCCCGAAGCGGCTCTCCATCTGGGCGATCCACGCGCCGAGGCTGCTCCTGTCGCCGATGCGCGGAAAGAGCGCCTCACCGGCTGTGAACTGCCGTCCCGGTGAAATCCGGAGCATCTCTCGGGACGCGTCCTCGGGCCACCCCAGCTCATCGCCGGTGAGCCGCAGATCGGCCGCCAGCCGCTCGCACGCGAAGGGGATGAACGGCTTGGACACCACCGCCTCGATGCGAGCCAGGTTGATCGCCGTCCGCATGATGCAGGCGACGCGGTCGGCGTCCGGCTCGTTCCACGGCGCGGCCCTGTCGAGGTACTGGTTGCCCGAGGTCCAGAGCGTGCGGAGCGCGAACGCCGCCTGTCGGAAACGCAGCGCCTCCATCTCCGCCACGTATGAGGCCAGCGCGTCGCTCACCGCGGCGTCCAACTGCGCCTCCTCCGGTCCGGGCTCGCCGCCTTCGGGGACGACCGTACCGAACCGCGTCACGGTGAGCTTCAGCGTGCGCTGCACGAAGTTGCCGAAGATCCCAGCGAGGTCCTTGTTCACGCCCTGCGCGAAGCTCAGCCAGGTGAACTCCGAGTCGTCGCTCTCTGGCGCGTTGGCCATGAGCCAGTGGCGCCAGTAGTCGGCTGGGAGGATGTCCAGCGCGTCGTTCATGAACACGCCGCGCCGCTGGCTTGTCGAGAACTGACCACCCTGGTAGGTGAGGTAGTTGAATCCCTTGATGTAGTCGACCAGCTTCCAGGGTTCGTCGGAGCCCATGATCGTCACCGGGAAGTTGATGCTGTGGAACGGGATGTTGTCCTTTCCCATGAACTGCACGTAGCGGACGCCGTCGGCGGAGTACCACCAGGAGCGCCAGTCGCGGTGCTCGGCGTCGAGATCAGCCCACTCCCTCGTCGCCCCGATGTACTCGATGGGCGCGTCGAACCAGACGTAGAAGACCTTGTCCTCGAAGCCCGGCCACCCCACCGGGAACCCCCACTTGAGGTCGCGCGTGATGCTGCGGTCCTCGAGACCGACGTGGAGCCAGTTGCGCGCGATCGACGTGACCAGCACGGGCCAGTCGTCGTGCGAGTCGATCCACTCACCGATGCGACCGGCCATCTTCGACTGGCGGATGAAGAGGTGGCGCGTGGGGCGCTTCTCCAGGTTCGTGCTGCCGGAGATCGCCGAGCGCGGATCGATGAGTTGATCCGGTTCGAGGAGGGTGGCGCAGTTCTCGCACTGGTCGCCGCGAGCGCGGGGGTACCCGCAGACGGGGCAGGTCCCGATGATGTACCGGTCGGGGAGAAAGCGTCCGTCGTCGAGCGAGTAGATCTGGGTCGTCACGCGCTCGTCGAGCATGTCGTTGTCGCGCAGCCGCTCTGCGAAGTGTCGCGTCAGCGCCTCGTTCTGCGGCGACGAGCTGCGCCCGAAGTGGTCGAAGGAGAGCCCGAAGCGCGCGCTCAGGTCGGCCTGGACCTCGTGCTCGCGCGCGCAGTACTCGGCGACCTCCAGCCCCGCTTCCGCAGCTGCCAGCTCTGCGGGCGTGCCGTGCTCGTCCGTTGCGCAGATGAAGAGCACGTCGTGTCCGCGCTGGCGCAGATACCGCGCGTACACGTCCGCCGGAAGCATCGACCCGACCAGGTTGCCGAGATGTTTCACGCCATTGATGTAGGGGAGGGCGCTGGTGATCAGAAAGCGAGCCACGAGCGCATCCTAGTGGCCGGGCTGTGACCGACGTGTCTCAGGTCACCGACTGCCGAGCGACGCTCGGTACGCTTGTGCTTGCATGGGTTGCCGTCCCATGGTGTCCCTTTCGAGGCTGCGACTGCGGCTTTTGGGTGCGCTCCTGTTGGCTCCTGCGTCAGCGCTGGCGGCGTGCGCGCCGGGTGCGCACACGGCATCCGTTCACGTCGTGCGCCAGGCGACGATGCTTCGCGACTCCGAAGTGCGCAGCGGTCCTCGCGACCGGACGGCGGGACCGCGGGCGACGCAGCCACCGTCCGCTCTGAGACCGGTGCCGAGCGCAGCCGCTCTGCTGCAAGCGCGCCGTTTCGGCACGCCGCTGGCCACGGCCGCGCCGAGCACCGCTCCGGCGCCCACCGGAGGCTCGGCGGGCAGCCCGTCGAGCCGCAGCGACGGGATCATCCACAGCGACGGCCACGGCAACCTGACGCTCAACGGCCGGCGGTTCCAGTTCGTGGGCGTGGACGCGTACGAGCTGGCCACGATGTGGAGCATCAACTACGGGTGCGGCTCGTACATCGCGAACATCGACTCGTTCTTCGGCTCGCTGGCCCCCAACAGCGTGGTGCGCTTCTGGGCGTTCCAGGACTTCACACAGAGCAAGGTCACCGGCGGCCGCGACTGGACCCCGATCGACAGGGTCGTGCAGGCCGCCGAGCGCGCGCATCAGCGGTTGATCCTGGTTCTCGGCGACCAGTGGGCGAACTGCCACGGCGAGCAGTACAAGGACGCCTCCTTCTATCTGGGTGGATACAGGACGGCCACGCCGCCCGGTGAGCGCGAAACCTACTGGCGCTGGGTGCAGGACGTGGTCTCGCGGTACAGGGGCTCGCCGGCGGTGGGGATGTGGGAGCCGCTCAACGAGGCGCAGGGCGACTGCGTCTCGGTCTTCCGCGGCGACCTGCACAACTTCTTCGACTCGGTCGGCGGACTGATCAAGTCGATCGACCCCACGCACCTCGTGGAGTCCGGCCTGCTGGGAAGCGGACAGTGCGGCGTGACCGGCGTCGACTACGTGGTGGCGCAGGACACGCCGAACATCGACGTCGTCTCGTACCACGACTACAGCGACCCGACGCCCGTTCCCGGCGAGCTTCAGGAGCGCCTGCAGGAGGCGCGACAGCTGAACAAGCCCCTGATCGTTGGCGAGGTGGGCTTCCCCGGGCTCGCCCAGTGTGATGCGATGCACCTGAAGGTGTCCGCGCAGTTCGCAGCCGGCGTCTCCGGGTTCCTTCCCTGGAACTGGGGGAACCCGGGCGACCCCACCTGCGGTTTCTAGTCCGCGTCCGTCAGGCGGGCAGGCGCACGCCCACCTCGCGGCGCAGCCAGACGTGCAGGAGCACTGCTGCCCACATGCGGTAGGGGCGCCATTGTTCGGCGATCTCGAGCACCTGCTCGTGACTCGGTGACGCCCGCAGACCGTACGCCACCTGCACCGCCCGCTTTGTGACATGGTCGTCTGAAACCTCGTCAGCGAGGTTGGCGCCACGCAGCACGATGCCCTGCGCCGTCCATTCGCCGACACCGTGGATCTCGCGCACCTGCGCGAGCGCCTCGGCGTACGGCGTGCTCCGCAGGTGGCGGCGGTCCAGCACACCGGCGAGGGCGGCATCCGCAGTGGCGTGCAGCCGCCGGATCTTCTCGGCGGGCACGCCCTTGAACGCGCTCATGGAACGCAGAACCGCGGGCGGCGGGAACGCGCTCACCCGCGTGCCACCGATGTCGATCGTCTCGCCAAGCTCCTCCGACATGGCCGTACGAACGCGCCGCTGCTGCGCGATCGAGCTGCGCTGGCCGAGGATCAACCCGACCGCCGCCTCGTACGGTGAGTAGAAGCACACCGGGCGGAGCAGGCGGTACCCGTCCTGCAGGCGCCTGATGACCGGGTCGCGCTTTCCGACGTCGGGGAACGCCGAGCCGTCGACGTCCAGCGACAGCGTGGCCAGCAGCTGTCGCCAGGCGCGCTCCTCCTGACCTCCGCCGGCGACCACCTCGCCCTCGAGGAGGGTGGGCGACGCCTGGCGCAGGCAGACCGCGGCCGAGCCCTCCCAGCCCTCGACGGGAAAGGCCGCGAGCAATGCGCCGTCCTGTGAGGTCTCCCACGGGCCGAAGTACTCGCAGGTCGCCGAGAGATCGAACGGCCCCTGCGGCGTGAACGAGAAGCCGGTGGCCACGGCCGCGCTGACCTCGCGTCTACGCGGCGGTCACCTCACCGGGTCGCGGGCGGCGTCGGAGGTACAACGCGCCTGCTACCGCCGCAATGCCTGCCGACGCCAGGATCGCCGTCCCCACCGGAGACTCGGGAACGCCCGTGCCGGGAGATCCCGGTCCGATCAGCGGCCCGTCGGTCTGGGTAGTGACGAACGTCTCGTCGCATGGGGAGGAGCAGCCGAACGAGGCCGCGGGCGCGCCCGGCCACGCGACCTGCAAGGCGCCGTTGCTGTCGAGGGCGATGCCCCACACGTCAGTCGACCTGTTGCAGTTCAGTCCGTTGAGCACGCCCGCTTGCGGGCCACTGGGGTTGCACGCCCCCATCATCTGGCTGGCCGTCCATTGCGAGTACGCCGCCTTGGGCTGCACAGGCGAGCCCGGGTAATTGATGCGCTGCGACGGGCTGATCGTCGGGCTCGCAGCCGTGGCGTCGAGCGACTGACGAACGACCAGGAACCAGTTGGCGGAGGTCGACGGGCTCGCGATCTCATCGCCCTCGAAGTAGGCCATGTCGATCTGTCCGGGGCCGCCGGCCACGATGTGCGGCAGCAGGTGCCCTGCGCCGCCGGCGGGCGCCACCGTCACCGGTCCATGCCAGACCTGGTTGGCCGGCCCGAGCAAGCCGTAGGGATTGGCCACGATGTCCGACTGTGTTGCGTGCACGTACTTGATGGCCGCGCCGTCGTAGTCCGGGTACGTCGTCGTGGATTCGGGATAGAGCACGTAGACGTTGCCGCCCGAATCGATCGCCGCAGGGGCGAGCTGCATTCCCACGATGTCGCCGCTCGCGTTGTCGTCGACGGCCAGTGACTGCGTCCACCCACCCAGCTGTCCCGCGGGGATCTCGGTGTTGGCCGCGTCCACGGTGGCGATCCACACTCGGGTCGCCGCCACGACATTCACCTCGAAGGTCCCGGTGACGGAAGCGCCGCAGCCTCCGGCTGCGACCGAGCTCCGGGTGCCGAACACCGCGTAGACCCGTCCGTCGCTCTGATTCACGAACAGGTTCGACGGTCCTCCCGAGTCGGCGCACTGCAGGTCGAGATACGCTTGCGTTCCCGGTGCGGTCACCGGGATCGGTGGGTCGAAGTGCGCGCCGCCGTCATTCGACGTCGCGACGTACATGTTGTGGTTGGCCGCGCCGGACGCGAGGTTGTGGAACAGCAGGTAGGCGCGATCGTTCGGACCGGTCGCGAGCCAGGGGCGGTCCTGGTCGGCGAGCTCCGTGGTGCTCGGTGCTGTCGTGACGATCGGTGAGCCCGTGGTGGTCGACACGGTCCACGTGGCTCCGCCGTCATCCGAGTACGACGTGCGGAAGTTGATGCCGCCGAAGTCGAGCTCGATGGCGATCAATCGGCCTGGGTGTGATGAACCCGCAGGCATGGACACGATGTCGACGTCGATCGTAGGCATGGTCTGATTCGCGATGCCCGTGATGTTGGTCATGTGCCAGGGGTCGGTCTTGCCGCCGTCGTTGGACTCCCAGACGAAGGCTGTTCCACCCGAGTTGCTGATGACGTAGTAGCCGGGATGCGGACCTGCGGAGACGACCGTTTCGCGCGGCTCGGTGCCGCCGTCGGACGTCGGCAGCCCGATGGCGGTTCCCATGGTGAATGGACCCAGCGCGTGTGCTGCGCCGTGAGCGACCGTGAGCGACAACGATCCCACCGCCGCCGCCGCAATCGCGACGGCGAGAGCGATCCTTCCGCACTTCATAGCGAACTCCCTGAATCCGATGTCTGGGGGCCTCGGCTTCTTCTGCGGCGCCACACGCTGACTCCGACCGCCGCCAGTCCGGCGACGAGCAGCGTGCCGGTGAATCTCGCGTCGGGCGTGACCGCGCCAACGGCGACCTGCCCGCATCCGACGATGGTCTGGCCGGTCAGCCCGACACCGCCCGTCTGGCAGGCGAACTGGATCTCCTGGGCCTGACAACTCACGTTGCCGCCGGCAGGCGGGCAGCTTCCCCACGAGTCGCTGGTATCGGTCCACGCGACTCGCGCGCCACCGTCGGGTCCCACCGCGACCCCGAAGTCGTCGAGCAGGATCCGGTCGTTGCCCCAGTTGAAGGTGGAGGGCGCTAGCCCGCAGAAGATGCCCGTTGTGCAGACGTCGCCGAAGTAGATGTCGTGATGCGAGACGGCGCTCTGCGTCCAGCTCTGGCCGGCGTCGAGCGACTGAGACATCTGCACCGTCCAGAGCGCGGACGCCGCCGCCGCAGCCGGCTTGCCGAACATGCCGGTGCCCTCGACGTAGGACGTGTCGTAATAGACGACGTCGACCCCGCCGTTGCCCGCGGCCGCGATCCACGGGAAGTAGTGCGTACCGACGTCGCTGTCGACCTTGTGCGGTGTGAACGTGTTGCCGCCGTCGGTGCTGGTGGCCACGTACACGTCGTACTGCGGGCTGGTTTGCGAGATGTCGCGGAACACGTACGAGACGTACACGTTGCCGGCGTCGTCAACCGCCACGGGCGCGAAGATCTCCTGCATGTCCTGGCACGTGTTGCTGGTCGGGTTCGGCGGAGTGGGCGGGTTCGGCGCGCAGGGGTCGTTGAACACCGTCTGCGACGTCCAGGTCGCGCCGCCGTTGTCCGAGTACGAGATGAACAGGTGGTCGAACGCCTCGGCCTCCGTGATGTTGCAGCCCATGCCGGCGTTGCTGGGCAGATCGCTCGTCAGCCACGTCGCGTAGATGCGGCCCTGGTGCGGCCCGTTCTGGTCGACGGCCACCCCGCCCGGTGTCGTGTTGCACGTCGACGTGAGCTGGGCGACGGACCCTGCCTGGATCGCCGGGTTGCCCGTGGGCCCCCAGGTCTGGCCGCCGTCGGTGCTGGTCTCGACCCAGACGTTCGAGGCCGCGAAGTCATGGAACTCGACGTACAGGCTGGTGTGGTTCTCGGCCTGGTCGGTGCCGCGGAAGGCGGGCGGCGTGTAAGCGGCGATCCAGGGTCGGTCGACCTGCGCGGGCTGGCATCCGGCACCCGACTGACGCGTCCACGTGGTGGTGTCCTGAGTGGCGCCCACACGGATGTTGAGCCGTCCCGAGTTGCCCGCGCAGCTGGGGCCGATGTCGCCCCAGAACACGGCGTTCTGACCGGCGCCGTCGACCGCGACGTCGTTCGTCGGGTTCGAGTAGGACGTGTGGGCGTACATGACGTCGCCGGTCTCACCCGGGCCGGCGGCATCCGGGTCTCCGAGGCTCGTGAAGTGGACACCGTCGGTCGTCTTCGACGCGCCCTCATTCGTCTGCCAGGTGACGTACGAGGTGCCGGCCTGGTCGACAGTCACCTGCGGCTCGTTCGCGCCGTTGCTCGGGCCGCTGTTGTCGGCGTGGACGTTGGGGCCGAAGACCGCGGGGGGCGGCGGTGACCCCGCGCTCGCGGCGCTGGACACGAACGCGAGGGCAACAGAGGTGACCGCGACCGACGCGGCCGCGATTCTCGATCGGGATCCTCGTCGCAGCATGATCAACCTCCTTCCTGACGACGCCGCTTCAGCCGCTGAGACTACTCCGTCAACCCCCCGCGCTGCCCTCGGCGGAGCGACGTCGGAGCCAGCGCAGCGTGCGGCCACCGGTGTTCGACCAGAGGAATCGCCGCGTCACGTTGATGTTCACGACGACGCCGCCGAGGACCAGGGCGAAGCAGGCGACCGAAAGCCACACCACCAGCGGGTTGCCGGAGATGTTGATGGCGCCGAAGGGCAGCTTGAACGACGAGCCCGTCGCGGCGATCTCGCCCACGACGTGCACCTCGTCGGAGTACTCGCCGGACCGGGCTACGATCAGGTGGTCACCGGCTAGCCGGCTCAGATGCAATCGCGCGTGGAACCGCCCGTTCGAGTCGGTGCTTCCGGTGGCCGGGCGCACGCGCGCGTCCGACCCGGGTGAGGAGACTAGCGACAGGCTGACCGGTGCGTTCGCCAGCGGCGTGTCCTCGACGACGAGGGTGACCACGATGCCGACGTCGCCGCCCACCTGTCCCTGCGTGGTCGCGGTCGCGATGGTGAGGTGGTCACGCGGGTTCACCGGAGCGCTGACCGGCGCCTCCGCGATGACGTGGCCCACCGGCACGGCCACAGCCGGCGCCGCGAACTGCGCAGGAGGCGCGGCAGGCGGTGCGACTGACGGCGCGACCGCTGGCGGGCCTCCGGTGGAAGGCGGCGGTGGAGGAGGGGGAGGCGGCACGACGCCGATCCGTCCCGCCGAGAAGGAGGCGTGGTCGCCGGCGCGCTGCATGACCAGAGCACCGGACGCAGCTCCGGCGGGCGCCGTGACGATGACCTCGTGGTCCGTCCAGGTTGTCGGTGCAGCGGCGCCGGCGATCGTGGCCGTCCCCTCCGGACCGAACCCCGTGCCCACCACGGTGATGTCGGCACCCGGTCTGACGCTGGTCGGCGAGGCCGAGCTCACGAGCGGGGGGATGTCCACGGCCCCGACGGCCGTCGACAGCGTGATCGGCGAGTCGTCGGTGGCGCCCGGCGTCGAGTCGTAGTGAGGGTTCGTGACGCCGAGCTCGACGATCCCGTCGCAGTACGTGGAGGGGACCGGCATGGCCGCGCTGGTGTCGGCGCTGACCGTGACCGCCTCGGGGACCGCGCTGCCGTCGGAGCAGCCGTTGAACAGGCCGGCGAACGAGAGCGGGTCCCCGCCCGCGTTCAGACCGAAGCCCGACATGGTCAGGTTGCTGCTCTCGGCGGGCTGCGTCTCCTGCAGGGCCAGCGACGGCTGCTCGAGGAAGTGGTAGTTGCTGTTGCTCGTCGCGGCGTTGCCCTGCGGGTCGACGAGCTGGACCGTGACCGGGCCGTCGAGCCCCTGGGTGCTCCCCTGCCCGAAGGTGGGAGCCGCGAAGGTGAGGGTGGTTCCGGCCGTGGGGTTCCCGCTGGCCGGAGGCACCGTGGTGACCGTGCCGATCGTGACCAGGACCGAGCACCGGTTCTGGCTGAACCCTGTGCCGTCGACCTCGACCACGTCGCCGGGCGCAGCCCAGCGCTGCCCAGGGTGTCCGGCGGCTGCCGCGGTCTGATCGAGCACGCCGGTCACGGAGACGGGGGTGGTGCAGATCGCTGTGGTGTTGGGCGGGGCGACCGGAGCCATGCCGACGCCGTCGCCCGCGCCGGCCGACGCCGGGACGGCTCCAAATGCGAATGCGCCGGCAACGGCCAGCGGCGCGACGAAAGATGCCCTCACACCGTGTTTAACGTAGCGAATCCCGCCTGCCTGCGAAAGAATCACGCCAAACGCACCAGCGGCCATCGCCTTCCTCGGGGGACGGCGATCCCCGCGGGTTCGGCGCCAGCTTCATCGGCACCTCGCCCGCGGGGACGGTCGCCTCGTCTCAGGTTGCCGGCGACAGTCGACCCCGCGTCAGCCGGCGGCCGACCGCTGCGGCGGCCGCGGCTGGAACGAGGAGCAACGGGACCCACGGAGCATCCGGCACTGCGGCGCCCGCCGCGCACAGGTTGGCGAGCTTCGTGAAGTAGAGGTCGGTGCCGACGTTGGCCCCGACGTCACCGCCTGTGTAGATGATGTTCGCGGTGCAGGGTGTGTCCGTCAGCTGGAAGAAGTCCAGCAGGCTGCGATCTGCGCAGCTGGCGCCGCCACCGGACTGGATGCAGCCGGTGTGCATCCCCGCGATGGCGACGATCGGGTTGATGGTCGGCGTTGCCGACGCCGCGTTCGTGACCCGCGTGTAGTAGACATTCCACGGACCGTTCGCTGCATTCGGATCACTGGTGTGCGCCGGGTCGCCGTACCACGCCACGTCGAGCACGCCGGGAGCCACGACGTCCATCGTCGGAAAGGTCGTCGTCCCGCCCTCGGTCGACAGTGGGATCGGGTTGCTCCAGGAAGCACCACCGTTGGTGCTGTACGCGTACTCCTCCTGCACGGACGTCGCGAGGTTCGTGGTGCCGTCGAAGTGCACGCCGTGGGCCCACATCACGTACACGGTTCCGTTGCTGTCGACCTTGATCGGGTCGAAGTTGAACTCGTTGGTGAAGGCGCTGAGCGTCGCATCCGGGTCGGAGTTGGGGACGGTGATCGGGCCGGTCCAGGTGACGTTGGCCGTGCACGCCGGCGCAGACCCGGGGCATGCACCCGTGATGTCCGAGTACGAGATGGCAGTGCCGTGCTGGTAGCTGTAGCTGACGTAGACGCGGCCCGAGTGCGCGCCCGTCGTGTTGTCGACGGCGATGCCGCCCGGCGGGCACACGCACTCTCTGACGCTGTCAGGGGTGTTGTTCGTGTTGACCGCGCTCTCGGGGATGACCACGTTGTCGGTCACCGATGCGATCCCTGCCGCGGGGTTGGCCAGCGGTCCGGTGTCGGTGACGTGCAGCGCGTCCACGCCGTCGTACGCGAGGTAGTTCTGGTTGGTGATCTTGTTCCACGCGATCCAGGGCCGGTCGTCGCCGGGTTGCAGCTGCGACCCGTACGGGTTGCCCGCGGCGAAGGAGGACCCGTGGTCCTCGGAAACGCTGAGACACGAGTTTCCCAGCCACAGGTCGGTCTGGTACACGTTGTCGCCGCCGTCCACCGCCAGGTCCGTGTCGCCGCCGCTGAGGCCCGCGCAGAGCTGCGAGCGCACCGGCGCGCCCCAGGTCGCGCCGCCGTCTAGCGACGTGAACAGCGGGCTTCCGCCCGCGCCGTTGATGTTGCCGATGGACTGCGGAGCTGTGACGAACAGGCGGTCACCGTTGGGGTTGCCGACGCCGTCGTCATGCGCGATCGTGGGCTCACCGAGTCCGGTCGAGCCACCCAGTTTCACGGGCGCGCTGAAGCCGTTCTGCGCCGTGCCGCTGTAGGAGGCTGCGAACCCCGCCGTCCCCTGCGTCATGCCGAAGACGATCGCCGCTCCGACTCCTGCGAGCGCGACTGTCCGCGCGCCACGTGCTGTTCTCATCGGTCTCAAGGCTGTCCTTCCCTTCATCGATCGTTGGTTGGCTGGAACTGGCTGGCGTGGCGCTTGCGGCGCGCACCGACGATTCCGAACGCGAGCATGAGGCCGCCGATGGCGATGAGCGCGGGCGTCCACGGCGTCTCCGGGACACCGGTGCTCGGCTGGCTGGCCTGGAAGTTGAAGCAGCACACACCGTCGACCTCGAGCGGCGCGTCATCCGCTTGCGCCTGCGCATTGGTGATCGCCGACTGCGTGTGATCCGACGCGAACGAGTAGGAGCCCACCTCCTCGAGGAGGCTGGTCTGCGTGGGGCTGCCCACATCAGAAGCCGGCAGCTGGATCGAGATCGTGCCCGTGGTCTGGTCGAACGTCGTGCCGCTGGTGAGCAGGTTGCCTCCCGGAGGCGCGTCGGGGTAGACCACCACGTGCGGGAAGCACGCCGACACGGAGCAGAGGTCGATGCTCTGCGCGCGGCCGGCCCAGAACGTCACCGTCGGAGCTCCGCCGCCGACCGTCGCGGGAGTCACCTCGGCCATCGCGTAGAACATCGTGCACGCTGTGGCTGCCGGCAGCGAGCACGTGCCGGCGCCGGCTGCGCTGGGCATGAGCCAGCGGGTGACGTACGTCACGACCGAGGATCCCGGCACACCTGTCGCCGGATTGAAGACGTTCGCCAGGGCGGCGCTGCTCAGGTCGGCCGCCTTCATGGTCACGGTCAGGGTGCTGCTGCTGTTCGAGAGGCTCAGCGCGTTGCCCGTGAGGTCCATCCCGGGCAGGTTCGTGCCTCCGATGACCGGGTACTTCCCGTCACCGGTCGGATCGCTCATGCCGGTCGTGGGCGTGCTCGACTGGTAGTTGGGCGTCGACAGCGACCACGGACACGGCGACGGTCCCGAGCACGCAGCCGGAACGCTGGTGCCGAGAAGACCGAGGCCAGTCGTCTGCCGCGCCATGGTGATCACCCCGGCCCCCGCATGGTCGGCCGCCTGCACGTTGGAGGGGGCGCCCGACTGCAGGAGATTGTTGGAGTTGTCATCGTAGGAGATCACCGCGGCGCCGTTGTGATCGACGCTGACCTCGAAGAAGTCCGCGACGTTGCGGTTGCCCTGAGCGGTGATGCATCCCGTGCCCAGCAGGCAGATCGGCCCGAACTGCATGGGATGCGGTGTCGCCTTCACCATCGTGTTGCTCAGCGGTGCTCCACCCGTGTAAGCGCCGGTGGTCGCGTTCACCGGCCACACCACCTGGGCCATGTAGACGTCCCAGACCTGATTTCCCGGCGTGGTGCCGCTCGGGCCCTCTGCGTTGTCGCTGGTGCCGTACCACGTGGTGTCGCTGCGCCCGGCGCAGGCGATCCGCGCCGACGAGCTCGTCTGGCAGAGCGGACCGTCTCCCGCGACGACCCACGGGAAGATGTTGATGTTGGACGGCGCATGGCTCACTCGCACCGGCGTCGCCCAGTTGGTCCAGCCGCTGGCCGCGCTCGCGACGGTGGTGAACATCTGCCAGTCGTCGGCGTTGGTGGGTGCCGCGGTGGAGCTGCTCGGATCCTCACCCCACGACACGTGGAGGTTCTGCGCGCTGTCGATCGAGGAGACGACGAACAGGTTCGCCGCGTCGTCCGTCAGGTTCGACGCCACGGTGATCAGTCCGGGGCCGCCCGAGTCGTCACGGAAATGCAGAAAGCCCGTGCTGTCCGGCGTGCCGATGTTGAGGCACACGCCGTGCCCGCTCGCACCCGCGCTGCACGACGACGCTTCGAGGACCTGCCCGGTCTCCTGGTCCGCGGACGGATACCCGTCACAACCGAAGTTGCCGGTGGTCGTGTTGTTGGCCGGCTGATAGCTGAGCCCGATGCCTGAGGTGTTGCCCGGGTTGCCGCTCATCAGCCACGTGGAGCAGTTGTTCTGCACCGTCTGGAGGTTGTTGTACTCCATGTAGACGAGGGGGTACGGGCCGGTGTATGGCGTAAATCCTGCGGGCGGTGCGGCCGGGTTGGGCACCGTCGTGGCGCCGATCAGCCCCGGGTCGATCACCGAGAGCCACTGCCGGTCGGAGCCCTCGCCCGGACACGGGGTCGGGTTGGTGGGCGTTCCCGAGCAGGTGGGCGCCGTGTTGCCGCAGCCGAGCGCCGACTCGGGCGCCGTGGCGCCGTCGTCGGTGGTGGTCGCGACGCGCTGGCAGGCGAGAGCGTAGAGGTCGGCGAAGTACTGCTTCCCGTTGTGGTCGAACTTCTGCTCCGCGTCACCACCGCCTGGAGCGGTCTCGACGTTCCACTGAGACGCGGCGGAGTTCGGGGGCAGGGTCAATGGGCACGAGTCGGTGGAAACCGTCGTCGTCAGGCTGGGAGCCGGACACTGCCCGACGATGCGGAAGGTGGCGCCTCCGTCCACCGATCCCTCCCAACCGCTGCGCTGCGTCCCTGTTCCCTCCGGGCCGGAGTCGTACACGCTCCCGTCGGCCGGGTTGATGCCGACGTTCGGCTCACCGTAGGTGTGGATCGGGTCCATCACCGTCGGGGTGCCGAAGCCTATCTGCTGCGCAGGTGCTGCCTTCGCGTGTGTGGGCGACGGAAAGCTTCCGATGGTCCCCGCTGCGATGGCGGCGGTCCCGAACGCGATGAGTGTTCGATGTGCGTGCACTTATCCCTGTCCTCCGAAGCGGGTATCTGCAGGTGCTGTCATAAAGAAGTAGCGAGTGAAGCGCGCCGGCGGCGCCGGCGGATCGCCAGGCTTGCGGCCAGCAGTCCGATTCCCGCGCCGACGAGCGCGGGGGTCCAGGGCGTCTCCGGTACGTTCGAGCTCGGTGTCGACGCCTGGAAGTTGAAGCAGCACACGCCGTCGATCTCGAGCGGTACCTGGTCGGCCTGAGCCTGCGCATTCGTCAGCGGCGCTTGGGGCCGCGCCGACGCGAGCGAGTAGGTGCCCACCTCCTCGAGCAGGCTCGTCGCCGTCGGTGCGCCGACGTCCGTGGCATTGATGTTGATCGTCACCGTGCAGGGGGTCAGCACAGAGGGGCTGGCCGGGCACTGCACCTGCCCAGGCTCGTTCACTCCGGACAGCTGGTTGGCCTCGGTGCCTCCCGACTCGGGATACACGGTGACGTGCGGGTCGCACGCCGACACCGAGCAGAGGTCGACGCTCTGTGCGGTACCTGCGTAGAAGCACGGCGTCGTGGCGTTGCCCGTCGGACATCCGGCCCCCTGCGCGCCGTACTCGGCCATCGCATAGAACATCGAGTAGTGGTGCGTTTCCGGGGTGTGCGTGTCACCGGGCGTGGCCATCACCCAGCGCGTGACGAACTGCAGGTTCGACGAAGCCACGGCGGCCTCCGTCGCGGCGGGATTCGAGAGGTCCAGCACATCGCTGGTCACCGTCAGAACGCCGCCACTGAGGCTCAGCGACGTTCCCAGCAGATCCATTCCGGGGACGTTGCTGCTGGGCGCGGGCCCGCCCGCGATGACAGGAAAGAGCGCATCCCCGTCCGGACGGGCGCCCGGGTTGTCAGCGAACTTGATGCCGTTGCCCCGTGGGACCTTGGACGGGTAGGTGTTGGTGGTGGAGACGTCTGTGCCCAGCAACCCCGGCCCGGAGTCCTGGCGCGCGACCGTGACGACCGCTGCGCCGCAGTGGTCCGCCACCTGCGCGCCGGTCGGCGTGAATCCCGGCGCTTCCTGACACAGTCCGTTGCTCAAATCGTCGTAGACGATCTGTGCGGCGCCGTTGGCATCAGAGTTGATCTCGAAGAAGTCCGCGAGGTTGCGATTGCCTTCGGACGTGATGCAACCGGTGCCCTGCAGACAGGCGCTGTTGTAGTCCATCGGGTGCGGCGTCACCTGCACCTGGAGGGGCGCGAAGGCAGGACCGTTGAGCACCTGCACGCCGCCGCCGGCGTCGACGGGGTACGTGACCTGCGCCATGTACACGTTCCACTCCTGGCCCAGGTCCGTGCTGGGGTCGGGGTAGAAGCCCGGCCGTGACGGGACGTTCGATCCGTACCAGACCACGTCGGCGACGCCGTTCCTGCCGCTGGCTTTCACCCACGGGAAGATGTTCACGAGCGATGGCGGGGAGCTCACCTGGACCGGTTGGCTCCAGATCGTCCAGTTCGTGGCGGCGCTGGCGACCGCCACGAAGACCTGTCGCTTGGACGGATCTCCGTTGTCACGACCCACCCAGGCGACCCAGAGGTTCCGTGCCTCGTCCATCGACGAGACCACGAAGTTGGCGACGTCACCGTTGTTGTCCACGTTGTTGGCGACGGTGATCAGGTTCGCCGTGCCGCCCGACGCGTCGTCCAGAAACGAGAGGTTTCCGCTGGCGTCGGGGGTTCCGATGTTGAGCTTGACGCTCTGACCGGAGAAGTTCGGCTGGAACACCTTGCCCGTCACCTGGTCGATCGACGGGTACCCGTCGGCTCCGAAGACCGTCTTCTGAGGCGTGCCGCGCGCGCTCGAGTAGGTGAGACCCGGGTCGTCCGGGTTGGCGCCGGGGACGCTCTTGGCCCAGAACGCGGGACCGGTGCTGCCGGTGGCCGGCGGCGTCTCGACGTCGTTGTACTCCATGTACACGAGGGGGTACGGCCCCTTGTAGGCCGAGCTGACGGTGATGCCCGGAGGCGGGTCGTTGACGAGCAGCCACTGGCGGTCGGACCCGCCCAGGCCGGGTGCGCACCCGCCGGGGTTCTCGGTGGTGGTCGCGCCGGCATTGGTCGTGACAGCGACCCGCTGGCAGGCGAGCGCGTAAAGGTCGGCGAAGTACTGCTTGTCGCTCCGGTCGAAGGCGATGTCGGTGTCACCCCCGCCGGGCTGCGTGAGCGGATTGGGGCTGACGCTCGTCGGCGGTGGACCCTGGCTCACCTGTCGCCAGGTCGCGCCTCCGTCGACCGAGGTCGACCAGAGGCTGCGCTGCGTCCCCGTGCCGGTGGGACCGCTGACGTAGACGCGGCCGTGGTGGTCGATGCGAATGTCGGGCTCCCCGTAGCTGTGGACCGGGTCCACCACCGTCGGGGTGCTGAACGTGATCGCGCTGGACAGATTCGGGGTCGGAGCCGGCGGGCGCACCGAGGTGGACACGGACAGGGATCCGCTGTAGGTCTGCATGGAGACCGGGTCGCCTGTGTCGCCGTCGACCTCGACGACGTACGTGCCGGGCGGGAGGTCGTGCGCGACGGCGGTCGCGGGCGAGTTCGCGGCGGTGACCGATGAGATTGCGTGGCTGGACGAGGCGTCGAGTATGCCGACGTCCACCTGACCGCCGGTGGTACCGGGGTCGAATGTGGCCGTTGCCGACACGGTGATCTCGTTGTTGGCCGTGAAGCCCGCCGCAGCGTGCACAGTGAAGGCCGTCCGGTCGCAGTTCCCCGGTTGGCAGACCGGCTCGGGTGGGCCGTTCACGTCGGGCGACGTGCCGACCACGGGACCACCGGTCCAGGTGGCCGTGGCGGGTCCGCCACCGCCCGCGAAAACGTCGCACGACGGATTGCCCGTGCACGAGGCAGCCGCGGAGGCTTTGGAGAACCCTGTCGACAGGAACGCTCCGCCGGTGAGCAGAGCCGCGATGCCGAGACTGACAAACCCGCGCCGCCCGTACGTGACCGTCTTCATGTCCACGACCCTCAACTCAATTCACCCTATCCCTGGAGCCGGGCGCAATGCCTTCCCGAGAGCCCGCGAAGCCAGTATATGCAGCCGCGGATGCCGACGCCCTGTCTCCCCACACAGGCTAGGACGAACAGCGCTGCACAAACTTGCTCGAGACCAGGGGATGCGAACCTCCGCTCGCTACATCGAGCCAGCGCGGTGGCGGCGCCGGCGGATCACGCCGGCGCCCACGAGGAACACCCCGCTGCCGATCAGGGCCGGCCCCCACGGGGTCTCGGGAACGCTCACCGGGACCGTGGAAGCCTGGAAGTTGTAGCAGCAGACGCCATCGATCTCGAGCGGGACGTTGTCGGCCTGCCCCTGCGCGTTGCTGGTGCCGAACTGCAGGTGGGAGGTCGAGACCGCGTACGCGCCGACCTCCTCGAGCAGGCTGGTCGACGCCGGCGACCCGATGTCGGCGGTGTTGACGCTGATCGTGATCGTGCACGGGTTGCTCGCCGACGGGCTGGTGGGGCAGGTCGCGCTGCTTCCCGTGTTCTCGATGTTGGTGCCGGTGGCCCCCGTGCCCGCCTCGGGGTAGATGATCACGCGCGGCAGGCAGAGCGACACGGAGCAGAGGTCGACGCTCTGCGCCTTGCCCGCCGAGAACAGCGCGGTGGACATCGAGCTCGCCATGTACGCCTCGGCGTAGTAGATGGTGTTGCCCATCTGCCAGCGGGTGATGAACTCCTGGATCGAGCCCCCTGTCGCGCTGGCGACCGCCGCGAGGTTGTTGAGGTTGGCCACCTTCATCGTCACGGTCAGCGTGCTGCCGCTGAGGCTGAGTGACGAGGCGAGGTGCGTGCCCGGGTCGTTGACGAAGTCCATCGCGTCGAGGTTGCCCGGCCCGCCGATCACCGGATAGAGCGCGTCGCCGCTGGGGTCCGGCAGCCCGGAGATGGAGCCGGTGCTCGGTCCGGTCACAGCCGACCCGAGCAACCCCGGACCGCCGTTCTGCCGGATGACCGAGATGACGGGAGCGCCCGCGTGGTCGGCGATCGTCGTCGACGGCTGCGGCTGCTGGATCAGACCGTTGGACATGTCGTCGTACACGATCTCCGCGGCGCCGGAGTTGTCGATGTTGACCTCGAAGAAGTCCGCGAGGTTGCGGTTGCCCGGCGTCGTGTTCAGCGCGCAGCCGGTGCCCTGCAGGCAGACGTCGAGGTAGTCCATCGGGTGCGGCGTCACCTTGACGAGGTTCTTGGTTGGCGCTGCGCCGGTGATGGCGCCGGTGGTGGGGTCCGTCGGCCACACGGTCTGGTCCATGAACACGTTCCACACGTGTCCCGCGGTCGTGTCGCTGGGGTCCAGCGAGGTGCTGTCGCCGTACCAGACGGTATCGGTGAGGCCAGGCCCCCCCGCCTTGATCCACGGGAAGACGTTGACGTTGTCGCCGGTCACGGCCGAGCCGTCGCTGACCTGTACCGGGGTGGTCCAGTGGTTCCAGCAGTTGGTGAGGCAGCCGTTGAACAGCGTGCTGTTGTTGGCTGGAGCGGCGGTCACAAAGACCTGGCGCTGCGACGGCGTGGTGCTTCGGTCCACATACGCCACGTACAGGTTGCGCTTCGAGTCCATCGAGGACACCACGAAGTTCGCCACGTCGCCGGCGTTGTCGATGATCGACGGCGCGACGGTGATGGGCCCTGGGCCGCCTGTGTCGTCGAGGAAGGTGAGATCCCCGGCGGTGTCGTTGGGCTTGCCGATGTTGAGCTTGATGTCGCTGCTGCCGCCGTATGAAGCCTCGAACACATCCCCCGTGACCTGGTCGATTGACGGGTAGCCGTCCGACCCGAAGTGGTTGTTGGGGTTGGCGCTCACGTACGTGAGGCCGTCGGTGCTCCGGGTCCAGCGCTCCGATCCTGGGCCGAACGCTATGTACACGATGGGCGTCGTGGAGCCGCAAGCGAGCGACGTCGAGACGGAACAGCTGCCGCTCGCGCTTCCGGTCGGATCGTAGACAGCGAACCACTGCCGGTCGACCTCGGGTGCAGCGCCCCCAGCGCCGTCGACCTGCTGCGAGATGGTTGCCCCTTCGTCACCTGTCGTGGCAACGCGGAGCCCCGCCAGTGCGTAGAGGTCGTTGAAGTACTGCGTCTGCGTCGACCTGCTTGCGTTGCTGAAGGCGATGTCGGTGTCACCGCCGCCGGGCGCGTTGTTGATGCCCTCGATCGCGCTCGGGGCCAGCCCGCCGATCTTGCGGTAGGTGGCGCCGCCGTCCGACGAGCCCTCCCAGATGCTGCGCTGCTCGCCGGTCCCGGCAGGCCCGCTGACAAAGACGTGGCCGGAGCGGTCGACCGCGAGGTCCGGCTCGCCCACCGTGTTCACGGGGTCCACGATCGACGGAACCCCGAACGTGATCGCCGGGCCCGACGCCCTTGCGATGGTCGGGCCGTGGAACGTGCTCAGCGCGCCCGCGGTGATGGCGGTCACGCCGATCGTGATGAGCGCCCGGTATCCCTTCCTCACTCTCAGCTCCTTCGTTTCAGCCGGCGTATACGACCTCTTAAACGCCGTTGCACCTTGTTCTCCGTCGCGGCTTCCCTACACTGATCTCGAAGGAAGTCGGACCGGAGGGTCGTTCTACAGGTATGGCTGCAGGCTGCAGGCTGTCGTGCGCGCATGCGCGCGCCGGAGCAGAGGGGCGAGCACCCCTCCATGTCGCCGCGCTCCTGGGAGTCGCTTTCGCGGGCGTCCTCGGCCTCGTGTGTCAGAGCCCAGTCCTCGCGGGCGTTCCAAAGGCCCCGAGCATCTTCAACGCGCCGATCGCGCTCCCCGGAGCGCTGGGCGCCACTGATCCGAGCGTGGTCGTCGGGCCGACGGGCACCGCCTACGTGTCCGGGTCCGACGGCGCCGGCCAGGGCTGCGTGCTCGACCGGCTCAGCCCGGACGGCAGCGCGGGCAAGTACCTGGGGCGCGTGGAAGGTGGCGGTGGGTGCTCGATCGCGATTGCCCCGTCGTCCTCGGGATCGCCCGACGCGGTTGCGTACGCATCGTCATCGCCTGCGGGCCTGGTGGTCAGCCGCTCCGGCAACGCGGGCACCACGTTCACGAGCGCGCTGCTCCAGGGGGCGACCTCCGCCGGCGCGGGCTCGACCGCGACCGATCCTCAGCTCGGGGTCGATGGTGCCCCGACGGCGTTTCTCCTCTTCCAGGATGCGACGACCCGTGCCCCCGAGCTGGCGGTCTCGATCGACGGCGGGCTGACGTACGCGGCCGGAGCGTCGCCGATCAACCCGGCCGACGCCGGCGCCGCGCTTCCGCAGGGCCTCCCGGCTCTCGCGGGCAACCTCGTCGCCCGGCGTGACGACACCGGGCTAACGCTGTACACCGTCTTCGAGACGGGTGCCGGCCCCACCGACACCTCGTACGACCGCCTCTTCGCGGCGGTCGGGACCGTCACCCCGGCCGCTGCGCCGGCCACGGCGCCGACGACCGCGTGGCACGACTTCCTCGTCGACGCGGCGCCCCCGGGATCCCAGCTGGACAGGCCCCGGCCGGTCACGGCGGTGGACGCCGCCGGCCACGTCTACGTGGCGTTCTCGGACGGGACGCACGTCTACGTGAAGGCCGACTTCGACGGCGCGCACTGGAACGCGAGCCAGGCTCCGGCCACCGTCGACAGCTTCGCGCGGATCCCCGGGGGCCTCACCTCGTCGCTGCTTCCGGCCCTTGCCGCCGGTGGCAACGGCATCGTCGACCTCGCCTGGTACGCGGCGTCCAATCCGGACCCGACCAAGCTGGGGAGCACGGCCGACGCGAGCAACGCCTGGGGCGTCTACCTGGCCCAGACCACCGACTCGGGGACCACCTGGGCGGCCTACCCCGTCACCAATCATGCAATTCACCAGGGGGCTCTCTGCGTTGCCGGCGATGCAGCCTGCGCCGCTTCGCAGCAGAGCCCCTCCAATCCGCCGGTCGCCCCGTCGGTGCAGGTGGCGATCGACCAGTTGAGCGGCGCCGCCACGGTGGCCTACGACGACGACGTGGCGTCGCCAGGCCTGCCCTCGCTGAGCGCGGCCCGTCAGTGCGGGGGGCTGAGCGCCGTCACGGGCCAGCCGCTAGGCGGAACCTGTGCGGCGCCCGCCGTGGCGCCTGCCTCGTCGACCGGGAGCACCTGCCCCGGGCCGCAGATCACGCACCTGGCCGGCGCTGCGATCGACAACACCGCCAAGGGCAGCGGGCAGAACATCCTCAACCTGGACATCACCCAGGAGGTGCTCAACCAGACCCCCGGCGGCGACTTGGTCGCTGCGATCACCGTGCAGCACCTGGATCTCAACCCGGGTGCCCCGGACATCCAGGCGCAGACCTGGGCGCTCCACTGGACGTACGCCGGCGTGCACTACTACGCCACCGCCACGCTCGCGCCGAAGGCCCAGACCTACCGCGTGGGCACCGTCGGGCCGGACGGGACGCTGGGCCCGGTGCACGCCGTCACCGGCGCGCTCATCCCCGGGGTCGGCGGCCGGATCCTCATGAGCATCCCGGCCCGCGACGTCGGCCGCCCCAGTCCGGGCGCGCTGCTGGGGAACACGTATGCAGCCAGCTACGCGACGTATGCGACCGGCGCCGCGACGCCGGGTGACCAGGTGCTGGTGGAGCGCGCTCCGGACGCGGGCTTCGGCGCACCCGCGATGGTGGGCCTGTGCCCGCCGGCGTCGGACGTGCCCGACGCGCCCATTGCCGTGATGCTTCCCTTGGGCGCAGCGGCCGGCGGCAGTATTCTGTGGATGCTGCGACGGAAACGTTCTCGCCGCTCCGTTAACAGGGGTGCCGAGGGTGGCATCCCGAGGGGCATCGCAGGCAGCCAGGACAGTTTGGAGAATTCCCGATGAGCATCGCCTCGCTCACCGCATCGCGCTTCGGCGTGCGTTCCACCGACTGGGTGAGGCGGTTCGTCAAGTTCGCGAACCGACATCGTCAAGCGTGGCCCGCCGTCGGCATCGTGATCGCCACCGTCGTCGCGTATCACTTCACGCTGGCGAGCTTCTTCGACTTCCTCAGCCGCGACACACCGCTCGCGTACCTGCCGCTGCTGCCACTCTTCTGCCTCGGCATCGCAATCGTCACTGCAAAGCGGTATGCGAAAGCCCCGCCAATCAAGGACCGTCAGACCGACTTCCTGATCGGCATTCCGTTGATCGTCCTGGCGCTCGCGCTGATCACCGTCGCGCCCGCGATCGCGTCCGCGTACTACTGGACCGATCGCGCCGATGTCGTGTCGCTGGCGCTCTTCGCATGCGGGGCCACGATCATCGGCTACGGCATCACGTGGGCGTGGCGGCTGCGGGCGTCGTTCGTCTTCCTCCTGCTCATGTGGCCCGCGCTCTACCTGCACCTGCTCAACTCGGTGATGCAGAAGTTCGCGGACTGGACCAACGCGGCGATCGCGGTGATCGTCGTGCACCTCCCGCTGGGTGTGACGCTCGGCGCGCCCGGAAGCGGCGAGGTGATCGTGAACCCCGCGCACATGGCACCCGTGCCCATCCAGATCAGCAGCGCGTGCAGCGGCGCCAACAGCGTGCTCGGATTCGCGCTCATCGGCGGCGCCGTGCTCACGACGATGGGTGGCGGGAAGGGACGAAAGCTGCTCTGGTGGATCACCGGCATGGCGCTCTGCTTCGTCTTCAACATCGTGCGGCTGCTGTCGATCGTCGCGCTCTCGGCGATGGGCCATTCGACGTTTGCCCTCGGTGGTTACCACGCTGTCATCGGGCTGATCCTCTTCGCGGTCGCGGTGGTGGTCATGCTCTACGCGCTGCCGCTGTTCGGGCTGCAGCCGCGCGAGGCCGTGCAGGAGCGCGCTCGCGCAGTCACCAAGGCGGTGAGCAGCAAGGCGAGCAGCCTGCTGGCCACGCACCTGCCCTCGACGCAGGCGCCTGCCGCGGCGCAGTCGTCAACGCTGGTCAGCCGCCCGGCGGCGCAGTCGTCGCGGCGCGTCCGGGTCACCCGCAAGCGACTGGCCATCGGGCTCGTCGCTGTCTTCACGATGATCGTGGCGCTCGCGGACCACGGCCTGCAGCCGTACGCCGCGTTCGAGGACGGCACCGGGGCGCCGACTGTGCGCGTCTTCGGGATGCAGTCGGGCCTGCCCGGGTGGGGGGTCATCGAGACCAACACCTACCCGTGGGTGACGCAGTACTACGGCGACAACGCTACCTGGAACCGCTACCAGATCACGCGTCCCGGCTCGACCGGCGTCGCGTACGCGGACGTCGTCCTCACCGACGACAAGGGGTCACTGGACACGTACAACGTCCAGAACTGCTTCCTCTTCCACAACTACGACATCCGGACTGCAGAGCGCATCGACCTCGGCTACGGCGTGACCGGGCTGCTGCTCAACTACACCGACCCGTCGGTGAACCAGCGCTGGGCGACGGTGTCGTGGGCGTGGCCGGTCGCGTACAAGGGCACGACGTACTACGAGCGGGTCAACCTCACGTCCAGCCCGTACTCGGGCACGCAGGCCCCGGGCGACCAGCGCCCCGGCGACGGTCTGCAGCAGATCCTGCTCGACCTGCTGAACGGCCTGAGCGGCGCACGTGACGACCCCAAGGCCAAGCCGATGTTCCACAACATCGACAACAACCTCACGAGCGAGGCGTATCTGTTGGTAGGGCGGACCGTCAAAGCGGCGACCTAAGGCCATGGTTCGTGCACGCTCCACGCAGGAGATGCCGCTCGGACAGCTCCTGCTCGAGCGCGGAGACGTAACCCGTGAACAGCTCGACGAGGGGCTGGCGGAACACTACCGGCAGGGGATTCCACTGGGCGAAGCGCTGGTCCTCACCGGCAAGGCCCAGCAGGACCGCGTGTGGGCCGCGCTCGCCGCGCAGTGGGGCATCGGGGTCACCGACCTCGCGCACCACTGGGTCGACCCCGCGCTGGCCAACGAGCTCAGCGCCGGGGACGCCATCGAGCACCGCGTGCTTCCCATCCGCCGCACCTCTGATGCCGCGATCGTGGCCATGGCCGACACGCGCGACCGGCGCGCGCTCGCGTACGCCGAGGGCACGCTGAAGATGCCGGTGATACCCCGGCTGGCGACACCCGCCGCGATCCGGGAGCGCCAGATCCAGGTCTACCGCCAGCAGCTCGTCCAGCAGAGCAGCGCGCTCCTGCAGGCGCGCGCGCCCGAGTACTCGGCGCACCTGACGCTCACGCTGCGCCAGAAGCAGTTTCTCGGCCTGCTGGGCATCGGCGTGATCGCCGGGTTCGTGATCCTGCACGAGGTCTTCCTGATCGTGCTGTCCGCGCTGGTCATCGCGCTCTACGCGGGGGTGGTCACCTTCCGCGGTCGCGTGATGGTGCGCGGCGCCAAGTCGATCGAGCTCATCAAGGTGACGCAGCGGGAGATGGACGGCCTGACCAACCTCCCCGTGTACACAATCCTCTGCCCGCTGTACCGCGAGGCCGGAGTGCTGCCGCAGCTGGTCAAGGCGTGCAGCGAGCTCGACTACCCGGCGAGCAAGCTGGACATCAAGCTCCTGCTCGAGGAGGACGACGTGGAGACCCGCGAGATCGTGGACTCGACGCCACTTCCGGCCAACTTCCACGTGCTCGTCGTCCCAGCGGAGGGGCCGCGCACGAAACCCAAGGCCTGCAACTACGGTCTCGAGTTCGCGCGCGGCGAGTACTGCGTCATCTACGACGCGGAGGACATCCCCGAACCGCTGCAGCTGAAGAAGGCACTCGTCATCTTCCGGCGCAGCGACTCCGGCATCGGGTGCGTGCAGGCCAAGCTGAACTACTACAACCCGAAGCAGAACCTGATCACGCGGTGGTTCTCGCTGGAGTACACGTCGTGGTTCGACTTCTTCCTGCCCGGACTGGTGGAGCTGGGGCTGCCGGTGCCGCTCGGCGGCAGCTCGAACCACTTCCCCACCCAACTGCTGCGCGACCTGGGCGGTTGGGACCCCAACAACGTCACCGAGGACGCGGATCTGGGGATGCGGCTGCACCGCGCCGGCTACCAGACGGCGCTGATGGACTCGACCACGCTCGAGGAGGCCAACAGCGACTTCGTCAACTGGATGCGCCAGCGATCGCGCTGGGGCAAGGGCTACTTCATCAGCTGGCTCGTCCTGATGCGCCATCCGGTGCTGTTGTGGCGCGACCTCGGCTGGCGCGGCTGGGTGTCATCCGCGCTGACGCTGGGCGGCACGTTCGGCGTGGCGCTCCTCAACCTGCTGGTGTGGATGCTCACCATCCTCTGGGTGCTCGCGCAGTTCGACATCATCGCCTACCTGTTCCCGGCGACGATCTACTACATCGCCATGCTGGAGCTGATCTTCGGCAACTTCTTCTTCCTGTACATGGGGATCTGGTGCGCGGCGCACCGGCGTGACTACGACCTCACCCACGCGGCGCTGTTCGCGCCCGGCTACTGGCTCATGGCGAGCATCGCCATGATCAAGGCCGGGATCCAGACCGTGAGCCGGCCGACGTTCTGGGAGAAGACGGTGCACGGGCTGTTCGAGACCACGGCGGCTCGACCCGCGGTCGAGCTGGTGGGCACCGCGGCGGCGGCCGCCGAAGCCACGCCCCCGGAGTCCGTGGCCTGAGATGAGCACGACCGTCGTAGCGCTTCCGCATCTGGGGGCGCCGGCCAAGGCGAAGGCGCGGACCCGTCATCGCAGCTTCCCGATCGAGTACACGCTGCTGTTCGCGATCTCGCTGGCGTTCTACATCGCGTTCGCCAACTACCTCGTCTTCCACCTGCACTCGATGATCAACGACGCGTACGCGCGCATCGACAACGCGTTCGACGTGCTCTTCACGCGCGATCCGCACCTGGCCGCGATCGGCTTCGTGTGGCCTCCGTTGCCGTCGTTCCTCGAGCTGCCCATCATCGCGTTCAAGGGCGTCTGGCCCGCGCTGGTGCAGAAGGGCTTCGCCGGCTCCATCCTCGCCTCGCTGTTCAGCGCCGGAACCGTTCTGCTGTTCAACAACGGGCTCAAGTGGGCGGGCGTGACGCGCGGGATGCGCTGGATCTTCTGCCTCGTCTGGATGATCAACCCGATGGTGGTCATCTACGCCTCGCAGGGCATGAGCGAGGCTCCCTTCATGTTCTTCGCGGTGGCCAGCATCCTCGTCTTCCTGCGCTGGGCGGAGACGCGGCGCATGTCGCTGCTGCCGCTGCTGGGGGTGGTGGCGGGCCTCGGGTGTCTCTGCCGCAACGAGATGATCCTGCTCACGTTCGTCATCGGCATCGGCGTGATCGTGCGCTCGTACCGATGGCGCGTCTCGTGGCGGGAGATCGAGACGCACGCGCTGCTGTTCGGGCTGCCGGCGCTGCTCATGGCGATGCTGTGGATCGGGTCCATGGCCATCATCGAACACGACCCGTTCTACTGGATCCACGCGCAGAACGGCGGCGCCGTCGTCGGTGGCGGGATCGCCACGACCACGCTGCCGTACACGGGCGTGCCGGGCGCGCCGGAGCTGGCCGCCGCAACCACCGGCAACACGTGGCAGAGCGCCGTCCAGTTCATCGTCGGCCACTCGCTGCTCCTGTTCCCCGCGGTCATCGCGGCGCTCGGGACGCTCGCGGTGCGCATGCTCATCAAGGGTGACCGCGTGACCGGCTTCATCCTCCTGTCCTTCGGCGCGCCCATCGCGCTGCTGGACATCTGGCTGCTGCACAAGTCCACGCTGTCGCCCACGCTGCGCTACCAGATCTTCGTGATCCCGTACACCTTCATGGTGTTCGTGTACATCCTTCGGTCGCTCAAGAGCAGGACGGGCGTGCTGTCGTCCTGGATCGCTCTGGCGATCGTCGTGGTGCTGGGCCTGTCCAACGTGGGCACGATGCTGACCCTCAGCGACCCGGCCATGGCGTCCAGCGACGAGTGGGCCGCGGTGCAGGCGCTCGGCAGCAACAAGACGGTGGAGCAGCTCGGCTACCCCACCGCGATCGACCTCGGCCAGCAGATCGCTCCGCGTGTCGAGGCGCTGGACACCGACCACGGGCTGATCGCCTGCGACTCGACGACGTGCTTCCCCATCATCCTCAACGCGAAGAACCCGCACATGTGGGTGGTGACCAGCGACCGGGACTTCCAGGCCGTGGTGGCGCAGCCCCGCGCCTACCACGTCGAGTACTTCCTGGTGCAGAACTCCGGACGCGACGCGCTGAACATCACGTACCCGGGGCTGTGGGAGGACGGGGCCGGTTTTGCCACCTTCATCGGAGACGTCGGTGACGAGTACCGCCTCTACCGGGTCGTCGGAGACACCGGCCGGCAGTAGCGACGAGCGCGGCGTCGCCGGAGAGCCCCTCGTCAGCGTCGTCCTGCCGATCCACAACGGCGAGGAGTACCTGTCGCAGGCGATCGAGAGCGTCCTGGGGCAGGACGTCGAACGCCTGGAGCTGATCGTCGTGGATGACGCGTCGTCGGACAGCTCGGCGCGAATCGCGCGGGGCTACGGGGATCGGCTTCGCTACCTCCGCGTGCCGAAGCAGCCCACCAGCATCGCCACCACCAACGTCGGGATGAGCGCCGCGCGCGGCCGATACCTGTGCGTCACGCACCAGGACGACTACCTCCTGCCCGGCAAGCTGCGCCGTCACGTCGAGCTGATGGAGCGAGACCCGGACATCGGCTTCTCGTATTCCGCGCAGTGGTTCGTGGGGCCGAGGGGGGAGCCCCTCAAGAAGCTCCGTTCGCCGCTCCGTGAGGGCGACTACATCGTCGCGGGAACCGAGGAGCTGCGCCACCTCGCGGTGCAGAACTTCCTCAACTACTGCAACGTCGTGATGCGTCGCACGGCCTACGAGGCAGCGGGTCCCTTCGACGAGCCCCTGTGGGTGAGCGCGGACTGGGGGCTCTGGCTGCGGATGGCGCTGCGTTACAGGGTCGGCTACATCGACGACCTGCTGGTCTGCTACCGCCTCCACCCGGCGGCCCAGACCATCGCCCGAACGCAGGACGCGGACGACTGGCGCACGCAGGCGCTCGCCGCCGTCGACGCCTTCTACGCCACGCCCGGCCTGCCCGCGGACGTGCGCTCGAGGCAGGAGCTGACCGAGGCCAGCGTCGACCTCACCGTGGGGTTGCTGGACGCGATCCACGGCCGCGCCGCGCCGGCGGTCACCGCCCTGCGCCAGGTGGTGCGCCGGGTGGGCTGGGGAGCGCTCCCGGGGCTCGTCCACTCTGCGGTCATCGTCCCGCGCGCCGCCTCACGGGCGCGGATGGTGCTCGACGAGCGTGTCTGGCACCCCCGCCCGGCGTGGTCGGATGGGGTCGCGTTCGAGCGCCGCGGCGAGGTGCTCACCTGCCCGCGCTGTGACGCGGTGGCAGCCTATGAGCCGTTCCTGGCGTCGCGCTCGCGCAAGGCCGCGTCCGGCGGCCCGGTGCGCCTACGCTGCCTCGTGTGCGGGTACCGCTGGGAACGAACGCTTGAAGCGAACAGCGCGGTCGGGTAGCCTGAAGGCGGCGCCGAAGGGAACTGGATTCAAAGGGGCGCCGGGTTGAGCAGCAGCAAGGAACGTCTCGGGGAGAGCGTTCTTAACGACGAACAGCATTCCGAGGACGGCACGCCCACGCGCGACCTGCGTGGCCGGCCGGTTCCCCGGGGGGCATCCAACTGGCAGACATGGACAGGCTCGGAGGGTAGTGGAGGCGTGACCCAGCTCGACGCGCTGGTCGGCAGCGGCACGATCGCCGACGGGCAGACGGCACATCTCACGGGCGTCGTCGTCGCCAGGCCCGACACGGGCCTCGACGTCCAGCTGCTCGTCCCCCGCGACGACGAGGCCGCTCCGGTCGTCTCGATCGTGGTGCCGGCCAAGGACGAGGCGCTCACCATTCGCGACTTCGTGCGCTGGTGCAAGCAGGGCCTCGAGGCCGCCGGCGTGCCCGGCGAGATCCTCATCGTCGACGGGTCCGGCGACGGCACCGCGTCGATCGCGCTGGACGCCGGCGCGCGCGTGCTCAAGGCGCCGAGCCGCGGGCTGGGTCGGGCGTACATCGACGCCGTGCCCTTCATCCGCGGCCGCTGGGTCCTCATGGGCGACGCCGACTGCACGTACGACTTTCGCGAGATCAGCGGCTTTCTCGCGCGCTTTCAGGAGGGGTATGAGTTCATCATGGGCTCGCGCTGGAAGGGCAGCATCGAGCCCGGGGCGATGCCGAAGCTGCACCAGTACTTCGGCACGCCGGCGACGACGTGGACGCTGAACCGGCTCTTCGGAAGCCGGTTCACCGACATCCACTGCGGCATGCGCGGCATCACGCGCGACGCGCTGCAGCGCATGAACCTGCAGTCGCAGTCCTGGGAGTACGCGTCGGAGATGGTGCTCAAGTCGGTGCACATGCGGCTCCGCACGGCAGAGGTGCCCGTGTCGTTCCTCAAGGACAAGGACGGACGCGTGTCGCACCACAAGCGCCTGGGCTGGTTCTCACCGTTCCAGGCCGCCTGGATCAACCTGCGCGCGATGTTCGTCTATGGGGCGGACTTCTTCCTGTTCAAGCCCGGGCTCGTGCTGCTCGCGGCAGGGCTGCTGCTGAGCCTCCCGCTCACCTTCGGGCCGCTCACGATCGGGGGCATGTACTTCGCGCTCTACTGGCAGCTGCTCGGCGTCACGCTGGCCATCCTCGGGCTGCAGAGCTTCTACATGGGGTGCGTGGTGCAGGTGCTGCACGACTACACGGGGCGGGCGACGCAGCGATGGCTCGGGGTGTTCAGCTACACACGAGCGTTCGTCGCGTGCGCGGTGGCGTTTCTCATCGGGCTCGCCCTCGCCACGGCGCTGTTGGTGCAGTGGCTGGCGTCCGGCTTCTCCATCGACGTCACCCGCCTGCACTACACGGACATGGCCGTCACCGGGCTGCTGCTCATGATCGCGGCCTTCATGACGTTCACCTCCACGCTGCTCATCCACGCCGTTGCGCTGCGCGTCAACAGAGGGTCGAGAGCCACCCGCTGAGGGCCGGCGCGATCCACCGAAAAATGCCCAGCTTCAGCGAGGCCTTTCTCGAGGAGACGCGGTCACTGCTCGCGGCCATCGATGCGATGGAGGTCGAGCGCGTCGCGGCCGGGCTGCGCAAGGCGCGCGACCGCGGCGGACGGCTCTTCATCCTGGGCGTGGGCGGGTCTGCCGGTCACGCCAGCCACGCGGTGAACGACTTTCGCAAGATCTGTGGGTTCGAGGCCTACACACCCACCGACAACGTGTCCGAGCTCACGGCGCGCATCAACGACGAGGGCTGGGAGAGCGTCTTCGCGGAGTGGCTGAAGGGGTCACGCATCGGCGCCGACGACGCCGTGCTGGTCTTCTCGGTCGGTGGAGGAGACCTCGCTCGCAAGGTATCGGTGAACCTCGTCCGCGCGCTCGAGCTCGCGGGCTCTCGCGGCACCGCGATCTTCGGCGTGGTGGGGCGGGACGGAGGCTACACGCGCGGGGTGAGCGAGGCCTGCGTCGTCATCCCGCCGCTGTTCGAGGAGCGGGTCACGCCGCACACCGAGGGGCTGTGCGCAGTCATCTGGCACCTCCTGGTGTCGCACCCGTCGCTGGCGCTGGAGCGCACCAGGTGGGAGTCGCTGGCTCCGGCCGCGCGGGTGCAATGAGCGAGGCGAGCGCGTACCTCATCGTCGGCGGCGCCGGGTTCATCGGCTCGTCGATCGTCGACCGCCTGCTGGCCACCCCGGCCGTGCGGCAGGTCACCGTGTTCGACAACTTCAGCTCGGGCAGGGACTGGCACCTGGAGGCGAACGCGGGGGACTCGCGCCTGCGCGTCGTCCGCGACGACGTGCGCCGCCTGGACAGCCTCACGGCGGCGATGCGGGGGCACGACGTCGTGATCCACCTCGCGTCCAACCCCGACATTGCCATGGCGATGACGGACCCGACCGTGGACTTCGACGACGGCACCCTGCTGACGCACCACGTCGTGGAGGCGATGCGCCGCAGCGGCACGTCGACGATCCTGTACGCGTCCGGGAGCGGAGTCTACGGCGACCTGGGTGACCTCGAGATCGACGAGGACCACGGACCGTGCCTGCCCATCTCCACGTACGGCGCGAGCAAGCTCGCGGGCGAGGCGCTCATCTCCGCGTACTCGCACATGTTCGACATCGCGGGATACTCCTTCCGCTTCGGCAACGTGGTGGGCCCGCGCCAGACGCACGGCGTGGGGTACGACTTCATCCGGCGGCTCGTCGAGGATCGCAGCCGCCTGCGCATCCTCGGCGACGGCGAGCAGAGCAAGTCGTACATCCACGTCGACGACGTGATCGACGCTCTGCTCCTGGTGCTCGACAGCGCCACTGAGCGCCTGGGGGTCTTCAACGTCGCGACGGGCGACTACATCACGGTGCGCGAGATCGCGGACCTCGCCGTCGAATGCCTGGGCATCGCGCCGGGTGAGGTCGAGTACGAATTCACGGGCGGCGAGCGCGGGTGGAAGGGCGACGTGCCCGTGGTGCGCGTCAACACCGATCGCATTCGCGCGCTCGGGTGGCGCAACCGGCTCGGCTCCCGGGACGCGCTCCGCCAGTCGATGGCGGCGATGGCGCCGCTCGCGCACGCGGGCCGAATATGACCGGCGCGCAGAACGGATCGCGGCCTGCGGTGTTCCTCGACCGCGACGGTGTTCTGAACGCCCCGCTCATGGTGGACGGGCGGCCGCACCCCCCGAACGGCAACGGCGACCTGCGCCTCATGCCCGGGGCGGCCGCGGGGTGCGTGATGCTGCGCGACGCCGGCTACCTGCTGCTCGTCGTGACCAACCAACCGGACGTGGCGCGAGGAACGGTGAGCGCTGGAGCCGTGGACGCTTTGAACGCGCGCCTGCGCACGATGCTGCCGCTGGACGAGATCTACGTGTGCCCCCACGACGACGCAGACGGCTGCGACTGCCGCAAACCCCTCCCGGGGCTGCTGCTGCGCGCTGCGCGCGAGTGGAACGTGGACCTCGCTCGCAGCGTGATGGTGGGTGACCGCTGGAAGGACGTCGAGGCCGGTGTCAGCGCCGGCTGCCGCACCGTGCTCATCGGTGACGGCTACGCGGAGCCTCGCGCCGCGGCGGCCGACGCCACGCTGGCGACCCTCGAGGAGGCGGCGCGCTGGATCGTCGACGGAAACGGGTCGACGCCGGCGGCGCAACCGGATACGCCGGACGTGCGCAGGCTCCGCATCAAGCTGTTCGCGGACGGTGCCAACGCCCAGGCCATCGCCGAGCTCGCGCGCGATCCGCTGATCAAGGGGTTCACCACCAATCCAACGCTCATGCGCGCTGCGGGCGTGGCCGACTACGAGGCGTTCGCGCGAGAGGTCCTGCAGGCCGTGCCGTCCCTGCCGGTGTCGTTCGAGGTCTTCGACGACGATTTCCGCGAGATGGAGCGGCAGGCGCTCGAGATCGCAGGCTGGGGCGAGAACGTCTTCGTCAAGATCCCGGTCACCGACACGCATGGCGCGAGCGCGGCGCAGCTGATCACGGGGCTCGCCGCCCGAGGCGTGCAACTCAACGTGACGGCGCTGCTGACGCTCGAGCAGGTGGAGCGGGTGGGGGAGGCCCTCGCCGGTGGTCCACGGGCGTTCGTCTCGGTGTTCGCGGGGCGCATCGCGGACACGGGCCGCGACCCGGCGCCGATCATGCGCGCGGCGGTGGGGCTGCTCGCCGATCAGCCGCAGCTGGAGCTGATCTGGGCCAGCCCGCGCGAGGTGCTCAACGTCTTCCAGGCCGACGCCACGGGGTGCCATATCATCACGGTCACGGTGGACCTGCTCAAGAAGCTCCAACACGTGGGTCGCGACCTCGACGAGTTCTCGCTGGACACGGTCAGGATGTTCCACGGCGACGCCAGGGCGGCCGGCTACCGGCTTTGATCATCACCCGCACGCCCCTGCGGATATCCCTGGGAGGCGGCGGGACGGATCTGCCCTCCTACTACCGGCGCCATTCGGGCGTGGTGGTTTCCGCCGCCATCGACAAATACGTGTTCATCGGGATCAATCGCACCTTCACCGACGACTACTTCGTCAAGTATTCGGCCCTGGAGCGGAGCCGGACCGTGGAGGGCATCGAGCACCCCATCGTTCGCGAGGCGCTGCGCATGCACCCGGTCGGACCCGCGCTGGAGATCGTCAGCATGGCCGACATCCCCGCCGGCACGGGGCTCGGCTCGTCGGGCACGTTCACCGTGGGGCTGCTGCGCGCGCTGTACGCGTTCAAGCGCGAGCACGTGTCGGCGCATGCGCTCGCCGAGGAGGCGTGCGCCATCGAGATCGAGCGCCTCGCCAGGCCGAGCGGGAAGCAGGACCAGTACATCGCCGCGTTCGGCGGCCTGACCTGCTTCGAGTTCTGCTCCGACGGACGCGTGCAGGTCTCACCGCTGCTGATCCCGCAGCCCGCCCTCCACGACCTCGAGGAGAACCTGCTCCTGTTCTTCACCGGGTACTCCCGAGACGCCGACCAGATGCTCACCGACCAGGATTCGCGCTCGACAAAGGGCGATGCGGGGATGCTGGAGAACCTCGGCACCATCGCCCGCATCGGCCGCGAGGTGAAGACTGCACTGGAGTCCGGCGACATTCGGCGTTTCGCGGAGCTCATGAACACGCACTGGGAGACCAAGCGAGAGCGCACGGAGGGCATGACGTCGGACGCGCTCGACCGCTGGTACCAGGTGGCGATGGAGAGCGGTGCGCTGGGGGGCAAGCTCGTCGGCGCGGGCGCCGGCGGGTTCCTGCTCTTCTACGCGGAGCGGCCGGCGTCGCTGCGGCAGGCCATGGCGCGCGAGGGCCTGTCGGAGGTGCGCTTCCAGTTCGATTTCGACGGCTCGACGGTGATCGCGCGGAGCTGACGTGCTCCCCTGCGTCATCCTGGCGGGCGGGCTCGGCACGAGGCAGCGACCACTGACTGACCGCATCCCCAAGTCGCTCATCCCCGTGAACGGGCGTCCCTTCGCCGAGATCCAGCTGGAGTGGCTGCGCAGCGAGGGCGTGCAGCATGTGGTGCTCTGCGTGGGGTATCGCGCGGACATGATCATGCGAGCCCTCGGACCCGGCGATCGCTTCGGCATGGAGATCACCTATGTCGACGAGGGCGACCGCCTGCTCGGCACCGGGGGCGCGCTCCGCCTGGCGCTGGACAGACGGGCGCTGCCGGACGCGTTCTTCGTTCTCAACGGCGATTCCTACCTGCGCGTGAAGCTTGCCGATGTCGAAGACGCGTGGTGTGCCGGCGACCGCCCGGTGCTCATGGTGGTGCACCGCAACGAGAACCGCTGGGACCTCAGCAACGCCGCGTTCGACGGGCGCCTCGTCCGGTACGACAAGCGACAGTCCGACGGCGCGCGCATGGACTGGATCGACTACGGGCTCTGCGTGCTGAGCAGCGACACGGTTGCCGTGCACATTCCCTCCGGGGAGGTGGTGGACCTGTCCGACGTGATGGGCCAGCTCAGCTCACGCGGGATGGTCGCGGGGTTCGAGGCGCGAGAACGTTTCTACGAGGTGGGCTCCCACGACGGCCTGCGCGACCTCGAGGCGTACCTGGCCTCAGCCCGCTAGCGCGGTGCGGCTGGCGCCGTGCTGGTGCACCACCTCGTCCGGTTTCGCGTCCACCGCGTTCGGCCCCACGAAGCGCAGGTTGCGCGCGCGCAGCGCGTGGTGGAGCAGCGCACCGGTGTCCGCGTAGCAGTAGTTGGGGCGGACCCCATCGTACTGACGCCGCAGCGACGACAGCGCGGAGAGGCGGGCGCGGCGCAGTCCGGGGACGTAGAAGCGCGCCAGCATGAGCCGGTTCACCGGTCTCAGCGCGGGCAGGTCGTTCGGGATCACGCCCTCGCGGAAGCCGGCGCCGGTGCGGATCGCCTCCGCTACGGGTGGCACCCTGAGGAGCGCGCAGGGGATCCACGGTCGCTCCAGGTACCAACCGGTGTTCGTGCTCGGACGCCGTGCATCGCCGAACACCCCGGGCAGCCAGCTGGGACCGTGCGTCCAGCCGCTGCCATAGACGTCGTCATCACTCAGACCACCGCGCATGCGGGTGAGCACGTCCGATCGCACCTCGAGGTCTGAGTCCACGAGCAGGATCGTCTCGTCGCGCAGACGCGAGAACAGCAGGTCGAGCATGTCGCCGTGGCGGCGCAGCCGCGCACCCAGCGTCACGCCACCGAGCGAGGCGGCGAGCGCGCGCATGCCGTTGCGCGACGACGCTGTGGGATCGCAGTCGATGATCAGCAGGTTGCGCGCGCCGTGCTCCACGGCCGATCGCGCGGCGACCGCGGTGAGGGCATCGGTGTGCACGTTGATGATCACGCAGCGTTCCGGCGTTGCCGGGAGTCGCGACAGCTGTTCGGCGAGGTCGTCGGCGCCGGGCTGCGATCCTGCCAGCGCCCGCCGCGATATGAGCTCGGCGTGGTGACCGCGGGACTGATCTCCGGAACCGTCCATTCCGAGGGCGTCGATCTCCCGGATCTCGAAGCCGGACGGCAACCGGATCATGCGCGCTGCTCGGGTCCGCTTCCGGCCGTCTCGTGCAACAGGTCGGAGAGCCGCTCCGTCATGACCGCCGGCGACCATCGATTTCGTACGGTGTCGCGGCCAGTGCGCGACAGCGCCGTCCACAGCGCGTCGTCCTCGTGGAGCCGGATCACGGCATCGGCGAAGGACACAGCGTCGTCCCGGATCAGGATGTCGGTGCCGTCCTCGACATCCATGCCCTCGGCGCCGATCGTCGTCGTCACCGTGGGCAGCCCCATCGAGAGTGCGTGTCCCACCTTGCCCTTCATCCCGGCACCGAAACGGAGCGGAGCGACGAAGACTCGTGCGGCATCGAAGTAGGTTCCGACATCGCGCACCCAGCCGGTGACGCGCACCTCGTGATTGCTGAGGCGCTGCAGCTCCGGCGGGGGATGCTCTCCCACCACTGTGAGTTCGGCGCCGATTCTCGTTCGTACCAGCGGCAGCACCTCGGCGATGAACCAGGCGACGCCATCGATGTTCGGCTCGTGGAGGAAGCTGCCCACGAAGAGCAGCCCGCGCCTGCCGTCCACGCCGGGCGGTGGACTCGCGCGAACCACGTGCACGTTCGGTAGAACGACGGTGCGGGCCTCGGGCACCATCCGCTGAATCGCCTGCGCCTCGTCAGCGGTGATCGCGATGGTCACGTCGCACGCCCGGATCATGCGTGCCTCCTCCGCGCGCGCCTGCTCGGGGCTGGTCACCGGCGTCGCCCCGGTGACTGCGATCTCGCGATCCAGGCGAAGCGATCTGATGTCGACCGTGTCCAGGAGGACGGTGGCCTGCGGCTGGTGCTCGCGGACTGCCTCGAGGCACGTGCCGGCCACGTCGAACCGGCTCAGGACCACGACGTCGTAGAGCCCGCGCCGGTCCCGGCAGAAGCGGCCGAACGTCGTGGCCACGCCGGTGATGACGTCGACGCCGGCGCGCCGCAGCGGGGGCGCGTACTCCCCGCGCATCGCCTGGTGCAGGGGGAAGAGCGTGACGCGGGAGCACAGCGGCGCAAGCAGCCGGAGGATCCAGTCCATGCGCTGACTGCCGGAGTCGCGATCCGGCATGGGCAGAAACTTGGCGCACACGAGCACGCGTGGCGCCGGGCGCCGCAGACTGCCACGAACATCGCCCTGCACGATCGAAGCAGGTCGCGGGGTGCGCTCAGCGAGCGCCTCCGGCCACTTCTCCACGAAGCGGGCGCGGTTCGCTTCCTGACTGGTTTTAGTGTGCGTTCCAATCCCCATGCGGCTGTTCGTCCCGTGCGTCATTCCCTCCAGGTGAACGACGGTCGACGTGGGCACGTAGACCGTGCGAAACCCGCGCGCGCGAAGCGTCAGGCAGATGTCCGTGTCCTCGTAGTACGCGGGTGCGAAGCGCTCGTCGAACCCGCCGGCCTCGCGCCAGAGGTCGGCCCTGACCATCAGCGCGGCCCCCGTGCAGTAGTCCACCTCGCGCAGGAAGCCGTACTCCGGAGCGGTGGCGCTTCGGTATCGACCGACGTTGCTCCCGGTGCCGTCACTCCAGATGAAGGCGCCCGCGTCCTGCAGCACTCCCGACCGATAGATGAGTCGGCTCCCCGCGGCGCCGACGCGGGGGTGGTCGAAGGCGTCGACGAGTGCGTTCAGCCAGCCGGGAAGGACGACCGTGTCGTTGTTCAGGAGGACGATGTATCGGGCCGTTGCCATGGCCGCGCCTCGATTGACCGAGACGGTGTAGCCGAGATTGCTGGCGTTCGTGACGACGCGCAGGCCACGAATAGCGCCGAGCGAGCGGGCGGTGCTGTCGGTGGAGCAGTCGTCGACGACGATCACCTCGGCTGCCATCCCCGACCCCGAAGCACACAGCGAGGCGAGGCAGTCCCTCGTCAGTGCCCAGTTGTTGTAGACAGGGATGACGATGGAGACGGTGGGGTCCGCCACCGTCGTGAACCCGGGGTCCGTGGCTCTTGCGGCGCGAATCGCCCGCCTCACATCGCGCCGCAGTCCGGCGGACGCGAAGAGCGAGTGCAACGACGACCCGGTGCTGTCGCGGATTCGCGCACCCGACTCGATGAGTTGCCAACCGGGCCGGCGCCGCCGGTAGTGTTCGCGAAGCAACTGGCTCATCGCGAAGAGATTGTCGCCGCTCGAGGCTGCCCTGGTCGACAGTTGGCCGCCCCGCATCGTACGCTTGATTGGAAACCCCGGGAGGCGGTTTGTCATGCCTGGACAGCGGTCCGGGGCTCTTCCGCCCTCGAGGGCCACATGTCGGCAGTGAATCGAATGCTGGAAGCCCGCCAGATCGGAACCACGCGCGCAACCGTCGCGCGCGCCTTGCGCGCAAACGCGCTCACGACCCTGGCGCAGTACGTGGTGATGATCGCGGTCTTCCCCGTGATCCTCCGGTACGTCGGGCCGGCCCTGTACGGAGCGTGGGCAGCCATGATCGCGGTGCTCGCGGTGGGGGCGCTCGCCGATGCCGGCATCCGCACAGAGATCGCGCGTCGCGTGGGCACGGCGCTGGGGCAGCGAGACGGCGACGAGCTGCAGCGCGCCGTGCGCACCGGAGTGGGCCTGCTCGTGATCTCCGCCAGCGCCATTCTCATCGTCGGGGAAGCGCTCGTGCCCGCGATACGGCATTTCGTGTTTCCCGGAGGCGTCACCGGCTACTCGGCGAGCGCGCTCGACAACGTGCTCCGCGCCGCGATCCTGCTCACCGCCCTGACCCTGGTCGCGGACGGATACCTCTCGGTGCTCCGCGGCGTGCAGCGGTCCGACGTGCAGACGCTCGCGACGCTGCTGGGGCTGGTCGTGGGCGCAGCTGCAACCGTGGCGCTGGCCGCGGCCGGGTACGGTCTGTGGTCGCTGCTGCTCGGGCAGGTGACGCAGGCGGTGATGCGATCGGCGGTGCAGTGGGTGGCGCTGCGCCGTCTGCTTCCGGAGGTCCGCTTCCGCATCATCTGGCCGACCACCGCGCGGGCACGCTCGTTCCTCGGGCTCTCGGGGCTGCTGCTGCTCCTGCAGGTGAGCGACGTCATCGACTCGCAGTGGGACCGCGTCGCGCTCGCTCGCTTCGTTGGCCCTGCGAGCGTTGCGTTCTTTTCCATCGGTGTGCTGCTCGTGTTGCAGGCCAAGACCATTGTCGTGCTCGCGGTGACGCCGGTGCTCGCTGCGGTCGCAGAGCTGCAGCACCGTCAGCAGCAGGCGCTCGAGCGGGTGTACCTGCTGTTCGCCCGGGTGGGAGCGGTCATTGCCACGGGACTGCTCGCCGGCCTCTTCATCCTGGGTCCGGACTTTTTCCGGCTCTGGCTCGGCCCCGGCTACTCGGACGCAGGGACCGCCGTACGGCTCTTCACGATCGCCGTGGCGCTGAATCTCGTCATCGCCGCGCCGAGCCTGCGCTGCATCGGCCACGGGTGGCACCGGACGGCCACGCTTCCCGCCCTCGTCAACGTCGTGGTCAACGGGGTGGTCAGCTACACGCTTGCCGCCCGGATCGGCTTCGTCGGCCCGCTGATCGGCTCGATCGCGGGCAACGGCGTGGGCACCGCGATGTTCTACGTCCTGCTGCTGCGCAGGACGCGAGACCGATGGGTGGTGCCGCCGCTCGCCGCAGTGTCGTTCGGAGCGGGCGTCGCGGCGATCACGGTGGCGCTCGGCCTCGACAATCCGGCGGATTGGCTGTCGTTCAGCCTCACGGCCGCGGTGATGGCGGTGATCCTGATCTTCGGGGCCAGCTTTGTGGAGCACGTGCCGGTGCGCGCGCTCTACGGAGGAGTCGATGCCACGCAGGACTACGAACGGCCCCCCATCGAGAGCCTGCGTGCGCACCTGCACGCGCGCCGGCCGGGGTGGCAGCTGCTCGACCTGGCAGCGCGGTTTCGAGACCGCACGAACCGCTCGCTGTCCGAGGAGCGCCGGCTGCGCACCGAGATTAACCACGCGCTGGAGAACGCGAGCCACACCGTCGTGAGCTTCCCGCACGTGCGGGATCCGCTCGTCTCCGTGGTCATACCGGTGTTCAACAACTGGCGTCTCACGGTGCGCTGTCTCGGCGCACTCTGCGCCACGGCGCCATTGCAGACGCTGGAGGTGATCATCGTCGACGACCACTCCACCGACGAGACGCCCGCTCGGCTGCGCGCGATACCCGGGCTCCGCGTGCTCACGAACGATCGCAACCAGGGGTTCACGCAGGCCGCCAACCAAGGCATGCGCGAAGCACGGGGGGGCTTCGTCTTCCTGCTCAACAACGACACGTTGCCGCTTCCTGGCTGCATCGAAGCCCTCCTCGACGCGATGGGGGATCGGCGCATTGGCGCGGCCGGGGCGCGACTGCTGTACCCCACCGGGCAGCTTCAGGAGGCCGGCAGCCTCATCTGGAATGACGCGTCGGGTTGGAACCTCGGTCGCGGGCGCAACCCCGCCGCGTCCGCTTACGGATTCCGTCGCGATGTCGACTACTGCTCCGCTGCGGCGTTGATGGTGCGCTCGATGTTGCTGCGCGACGTCGGCTACTTCGACGAGCGGTTCGCGCCTGCGTACTACGAGGACACCGACCTGTGCTTCTCCGTGCGCTCGCGCGGCTACCGGGTGGTGTGCGAGCCCTCCGCCATCGTGATGCACGAGGAGGGAATGACGCACGGGACCGAGCACCGTGCGGGTCTTGCCGGGGCGCACTCCAAGGCGAACCAGGAGCGCAACCGCGCGTCGTTCGCTTCGAAGTGGGCCGTCGAGCTGGCGGCGCACGTCCCGCCGCCGCCGCGATACTCGACGATCGCAGAGCTGCAGGGAAGCAGCGCCGACGCGAAGCCCCGGGTGCTGGTCTGTGACGTCACCGTACCCACGGCCGACCGTGACTCGGGCAGCCAGCGCATGGAGTGGATCCTGCGGCTGCTGGCTCCCATGTGCGGCCTCGTCACCCTCGCACCGACGCTGCCCAACGCCTATACGGAATACAGACCTCCCCTGCAGCGAGAGGGCGTCGAGATCATCGACGGTCACCAACCGTCGTTCCGCAGACTGATGCGCCGCCGAGCGGGCTTCTACGACGTGGTCATCCTCTCGCGCGCGCTCGTCGCGCGCCGTGCGCTGCGAGCAGTGCGGCGGTATCAACCGAGTGCAACGGTCGTTTTCGACACCGTTGACATCAAGTCGCTGCGGCTCGAGCGCGAGGTACGTACGATGGGAGAGTCTAGGGAGGGCAGTCCCCAGCGCCAGCGCACGCTGGAGCGGCACGTGATCCGTCGAGTGGACGTCACCGCCACCGTCTCCGAGGACGAGGCGGCGCTGGTTCAGCGCATGTGCCCCGGAGCCAAGACCCTGCTGCTGCCCAATGTGCACCAGGTGGCGGCCGCGCTGCCCCCTCCTTTTGCCGAGCGTCGCGGACTGCTCTTCATCGGCAGCTTTGCGCACCCGCCGAACAGCGACGCAGTCCTGTGGTTCGCCACCGACGTGCTGCCCATCGTCCGCCGGCACCTCGATGTGACGCTGCGTGTCGTTGGCCCGGAAGCCTCACGGGCCGACGTCGCGCGATGGGGCCCGCACGTCCGCTACGAGGGCTGGGTTCCCGACGTCACGCCGCTCTTCGACAGGGCCCGCGTGTCGGTGGTACCGCTTCTGTACGGCGCAGGCGTGAAGGGAAAGGTTGGCCAGGCGATGGCCCTCGGTCTGCCGGTGGTGACGACGACGACGGGGGCGGAGGGAATGGACTTGACGGACGGCTACCACGCGCTCATACGCGACGACGCCGAGTCGTTTGCCGCGGCCGTTGTCGAGTTGCACGAGGATGAGAGGCTGTGGCAGTCAGTGGCAGATTCCGCACGGGACCTGGTCCGGCGGCGGTGGGCTCCCGCGGCCATGGAAGAGCGTTTGAAGAGCCTGCTGCACCACGCCGGGGCGGAGCATCGCGCGCCGCCGGCGCGAGGCGACTTGTCTGCGCTTCTCGACCACGGTGACGACAGAGAAGCCGGTGACGCGGCTGTGGCGGCGACGCGGCTCGTTCGTTAGGCGGCTGGGCGGATCTGCTCTGCAATGTACGGCGCCGGATCCACGAACATCCCGTTCACCCGGATCTCGAAGTGAAGGTGCGGCCCGGTTGACCACCCGGTCGACCCTAGGAGACCGATCACCTGGCCCTGCTTCACCGCCTGCCCGGCGGTGACGAGCAACTTGTCGAGGTGGCCGTAGAGCGTCACGAACCCATTCCCGTGCTCGATGACCACGTAGTTCCCGTAGCCGGTCAGATGCCCCGAAGCGTCGACGCTGCTCGTGGCCAGGATGACGACACCGGCGGCGGCCGCGCCGACCGGCGTGTCCACTGTGTTCGCGATGTCGAGGCCGGTGTGGAAGTGGGGATAGAAGACGCCCTGATAGGTGAGCGGTGGTTCGAGCGTGAAGTCCGTGGGGCCAAACGCCTGCGTCACCACGCCGCCGACCGGCGCGTGGAACCTCAGCTTGCCCTTGTGCACGAAGTTGCTGGGCAGCGTGGCCTGGGCTGCAGCCGCTGACGCCGCTTCGGCGGCAGCAATCGCCGCCTCCTGGGCGAGCTGCGTCTGGACCAGACCGAGGTCGTAGGCGACGGCCTGCGCGGCGTCGGGTGCAGTCAACGTCGCCGCCCGCACGATGTCGCTCTGTTGAGCGGGCGACTGCGCGGTGACGACGAAGAAGTCGTACTCGCGCTGCAGATCGGTGTCGTACTGGCTGGCCAGGGAATCGTGAGCGGCAACCAGGGATGTGAGGTGGCTGGCGACCAGGGTCACGATGTTGGGGCGCAGCAGCGTTGCCGGATCAGGGGTGGGCGAGGACGAGGGACTCGCCGCCGCAGCCACCGGTACGTTGGTGAGCAACGCGTTGCAGGTTGCGATGGCGTTCTCGTTCTGGACGAGCTGTGCGTGATCGGCGGCGATCGACCGCTCGATGCTCAGCAGCGTCCCCCACGGCTGGCTGGGGTGGCGACTGTGCAGGACGCGCTGACGAAGCAGGTTGCTGGCGTTGTTGTACGAGACCTTGCCTGTCGCCGGCTCGGCCGCGGACGCCGTATGGCGCCCCGGTGTCGACGCGACGGCGGCCGCGCAGAGCGGCGCCACCAGCGCGGCGACACCCGCCACCACGGCAAGGCGAATTCGTGGAGGGGCAGAGCTCCTCAGCGCGCCGGCCACCGCCACTCCGACCAGGGAGGTGAGGAGCACCAGCATCAGGATGGGCGCGGCTGGAGGCAGTCCACCGCCGTCGCCTTGACCGGGCGTGAGGTACGCGAGTGACTGAGCGTCGGTGCTGCTGGGCGAGAAGTGGAGGAGGTCGGGCCGTTGCTGTGCCACCGGGTGGGTGAGCACTCTCTGCACGCTGCTCGCCAGGAGCGGGTCCGCGACGACCAGTGCACCCGAGACCTGAGCCGCCTTCGCGGGCCGCGTATTCGGGCCTGGCGAGGCGCTCGCCGGTGGGGTGACCACCGTCACGGCCGGCGCCGGGGTCGGTGTGGGTGTTGGACTGGGCGTTGGGGAGGGGCTCGGGGTCGGACACGGCGATGGCGTCGGCACAGGGGAGGAGCTGGGCGATGGAGAGGGGGTCGGCGTGTCGCAGGGTGATGGGGCCGGCGTGGGTGTCGGAGTGGACAGTGAAGAGCTCGAGGCGGTCGCGCAGGGCGCCGGAGGCGTGGGACAGGCCGAGGCAGCAGCGGCGAAGCCGGCGGGCGCGGCCGCCCCGGCGCTCACCACCGCTACCGGAAGCGCGTCTCGCGCCGCCCCCACGAGCAGGGTGCCCGCGAGCGTTGCGATAGCCGCAGCGAGCAGCCGTCGGCGGGCGGTCGAATGTCCTCTCATCGCTTTCCAGTTGTGACAGGCGGGGGCTTGGGCCCTTCCACAGACCCGCCGAACGGTGTCGACCTCGGCCGACGCCACGGGCCCCGCTCTCGGTGTTGTCCTGGGCAGTCTACGGGAGCGGGGCGACCCAGGCTCTTCGCGCCTTTCGATCACGATGGGACGGCGGGCTGCTCCTGCGCACGCCCCCTAGGGTGCCGAAGTGGCCGGCCTCCGGGATGACGACCCGGTTACTGCTTGGGGTGGGGTTTGCCCGGCGCCACAGCCAGCAGGCCGAACCGAAACAGGGTGCTTGAACTGTGGGCCGACCTTTGCTACGGTGTTGCTGACGCGTTCGACGCGTTGAAAGGGGGCAGGCCTGAAACCTTTACCTGACTTCGATATTCAGGTAGGAGGGACCGGGGGGGCTGGCGCGATTTTCGCGCCGGCCCCTTCTTCATGACTGACGGCTTCGAACTCGCGCCCGCGCTTCGTCGCGGGCACGGGCGATCTCCTCGTACACCGTCTCCTCCGCCGAGTGTCCCCAAAATCCGTGCGGAGCGAGCAGAAAGTCGATGAGTTGTTGCAACCGCGCGCCGTACGGCTCGTGGAGCTCGCGCAACCGCTGCCACGACTGCTCCCGGTCGTGAAGTGGGAGCCCAGTGCGCTCCAGGGCTTCGTAGGCGATCTCGAGGCTCTCGCGCGTCAGCCACCGCGGCGCGCCGGACGGGGCGGGAAGGTGGAGGCGCTCGGCGATGTCCACGATGGCCCGCCGGCCGCGACGATGAAGCATGTACGGCTCGCGTTGGTCGGCGCCGACGACGCACGCCGTGGCCAGCGTGGCGGCGTCGGTCACCACGCCCATCGCGGTGATCCACGACTGTCCCGGATGTTGGGATCGGAAGAGCGCAAGCATCGGATAGGACACGTGGCTCTCGAGGACTTCGGCGGTCCACATCTCCCACTCGGCGCAGAAGCGGTAGAGGAGGTCGACGTCGCCGTCGGCAGCGTGCACGGCGACGACGCGCACAGGCGTGATGCGCCCGCCCAGCGGGTCGTCGAGCGTCAGGAGCCGCGCCTCGCGCTTGCTGTAAGCGCCGTAGAGCGCCGGCAGGTATGAGATGAGCAACGCGATCGTCCCCAGCCCGGTCAGCGCCTCCAGCAGGCTGAGGCCGCGTGCCACGCCGCTGTGGGCGGTACCGAAGGCGGGTGTGAGCAACGAGGTGCCGGAGTAGTAGAGGAGCGTGCCCCAGTCGCCGGCTCCGTTCACGCGCTCGCCGATGCCCAGGTACACGAGCGACCAGGCGACCGTGAGCCCCGCCAGCCAGAGCACGAGCAAGCCCAGCAGCGAGACGGCGGGGTAGACGCTGAGGACGAATTCGGCGGCGCGCGATGGCAGCAGTGCGACCGTGCGTCGAATCAGCCGCCATGTCGCTGAGTACCACAACCGGGCGGGGCGCCAGGCGCGGCTGGTGCCCTGCGTGACGACGAGGGTGCTGATCGCGTCGCTGACGATGACGACGACCAGCACGAGGCCGGCCGCCACCGCGATCGCGTGCAATGCGTCAGTCACCGGTATTCACCGCGGCGAGCCACGCACACGAGCACTCGGATAGCACGGCAAGTATGTAATCGTCGGCGCGGCGATGTCCGAAAGAGTCCTGGTTCTCGGCGGCACGCGGTTCGTGGGTCGCGCCATTGTCGAGGCGGCCCTCAGTGCGGGGCACGAGGTGACGCTCTTCAACCGCGGCAGCGCGCCGGACCTGTTCCCGGGTGCGCGACGGATCCTCGGGGACCGCGACACCGCTGACATCGATCGGATCGCGCAGGCCACCTGGGACTGCGTCGTGGACGTCAGCGGCTACCGGCCGGCGCAGGTTCGCGGCGTCCTGCACGCCCTGGGGGACCGCGTGTCGCATTACCTGTTCATCTCGACCGTGTCGGTATACGCGACCCCGCTGCCGCCGGGGGCGGCCGAGGACGCCCCGCTCATCGTGGTGGACGAGACCGTCCCACCAGGCGATCCGCTCGCATACGGCGGCCTCAAGGTCCTGTGCGAGCAGGAGTTGCGCGCGCGCCTCGACGGGCTGCTCACCGTGGTCCGGCCGACAGTCGTGATCGGTCCGCACGACACCACTGACCGATTCCCATGGTGGGTGCGCCTGGTTGCGCGCGGCGGGCGCATCGAGGTGCCGGCCCGTGTCGACCAGCCGCTGCAACTGATCGACGCTGCCGACCTGTCTGCCTTCGTGGTGCGCGCGATCGAGCAGCGGGTCGGCGGCACCTTCAACGTTGTCGGCCCGGCTGCGCCGCTGACACTGCGGGGGCTGATCGACCTGCTGAGCGTGGCGCTCGATTCCAACGTCGAGCCGGTTCCCGCGGCCGGAGGAGCAGGCGCACGCATACCGCTGACCACCGATCCCGAGGGCACAGCGGATGGCCTGTTCGCGGTGAGCGGCGAGGCCGCGTACCGCGCGGGCCTGACGCTGCGCCCCCTCGAACAATCGGCTCGGGAGGTGCTCAGCACAGAACAAGCCCGTTCCGAATCCCGATAATTGGCGCCTTCGTCAGCAAGTTGAGGAGCACGCGATGGCAGAGAGCGTCTACCGGGTCACCGAGCTGGTCGGCACGAGCACCGAGTCCTGGGAGGACGCCGCCCGGGCGGCGATCGAGACCGCCAGCAGCACCCTGCGCGACCTGCGGGTGGCCGAAGTGGTGAAGCTCGACGTGACGGTGGAGAACGGCAAGGTGGCGCGGTTTCGCACCCGGCTGAACCTGTCGTTCAAGTACGAGGGCGGTCAGTAGACCGTTCGCGCCGCCCGCGGGAGGCGGGCGCTCACATCGTGCCGACGGAGATGGCGTTCTCGATCCAGGGAATAACCTCGTCCAGCATCTCGCCGAGCGAGGTGGTGGCTTCGAACCCGAGGACGTGCTTGGCCTTGTCCGTTGCCGGCACGCGCTTCTGGACGTCGTGCTCGAACGCGGGGTCGCTCACGTAGCGAAACGGCGTCTCGGGCCCCCGGACGCGCCGCCAGATGAGCTCGGCCAACTCGAGCACTGTGGTGGAGCGCGACGTCGAGATGTTGAAGTCGTCATTGAGCGCCGCTGGGCTCTCCATGGCGAGCACAACGCCCCTGGCCAGGTCGCCACCGTACGTGTAGTGGCGGATCTGGGCGCCGTCACCGAGGATGTGCAGCGGGTCCTGCCCCTTCAGCACCTTCTGGACGAGGTCCGGCACGACGTGGCTCATCGCCAGCCTCACGTTGCCGCTGAGGATCTCGACGTCGCCCAGCGCCCTGCCCTCGCCGATCCCGACGCAGTTGAAGGGCCGCACGATCGTGTAGGGAAGGCCGTGCTGACTCAGCGCCGCGCGCGCGAAGTACTCGACGGCGAGCTTCTGGAATCCGTACGACGATTTCGGTGGCGGCACCTCGAGCTGCTGTCCCTCGGATGAGGGCCAGCGATCCGTGGACTCGAACACCATGGACGAGCTCATGTAGGTCATCTTCTGAAGCCGTCCGTCGCGGTTCGCTGCGATCGCAGCGTCGCAGGACGAGGCGATGATTCGCTCGTTGGTGGCGAGCAGATCGTATGCGTACGTGTGGAAGTACGAGATGCCGCCGATCATCGCGGCGCCGGCGATGAAGTGGTCGCAGTCCGCCAGCAGGTCGGTGATCAGGCTGGTGTCGCGCGCGTCACCACGCACGTACCGGTAGCGGGGATCGTCGTCGTACGAGCGCGAGACCCGCCCGTACTTCGACTCGTTGTCCAGCCCGATCACCGTGTGGTCGCGCGCCAGCAGCTCCTGGACGATGTACCCGCCGATGAAGCCGGCCGAGCCGGTCACGAGGACGGTGCTCACGGGTCCCTACGCCTCCTGCCACTGCCGGAGATCCCGAACGCGTGCAGGTACCAGTGCAGGTAGCGGGGGATCCACGCCGATACGTGGAAGTTGGAGGTGCCCCCGGTGCGGTCCAGCCAGATGGTGGGGACCTCCGCGACCGGCAGGCCCAGCTGGCGGGCTTTGGCCACCATCTCGATGCCCATCTCGAAGCCGGCGTCGGACTCGATGCCCACGCGGCGGATGAAGTCGCGCGAGTACGCCTTGAAGGAATTGGTCGCGTCGTGCGTGCCCACGCCGGCGAGCAGGTGCAGCGACACGCCGGCCAACCTGGAGACGCGGCCCTTGACCCACGGACCGCCCACCTGCTGGCCGCCGCGCATGTAGCGGGAGGCGCAGGCCACGACGACGCCGCGCTCCACAAGCCGGGTCAGCTGGTCAATCTGGGCGGGGTCGTCGCTGCCGTCGGCCATCGTGACCACCACGACGTCGGCCTCGGCCCGGTCGATGCCGAACCGTATTGCGTTCGCCGGTCCCGGCCCGTACGTGTTCTGGGTCGGCTGTAGCCGCGGCTCGCGGTGGACGTACTGTTCAAGGTATGGGACGGTGGTGTCGTCCGGCGAGTCGTACACCACCAGCACCTCGGCGGGAAGCGTGATCCCCTCGAACAGTCGGTCCAGGAACGGGACCACGGCCTCGCCCTCGTTGTAGGCGGGGACGATGATCGAAACGCGAGGCGTCAAACGCGAACGCCTCGACCCAGCAGATTCGAGACGTCGATCGTCGGCGTGGTGGTCTGCAACTGCGCGTACTCGCGGTGCGGCGTGGCGATGATCAGCAGATCGGAGCCCTTGACCACCTCGTCGAGGGGAAGCAGTTCGGAGTCTCCGGTCACGTGCGGATCGGTGGAGAGGACCCGCTTGGCCTTGAGCTTGAGGAGCCGTCGCAGCTTGTAGCTCAGGCTCTCGCGCGGATCGTCCGAGTTGCCCTTGAACGCCATCCCGAGGATTCCGACCGTCAGGGCGGTGAGGTTGTGCTGCTGCTCGATCCTGTCGATGAGGTAGAGGGGCAGCCCCTCGTTCACCAGCACGCTGGCGTGACCGAGCGTGAACTTGTTCTGGTAGAACGCAGCGATCTGCATGGTGTCCTTGAAGAGGCAGGGTCCGGCCGCGAACCCCGGCCCCGGCATGTCCGCGGCGCGCGGGTACTTGTACGTCACCGCGTGGCGGATGCGCTCGAAGTCCAACCCGAAGTCGTTCGCCATCATGAAGAGTTGATTGGCTGCGGCGAACTTGATGTAGCGCCACGTGTTGGTGAAGAGCTTGGCCAGCTCCGCCTCCTCCGGTGTGAGTTCCACGATCTCGTCGGTGAGGTTGCGGAACAGCGCCGTCGCGCGCTCCATGGCGCGAGGCGTGCGCGCGGACACGATCTGCGGCAGCGAGCTGAGCTCGTCGAGCGCCTTGCCCTCCGCAATCCGCTCCGGGCAGAAGCAGACGTCGATGTCGCGTCCCAGCGACGCGATGAGGTTTTCGACCAGCGCGGTCACGCCGGGAAACACGGTGCTGCGCAGCACGATGAGCTGGCCGTCGGCCAGGCGAGACGCAACGGGCTCGAGCGCGCGGGGGACCGAGCTGATGTCCGGGTTATGGTGGCGGTCGATGGGAGTCCCCACCACCACGACCACGTGCTCGGCACTCGCCACCGAACTCTCGTCGGCGGTGGCCCGCAGGCGGCCCGTCTCCAGCAGCCCCGGCAGCAGGTCGTCGGCGCCCTGCTCGCGGAAGGGCATCTGGCCCGCGTTGACGCGGGCGACAGAGGCTTCGTTGATGTCAAAGAGGACGACCTTGAGCCCGCGCTCGGCAAAGGCCAGGCCGAGCGGCAGGCCCGCACGGCCGCAACCGCCCATGACCACAACGTGGTTTTCGAAAGCCATTGTTTCCTCGATTGCCTCCGGCCCGGGATTATAAGGTCGCTCGATGTGTTAACGTCGACCGCGGTCGAATGCACGCCTGCTGTCGCGACAGTTGACTGAGTCGGAAGCGCGAACAGAGTCGATGTCCTCGATCGATAGGCTGCGTGAATACCATGCGGCGCACCGACCTGGCTGGCAGGTTCTGGAGATCGCCGCGCGGCTGCGGAACAGCTGGGTTCGCGCGCGAAATGCAGACCAGGCCAGACAGCGTGACGCAGTCGCACAGGCAACAAAGTCAGCCCTTCATTGTTCGCTGGACTTTGAAGGCGGGGCTGATCCGGCCATCAGCGTGATTGTGTTCGTCAACGGCGATCCAACGCTCACGCCGCGATGTTTGGGCTCGGTCGGCCTCCAGGAGTCAGCGCACCTGGAAGTCATCGTCGTCAGGACGCAGTCGAATGATGGCCAAGCGCCGGATTTGACCTCTATTCCGGGCGTGCGTGTGATGACGTTCGGTGAGGGAGTCGGCCCCACCGCCGCACTGAGCAACGCGGCGCGAGTAGCTCGGGGAGAGCTGACGCTCTTCGTCGACAGCCAGGACGTGTTGCTGCCCGGCTGCATCGCGGCTCTGGCCGGTGCGATGCGCGATGACTCTACTGTCGGAGTGATCGGCTCCAAACTTGTCGCTCCGACCGGGAGACTTCGGCAAGCGGGCTGCATCGTATGGAAGGACGGCACACGTTCGGCCATTGGGCATTTCGGCAATCCGTTTGCGGCGCCGTATCTGTCCCGTCGCGAAGTCGATTGCTGCGCCCTGGGAGGACTGATGATCCGGTCCGACCTCCTCCGAAGGATCGGGTATTTCGACGAAGCGTTTACTCCCAACTGCTATAGCGATGCGGATCTCTGCTTCGCGGTTCGCGCCACTGGAACGCGCGTGATCTACGAACCGTTCGCGGTGGTGATGTCTGGAGGCGCAAGAACACCTCGTCACCAACGGACGGACCTTAGCACGGGGAGTGATAGGAGCACGCACGGAAGGATCAAGCGCCAGTTCGTATCGAAGTGGACGGAGGACCTGGCAACCCGCATACCAGTGCCGGCCCGCCACCGAGGACCAACTGAGCTGCTCGGAAGCCATCCAGACGAACGCCCCTCCGTGCTCGTCTGCGATTGGAGCATCCCCACTCCCGATCGCGACTCCGGAAGTGTGCGTATGGACGCCATTCTTCGACTGCTCGCGTCCCTGACCTCGTGGGTAACGTTCATTCCGAGCTCACCCTATGGATTCATGGAATACGCAGCTCCGCTGCGTGAGGCGGGGATCGAGGTCTTCACCGGGCGCCACGAACCGATCAAGCAGTTGATGCGATCGAGACGAGACTTCTACAAT
>Ga0307477_10000121_pt1 | contig 113490 bp, 97 predicted proteins | sample atmos_gasesECM2C_FD_203316 | JGI IMG/M metagenome (GOLD analysis project Ga0307477, IMG submission 203316) | Hardwood forest soil microbial communities from Morgan-Monroe State Forest, Indiana, United States - atmos_gasesECM2C_515 | ecosystem: Environmental > Terrestrial > Soil > Temperate... | reverse complement strand
GACGGTGAGCTCGAAGTTGTGGGTGACGTCGCTGCCGGGCGTATTCACGGTAGGTGGCGCCGATGGATCGGTGCCCAGGGTCTCGGTCAGCGAAACGTTGTTGCCCGATCCCTTCGCGGTCGACATGAAGGTGACGCTCGGTTCGTCGTGGCCGATGTAGACGCCGTTGTCCTCGAAACGCCCGTTGCTGCCCCAGGCGGTGCCATTGCCGCCGGGGCCGTGCGGATCGGCACATCGCAGCGAGGGGGCCACCGACTTCTGAATGGGGCTGAGGTGGTTGCAGTCGAGCAACCCGACGCTGTTCGGAGCCACCCCCGACGAGGCCGCGGCGCGTGAGCTGGAGAGTTCGAGGCCGGTGGTCAGCGACGCGATCGCGACCGCGCACCCGGCCGTTGCGTACAGGATTCGACGGCTGCCTCTCGGACGCGGTGCCTCGACGGAACGCGGCTCTTTCTTCACTGCCCAGACCCTCCACGTGCCGGCTGCCCCGACCGAAGTCGAGCAACGGAACTATCGACCTTTGGTTCCGCGCGCGTCAACCAGGAGCTCGTTGGGCGTTCCGGGTGCAGTTATGTACGCCAGCGTACCGACGCCGAACTGTTCGGTTGCGCCACACTTCCAACTCACATAGAAGAACGGGGGAAACCTGAGAAGGCGGAACTCGGGGGTTGGAGGGTTTGGAATGCGCTCTCGTTCGTCCGTACTGGCTCGATACCGGGGAAGGCGCGTCGTCCTCGGGTTGGGCATCACCCTCTGTCTGGTCGCGGTGCCGATCCTCGCGTACGCCAACGCGGCGAACCCCTGCGGCAGCAGCGCCACGGCCGGCGTGTGTCCGCCGAGCAACGCGTCACCGACTGGGACGGAGGTGGTCAATAGTGACGGCACCGCCACGGTCACCGTCAACGGTCTTTTCAGCTGGCTGAGCCAGCAGGCCAACGGCAATGACGGCTGCGGTGGTCACTACGGCGTGGGCTGGGGAATCATCTGGAACGACGCGTCGGATCCAGGATTCGTCGTCAAGCACGATCCCATAACTGAACAGGTGGGGTCGGTGGGCAGCAGCCTCAACGCCAAGGACGAGGCCGTTCACTACAACGCCAACCAGCCGTGCGGCAACGCTACTACGGTCAACGACCCCAATCACCCGGGGCAGACGGTCACCATCCCGGTCGGGAACTGGGGGCCCGGCACCTCGGCGTGCATCCAGTCCGGTCAGCAGAACCCGACGGGCCTCCCAACCTGCCCAGCGCTCACCAACGGTCAGCTGAGCACCGGCGCGACCCCGCTCACGATCGTGCAGACGACCCATACGTACACGTCGGCCTCTGCGGTTCCGTCGCTCATCTGCGTGAACATGTACGACCTCCATCAGCCGTTCTCGGTCGATGGCAGCGGGACCCCCAACAACAATTACGTCGTCGACAAGAACGGCGACAACTCCATCCAGACGAACAGCTTCAACCCGTCCGCGGGGAGCGGATCGTGCTTTGCACCGACGCCGCCTCCGCCGCCCAAGGGTTCCTTCGTGGGCAACATCTACGACTGCAATAACGACGTCCAGACCACCACGGAGCAGCCGGGAGGCTCGATCGCGATCAGCGGGCCGAGCGGCAACCTGTCGGGCAACGACAGCGGCAGCGGCGTCACCATCTCGAACCTGACGCCGGGTGGCTACGGCGTCACCGCGACAGCGCCGACGGGGTGGGAGTTCATCACGTGCGGGTCGCCCAACTACACCGTCAGCAACGGCGGTGGCACCGCGACGTACAACAGCCCGGTGAACGTGCCGTCCGGCGGGACCGGGCACGCGCAGTTCTACGTCATCAAGATTCCGGCGACGCCCGTCACCCTATGGATCCAGACGATCGACTCCTGCCGCTTCGCCGTCGGTGGAGCGAGCTACGCGGTGTTCGACTCGAGCGGCAACCTGATAACGACGGGATCAGGGGCTGCGGGGCCCAGTGTCACGGTCTCTCACACGAGTGGCTGCCCAATCCAGGGTGGCAACTGCGTATCGGTCCCGACTGGGTGCGTGAGCTTCTCCCTGACCGCGCCGGCCTCCGGGACTGCGACATTCACCGTGAAAGAGACGGCGGCGGCTGCCGGTTACTTCCCGTGCAACGGAGGTAGCGCCTGCCAGCAGGCGGTCATGACGGTCACCATCGACAGCAGCGGGCACGTGCGGGCCACGCTGGCGAACACTGATCCCGACGGGTTCGTCCAACAGTTGCCGTCGCACGATCCGAACAACGGCGGTCAGGCGTTCTGGAGCGGAACACAGACCGATCCGGGGCTCTTCTTCAACGAGAAGCGCGGGACCACGAGCTGTGACGGCGACAACGACGCCGACGACCACAACGGCGCCGGACCAGGTGGACACTGCGACAACGACCAGGACTCGTAATCGTCCTCGCTGATTCCAGCCGCATTAGAAAAGGAGCGGCGGGCCCTGGGCCCGCCGCTCTTTTTTGCAGTCCCGCGGATCAGCGCCTGACCGCGCATTTGGAAAGCACCAGTCGGCGCGGAGTTGGGAAGGGCGTCCCTTGCGTTGATTGCTTCAAGCGTGCCATGATGCTTCGATCCAGCCGACGGCGACTGGGTTGATGGCGCATGGGCATGCGCCGGGGGCATCAAATCTGGGGGAGGCCTGCGAAGGGCCGAACTCCCGAGCAGTTGAGGAGAGTGGGATGCGGTCTCGGAAACCCTTTGGCACGACTACCGGCGTCGGCATGCGCATGAAAGCCCTGATCACGGCTCCGGTGCTGCTGCTCGGGCTGGCGGCCAGCTTCAGCAACAGCATTCCCGGTGGAGCGCTGACCAGTGCCGCGGCGGCGACGGGCGACACGTGCGGCTACCCCACCGGGACGACGGGCAAGCCCGCCACGGTGTTCAATGAGAACACGCTGGCGAGCCTGATCCAGGTCAACGGGACAGGACTGTCCTCGACCGTTTCGGCGTTCTCCACCGACGAGAACAGCATCCTGCTGGGTGTCACCGACCCCAACAGCAGCGCGACGGTCACACCGTTCTATCCCACGGCCTCGCTGGCCAGCGCGTTGCAGGCGAACGTCAACTACGCGTCGATCAAGGTCACGAACCTGAGCTTCTCGATCACGAGCGGCCAGCATCTGCAGATCGGTCCGTCGGCGACCCAGGTGACGGTTCAAGCGTCTGCCAGCGTCGCTGCGGCGGGCGGCACTGTGACCATCCCTGTCAACACGTTCCACGTTGACTCGAACCACCTGCAGAGCGTCGGCTCGCCGGTGGTCGACCTCGACGCGGACAAGAACGTGGTCACAGAGCACGCGTCCAACCCGAGCCTCGGCGACACGACGCTTCTCGACCCGTCGGGCCGGCCGCAGTATCCGGCCATCTTCGTGACCAACCTGTCGGCCGATGGCGCGGGCAGTATGGCCGGGGATTGGCAGCAGGGCGGGACGGCCCAAGCCAACGTCAACGACGTGTTCGGCACGTGGGTGACGGGATCCTTCGTCAACGTCAACGGTGTCTTGACCTACCAGAAGCCGGCCGCTCCGGCGCAGCAGAACAACTTCAATTTCGGCCCCGGCTCCGACACACCGCAGAGCTCGCTCGGACAGTCGCAGGGGTACGGCACCGAAACCCGGTGGAACGTCAGCAGCCTTGTTGACGACCATGGTCAGCCGCTCATCTCCGGTAACAACTACCGCTTCCAGGTGCTCCTCCACGACGGTGACCAGAACAAGACCGGCGGTGACGCCGGCGAGCTCTGCACCACGCTGACCGTCCCGGGCGGCAACCTCGACGGCCACATTTACCAGTGCAACAACGGGTCGCAGACGACCACCGAGGTGCCGGGCGGGACCATCACCACCACGATCAGCGGGTCGTCCGCGAGCCAGTCGAACCCGGCCGCGTTCAACAACCTGACGCCCGGTCAGTACCCTGCGGGCGCAACGGCGCCGGCCGGGTACGAGCTCGTCACCTGCGGCTCGACCCTCTACACGGTCGGCGGCGGCGGCGGCACGGCCTCGTACACCAACACCCTCACCGTCCCCAACAACGGGACGGCGACCGCCAACTTCTACGTCATCCCGATCCCCGGGACGCTGGTGGGCAACATCTACGACTGCACCAACGGTGCGCAGACCACCAACCAGGAGCCGGGCGGCACGATCGCCACGACGATCAATGGCTCGTCGGCCTCGCAGAACAACCCCGCCACGTTCAGCAACCTCGCTCCCGGCGGCTACCCGGCGAGCGCCACAGCACCGGCCAACTTCGAGTTCGTGACGTGCGGCTCGAACCTCTACACCGTCGGCAACAACGGCGGGACGGCGGCGTTCACCAACAACGTGACCGTCCCCTCCAACGGCACTGGCACCGCCAACTTCTACGTGATCCCGATCCCGGGCTCGCTGGTGGGCAACATCTTCGACTGCGCCAACGGCGTGCAGACCACCACCCAGGAGAGCGGTGGAACGATCACCACGACGATCAGCGGATCCTCCGCATCGCAGTCCAACCCGGCGCTGTTCAGCAACCTGACCCCGGGTGGATACCCGGCCAGCGCCTCCGCCCCGGCCAACTTCGAGTTCGTCAGCTGCGGATCGAACCTGTACACCGTCAGCAACAACGGCGCAACGGCGACGTTCACCAACAACGTCACGGTGCCCGCGAACGGCACGGGAACCGCCAACTTCTACGTGATCCCGATTCCGGGGACGCTCGTCGGCAACATCTTCCTCTGCAGCAACGGCGCGCCGACCACGACCCAGCAGACCGGGGGGACGGTGACCACGACGATCAACGGCTCCTCCGCGTCGCAGCCGAACCCGGCCTCGTTCACCAACCTGACGCCAGGTGGCTACCCGGCCGGCGCGACGGCCCCGGCGAACTTCGAGTTCGTGAGCTGCGGCACGTCCAACTACAGCATCGGGAACGGCGGTGGGACCGCCACGTACACCAGCAACGTGAACGTGCCCGCCAACGGCACCGGCACGGCCAACTTCTACGTGGTCCCGATTCCGGGAACGCTGCTGGGCAACATCTACGACTGCACCAACGGCGTGCAGACCACCAACCAGGAGACGGGTGGAACCATCACCACCACGATCAACGGTTCCTCGGCGTCGCAGCCCAACCCGGCCTCGTTCGGCAACCTGACCCCGGGCGGGTATCCCGTCAGCGCGACCGCTCCGACCAACTTCGAGTTCGTCACGTGCGGCTCGAACCTCTACACGGTCGGAAGCGGCGGCAGCAGCGCGACGTTCACCAACAACGTCAACGTGCCGGCGAACGGCTCGGCCACCGCCAACTTCTACGTCATCCCGATCCCGGGCACTCTGGTCGGCAACATCTATCTCTGCAACAGCGGCCAGCAAACCACCACCGAGCAGCCGGGGGGCGCGATCGCGGCCAGCGGGCCGAGCGGTAACCTCTCGGGCAACGACACGGGGAATGGCGTGACCTTCATGAACCTCACGCCGGGTGGCTACTCCGTCTCCGCGACAGCACCAACGAACTTCGAGTTCGTCACCTGCGGTTCGAACAACTACACGGTGGGCAACAGCGGGGGCTCGGCGGCGTACAACAACAACGTCAACGTTCCTGCGAACGGCACGGGAAGCGCGCAGTTCTACGTGATCCCGATACCGGGCACGCTGGTGGGCAACATCTTCGACTGCACCAACGGGGTGCAGACCACCACCCAGGAGCCGGGCGGCACCATCACCACGACGATCAACGGATCGCCGGCGTCGCAGTCCAACCCGGCGACCTTCAGCAACCTGACCCCGGGCGGCTATCCCGCCGGCGCCACGGCGCCGACCGGCTTTGAGTTCGTCAGCTGTGGCTCGTCCAACTACACGATCAGCAACAGCGGGGGCTCGGCGGCGTACAACAGCAACGTCAACGTACCCGCCAACGGCACCGGGACGGCCAACTTCTACGTCGTCAGGATCCCGGCCACGACCGTCTACATTCAAACGCTCGACTCCTGCCGGTACGCGGTTGGTGGAGGCAGCTTCGCGCTCTTCAACTCGCTGGGTAACCAGGTGGCGACGGGGACGGGTGCTGCCGGCGCGAACACGGTCGTGTCGCATGCCAGTGGCTGCCCTGCGCAGAACGGGAACTGCATCACAGTCCCGGTCGGCTGCCTGAGCTTCACACTGACGGCGCCGTCCAGCGGCACCGCGACCTACACCGTGAAGGAGACGGCCGCGCCGTCCGGATACGTCCCCTGCAACGGCGGCAGCGCCTGCCAGGTGGCGATCATGACGATCACGATCGACAGCAGTGGGAACGTGAAAGCAACGCTGGCGAACACGGATCCGGATGGATTCGTCCAGAAGCTGCCGACCAGCGATCCCAACAACGGTGGGGCGGCGTTCTGGAGCGCTTCGAAGGGCGACCCCGCGCTGTTCTACAACGAGCACCTCGGCACCATCAGCTGCGACGGCGACAACGACGCTGATGACCACAACGGAGCTGGTCCTGGTGGCCACTGCGAGCAGCAGGGCGACGTTCCGTGACGTCGCACCACGATCGCGAGCTCGACTGAGCTCAACGCAGAAGTACATTCGGGGAGCGGTCCGCCGAAAGGCGGCCGCTCCCTTTTTCGTTGGTGAGGACGACCTCCGCCTAGCGGGACCACGTCATACTCGGTGCGCTGTAACTCAGATGGAGGCGTTTGTTTGGTGGCAAACCGTCTGCTGCTCATCTCGGGCGCTGCCGCGATCGCCGTGACGGGCTGCGGTGACAGCGTTTCTCACGTCAACTCGCCGAAGCCGTCGTCTGAAACCGGGCTGCGGTACACCGTGCACGTATCGGTCAGCGGAAGGGACAGCGTTGCAGGTTCGTTCGTGCTGAGCCCGGTGGTCGCCGGCGGATCGGCGACCTGCCTGGTGCCGAACGACCTATCCGGCAGCGTCGGCCGGCACCACGTGGACGTGCTCATAAAGAGTGGCGTGGTTGGTCCGACCTCGCAGCCGCTGTCACCGGGCGCGGTGGAGCTCACGATCGACAGCGACACGTGGACTGTCGGGTCGTCCGCCAACACGCCGACGGGGACCACAGGAACGCTGCAGCGCGATCCCAACGGTGGCGGCGACCTGGAGTTTCAGAACCTCGCACTGCGGGGCAGTCCGTCCAGCCAGCCCCAGGAGAGTGGCTCGGTCACCTGGTCGTGCAAATAGCGCCCGGACCGGAGCATCCGGGTGGGGTCAGGTTGGGCGCTTCCGCTTCGATCAGTGCGCGCGATAAGATTGACGAGAGTGCGCCTGGGGGCGCGGAGAAGGGCGGCAGCCGAAAAGGGGAGGCCATGGGATTGGATAGGGTTTCACGCGGATCAGACGGACGTCGCCGGCTCGCGGTGGCGAGCGCGATCGTCGCAACGGCAGCAGGTTTGCAACTCGGCTTCGCGAGCCATGCGGCCGCGGGTGCACCGATCACCATCAGCGGCTCGATGGAGGGCAACCTGCCCGTCCACCCCAACGACACCCTGCGCGCGGGCTATGACTTCACGATCCCGGGTGCGCACCCCGCCGCCACCGTGACCGTTTCCAGCGCAACCGTGAGCCTCACGGTGCAGTGCGCCGACAAAAGCACCGTGCCCCTGAGCATCACGTTCCCCACGTACACCGTGAGCGTACCGGCGGGCAACTCCAACTGGTTCCCGTCGGGAGACCAGAGCAGCGCTCTCGTCTACCAGAGTTCCACGAGCGTGCCGTCGTCGATCTGCGGCGGAGCCGGAGGCCACGCTCCGCAGGGCGCGACGTTCAGCGCACAGTTCAGCTCCACGGACACGAAGGATCCCATCAACGTCCGCTTCCACTACGCGGACAACACCGCCGGTTCGTGGAGCGGCACCGCGCACGTCGTGCCGTCTCCGCCCGCGCCGCAGACGGTGCAGCTGTGGGTTCAGAACCTCGACTCCTGCAAGATCGCGGTCGGCGGAGGGACGTTCGTCCTCAACGGGAACAGCGCTTCGGCACAGACGGCCGGCGGTACAGAGTTCAAGAGCTTTCCCGCGCCGAAGTTTCCCAACGCCAACATGCCCTGTCCGCGCCAGGGCGGTGACTGCACCATCACGTCGGTGGGGTGCGTGACGTTCACGCTTGCGATTCCAACGAGCGGGACGGCGAGTTACACGGTGACGCAGACCTCTGCCGCCGTGGGAGACCCCTCGCAGGCCCCGGATGGATACACCAAGTGCGAGGGTGGGAGCGCCTGCCAGTCGGAGACGATCAACGTGACCGTCGACTCTGCCGGCAACGTCCAGGGCAACGACACCAACGTCTACCCCGACGGCACCGTGGTCACCTTCCCGATCAGCGACGTCAACACCGGCGCGTCCTTTTACTCGGGAACGCAGTCGGATCCCGTCATGTTCTTCAGCGAGAAGCTGGGCAACGTGGCGTGTGACAGCGGGCCGGTCGACGCCGACGACCACAACGGCAGCACGCCAGGGGGCCACTGCGAGCAGCAGGGAGACACCCCCTAGTCGTCCAAGGTTGCGCTGCGGACGGGGCGCCGACGACGAAGGCGCCCCGTCCGTGACAACCGTCGGTCCTGCCCGGGCCGGTCGCGAGTGTCGCTCGGCTATGCGATATAGTCGCTCCAGCAGCGAGCCAGGAAGGAGGTCGTGTTGAGCAACGCCATGAGAACGGGGTCGCGCGCGGGCGCGCGAAGGCGGGGTCGCTGGATACGGCCGGCCTGTGCTGTCGTCATCGCCGGAGCGGCGGCGTGGGCCGCAGCGCCCGGCGTCCGAGCGGCGACGCCTGATTCCACGGGCTTCGTGCAGATCGACAGCGTGTTCTCGGCGGCGCAGTCGCCCACGATCCACCCGGGGGACTGGATCGGCGCCGGATACACGTTCCAGACCACGGGAGCGCACGTGGCCCAGGTGGTGACGTTCTCGCAGCCCACCCTGTGGCTCCAGGTGGAGTGCCAGAACACCGACGCGAACACCGGTCCCATCGCCGGCACCGTGCAGATTCCACTCTTCGGCGGGCCGTATCCCACCGTCGCGAACGCTGCGGACTGGTACCCGTTCACGAGCACTCCGGCGGTGTACACGGATGGATTCGACCCGCTGACCTACCAGGGCAACCTCCAGGCCCCGGATCTCTGCAGCGGCGGCACCGAGTGGGTGAACGCAGAGGTCTTCCAGGCCAACGTCGGCTCGACCGACACGACGGACGCGCTCCACGTTCGTTTTCACGTGGAGACGACGTCCGGCGCCATCGACTGCGGCAACGCCGTCCAGAACGCGGCGCCAGGCGTTGCGGGATGCGGTTCGACGTGGGCCGGCCAGGCCGCGCAGTCCTCGAGTGCTCCACCGGTTTCCTCGTCCCTCACCGCCAATCCGTCGGGTCCCGGCTTCATCACGATCAGCGGTTCGATGGAGGGCGACTACAAGTTCAACTCGGGCGACTGGATCGGCGGCGGTTTCACGTTCCAGATGACCGGAGCCAAGCCGGCGCAAACCGTGCAGTTCAACGGCGCCACCGTGTCCATGCCGGTGTCGTGCGCGAGCGACAGCAGCCACACGATCGTCGGCACGATCGTGATCGCGCTGTCGGGCGGCCCGTACAGCACGACGTCCGGAGCCAGCGACTGGTATCCGTTCACCGGCCCGCACAGCGACAGCACGTACAACGACGGGTTCGACCCGGCGGACTGGCAGGGCAATGAACAGGCGCCCAACCTCTGTGGCGGCGGCCAGATGGAGGATCAGACGGGCGCGACGTTTGCGGCGAACGTCACGTCCACGGACACGACCGACCAGCTGATGGTGCGCTTCCACTACGGGCCGCACGGCAACCCGGGGAACACGGTCGACTGCGGCGATCCCAGTCAGAACACGCCCGCCGGTGCGGCCAGCTGCGGCGCCTCGTGGAGCGGCACGATGAACGTGACGCCCGGGCCGCCGTCGCCGCCGCCGAGCGTCCCCGACGGCATACCGACCCTGCTGGCGCTCGCCGGAGTGGGTGGGGCAGCCGCGGTGACCAGGCTCACACGGAGGTCGCGGGTCCGCGCATAATCGCGACAGGCCGGTCCGCTCCTCGGGCGGATCGGGACCGTTCAGGGAGGCACTTCGAATGACGCCGGACGCTGACCAGTGTTCGCTGCCTCCTGCCCAACGCGCACATCGCCGTCCGGGTGGCGCACCAGCGATCGCCCTGTTCATCGCCTGCGCTGCGCTCCTCCCGGTCACGGGTCACGCCGCCGGTCAGAGCGGCAAGAGCGCCTGGGCGTGGGGCTCGAACGGCGACGGCGAGCTGGGCAACGGGACGACCAAGAACAGCGCCGTCCCGTCGGCGGTGGCCACTCCCACCGGCGTCAGCTTCAGCGTCGTCGCCGCCGGCTCGTTCCACAGCCTCGGCTTGGACACCAACGGGCATGCTTGGGCGTGGGGCTTCAACGGTGACGGCGAGCTGGGCAACGGCACGACGGCCACGGCGACGACCCCGGTGTCCGTGACGATGCCCGCGAACGTGACGTTCAGCGTCGTCGCGGCGGGCGGTGACCACAGCGTGGCGCTGGACACGTCGGGCCACGCCTGGGCCTGGGGCTTCAACGGCGACGGCGAGCTCGGCAACGGGACCACGGCGAACAGCGCGACCCCGGTCGCCGTCAGCATGCCGTCCGGTGTGACGTTCACGGCCATCGCCGCAGGGAACAGCGGGCAGAGCCTGGCAATCGACTCGCTCGGGCGCGGGTGGGGCTGGGGCTACAACGGCGACGGGGAGCTGGGCAACGGCACGACGGGCAACAGCACCACACCCGTTGCCGTCTCCATGCCGCTGGGCGTCATGTTTCACGCGATTGCCAGCAACGGTGATCACAGCCTGGCGCTGGACCAGAGCGGCAACGGCTGGGCATGGGGCAAGAACGTGTACGGCCAGCTCGGCAACGGCACGACCAAGGGGAGCAAGACGCCGGTCGCCGTGAGCATGCCCGGTGGCGTGACGTTCACGGCCATCGCGGTCGGCATGTTCCACGAGCTGGCCGTCGACACCGCGGGCCGGGCCTGGGCGTGGGGAAGCAGCGGCCACGGTCAGCTGGGCAACGGCACCAACACCAACCACTCGACACCGACGCTCGTGAGCATGCCGGCTGGCGTGACGTTCACCGCGCTCGGCGCCGGTGCCGACTTCAGCCTGGCGCGCGACTCCAACGGCAACGCGTGGGCCTGGGGCTACAACGGCGACGGCGAGCTGGGTGACGGCACCACCACGAGCACAATGGCGCCGGTTGCGGTGAAGATGCCGCCCGCGACCACGTTCAGCGGCATCGCAGCCGACGGGACCGACAGCGACCACAGCCTGGCCCTCTCACCGGATTCCATCACATTCGGCGCCGCCGTCCCCGACGTCCCTTCGGTGGCCCTGCTGATGCTCGCGGGCGCTGCCGGGAGCACGCTCGCGCTGCGACGCCTTCGCAGGGCACGCCCGAATCCGGTAGCGGCAGGTCCTCAGCCGGCGTAGCGCTCAGCCTGAGGCTGGCTCAGCGGGCGGCTGCGCGGTGTAGCGCCAGAAGCGTCGCATCGTTGCGCTGAGGAGGACCGTCCCGGCTACGCACAGCACGCCGCCCGAGACGATGCTCGCCTGCACGCCCGCGAGCGACGCGACCACGCCGGCTTCGACGTTGCCCAGCGTCGGGCCCGACGTGTAGCTGATCATCTCGACACCCGCGAGGCGGCCGCGCATCGCGTCCGGGACCGTCTGGTTCCAGACCGCCTGCCGGAAGATCCCGCTCACCATGTCCGCCGCGCCCGCGACCGCGAGCGCGGCCAGCGCGGCCCAGAGCGTCTGCGCGAAGCCGAATCCGACGATCGCAACTCCCCAGACCGCCGCCGCCAGCGCGATCGCGCGTCCCTGGCGGCGGACCCGGGCGGCCCACCCGCTGGTGCTCGCCGCGATGAGCCCTCCGAACGACGTCGCGGCGTAGAGGAGCCCGAGGACCGCGGGGCCGCCGAGGCGCTGCGCGATCTGTGGAAACAGCGCGATGGGCATCCCGAAGAGCATCGCGTTCACGTCGACGAGATACGTGCCGAGAAGGTCGGTGCGATGCAGGGCGAAGCTCAGTCCGTCGCGCACCGACGCGAGGCTCGGTCGCTGCGCTCCCTCGGGTGGGGGCACCGCGCGCATGGCCGAGAGCGTGACCAGCGATAAGGCGAATGTGCCGACGTCCACGCCGAACGTGGCGGGCAGCCCGGCCGTCGCGATGAGGACGCCGGCGACGAGCGGCCCGAGCACGTGGGCGAGGCTTCCGGTGAGCGATTCGAGCGCTGCCGCCGCAGCCAGTTGTTCACGGGCGACAACTCGCGGGATGACCGCGTCGAGCGACGGCCGTTGCAGCGCGTCCAGGCCTGCGGCCAGCGTTGCGGCCAGGAACAGCACGAACAGCTGGGGACGCGGCAGCGCGGCGTTGACGAGCAACCCCGCGGAGACGATCGCCAGCCCACACTCCGTGAGCCGCACCATCAGCCGCCGGTCGAAGGCGTCGGCGAATGCACCGCCGATCACCGCGATGAACAGAATTGGAAAGAACTCCGCGAGGCTGATCAATCCCACAACCAGCGACGAGTGGGTGAGGGCGAACGCCTGGAACGGGATGGCGACGTACGTGACCATGTTTCCGGCGAGCGACACGGTGCGACCGGTGAGCAGGAGACGAAACTCGCGCGAGGTCCGCAGCGGCGCAACGTCGACGCGCGCGTGGCGGAGCGCACCGGTCAGGCGGTCGCGACGAGCAGCCGCGGGCTCTGCGACCGGGTCGGGTGACGTTCGGTTCAGCGTGAGGACTACCCGCCGGCCGGACGCCCCAGAAACGCGGCAAGCCGCGGCAGCGCCGGCGCACCGTCGGCAAGCTGTACCGCAGGTCCGAGGGGGACGTTCCCACCGACGGCGCCGCGTGAGGCTGCGCGCCCCTCGGGACGAACGAAGCCGTGCGCGAATGCGAGGACTCGCTCCGCGAGCGGCTCGTCGAACGGCGCGCTCTGTCCTGTCGCCTGCGCGAGGTCCCACCCGTGAATGACCATCTCCATCGTGGTGAGCCCGAGCAGCGGGTGCGCGCTCGCACCCGACGCGGCTCGATCACGCTCCCGCTCGGTCCAGAACGCGACAGTCTCGTCAGCGCGGCGCCGGTATTGATCCGACCAGTCGGATTCAGACAGGTCCCCCCGCAGTTCGCGGCGCTGCTCGCCGCGAGCCATCGCCTGCAGGACCACCAGCTCGCTGACGATGTGATCGACGAGGTCGCGCACCGACCAGTGCTCGCATGGGGTGGGCAGCCCCGCCTGCCCGGGCGAGGTGGCATCGATCAGCCGTCCGGTCTGCGCGAGCGCTTCGCGCAGGTCCGCGATCTCGCTCGTCACATCGTCCACGGCGACCTCCTCCTCACCTCGCGATAATGTCGGCATGAGCGACACGCGCTCGTCGCTGCTGGAGGATGCCAGATCGTTCTTCGCCCTCGTGAGCGCGCACGCGCGCCGGGCCGCGCGTCAGAGCGCCACGAGGCCGGACGCCGTACCCGTCCTGCTCATCCCCGGGCTGATGGCCGGCGACTGGACCATGTCCATGCTCGCCGGCGAGCTCGAGCGCTCCGGCCATCCCACCGTCCGCGCGGGCATCGGAATCAACGTCGGGTGCACGCGCGAGATGGTCACCCGGCTCGAGGAGCGGCTGATCGCGGCATCGACGACGTTCGGCCGCCGTGTCGCCGTCGTCGGCTGGTCGCGGGGCGGCGCGCTGGGCAAGCTGGTCGCGATGCGGCGGCCCGAAGCGGTGAGCGCGCTCATCGCTCTGGCGAGCCCCAACGTGGACCCGCTCGCCGTGAGCCCGAAGGTGGAGCGGCAGGTGAGGGTGCTGACGTGGATGCACGCGATGGGCGCGAGCGGGGTCATGAGCGACGATTGCGTGCGCGGTCAGTGCGCGCACGACATGTTCAGCGCGTTGAGCGCGCCGTTTCCCGCAACGATCCCGTACACCGCCTTCTACAGCAGGCGCGACACCATCGTGGATTGGCGCGCGTGCTGCGACCCCGCGGCGGAGCTGGTCGAGGTGAGCGCCTCGCACCTCAGCATCGCCACGAACCCCGTGGTCATCGCGACCATGAAGGCGCGGCTCGCGGGGGTTGTGTCGAGGGCCGCGTAGGGCTGCGCTAGATGCGGTCGTCGTCGACGACGTGGATCGCTGCTTCTTCCGCCGGCAGGTCGTCGTCATCCTCATCGAAGTCGGAGAGGTCGCGCTCGCCCGCCTCGACGTCGTCTTCGCCGGCCAGACCGCCGGCCAGCTCGGGAGCCTCGGGGTCCTGAGCCTGCGCGATGCGATCCGGCACCTCCGCGTGCAGCCGCTCGTCGAGCGTGTCGCGCTGATCGAAGTCGTAGGCGCGACGCGCCGCCAGATCGCGGGCGTCGTCCTCGTCGCCGGTCACCTCCGCGGGCTCGGGTTCCGTGTGGCCCGGAGGCGCCTCGTCGTCCGCTGGAGCGTCGTTCCACGGGAGGTCCTCGCGATGCTGGCCGGGGCGAGGGTCTGGCACAGGCCCTATGCAAGCAGATCGGCACCTCCGGCTGCCGTTGTCGCGGCCGGGCCCACGGGAGCGTCAACTAGACTGGCGTGGTGACCAAGTCGATCACGGTCGCCGACCTCATGCACAAGCCGGCGGTCGTGGTCTCCAGCGACGTGACCCTGTCCGCGGCGACCAAGGTGCTCGACAGCGCCAACGTCGGAGCTGCGGCGGTGCTGGGTTCCGACGGCGGTCTGGTGGGGGTGCTCAGCGAGCGCGACCTGCTGCGGTCGGTCGGTCACGGCATCGATCCTGCCTCGACCAGCGTCGCGGAGGTGATGACGCCGAACCCGATCACCATCGAGGCGGCGGCGCCCATCGAGGAAGCGCTCGACCTCTTCCGCGAGCGACGCTTCCGGCACATCCCCGTCCTGGACGACGGGCAGGTGGTGGGCGTCATCTCCATCCGCCACGTCGTCCGCGTCGCCCACATCGAGGACGTGAAGCCCGCCGGCGCAGCCGGTCCCGGCATGGCGCCTCGCGGGCTCGAGGGCGTCGCGGTGGCCGAGACGTCGGTGGGCGACGTCCGCGGCGAGGAGGGCTTCTTCCACTACCGCGGCTACAACGCGACCGAGCTGGCGCGCCGCTGCAGCTTCGAGCAGGTGTGGCATCTGCTCGTCGAAGGGGAGCTCCCCGACGAGCAGCGGCTTGCCGAGTTCACGCGCCGCACGGTCGAAGCCCGCAGGCTACCGGACGGCGTCGCCGACCTCCTGCCACCCATCGCCCGGCTCCCCGGCTACTCGCCGCTCATGGCACTGCGCTCGGCGGTCTCGGTGGCGGCGGCAGCCCTGCAGTTCGAGCCAACGCTGGACATTTCGGCCGAGCAGGTGCGCGCCGACGGCGTGCGCATGGCGGCGATCGTCCCGGTGCTGCTGATGCGGCTGCACCGCCACCAGCTGGGCAAGCGCCCCGTGGAACCGGACCCGGACCTCAGCTACGCCGCGTCATACCTGCAGATGCTCACGGGCGAGCGTCCGGAGCCCCGCGCCGCGCGCGCCGTCGAGCAGTACCTGATCCTCACCATGGACCACGGCTTCAACGCTTCGACGTTCACGGCCCGGGTGATCACGTCCACCGGCTCCGACATCGGCTCGGCGCTCACGGGGGCCATCGGAGCGCTCGCCGGACCCCTGCACGGAGGTGCTCCCTCCCGGGCGCTGGCCATGCTGGACGCCATCGGCACCCCCGACAAGGCCGAGGAGTACCTGCGGCGCGAGATCCAGGCCGGACAGCGGCTCATGGGCTTCGGTCACCGCGTATACAAGACCGACGACCCGCGCTCGACGCTGCTCCGCGAGGTGGCCGGCGAGCTCGGCGGGCCGCAGGTGGAGTTCGCGCGCACGGTCGAGCAGACCGCCCTCCGCGTGCTCAACGAGCTGAAACCCGGCCGTCGCCTGTACACGAACGTCGAGTTCTACGCCGGCGTCGTGATGAACAGCGTCGGGATCCCACCGGACATGTTCACGCCGACGTTCGCGTCCAGCCGGACGGTTGGCTGGACGGCCGCGATCGCCGAGCAGGCGGCGAACAACCGGCTGATCCGCCCCTCCGCCATCTACGTCGGACCTCCGGCGCCGCGTGAGATGCCCGATGGATATGGAGCGTATGCGGGCGCCGCGGTGCGGGCGGGCGCGGCCGGCTGAGGTCACGCGCCGAGCGGACATCTGTTCGGCGGGAGTGCTAGCGTGGGTGGTTCGATGAGTCAGCAGCTCGCGATGCCCAGTCGCGTCTCGGACGGCGCCTACGACGCCCGCACCGCGCCGGGGTTCGACAGCGTGCTCGACACCTTTCACCCGGCCGTGCGCACATGGTTCCAGCGGCGCTTTCCGGCGGGCCCGACCCCGGGCCAGCAGGGCGGGTGGCCGGAGATTCGCGCGGGCCGCCACACGCTGATCGCCGCGCCGACCGGATCCGGCAAGACGCTCGCGGCGTTTCTCGTGTGCATCGACCGCCTGTACCGCGATGCCGCGGCAGGGGAATCCATCGAGGACGCGACCCAGGTGGTGTACGTGTCGCCTCTCAAGGCGCTCGCGGTGGACATACAGCAGAACCTGCAGACGCCGCTCGGCGAGATCGCGGCCGTCGCCGAGGAGATGGGGATGTTCGCGCCGGCGCTGCGCGCGGAGGTGCGCACCGGTGACACGGCGGCGTCAGCGCGCGCGGCGATGCTGCGCCGGCCGCCCAACTTTCTCGTCACCACGCCGGAATCGCTCTACCTGATGGTGACGGCGGAGCGCAGCCGCGAGCGGCTGCGCACGGTGCGCACGGTTATCGTCGACGAGATCCACGCCGTCGCGCGAGACAAGCGCGGCTCGCACCTCACTCTGACACTCGAACGCCTGCAGGCGCTGTGCGCAACACCGCCGCAGCGGGTCGGGCTGTCCGCCACGCAGCGTCCGATCAGCACGATCGCGCGGCTGCTGGTGGGCGCGGGTGCCGACCGCGACGACGAGCGGGGCGAACCTGCCTGCGCCATCGTCGACACCGGTCATCAGCGTCACCTCGACCTGGCGATCGAGCTGCCCGCGGGTGAGCTGGAGGCGGTGGCGTCGCGCGAGCAGCTCGACGACGTGCTCGACCGCATTTCGACGCTCGTGCGCGCGCACCACACCACGCTCGTGTTCGTGAACACGCGCCGCCTCTCCGAGCGCCTCGCGCACCTGCTCGCGGAGCGGCTGGGCGACGACGTCGTCGCGGCGCACCACGGGAGTCTTTCTAAGGAGCGGCGCCTGCGAGTGGAGACGCGTCTGCGCGCCGGTGAGCTGCGCGCTCTCGTCGCCACCGCGTCGCTCGAGCTCGGCATCGACATCGGCCCTGTCGAGCTCGTCTGCCAGATCGCGTCGCCGCGCAGCATCGCGACGTTCCTGCAGCGCGTGGGACGCTCGGGACACAGCCGCGGCGGCACGCCGAAGGGCCGGCTCTTTCCGCTGACCAGGGACGAGCTGGTGGAGTGCTGCGCGCTGCTCGCCGCGGTGCGAGCCGAGCGGCTCGACGCGATCCTGCCGCCGAGGATCCCGACGGACATCCTCGCGCAGCAGATCATCGCCGAGTGCGCGGCGCAGACCTGGAAGGAGAGCGACCTCTTCGACCTCGTGCGCAAAGCGGCGCCGTTCAGCGATCTCACGCGCGAGCAGTTCGACGAGATCCTCGACCTCGTCGCGGACGGCATCGCCACCGGACGGGGCCGCGCCGGAGCGTACGTGCACCGCGACAGGGTCAACGGCGAGCTGCGCGGGCGTCGCGGCGCGCGGCTGGCGGCGCTGACGTCGGGTGGTGCGATCCCCGAGACGGGCGACTACCGCGTGGTCGCGGAGCCGGACGACACGTTCATCGGCACGGTCAACGAGGACTGGGCAATCGAGTCGATGGCGGGCGACATCTTCCTGCTGGGATCGACATCGTGGCGCATCCGTCAGGTGCTGCCCGGCACCGTAAGGGTCGTCGACGCCAACGGAGCGCCCCCGTCGGTGCCGTTCTGGTTGGGTGAAGCGCCCGCGCGAACGCGTGAGCTGTCGGCCGAGGTGTCCGCGCTGCGAGGCGGCATCGACGCGCTGCTGGAGCAGGGCAACGCGGACGAGGCGATCAGCTGGATCGAGGAGGCGTGCGGAGTCGACAACGAGGTGGCCGCGATGCTGGTGCGCTACCTGGCGGCAGCTCGCGCAAGCCTCGGCCACGTGCCCACGCTGGAGCGCATCGTGCTGGAGCGCTTCTTCGACGACAGCGGCGGCATGCAGGTGGTCGTCCACGCGCCCTACGGCGGCCGTATGAACAGAGCGCTCGGCCTGGCGCTCCGCAAGCGCTTCTGCGCGACGTTCGACTTCGAGCTCCAGGCCGCGGCGAGCGACGACTCCGTGCTGCTGTCGCTGGGACCCCAGCACAGCTTCCCGCTCGAAGACGTGCCGCGCTTCCTCGCGTCGGCGACGGTGGAGGAAGTGCTCCGGCGTGCGGCCCTGCTCGCACCGATGTTCCAGGTGCGCTGGCGCTGGAACCTCAATCGAGCGCTCTCGGTGCTGCGCTTCAAGGGTGGGCGCAAGAACCCCGCGCCGATCCAGCGGCTCGAGTCGGACGACATCATGGCGGCGGTCTTCCCCGCGCTGGTCGCGTGTCAGGAGAACGCGGCGGGCCCGATCGAGATCCCCGACCATCCGCTTGTCCGCCAGACGCTCTACGACTGCATGCACGAGGCCATGGACGTCGACGGGCTGCACACGCTCGTCAGCAGTCTCGAGCGCGGAGAGGTGACGGTCACGTGCCGCGACACCGTCGAGCCGTCCGTGCTGGCGCACGAGATCATCAACAGCAAGCCGTACACGTTCCTCGACGACGCGCCGCTCGAGGAGCGGCGCAGCCGCGCGATAAGCACTCGCCGCGGCCTCCCGGTCGAGGCGCGCGATCTCGCTGCGCTCGACCCGGACGCGATCGCGCGGGTGCGCGCCGAGGCGGCGCCGGAGCCTCGCGATGCCGATGAGCTGCACGATCTGCTGTTGTCGCTGGTGGTCATGCGGCCGGTCGCGACCTGGGAGGCCTGGTTCCAGGAGCTGACCGATCGCGGTCGCGCACAAGTGGCGACGGTGGGAGGTGCGCCGCTGTGGTGCGCGGTGGAGCGACGCGGCGCCGCCGAGCTGCTCTGGCCGGACGCGGTGTTCGTGCCCGGCGCCCGGCCTCCGGCCGGCCTTCCGGAAGAGGACGGCGACCCGTATGCACACGCCGCCGGTGCCCTCCGGGGCCATCTGGAAAGCCTGGGCCCCGTGACCGTCGCCGAGCTCGCCGCGATCACGGCGCTCTCGCCGACACAGATCGCGGCGGGCATGGCGCTGCTCGAGGGCGAGGGCTTCGCGCTCCGCGGTCGTTTCGATCCTGGCTGTGCCGACGAGCAGTGGTGCGCGCGGCGACTGCTCGTGCGCATTCACTCCTACACGCAGCAGCGGTTGCGCAAGGAGATCGAGCCGGTCACGGCGCAGGACTTCATGCGGTTTCTGCTGCGCTGGCACCACGTCACGCCGGGCATGCAGCGCGAAGGCCGGGCGGGCCTCGTGTCGGTCGTCGAGCAGCTGCAGGGATTCGAGGTTCCCGCCGGGGCGTGGGAGGAGGACATCCTGCGCGCGCGGATCGCGGGTTATCGTCGGGAGTGGCTCGATCAGCTGTGCCTGTCCGGTGACGTGGTGTGGGGGCGGCTGCGCGCTCGCGACGACCCGGAGGCGGGCGCCGCGTCGCGCGGAGCTTCGTCGACATCGCGCGCAACGCCGGTTACGCTCGTGCTGCGCGCGGACCTCCCCTGGCTGCTCCAGGCCGGCCGAGGCGACGTCCAGCCCGCCGAGCCTCTGTCCGGCGCCACGCGCGAGGTGCTCGACGCCCTTCGCGCCCGTGGCGCGCTGTTCATCAGTGACATCGTCGCCATCACACGGCGCCTGCCCACCGAGGTCGAGAACGCGCTGTGGGACGGCGTCGCCCGCGGCCTGATCACCGCGGACGGGTTCGCCGCGGTGCGTGGCCTGCTGTTCCGACGCCAGTGGGCGAACACCGCGCGCCGCCGCGGGCTGCGTCGCGGGTCGTCGGGCCGTGCAGACGGTGAGGGTCGCTGGTCGCTGCTGCCGGACGCCGCGAGCGTCGACGACCGTGACGCGCTCGCGGAAGCCGTCGCGGAGCAGCTGCTCGCGCGCTGGGGCGTGGTGTTTCGCGATGTCGTGGCACGCGAGACGCTCGCGATCCCGTGGCGCGACGTGCTCTGGGCGCTGCGGCGCATGGAGGCGCGCGGCACGGCGCGCGGCGGGCGCTTCGTCACCGGCTTCATCGGCGAGCAGTACGCGCTGCCCGAGGCGGTCGAGCGCCTGCGGGCCGTGCGCAAGATCGGTCGCAGCGGCGAGGTGGTGCGGCTCTCAGCCGCGGACCCGCTGAACCTCGCCGGTATCGTCACGCCGGGCCCGCGGATTCCGGCCGTGCGCACGAACTCGGTCACGTTCAACGACGGGCTGCCCGTCGCCCCCGAAGACGTCGAGCCACCCGTGAGGTCCGAACTCAGCAGGACGCTGACGGCCGCGTACTAGTGTCCCGTCTCGAGACATGACCCCAGCCCTCAGAGCGCGCCTGGGAGCGGCGTCTCCATCGCGATCTGATCGGCGTGCTCCAGCGCAATGCTGGTCAGCGCGCCGGTGTCTGTGAGGACGACTCCGAGCGTGCTGGCGTCCACCTCCACGAAGAGGTGATTGCTGTCGATCCAGCCGAGGACTGCGTATTTGCGCCCCAGGCTGTGCGTCGATCCATCCGGCCTGAGCAGCGTGACCGCCTGGCTGGTGGAGTCCTGGCAGGCCATGAGGGATCCGTCCGTCGACAGGTTGCAACCGTTCACGGGAGACGCGATGCCGCCGCAAGTGTTCGTCGCCTTGGAAAAGAAGTCGTGCTCGCGACCGGTCCAGTCCACGGCGGTGATGGTGTACGTGTCCGAGCCGTTGAGGTTGCCGCAACCGCCGTTGGCCTGCTGGTCTTCCGAGCACGCAACTCCTGCCGGAGTCGGGAACCCGTCGAGCGTGTAGTAGGAGGAACCCGTCAACGGCTGGTGAGAGGGAGTTTCGCACACCGTGGCGACGCGGTTGCCCGTCGACGCGTCGGCGACGTGGTATGAGCACGCCGACGTCCCCTGGCCCCCGTATCCGTAGCCGCAGCCGTTCTGCGCCGTGATCTCGTCGACGAGCCTGCCGTCGTGCCATCCGGCCGGCCACCGCAGCGCGGCGTCGCCGACGTTGCTCCAGACCGTGACATGGTTGGACGTGTCGGCGAGATCCTCAACGTAGCCGGTGCTCGTCGACCGGGTCGGGTCGCTCGCCTGCGAGATCAGCCCGACGGCGATGCGCTGATCATCGGGTGACACGGAGAACGCGAGGATGCTGGAGGCGCCCGCTGCGATCGACTTGACGAGCGCGGTGTGGCCCGAGGGTGAGAGGGACCTTATGTCGGTGTCTCCGTCGAGGAAGTACACGGTGTCGTTGGATGCGCTGACCAGCGGCGGCGACACCGTCTGGTTGGGTTTGACGTGCGGCAGGGCCGCCGTTGCGGAGGCGATCACGTGCGCCGAATCGTCGATCAGATCGATCTGGTACGAGACACCCTGGCGGCCGGAATTGGTGACGGCGACAGCAAACGGACCAGATGGCACGGACGCTGGCGTCGGAGTGGGGGAGGTTGGTGTGGCGGCCGGCGTCGTCTTTGCTGCGGTGCTGTGCGCTGCGGACCCTCCACCGCATCCGACGCTGAACAGCAGAATGAGTCCCAAGAGCCCCGAGATTCGCCAGCGGTCGGTCATGTCCTATCCCTCGTGTCGGTAGTAGCTGCCAGAACGAGGGGTCGGCCGCGGCGGTTACGGCGCCGGCATCGCCACGCGAGGCTCAGGTGGCGAGCGCGGTGGCCGGGACGCCTTCGAGCCAGCGCTGCAAGCCGGTGAGATCCTTGCGCACCGAACGAGTGATCACGCGAGCGAACAGCGGCCCGCCCAACCGGGCGACCCCCGTCAGGCGCATCTCGATGGCCTCTGCGACGATCGTTCCCTCCTCCGAAGCGAGGAAGCTGATCGTGCATCGCCATGGAACGCCAGACGAGTGACCCTGCAACACGATGCGCTCGTCAGGCACCAGTTCGACCAGTTTGAAGCGCACTTCCATGCGGCGGCCATTGATCTGTCGATGCACGACGAATGCGCCGATGTCCTCGGAATCCGGCGCGAGGTGGCGAACGTCGGCAGCCCATTGCGCGTACGTGTTGAGGTCCGACACGCGTGCGAACACGTCGCCGACCGGCCTGCGGATCGATACGGTGCTCGTCACTCGCACAGCCGGACGCGTTCCTCCTGTTGATCGGCGACAGCCCGATTCTTCCACAGGCGGGTGAGCCGGCGGTGGTCAGACGGCCGTGCGCTGTGTCGCTTCGCGCTCCGTGGCCGCTGTGACCGGGCCGGCGAGCGGCCACAGGACCGTGAACCGCGACCCCTGACCCGGCGCGCTCTCGACGCTCACGGTCGCCCCATGCGCATCGCACAGCCTGCGGGCGAGCGCGAGTCCCATCCCCATTCCTCCGTACCTGCGAGTTCTCGTGTTGTCCTCTTGAAAGAAGCGGTCGAACACGAGGGGGAGCGCATCGGCGGCGATGCCGATCCCGCTGTCTGCGACCTCGATGCGACAGCGGTCCGCCGCCCTTTCGACGCGCGCACTCACGAGGACGTGGCCGCCGGGAGGTGTGAACTTCACCGCGTTGTCGAGTAGCGAACGGATCACCTGACGGAAGCGCGCGGCATCGGCTCGGACGCTGACGCCGCGCGCGACGTCGAGGAACAGCTCGACCGGCAGCGTGTTCTTGAAGTGACCGGCCACGTCGGCGACGGCGCGATCGACGGTGCTGCGCACGTCGACGCTGCCGATCTGCAGGTCGATCGTCTCCGCGTTGAGCAGCGAGAAGTCGACGATCGTGTTCACCAGCTCGCCGAGCAGCTTGGTCGATATGTCGATGTCGCGCAGGACGTCCAGCTTCGACGCCTCGTCCCACCTGCCCCACGCGGCGCTGAGCAGCTCGAGCTGTCCCTGGATCGCCAGCACTGGCGTCCTGAGCTCGTGCTGCGTGGTGGCCAGGAAGTCGGACTTCAGATTGTTCAGCTCACGCAGACGCTCGAGGGTCTGCTTCTGCTGTTCGAACAGTGACGTGTTCTCGAGCGCCACGGCAGCATTGTTGGCGAGCGTGACGAGGGCTCGCTCGTCGCTGTCGGATATGGCCTGCGGGCAACACACGGCGAGCGCACCCGTGACGCGCTCCTGGTAGAACATCGGCACGGCGAGGACGTGCACGTCGTCCGACTGCGACCGCACGTGCTCACCGCCCAGCAGCGGGGCGACGGCGGTGCGTCCCAGAAACGCCGTGTCACCGAAGCTGCGGGCGGGGGTGAGGCCCATGCTCGCCCTACTGAGCAGTGTCGCCGACGCCCCCGGCCCGAGCAGCGACGCGGCCGAGTCGAGCACAGCTTCCTGCAGCCGCTCGACGCCACCGGTAGTGGTGGTGAGCGCGCGCGAGACGCGCTGCAGGCGCTCCATCGACCCGTCGATGTGCCGTATGTACCCGGAGATCTGCTCGCGCATCCGGTTCACGCTGGTGGCCAGGCGGCCCAGCTCGTCGCGCGACCTGACGGGAATGTCCGTTGCGTAGTCGCCGGACGCGATCCGCGCGACGCCGCGCTCCAGGCGGCGCACCGGACGGCGGACGAACCGGTCGACGAAGACCAGCACCAGCACGCAGAGGACGAGCAACGCGGTGAGTGATATCTGTGCGATCGTCTGCTCGTCCTGGGATGCGCGTGCTGCGAAGAGCGAAAGCGGTATCTCGACACCGAGGTACCCGCTCACCTGCGACGTGCCGGGCGCCTGCATCGGCACGAAGCTGCCGGCGACGTCGCCGCCGGCCGGCGCCGGGTAGACGCCGTGCGCCACGAATGCGTCGCCGCCGGACGTCGTGCGATGCGCCGACGCCGCGGCGAGGATCTCCGCCGGAGCAGTCGCGCTCGAGGGCGTGTACCCGGACCCCAGGAAGCGGAGCAGCGCGGGCGTCCCAGCGGTGGTGAGATAGAGCGGCGTGTATCCGATAACCGGGCCGTAGTTGGCGAAAAGATTCTGGAGCGGCGAGCTGTACACCACGACGCCTAGCGGCCTGCGCGTCCCGGGCGGCCCGCTCCACACCGGCACAGCCACGTCGAAGGCGGGCACCGATGCGCTGAGGTTCTCGACGCCCGCGGCGGTCTGTGGACAGGCCGCGGTGTGCACGGCTGCCGGTGCGCACGCGGCGCTGCCCAGGAGCCCCAGCACTGCGCGGACAGAGGGCAGCGCCGCGGAGACGTGCGGATTGGAGCCCTCGCACTGCGCGGTGCTGGGGTGGACCACGCCGGTCGATCCTCCGGTGACGTCGCACTCCGTCGTGTACAGCACAGCGCCGGCGCTGTCGAGGACGATGACGTCCACGCCCGCGATGCCGACCACGCGGCCGTCCTGGAACTCCGCAGCCACTCGCGCCGCAGGCGTCGACGATGCGAGCGCCGCCTGCAGCGAGTTGAGCGAGGCGAGGTCGGTGGCGGCGTACTGCGCCTGCGGCTCCGTGACGCGCGAGATCAATTGGCTCGCGACCCCGGGCCCGGTTGTCTGCGTTGGACAGCGCACCGGTCCTCGTCTGCTGACTGCGCGAGACCAGGAGGAAGGCGCCCACCCCGGCCGTCAGCACGATCGTGAACGCCAGCCCGCCGACCAGCAGTCGGCCGGCCAGGCTGTTCCTCACCGACACGCGCGGATGTCGCCGGAGGAACGCCTCCCCCGTCTGCGCGCGCATGAATCGAGCCTATGGGCGTTCGGTTCTGGCCGATCAGCCCATGGTTCGCGTCAGCGCAACAGTCCCGTCACGACAGGGAGAGACGCGGCCCGCGCGCTGCGTTTTGGGTGTGTTCGTCGCGCGGCACGCGCGTACGCTTAGGTCATGATCTTCCGCCGGCGCCAACGCCAGGAGGCGCCCGCGCCCCGCCAGGGCTACCTTGCGCAGGCCAGGCGGCTGACCATCCCGATCATCGGTGCCGTCACGCCCATCGGCCTGATCGTCGTCAACGTCGCGGCGTTCATCGTCCACCACCTGACCGAGTTTCGCTGGACCATCACGGTCCTCGCGTTCGTCAGCAGCATCATGCTCAACTCCTGGGTGGGCCTCAACATCCACCGCGTCATCGCCCAGCGACGGCCCGATCACCCGCTGGTGCAGGAGCGCAACCAGGAGGTCGTTCTCGTCGGCGGCCTGGGTGTGGTCATCGTCATAGCGTTTCTCACGGCGCTCTTCTGCTACCTCGGCCTGTCGAGCGAGGCGGACCTTCCCAACGGCGTCACGTTCATCACCGGTGCCGCCGCGATCCTGCTGCCGTTCGCCGCTCAGGCGGCGTTCCGACAGGCCACGCGCAGGCGGCGGCCGGACCGCACCCAGGCGCCCTATACGCCGGGGGTTCCGGAGAGGCAGCCGCCGGGCCCGCCGCTGCCGCCCCCCGTCGGCGACACCGCGAATCGCCGTTAGCCGCCGCTCGCTGCGAACGGCGACGCTAGCGGCCGCCGACGCGAGGGCTCAGACCTCTTTGAACTCCGCGTCGACGACGTCCTCGTCGCCGCTGCCGGAGCCTTCGGGTGGTGGAGTTCCGTTTCCGCCGCCCTCGGGGCCTCCGGATCCGGTCTGCGACTGCGCGTACACCGACTCGCCGATCTTCTGGATCGAAGCGTTCAGGTCGTCGTGGGCGCGCTGGATGGCGTCGGCGTCATTGCTCGCGATCGCGTCGCGCACCGCCTTCACCTTCGTCTCGATGTCGCTGCGCACGTCAGCCGGAACCTTGTCACCCGCGTCGGCGAGCGCCTTCTCCGCCTGGTAGGCAAGGTGGTCCGCACGGTTGCGCACCTCGACGGTCTCCGCGCGCTTGCGGTCCTCGTCGGCGTGCGTCTCTGCTTCCTTGACCATCCGCTCGACCTCTTCCTTCTGCAGAGTGGTCGAGCCGGTGATCGTCACCTTGTTCTCCTTGCCCGTGCCGCGGTCCTTGGCCGTCACGTTGAGGATGCCGTTGGCGTCGATGTCGAACGTGACTTCGATCTGGGGCAGGCCGCGCGGCGCCGGCGGTATGCCGTCGAGGTTGAAGGTGCCCAGGATGCGGTTGTCGCGCGCCAGCGGGCGCTCCCCCTGCAGCACCACGATCTCAACCGATGGCTGGCTGTCCGACGCGGTGGAGAACACCTGCGTCTTGGCTGTCGGAATCGTCGTGTTGCGGTCGATGAGCTTGGTGTTCACCTCGCCCTCGGTCATGATGCCGAGCGACAGCGGCGTCACGTCGAGGAGCAGGACGTCCTTGACCTCGCCCTTGAGCACGCCTGCCTGGATCGCCGCGCCGATGGCGACCACCTCGTCCGGGTTGACGCCGCGATGCGGGTCCTTGCCCGTGAAGCTCTTGACGAGCTCCTGGATCACCGGCATGCGCGTCGAACCGCCAACCAGGATCACCTCGTCGAGCTCGGTCGCGGTCATGCCCGCGTCCTTCAGCGCCGCCTCGAACGGGCCGCGGCAGCGCGCCGTCAAATCCTCGGTGAGCTGCTCGAACTTGCTGCGCGACAGCGTGATCGCGAGATGCTTCGGTCCCGATGCGTCCGCCGTGATGAAGGGCAGGTTGACCTCCGTCTCCTGCCGCTGCGAGAGCTCGACCTTCGCCTTCTCCGCAGCCTCGGTGAGGCGTTGCAGCGCCTGGCGGTCCTGACGCAGGTCGATGCCCTGATCGCGCTTGAACTCGTCAGCCAGCCAGTCGACGATGCGCCGGTCGTAGTCGTCGCCGCCGAGGTGCGTGTCGCCATTGGTGGCGCGCACCTCGAAGACGCCCTCACCAACCTCGAGGATGGAGACGTCGAACGTGCCTCCGCCGAGGTCGAACACGAGGATCTTCTCGTTCTCTTTCTTCTCGAGCCCGTACGCGAGCGACGCGGCGGTGGGCTCGTTGATGATGCGCAGGACGTTCAGCCCCGCAATCTGCCCGGCGTTCTTGGTGGCCTGGCGCTGCGCATCGTTGAAATACGCGGGGACGGTGATCACAGCGTCTGTGACCTTCTCGCCGAGGTAGGCCTCGGCGTCGGTCTTCAGCTTCTGCAGGATCATCGCGGAGACCTGCTCCGGTGTGTGGCGCTGTCCCAGCACCTCCACCTCGACGCGGCCGTCCTTGCCCGCGACCACCTTGTAGGGCACCTGCTTGGCCTCGTTGGTGACCTCGCTGAGCAGCCGCCCCATGAACCGCTTGATCGAGTAGATCGTGTTCTCGGGGTTGACGGCCGCTTGGCGGCGCGCCAGCTGGCCGACGAGCCGTTCGCCAGTGCGCGTGAAAGCCACGACGGACGGCGTGGTTCGACCGCCCTCGGCATTGGGGATGACGGTGGGCTCTCCAGCCTCCATCACAGCCACGACGCTGTTGGTCGTGCCGAGATCTATTCCGACGGTCTTGGCCATGTGGTTGGTTCCCTCCCGCTGTGTGCGGATGCTCTGCGCGCCAGTTTGCGCGATTAAGCGGATACCGCGGCGGCCGGTCTGGTAAACGTGCCCGCGCAGCCGGCCGGTACGCTCGGGGCATGTCGGAGCAACCCGGAGGCACCCTGCAGACACAGCTCCGCGAGCTGCGCGCCCGAGCCGACGAGGACTATCTGGCGCCGGCGGCGGATCGCGAAGCGGGCAGGCACCAGCTCGATCTGAGCGAGCTGGGTCTGCGCGTGAGCATCACGCGCTCGCGGTATCCGAACCGGCCGGACGGCGTCGACCAGTACGCGGTGACGCTCTCGCGGGCGACGCTCGACCACCCGCCGGAGGAGTACGAGGTGGCGACGGTTCTGACCACGGCGTTCGGCGACGCCGCGGTGTCGGCCGTCGAGCGCAGCGGCTCGGGGTCGCGCGTCCGCATGTTCCGTGTTCCCGCGGGGCCGGGTCAGCCCTCGGAGTAGGCGTCCGCGCCGATCAGCGGGACGAAGCGGCAGGGGCCGAGCGACTCCGTCGCCCACCTGCCGTCCGCGACCGTGAGCCGCGTGAGCTGCTCGCCGTCCGACCCCGCGCTGATCGGCACGACCAGGCGCCCTCCCTCCGCCAGCTGGCGGGCCAGCGCCACCGGCAGGCGGGGGGCCGCCGCGCCGACGGCGATGGCGTCGAAAGGCCCGTGGCCGGCAACGCCGAGGCTGCCGTCACCGACGACCACGGTCACGTCGAATCCGAGCCGGCGCAGCCGCTCGTCGGCGTCCGCCGCCAGTTCGGGCACCCGCTCGACGCTCACGACGGTCGCGCCAGAGGCCGCCATGACCGCCGCCTGGTACCCCGAGCCGGTGCCGACGTCGAGGGCGCGCTCGCCCGGGCTGAGGCCCAGCGCGTCGACGATCAGCGCCACCATCATGGGCTGCGAGATCGTCTGTCCGCCTGCGATGGGCAGGGCTCGGTCCGCGTACGCCTCGTCGCGATCCCCGCGCAGCACGAACTCCTCGCGGGGGACGCGCGCCATCGCCTCCAGCACGCGAGGGCTGCTCACCCCGGAGGCCTCGAGGTGCCTGACCATGGCCAGTCGCGCGGCGTCCAGTTCCATCCTCACGGTCTAGCACCGCTCGCCCCTGCGGTGAACGGGACGGACTGTGCTCCGGCTCAGCTCCGGGGTGTCAGGTCGAGGTCGGGTGGCGGGCTGTCGGGAAGCTTCCAGATGATGAACTCCTTCTTCCACCGGCGGTGCAGCTCGTTGGCCGCCTCGACCGCCTCGTGGTAGAGGCGCTCGAACCGGGGCAGGTCCCGGTCGTCGAGCGCGACGAGCAGCGGCTCCACGTCCTCGTGGACGTACTCCTCGAGGTCGTCCGTGTACTTGGGCCGCGTCACCGTCCCCAGTCGCATCAGCTTGCGCATCTCCCGGAGCTGCCACGAGGCCAGCGCCCAGTTCTCGGCCCTGGCGGCGTAGAAGCTCTTCCAGAAGCGAGCCGCGATCTCCGGCATGAGCCGGGCGAGGCCCGGCTGCAGCGCGGTGAGCTGCTCGTTCTCGAGACGGTCGGGGTTCGGGGTGGTGTCCATGGTCGTCGCTCGCGCGGAGTATCCCTGACTGGCGCGCACCTCGGGCGCGACCGGCCGGGGCACAATCCTCGCCATGGACACGGCCGACGTGCGAGTCGTCGAGATGGGCGACCAGCCCGACGACTCCGTCCTCGACATGCTGGCGGACCTCGTCGACGCCGAGCAGGACCACTACGACCACCCGCGCGAGACCCGCGACGCGATCCGCGGTCGGCTGAACCCGGCGCCGCGCTTCACCGGTGAGAACCATCTGCTGCTGGCGCGCGACGGAGACGGCGCCGCGGTCGGGGTCTGCTGGGTGGTGCTGTTCGACCCCGGCACGGGGCTCGAGGGTGAGGTCGCCGAGCTCTACGTTCGGCCCGACGCCCGCGGCGACGGCATCGCGCGGCGCCTGGTCGTCGACGCGGTCGAGCTCTTCCGGCGCAGGGGGGTGACGTTCGCCAGCGTGTGGACTCGAGGTGACAACGCCGCCGCGCTGGCGGCATACGGGGCGGCGGGCTTCGCGCCCACGGATCAGAAGGTGCTCACCTGGCTGCCGTTACAGTGACCGACCACACATGACCTTTTCGAACGAGGACGTCGACCACGTAGCGCAGCTGGCGCGGCTGGGCCTGGACGACGACGAGAAGCGGCGGCTGGGACGCGAGCTGACGGCCATCCTCGACGCGATCTCCAAGTTGCAGGAGGTCGATACCTCGGAGATCTCCGAGACGGCACAGGTGGGCGAGCTGATCAACGTCTGGCGCGACGACGTGCCCGCACCGTGCATCGGCGCAGACCTCGCGCTCGTCAACGCGCCGGTGACCGACGGGGCGCACTTCGTGGTCGGAGCAATCCAAGAGAGTGAGCGAGACACCTAGCACGCTGCGACAGCTCGCGTCGCAGCTGCGCCAGCGGCTCGTGAGCCCGCGCGAGCTGCTCGATGACGCCTACGCGCACATCGAGTCGACGGAGCCGCGGCTGCACGCGTACCTCACGCTCACGCGCGAGCTCGCGGAACGCCAGGCCGACGACGCCGAGCGACGGCTTCGCGACGGCGACCCCTCGCCGTTGTGCGGCATACCCATCGCGTTGAAGGACGTGCTGTGCGTCGAGGGTTCCGAGACGACTGCCGGGTCCAAGATCCTCGCCGGCTACCGGCCGCCCTACACGGCGACAGCGGTCGAGAGGCTGTTCGCCGCCGGCGCGGTGTGCGTCGGCAAGACCAACTGCGATGAGTTCGCCATGGGCTCGTCCAACGAGAACTCGGCGTACGGCCCGGTGGGCAACCCGTGGGACGTCGAGCGGGTCCCCGGGGGGAGCAGCGGCGGGAGCGCGGCGACGGTCGCGGCGGGAAGCGTGACCTGCAGCCTCGGCAGCGACACCGGCGGGTCCATCCGTCAACCCGCCGCGCTCTGCGGCGTCGTCGGGTTCAAACCCACCTACGGTCGTGTCTCGCGCTACGGATTGATCGCGTTCGCGTCGTCCCTCGACCAGATCGGCCCGCTCACGCGAAGCGTCGAGGACTGTGCGACGGTCTTCTCCGTCATCGCCGGCCACGACGAGCGCGACAGCACCTCGTCCACGGCACCCGTCGAGGATCCGCTGCCCGGCCTCGATGCCGGCGTGCGCGGGCTCCGCGTCGGCGTGCCGGACGAGTACTTCGCTCAGGGACTCGAGCAGGGAGTGCGATCACGCGTGGAAGACGCCATGCGCGAGCTCGAGCGCCTGGGGGCCGAGCTCGTGCGGGTGTCCCTGCCCAGCAGCGACTACGCGCTGGCGACCTACTACATCATCGCGCCCGCCGAGTGCTCGTCCAACCTGGCGCGCTACGACGGTGTGCGCTTCGGCATGCGCGAGCAGCGGCCGTCGCTGCTCGACATGTACATGACCACTCGCGATCACGGCTTCGGCCCCGAGGTGAAGCGTCGCATCATGCTGGGCACGTACGCGCTGTCCAGCGGTTACTACGACGCCTACTATCGCAAGGCGCAGAAGGTGCGAACGGTCATCGCACGCGAATTCGCCCGCGTGTTCGAGGACGTGGATGCGCTCGTGGCCCCGACCTCCCCGAGCGTCGCCTTCCCCATGGGCGACCGCTCCGATCCGCTGTCCATGTACCTGTGCGACGTGATCACGATACCCGCCAATCTGGCCGGCCTTCCGGCCATCTCCGTCCCGTGCGGATTCGTCGACGACCTGCCTGTCGGGTTGCAGATCATCGCCCCCCGCTTTCAGGACGCGCGGGTGTTCCGCGTCGCCCACGCGTACGAGCGCGCGACCGAGTGGCACCGCGTCGCGTCCCCACTGGCGCCGGCGGCATGACGCAGGCGGTCGCGACCGGCAGCGCCACTGCGGCACGGGGCTTCGAACCCGTCATCGGGCTCGAGGTGCACGCGCAACTCCTCACGCGCAGCAAGATGTTCTGCGCCTGCAGCGCCGACTACGCGGGGAAGCAGCCGAACGACAACACGTGCCCCGTGTGCCTCGGACACCCGGGCGTGCTGCCGGTCATCAATCGCCGGGCGGTCGAGTTCACTGTGCGGACCGCGCTCGCGCTCGACTGCGAGATCGCGTCCTTCACGAAGTTCGACCGCAAGAACTATTTCTATCCCGACCTCCCCAAGGGCTACCAGATCTCGCAGTACGACCTTCCGCTCTCGCGCGACGGACACCTGGAGTTCCAGCTCGACGGTGCGCTGGTGCGGTGCGGGATCACACGCGTGCACCTGGAGGAGGACACCGGCACGATGCACCACGAGGGCGACGTGCTCCAGCGCGCCACGTCGTCGCTGGTGGACCTCAACCGCAGCGGCGTGCCGCTCATGGAGATCGTCGGCGAGCCGGACCTGCGCTCTCCCGAGGCGGCGCGCGAGTACCTGATCCGGCTGCGGCAGATCCTCGTGTACATCGGCGTCAACGACGGCAACCTCGAGAAGGGCTCCTTCCGCTGCGACGCCAACGTCTCGCTGCGCCCCGCCGGCACCGAGAGCCTCGGCACCAAGGTCGAGGTGAAGAACATGAACTCGTTTCGCGCCGTGCACCGCGCGCTGGAGTACGAGGTGCAGCGGCAGGCCGGCGTTCTGGCGGCGGGCGGCGCGCTGGCCCAGGAGACGCGCGGGTGGGTGGAGGCGGAGGGGCGGACGGTGTCGCAGCGCAGCAAGGAGTACGCGCACGACTACCGCTACTTCCCGGAGCCGGACCTCCCGCCGCTGCAGCTCGACGAGGCGTTCGTCGAGCGAGTGCGGAGCGAGCTGCCGGAGCTGCCCGAGGCTCGCAGGCTGCGCTTCCAGAGCCAGTACGGGCTGAAGCCGTACGACGCGAGCGTACTGACCGCCACCCGCGAGGAGGCCGACGCGTACGAGGAGCTCGTCGCCGCCGGCGTGCCCGCGAAGCTGGCGGCGAACTGGCAGATGGTGGAGGTGGCGGCGCTCGCCAACGAGCTGCGCGTGACGCTGGCGCAGAGCGGGCTGGGCGTGAAGGGCCTCGCCGAGTTGCTCACGCTGCTCGACGCCGGGACGATCAACGGACCCACGGCGAAGGAGCTCCTCGCCGAGCTGTACCTCGGGGGCGGAGACCCGGGCGCGATCGTGTCGGCGCGCGGGCTGGCGCAGGTGAGCGACGAGTCCGAATTGGCGGCTCTGGTCGAGGCGGCGATCGCCGAGAACGAGGCGGCGGTCGCCGACCTTCGCGCCGGCAAAGAGAAGGCGCTCGCGCGTCTTGTCGGGCACGTCATGAAGGCGACCCAGGGCAAGGCCAACTCGCAGCTCGTCAACAAGCTGCTGCGTGAGCGTCTCGGCGGCTGACCGTCGCGAGTCGAGCCCGCCCCGGCCGCAGCGAGGCGACCTGCTCACGGTTCGCTGCGGGCAGATGGTGCACGGCGGCGTGTGCATCGCACACGCGGCGTCGCCGGAGACGCTCTTCGTGGAGAACGCCATCCCAGGGGAATTGGTGGAGGCCCGGCTCCGATTCCGCGGCCGGGGCACCTGGTTCGCGGAGATCGTTCGCGTCATCGAGCCGTCGCCGGACCGCGTGACCGCGCCCTGCCCGTACGTGCCCCACTGCGGAGGGTGCCAGCTGCAGCACGTCGCGTACGCGCGTCAGCTCTCGCTCAAGCGCGAGATCGTGGCGGACGCGCTGCGCCGTCAGGGCGTGGCGGCCCCCGACGCGATTCGAGTCCACGGTATGCACGAACCGTGGGGCTACCGCGTGCGCGGCGAGTTCCACGTCGTGCGCGGGGACGGGGGCGCGGGCGGCGTGGGTCTCGGCTTCAACCGGGCGCGCAGCTGGATTCCGATCGCCGTCGACGACTGTCTGATCCACGACCGGCACATCACCGGCGCGCTGTCGCGACTGCGCACCGTCGCTGCTCGCGCCGACGCCACGCTGCGCACACTCCACGTCACGGCCGGAGAGGACGGACGTGAGCTGCTCGTCAGCGGACGTCCGCACAAGGCACTGGCGTCCGACGGCGTCGATCCGGATGGAGCGGACACCGAGGGGCCGCGTCTCAGCACGGAGTGGACCACGCTGCGTTGGCGCGACCGCCTGTACCGCGTCAGGTCGGCGACGTTCATCCAGACCAACTGGGAGCAGATGGACGTGCTCTACGGGTGTGTCATCGACGCCCTTGGCGAGTACACGGGCGCACGGTTGGTCGACGCGTATGCGGGCATCGGTGTGCTCGCCTGCTACCTGGCGGCGGAGGCGGGCGAGGTGGTGTGCATCGAGAGCAGCAGGGAGAGCGCACGCACGGGCGTGCTCAACGCGCGCGTCAACGGCGTCAGCGATCGCGTGCTCTACATGGCGGGATCGGTGGAGAGCGCGCTTCCCTCGGTCGCGTCGCAGGGCGGAGTAGACGCGGTCATTCTCGACCCTCCGCGCGCGGGGTGCGACGGCCGCGTCACCGCCTGGCTCGCGCTGGTGGGACCGCGCGACGTCGTCTACGTGTCGTGCGACCCGGCGACCCTGGCGCGAGACCTCCGCATCCTGGTGGCGTCGGGGCCGTACGAGCTGCGCTCGCTCGACATCGTCGACATGTTTCCGCAGACCTATCACGTCGAGTGCGTCGCCGCCCTGCGGCGCGCCTGACGGGGCGCCCGGTGTCTCCGGGCCGCCTCCTCTACGAGCGATAATACGTACGAATGTTCGAGGGCCCGAGCGAGACGAGCGACGATCCCTTCGTCCATCTGCACACGCACACGGAGTACTCGCTGCTCGACGGTGCGGCTCGCATCGGAGAGCTGGTGGAGCGCGTGAAGTCGCTCGGTCAACCGGCTGTGGCCGTCACCGACCACGGCGTCCTCTACGGCGCGGTCGAGCTGTTCGCCGCTGCGAAGGCGGCGGGGATCAAGCCGATCGTCGGATGCGAGATGTACGTGGCGCCGCGCTCGCGCACGGATCGCGAGGGCAGAGCGGACCGCGACCCCAGCCACCTCGTGCTCCTGGCTCGCAACGAGACGGGGTACCGCAACCTCATGAAGCTGGTCAGCACGGCGCACCTCGAGGGCTACTACTACAAGCCGCGCGTGGACAAGGAGTTGCTCGCACAGCACGCCGAGGGGCTGGTCTGCCTCTCCGCCTGCCTCGGCGGCGAGCTCGCCCAGGCGGTGCTCCGAGGCGGCGCCGACGCCGCGGAGCGCGTCGCGCGCGAGCACAGTGAGATCTTCGGGCCGGACGCGTACTTCCTCGAGCTGCAGGATCACTCGGCCCCCGAGGAGGACACCGTGCGTGACGGGCTCACGGAGCTGGCCCGGCGCACGGGCCTTCCCCTCGTGTGCACCAACGACTCCCACTACATCAACGCGGACGACGCCGAAGCGCACGACATCCTGCTCTGCCTGCAGACGGGCGCTCGCCGCGAGGACGCGAAGCGGTTCAAGTTCTCCGGCCCGCACTTCTACGTGACCGGCGGCGCGGAGATGCGCGACCGTTTCGCGCCGTACGGGGAAGCGGTCGGCAACACGCTGGCGATCGCTGAGCGCTGCACGCTCGAGCTGTCGCTCGGCAACAACCTGCTGCCGAAGTACGAGCCGATTCCCGAAGGGCTCGACGCTGACTCGTACCTGCGCGAGCTCTGCGAACGCGGCCTCGGGGATCGCTACGGCGACGCGGTCAGCGATGCCGCGCGTGAGCGTTTGACCATGGAGCTCGACGTCATCGCCGAGACGGGCTTCGCCGCGTACTTCCTCATCGTGTGGGACCTCGTCCGCGCCGCCCGCTGCAGCGACGTGCGCGTCGGGCCGGGGCGAGGCAGCGCGGCCGGATCCCTGGTCGCCTACGTCCTGCGCATCACCGATCTCGACCCGCTCCACTACGGGCTGATCTTCGAGCGGTTCCTCAATCGCGAGCGCGTGCAGATGCCGGACATCGACATCGACTTCGACGACCGGCGCCGCGACCGGGTCCTGCAGTACGTGCAGGAGAAGTACGGGCAGGATCGCGTGGCGCAGATCATCACGTTCGGGACCATGGCCGCGCGGGCGGCCATACGTGACGTCGGTCGCGTGCTCGACGTGCCGCTCCCGGACGTGGACCGGCTCGCCAAGCTCGTGCCACAGTCGATCGGCATCACGCTGGACCGCGCGCTGCAGGAGAGCCGCGACCTGCGCGACCTCTACGAGGCCGAGGACTGGGCTCGCCGCGTCATCGACAACGCGATGCGCCTGGAGGGGATCAGCCGCAACGCGTCGACGCACGCGGCTGGCGTCGTCATCGGCCCGGAGCCGCTCGCCAACCTCGTCCCCCTGCAGCGGCCCACGGGCGGGGACGGATCCACCGCCGTCACGCAATTCGACATGAACGGCGTGTCCAACATCGGTTTGCTCAAGATCGACCTGCTCGGCCTCACCAACCTCACGGTCATCGCGGACGCGACGGAGCACATCAAGGCCACTCGCGGCATCACGGTCGACATCGACTCGATACCGCTGGACGACCAGAAGACGTACGAGCTGCTCGGCCGCGCCGACACGCACGGGATCTTCCAGCTGGAGGGCGTGTTCGCGAAACGCATCCTCCTCGACATGCAGCCGCAGTCGATCGAAGACCTGGGCGTCGCCAACGCGCTCAACCGGCCCGGGCCCATCGAGGGCGGGGTCGTCGACATCTACATGAAGCGCAAGCGCGGCGAGGAGCCCGTCGAATACATGCTGCCCGTGCTCGAGCCGATCCTGGCGCAGACGTACGGCACGATCATCTACCAGGACCAGGTGATGAAGATCGCGTCCGCCGTGGCCGGATTCACGCTCGGCGAGGCCGACATCCTGCGCGCCGCCATGGGCAAGAAGGACAAGGTGAAGATGGCCAAGCAGCGCGAGAAGTTCCTGCAGGGCGCCGCCGGCCTGGGGGTCGCACCCGACAGCGCCGAGCAGCTCTTCGAGCTCATCGCGTACTTCGCGGGCTACGGCTTCGGAGCGGCTCACGCGCACGCGTACGCACTGATCGGCTACCAGACCGCGTTTCTGAAGGCCAACCATCCCCTCGAGTACATGTGCGCGCTGCTCAACAGCAGGGCCGACAACTTCGACAAGCTGAAGCAGAGCATCCTCGACAGCCACGCGCGCGGCCTGGTGGTGCGCCCGCCGGACATCAACCGGAGCGGCGCCGCGTTCAGCCTCGGCGACCCGGCTGACGGCGAGATCCTCTACGGGCTGCAGCACATCAAGAACGTCGGCGAGAAGATCGCGCAGGCCATCGTCGACGAGCGCGCGTCGTCGGGACCGTTCGCGACGATGCTCGAGCTCTGCCTGCGGGTCGGCAGCAAGGAGCTCAACCGCCGCGTGCTCGAGGCGCTCATCCGCAGCGGCGCGTGCGATCCGCTGGGAGAGCGGTCGTCACTGCTCGCCCTCGTCGATCGCGTCCTCGACCGCGCCGCGCAGATCCGGCGCGAGCGCGAGTCCGGTCAGACGTCGCTGTTCGGGGACACGGCCGACGTGGCCGCCGAGATGCCGGTCATCGAGGTGGTCGGCACGCTCGTCACGGGCGAGACGGAGTCCGCGGCGGACGAGCGTTCGGACGACCGCCTGCGCTGGGAGCGGGAGTTCCTGGGCATGTACCTGAGCGATCACCCCCTCAGGCAGATCGGCTCACGCCTGCAGGAACGCGTGGACACGAGCATCAGCGAGCTCGGCCCGCACCTCGACGGGCTGATCGTGCAGATCGGTGGCGCGGTGCGTGACGTGCGGACGTTCATCCCGCGGCGCAGCACAACCGGCCAACGGATGGCGTTTCTGCAGATCGAAGACCTCACCGGGTCGTGCGAGGTGGTGGTGTTCGCGCGCACGTTCGAGGACTGCGCGCCGCTGCTGCAGCCCGACCGCGTGGTGATCGTGCGCGGCAAGGTCGAATCCGCCCGCGCGGCCACGTCGACGCAGGGCGACGACGCGGACCGGGGAGAGTTCGAAGCCACGCTCGAGCCGCCCAAGATCCTGGCCGAGGCGGTGTTCGCCCTCGAGGACCCCCGCCTCGCATCGTGGCGCAAGGACAGCACGGTGCACATTCGCGTCTCACCGGAGCAGCGCAAACACCTCGACGCCTTGCGGGCGGCGCTGCAGCAGCATCGCGGTGAGTGCCCCGTCGTGCTGCGGGTCGAGAGTGACGCCGGCGTGGACGAGATCGCCCTCTCGGACGACTTCGGCGCGGACCCCGGTCCGGCGCTGGAACGCGCGGTTGAGGCGCTGCTCGGGGAGGGCGTGTACCGTGTCAGCGTGCGCCGCGAGCGCGCGCCGGAGCGCGAGACCGCCGCGCGCCGGCGCTGATCCTCTCGCTCAGACCGTGTGCAGCAGGAGCTGCGTGAACACCACCTGGGCGACGAAGTAGAGCACGACGTACGTGGCCAGCGCCGCTGCTGCAGGGAGGTCGAAGCCCGAGCGGAGCCCGCGCCGGCGCAGACCCGAGAACGGCGCCACCAGAGGGTTGCTGACGGAACGCACGGCACTCACCAGCGGATGCCAGGGGTCGGCGCTGAACAGCGAGAGCAGGAGCCGGATCAGCACCAGCACGCCGAGCACGATGATGATGTTGAGCACCACGTCGCGGATCAGGGCCACAACGTTGGCGGCGACGTCGACGCTGCCACCCTCGGCGAGCCCGATGAACGACTGGATCAGCCGGGCCACGAAGAAAATGACGAGGATGGCCAGAATCGGCGAGAAGTCGATGCCACCGAAGGTGGGAAGGATGCGCCGGAATGGCCTCAGTATCGGGTCGACGATGATGCGCAGCCAGCGGACGACGGGATGCCACGGAGAGAGGTTGAGCCACGACACCATGATGCGGACGACGATGAGCAGGTACAGGACGTTGGCGATGTACCCGACGAGGGTGATGAGCGTCGCGGCCACTGCGTCGGGCGGCTAGGTCGCGGCCGTCGCCTCTGTCTGTTCCTCGACGACAGGGGCGGCTCCGCTGGTTGGCGTCGACGGGGTGGCGAAACGGTCGGCTGTGCGGCGCCAGAGGTAGTAGAGACCGGGAACGGCGATGGCCAGCATGCCGATGGCGGTCCACTGCGCCTGATGGAGGCCGAGCAGCACCTTCGGCTCGCTCTCGCGGAACTGGAAGACGATCAGCTGCGCGATCGCGTACAGCGCCACGTACGCGATGGCCATGACGCCCGGCTTGACGCGGCGCCTGTAGAGAACGTAGAGCACGATGCCGATGCCGATGGCAGCCAGCGCCTCGTAGGCCGCGGCGGGCACGTACGCGGGGCACGCCGCGCTCCCTGGGCTGGAGGGGTCGACGCAGAGGTCGAACCCCGGCTGCAGGATCGCGTGCGGGTTCGCGTAGGCGGTGGCCCAGGGCAGGTTGCTGGGCGGACCGAGTATGTCGCCGTTGATCACGTTGCCGATGCGACCGATGGGCTGCCCGACCACCGCGAACAGCACGCCTCCGTCCAGCGCGATCCACGGGTTGATCCCGTAGTGGCGGGCCGCGATCGCCAGCGTGATGAACCCCGCGATGATCGCGCCGAAGAACGCCATGCCGCCGTTCCAGAACGCGATGATGTTGACTGGGTCCTGCAGGTAGTCCTGCACCAGATGAGGCTGCTGGACCACGTAGTAGAGGCGGCCGCCGAGCAGCCCGAACACGATGGTCCACGTGGTGATGCGGTCGGCGATCGACCGCGAAACGCCCGCGCGCTGCGCCAGCGGCACCACGCCGAAGCGGTACGCGATATAGAACGCGACCGCGTACATGATGCCGTACCAATGGATCTGCAGCGGCCCCAGGTGCAACACCGGGTCGATGTTGATGACGATGATGCCGAGCGGCAGGTGGTTGATCACGACCCCACATGATGATCGCTGCCCGGCGCGCTGTGCACCTCCAGCACGCGGTATCCGCTGCTGGACCGGACGCGGTGCACCGCGTATCCGGACGCTGCGAGCCAGGTGGCGAGCGAATCCGACCCGAGTGCTCGCTGGACGACGAGATAGGCGTGTCCCGTGGGCGCGAGCCGCTGCAGCCACGTGTGCAGCAGGTCGTGCAGACGCTGCTTGCCGAGGCGAATGGGCGGGTTCGAGTACACGCCCGCGAAGCGCACGCTGCCGGGCACCTCGTCGGGAATCACCGCCTGCAGGTTGTCCACGCCGGCGCCGCGCGCGTTCTCCTCGCAGAGCGCGAGGGCTCGCTCGTTGACGTCGACAGCCCATACACGGCTGTCCGGCGAACGCTTGGCGAGCGCTATCGCGATCGCTCCGTATCCGCACCCGACGTCGAGCAGATCGCCCTGCGCCGGCGGGCGCGGGATCGTCCGTAAGAGCACCTGAGTCCCGCGGTCCACCTGTCCGTATGCGAACACGCCCCGATCCGTGAGGAGATCGAGTTCCAGGTCCGGAAGCGACAACCGGACGGTGGCGGGCTTCGATTCGACCCGAGGGTTGCGGCTGAAGTAGTGCTCCACGTTCACGAGGCGAAACTGCTATAACACAAGCCTCTCAAGAGGGCTTTCGGGTGGAGGGTGGAACCATGCGGCGTGGTAGGCGCATCGGTGTAATTGCCGGGCTCGTGTTCGCCGGAGCATTTGCCTTCGGACCAACGACTGCCGGCGCCAAGGCCGCAGTGGTACGGGCCCCCGCCGCCGACCTGTCGAGCGGGCAGGCGATCGATCGATATCTGACCTCACGAGGGCTGGATCCAGCGAAAGCGGTGCATCAGCGCGGCGGGCGAAACTACGCGGGACCTTCCTGCCCCGGCGCGGGGTGGACATGCACGTCGTCGGCCGGAGCCGTGGTGGTGCAACAGGCCGCGGCTGACGGTGTCAACGTCTTCCAGTGCACCGCCAGTTCAGGCGGGAGCAGCGACAAGTCGACCGACACCTGCGTCGTCGTGCAGACGGCGTCGTCCAGCGGCGCCACCAACCTTGCATCCTGCGTCGAGGAGGCCTCCGGCGCCGCTCCCAACCCCAGCTGCAGCATCACCCAGGACAACACCGGCGGTGCGAACAAGGCCAGCGTCACCCAGGAGTGGTCGCAGCAGACCGGCGACGCTCAGACCGCGGCGGAGAACACGACGATCACCCAGACCAACACGACCGGCTTGAATCGCGCGCAGATCCGGCAGATGATCGGCCAGGTCGTCAAGGATGCCGCGGGCAGTCAGGATCAGGAGGCGACTCAGTTCGCGTGCATCCAGCAGGATTCGGCCAGCGGCCCTAATCAGGCAACCATCAATCAGCAGGTGACGCAGAACGAGCAGTCGACTGCCGCCGCGGGTCTCAGCCAACGCCAGAATCAGGTCGCCCCCTCCAACCAGAGCTGCGGCAACAGGACAACAACGATCGAACCGAACACCGCCGCGCTCGTCGAGCAGGACCAGGGCAACGGCGGCGACAGCGGGCAGAATCAATCGAGCATCGCTCAGACGCTCCACCAGAAGGAGCTCTCCACAACCCCGACGGGCGCGGTCACACAGACCGAGGGTAACGGCTTCGACCTCGGTGGTCTGGAGGGCGCGCTCGACCAGACCAGCACAGGCGTCGCCACCGCCAGCGCGAATCAGAACGAGAACCAGTTGGAGGACGCCGAGACGACCGGCAGCCTCCTGCAGGAGCAGGACGATCCCCATCGGTGCTGCAGCAACCAGTCGAGCAATCCGAACGATCAGCTCACGCTCACGTCGGTGACGGTGCAGAGCGCTGATTCAGGAGCCCGGCAGTTCTTCGACGACGAGGGATTCTGCACGAGCTCGGGCACCTGCAACGTCAACGTGCAGATCACCAACAACACGAACAGCATCTCGGACACCTGCACTCCGGGACCGTGCGCAGTGATCGACACGAACGAGGGAGGCTAGTCAGCGGCTTTCTGCGAGAGACGCCTCAGCTCACGCTCGACGTCGGCGACCACCGCGTCGGCCTCCAGCTGTGAGAAGAGCGCACACGCCTGCTCCAGTGCGTCCTCAGCCTGCAGGCGAAGGCCTGCCCGGGCCAGGACCCGCGCGTGCAGGATCTGGGCGTCACCCAGATCGAGCCACAGCTGCTGCTGCTCCATGAGCCGCATCGCCTCGGCGAAGGAGTTCCAGGCGCCGCCGGGATCCACGCCGCCCGCGCTGACCAGCGCCTCGCTCAGCAGCACCGCGGCAACGGCGTAATCGTCCTCGGGAGGCATCGAGGCGCGCGCGTGCGCCGCGACGCCGGCCGCTTCGCGGATCCGGCCAAGATCGACGAGCGCTTCGACGAGGAACCGGCAGATCTCCACGACGAGCCAGCCGCCGCTGTCCTTGGCGAGGTCCAGTGCCGTGCGCAGGTAGCCTTCGGCGGCGTCGGGCGCGCCTGAGGCCAGCTGACACTTGGCGAGGATGCGCAAGCTCTGCAGCTGGAAGTAGCGGTCGCCGACCCGCTCGGCCCACTTCAGCGCGCGCTCCTCGATGGGCTGCGCCGCCAGCGGGCCCGATCGATAGAACGTGACCACGGCGAGCATGTGCGTCGCGCGCGCCTTGTCCCGGTTGCTGCCGAGCGGCCCGGCCAGCCGGAGCACGCGTGCGGACTCGGCTTCGGCGTGCGAGAGCATGCCGAGGTTCAGCAGGAGGAATCCGATCCTCAGGTGGCCCTCGATCTGCAGCGGCAGGTCGTCGATCTGCTCCGCGACCTGCACCGCCGCGCGCAGCGCCTCGATCGCGGAGTCGGCGTTGCCCTCGAAGTCTCCGCGCAGCGACGACAGCTCGTATGCCGCGCGGATCTGCAGCCAGCGATCGTCCACATCGACTGCGATCGCCTGCGCTTCGACGATGCACCGCGCGGCGTCGCTGGCGCGGCCCTGCTTGAGGTAGATGTTGGCGAGCGTGACGAGCGCCTGCCCGCGCAGGTCGGGCCGGTCCACCTCGCGCGCGCGCTCGGCCGCGTCCGTCAACTCCGTCTCGGCACCGGCCAGCTCTCCGAGTGTGACGGTGGCACGCGCGCGTTTGATGCGCAGGTCCACCGCAGTCTGCGCGTCGACGCCAGTCAGCTCGAGGGCGCGCGTGTAGAAGCGCTCGGCTTCGCGAGCGCCGTCGCGACGCTCTGCTTTTGCCGCGGCCGTGACCAGCGCGTCGACCGCCTCGCGGAGGGGACGCTGTGCTGCGCGCGGTCCCACCCGCGGAGCGAGCCGGCACGCCTGCTCCAGGTGGTACGCGACGATCTCCACGAGCTCATCGCGCTGCGACGGGTGCAACGCCAACCACTCCGCGCACGCGGAGTGCAGCAGCGCGCGTTCGCCCTTCGGCAGCCGGCCGTAGGCGACGTCGCGTATGAGGATGTGGCGAAACGCGAATTCGTGCTCGCCCGCCAGTTCGGAGTGGAGGTGCGACTCGACGACCTCGCGTTCCTCGAGGCTCCTGAGGTCGGCGTCGATCGGCCTGTGCCAACGACCGATGTGGGCCACTCCACCGGACCAGAACACCTGGCCGATGACCGAACCGTGCTGCGCCAGGCGTTTCTGTTCGGCCGGCAGAAGGTCGAGGCGAGAGCCGATGAGCCCCTGGACGGAGGTCGGTATCGGCATCTCGTCGATCAACTCGGCCAGCGCGGAGCCCTCGGCGAGCGTGCCGGCCGTGGTGAGCATGCGCAGCGTCTCCTCGAGGAAGAGCGGGTTGCCACCGGCGGCGCGAATCAGCGGCGCGAGCCGAGTGCTGCCGGGCGCCTCGTGCACGAGGTCCGACAGGACTGCTGCCGCCTCGTCCTCGGTGAGACCGGGCAGCTGTGTGACCCGGTGCCGGTCACCTTCGCGAGAACTGCGGACGGCGGCCGGAGCGTCCGGACGGGACGATGCCAGCACGAGCACGGGGGCCGGCGAATCGCTCAGATACCCGACCAGCTCCAGCATCGTCGGCTCCGCCCAGTGCAGGTCTTCGAAGACGAGGACGAGATAACGGTGCAGCGCGAGCAACTCGAGGAAGCGGCGGATGCCCCAGTGCAGCTCGCCGCGCGAGATCTGCAGCGCGATGTACGTGCCGCGTGGTGTCGTCGACAGCCCCAGGAGGTTGGAGAGCGCCGTTGCGATGGACTGGATCTGGTCCTCGTCGTGCGTGGGCAGCGACTCGATGATCTGGCCGAGCTTGCGGAGCTTTGTCGTGGTGTCGTCGCCGTGCAGGATGCCTGCGGCGGAGGTGACCATCTCGACCACGGGCCAGTAGGTGATGCCCTCGCCGTAGGGAAGACAGCGTCCCCACAGAATCGGCGGTGCTCCCTCGAGTGTCGTCGTCGCCTCTCGCAGGAGCCGCGTCTTCCCGATGCCGGCCGGGCCGAGCAGTGTGAGCGAGCACGCGCGGTGCTCGCGGCGCACTCGATTCCACAGCTCGGCGACGTCGCGCAGCTCGTCCTTGCGGCCCACGAACGGCGCGGTGCCGAGCGGCCGAGGCTGGGGCACGGGCGGCGCCTCGAGCACTTCCCAGACCTGGACCGGCTCGCTCTTGCCCTTGGCGGCGATCGGCTCTGCCGGCCGGTACACGATCGACTGGCGGGTCTCGATGTATGTCTGCTCGCCGACCAGGATGCAACCGGTGGGCGCGTGGCTCATGAGCCGCGCCGCGGTGTTGGTCGTGTCTCCCATGGCCGTGTAGTCCTGCCGGCCGCGCGGACCGATCAGCCCGGCCATGGTCTCGCCCGTGTTGATGCCGACGTGCAGGTCCAGGCGTCGCGGTCCGAGCTCCTGCGCGCGGATAACGTCGCGCATGGCAATCGCTGCGCGGATAGCTCGCTCGGGGTCGTCCTCGTGCGCGACCGGTGCGCCGAAGACGCCCATGATCGCGTCACCCATGATCCCGGTGACCGTGCCGCCGAACCGCTTCACCTCGGAGCTCATGAGGTCCGCGCAGTGGGTGGCGAGCGCCTTCACGTCCTCGGGGTCCTGCGCCTCGGACATGGAGGTGAAGCCCGCGAGGTCCGCGAAGAGGACGGTGGCGATGCGCCGCTCCTCGACACCGGTGGCGTCCGCGTACTGGCCGGGAGTCGGGGCCTCAGGTGGTGCAGGACTCGCGGGGGCAGCAGCTGCCAAGGGTGCGTCGAGACGTGCGCCGCACTGCGAGCAGAAGCGGCTGCCCTCTGTGTTCTCGGCGCCGCAAGCTCCACAGCTCGGCGCGCCCGCGGTCATCAGAAGGCGAATATTGGGCGATGGGTGGGTTGGCAGGCTGAGGCTGGTGCGCGCCAGCCCAAGCCTGCGATGGCGGCGACGCTACGACTTGGGCCCGATGAAGGTGTCCAGAAAGCTCACGTCTCTGCTCCGGGAAACGGCGACGTTTCGCGCTCCGGTCTGCGTCCACCGGACCCCAAGGAGCTCACACGTGTCGGTGAACAGCGCGCGGATATCGTCGGATGCACTCGTGAACACGTACCGCGGATACGCGTATCTGCGCAGTGACCCGTCGAAGCGCCGCGCAACGATCGGGTTGATGAAGCGGCACCCGTCGGAGTGGATCAATCCAGCCAGGAACTGTTTGGGGTGCTCGCGGACCAGGGTCAACTGCCATTCCTCGAGAAGGATCCGGCGTTCATGCTTGCGCCCGGGGCCGTGCTGCGGGAACAGGTGAATCCAGTGCTTCCAGTAGGCGTAGATCTCCACACAGCCGATTTTTCGCACGTAGCCAGCGCGACGCTTCGCCACGGCTTCGATCGTGTCGCCGCAGAGTTCAATCAGCCGGGTGTAGCGGGCATCCTGCACGATCCGAAGACGCCATACGTCTCTGGGACAGAGGGTGAGGTGTCCGTCACCGAGGTAGAGGCCCAGCAGATACGCATACTGCGGACGTGCCACCGGCTGCCACGTGTCGCAACGAAAGCACCAGGTCCCGGACCGCGCTTGGGCGGCCCGCCGAAATCCCGGTGAAGTCCACACTCTGACCGTCGTTCGCGAAACATTGGATTCTCGCGCGATGTGGGAGATGTTGTAGCCGGCAGCGCGTAGCGCCTTGACGCGCTCGACTTCCGCAGTTGGCCGAGTCACGCCGACGACGCGCTTGCGGGAGGTGGGATTCGAACCCACATGCCCTTTCGAGCAATGGTTTTTGAGACCATCCTGTAAACCGTTCCAGCACTCCCGCGGAATCGCTCAGCTTACGCAGAGCAGCTCCCCTCGCTACAGTCCAAATGATATCCGAACGTATGTTCGTGTGTCAACAGAATTTCGTCGATGCCGGTGGGACGTGCGGCGACAACCTTTGCGTTGCGGGAACTTCTCGCACTCTGCGGGCGTACATTCGAACGATGGACGACGAGGCGCTCCTCGAGCGCTCGCGCCGTGGTGACCGTGACGCCTTCGCCGCCCTCGTCAACCGATACCAGGACGAGCTGTACACCATGGCACTGCGGATGCTGGCCAATCCCGCCGACGCCGCCGACGTCGTGCAGGAGACGTTCTTGCGAGCGTACACACGCCTCCCCGAGCTGCACGGCAAGTCGGTGCGCGGCTGGCTCTACCGGGTGGCCATCAACTGCAGCCACGACGTCCAGCGTCGCGTCGCGAGACGCCCAGCCGACCCGCTCGAGGACGAGACCGGCAAGATCGTCGACCTGCCCGATCCCGCGCTGGGACCCGAGGCCAGCGCTCTGCAGCGCGAGCGCGCCGCGGCGGTGCGCGACGCGCTCATTCGCGTCCCGCTCGTGTTTCGCGCCGCTCTCGTGCTCCGCGACGTCAACGAGCTCAGCTACGAGGAGATCTCCGAGGCGCTGCGCATACCCGTGGGCACCGTACGCTCGCGGCTGAACCGCGGCCGCACCATGCTGTCCGCGTCACTGCGCGCGTCGGCGCTCTTCGCGACGCCGCTGGAAGGAAACGTCTGATGCCTCCGCGCCACGCCGAGGACCTGTTCTCGTCCGCGTACGACGACACGCTCAGCTATGCCCAGCAGCAGTGGTTCAGCAAGCACCTGCGCGAATGCGCGGAGTGCCGGCAGGCGTTCGAGCACTTTCACTCCAGCGTCGACGCGCTGCGCGCGCTGCCGTCCGCGCACATGCCGATACCGGTGCACCTGCCCTCGTCGCCACCGGTCGCCGTCGAACACCCGCTGGCCAGGTTGCGCCTGCGCAGGTTCCTCCTGCGCCCCGGCCTGGCCACCGGCGTGGCCTTCGCAGCGGCTGCGGTCATCCTCGCCGTCACGCTGACGCATCAATCCGTGCCGCTCAACGGCACCGGCGCGAGCAAGTCCGTCGCCGGAACGGCGCTCCACGCGGGCAACGGCAACGGCGCGGCAGCCTCGAACTGCCCCCTCTCTGCATCGAGGGCTTCCGAGGCGCCTCCACAGGGGTTCGGTCAGCGGCGCACCGCCACCGAGGCAGGGCGCCCGGGCCAGCAACTCGTGCTGGCGACCGTGTCCGCGCAGGCCGCCGCAGGCTCCCAGGTGCAGATCTATGCGCTTCTCACTGCCCCCCAGCCGGTGGCCGAGGCTCCCTCGGCCACCCTGGGGCTCACGCCGCTCACGGCAGACGTCCCCTGCGTCGCAGTGGCTTCCACCTCCCGCATTGCCGGTTTCACCCAGCCCACGCTCGGGCGGTCGCAGGCGGGCGCCGTCGCCCAGCCTCAGAGCGCGACGGGGAACAAGTTCGCCGGCTCGTCCTCATCACCGATCTACACGTTCGACGTGCCGGCCGGTGCGGCCATGGGGACCGTCCTGCGCATCACTGCGACGGTCCCGGCCGACTACCCGCAGCCCGGCGACCCTTCGATGACCGTCGAGCTGACGCTCACAGTCACCTGAGCACCGCCGTCGCGCCTCCGAACGCTGGCTAGACTGAAATGCGATGGCCCGCCGCGCGGTGTCGATGGCTGCAGCCTTTCTCGTCTGCGCGTGCAGCATCGGACCATTCGGATCCGCTCCTGTGTACGGGATCATCGTCGTCACCGCCGGCAACACGCTGCTGCGGGGTGGTGCAGGCGACGTTCCACCGGCGCTCGACCTGCGCCTGCACGCGCAGGTGGCATTCCGGACCTCCGATGTCACCGCGCGGCTGGACAGCCACGACCTGCAGCTGCGCGCGCAGGGCGGCGACCTCCTCGGCAGCGCGTCGCCGCCGCTGTCCCTGGGGTCCGCGCACCACCTGGACATCGCCGTGGCAGGTCGCGCCGAGCACCTCGACTTCGACTTCACGGTGATTCCCCCGACCGCGGCCATGCTCGCGGCCCACCTGCAGGGCGGCGCCGTCGTGGTCGACGCCGTCTTCGCCGACGCGCCCGCCCAGAACGCGGTCGCGTCGTCGCTTCCCGGCGCGTCGCTCGCCTGGGCGGACCCGGACCATCTGCGCGTCAGCTGGCCGGGCGCAACGCCACCGGCGATCGACCTCCCTGCGACCATCGCGACCACGGAGGGCTCGCACCTCGCGGCGCCGATGCACCTGGACCTGCGCGGCCTCGCCCCGGGCTCGCTGCGCCGGGTGACCGTCCCGCCTCCGGCGGCCGTGCACGGGGTTCCGCTGCTCGCCTTCGCCTCGGACACCGGCGCCTCCAACGCGTCGGCGGCACGTCATCTGGCAGCGCTGTCGACGGTGAGCCCGACGGGCTGGAGCGCTGCCTCCGACGGCACCATCGGCGGGTCGCCGGACCCGAGCGTCGTCGAGCGGGCCCTCGCGAGCCATGTGCCCGTGTGGCCGCTGCTGGCCAATGACGCGTCCGATCCAGCGGCCACGTCGACGTTGCTGGAGAAGCCCGCCGCGGTCAGTCAGCTGGTCACGGGCGCGGCGCAGGCGGTCTCCGCGGCGGGATACGCGGGGATCCACCTGGACTTCGAAGGAGTCAGCGGCACCGACAAGGGCGCGCTCACCTCGCTCGTCCAGTCACTGGCCGCAGCGCTGCACAGGGTGGGCGCCAAGCTGGCCGTCGACATCGTCCCGCACGGCGCGTTCGGGGAGAACGCCTTCTCGGCCGCCTACGACGTCGGCGCGATCGGACAGGCGGCGGACGTCGTGGACGTGATGACGTACGACGAACACGGCGACGGCGGCTCTCCCGGTCCGGTGGCCGGCCTGGACTGGCAGGCGTCGGAGCTGGCGGCGACCCTGCCGGACCTGCAACCCGCGCACACGCTGCTCGGGATTCCTCTGTACGCGCGGCGCTGGGACGCGAGCGGCGGCCACAGCGACTCGTACGCCGACGCACTCGCCTACGCGCTGGGCCTGCCGGGGGCGCACGTCGACTACGACTTCAGCGCCCAGACGCCCTTCATCCGCTCGGGCGACGGCTCGTCGGTGACCTACTTCGACGACGCCGACAGCCTGGCTCGCAAGCTCAGCCTGGTGCGGTCGGACGGTCTCGCCGGCGCCGCCGCCTGGCGTCTGGGATACGAGGACCCCGCGTTCTGGACGCTGCGGTGATTGCGGGACCCCGATCCCCCCAGGCTCGGGGTCCCTTGGTCGCGACGTCCTGACGAGCCAGGCGCGGGGGCGCGCTCGGGGCTCGGTGAAACCGGCCCCACAAACGAATTGGTCGCCCCCTCTCAGGACTTCCTGACTCGAAAATGATCGTAGCAGAGTGCGCCAAGCACGCCAATAGGCGCTAACGCCACCATCGCGCGACGATCCTCGAGGCCAGTGCGCGGGCGCCGCACAAACCCAGCGCTCAGCTCTCCGAGGCGCCGGTCCCCAGGTCCGGCAGGTTGAGCTCGTTGACCCAGTCGCGGATCTTGGCCAGACGCTCCTCGGTCTCCGGGTCCTGCTCGCTCTCCTCGCCCTCCTTGTCCGCCTCCGGGATGACGCCGGCGCGCTCCAGCACCTCACCGTCGACGAAGATACCCGCGCCGACGCGCACGGCCACCGCGATCGCGTCCGACGGCCGCGAGTCGATCTCCAGCGTGCGCCCGTCGACGCTGGCCATGATCCGAGCGAAGAAGACCTCGTTGCTCAGCGACGTCACCACGATGCGCTCCACCGACACGTCGACGGCGCTCAGGACGTTGGCGAGCAGATCGTGCGTGATCGGGCGCTCCGGCGTGATCCCGGTGATCTTCAGGGCGATGGCGTTGGCTTCGTTGATACCGATCCAGATGGGCAGATAGCGGTCTGCGGATTTCTCTTTGAGGATGACCACGTGCTGGCCGGTCGGCATGTGCACGCGAATGCTGTCGACGGTCATCTCGATCAGGTCGGCCATGGCCCGATGATACCGCCGCGCCGGTGACTACTCCGCCGCAGCTGCGCCCTGACCCGGCGATTCCTCGACGTACAGCTCCAGATGAATCGGCCAGGCGCCCAGGCCGGTGCGCACCTCCGAGAGGATGTGCGTGGCCAGACACTCGCAGGTGCTGTTGGCGATGGGCAGCAGGCGCACGTCCTCGCGCGGAAACACGTAGCGGCGTTGTTCGTGCCGCACGGTGACCTCGTCACCGTCCTCGCGGACCTCGAGCTCGTGGCTCGCGGTGGGGATGAGCACGTGCTCGTCCAGCTCCGCGCAGGCGATGCGCAGCGCCGTTTTGAGGACACCGAAATCGATCACCGAACCGTCCCTGCGCAGGGTGCCGCGAGCGCGCAATCTCACCCGATAGTTGTGTCCGTGCAAGCGCTCGGCTCTCCCATCGACGATGCTGAAATGCGCTGCCGCAAAGCCGATATCGGCGCGTGCCAGCTCCAGCGTCGCCTGCGGCGGAGGAGCCTCCGGTTCGTCTCGCTCGCTCACGGCTGATCGGTACCATACAACTCGTGGCGCGCGAGACCCTGCTCCTCGTCGACGGGCACAATCTCGTGTACCGAGCGTTCTTCGCCATGCCCGCGCTGAGCAACAGCCGAGGCGAAATGACCAACGCGGCGTACGGCTTCACGTCCATGCTCTTCAAGGCGCTGAACGAGCACCAGCCCACCTACGCAATCGCCGCGTTCGATCCCCCCGGTCGCACCTTCCGCCACGACGAGTTCGCGGAGTACAAGGCGCAGCGCAAACCGCCTCCGCCGGAGCTGATCCCGCAGTTTCCGTGGGCGCGCGAGATCGTCACGGCGCTGGGGATCCCCATCGTCGAAGTGCCGCTGTTCGAGGCCGACGACGTCATCGGCACGCTGTCGCGCAAGGGAGAGGCGGCGGGTCTCGACGTGGTGATCCTCACCGGCGATATCGATGTATTGCAGCTGGTGACCGATCACGTCGTGGTGTTCGCCAGCCGTCGCGGCCTCACGGACACTATCGTCTACGATCTGGCCAAGGTCCGAGAGCGCTTCGGCTTCGAGCCGCCGCTTGTGGTGGATTACAAAGCTCTGCAGGGGGATCCCAGCGACAACATCCCGGGCGTCCCGGGGATCGGGGAGAAGACGGCGCTGTCGCTGGTGCGCGAGTACGGCCCGCTGGAGAGCATCCTCGACGCGGTGCCGACGATGAAGCCTGGACGCGTGCGGCGCGCGCTGGAGGAACACGCGGAGCAGGCCCGCCAGAGCAAGCGCACGGCCACCATCCAGTCGGACATGGACGTGCCGCTGAACCTCGAGCCGGCGCGCCTGTACCACTACGACGAGAACACGGTTCGGGAGCTGTTCGACCGGCTGGAGTTTCGCAGCCTGCTGCCGCGACTGCCCGGGCGGGAGAGCATCAACGGCGGTCCACCGGCCATCGCGGCAACGCCGTCGCCCAACGGTCAGGCCAGCCTCACGTTCGCCGCTCCGGAGCCGGTGGCGCTGGACGTCGACGTCACAGTGCTCCACGACGCCCACGACGCCGCGGCCGCGGTCGAGACGCTGCGCAGCGCGCAGCGCATCTCGGTGCGGACGATCGTCGAAGGGGCGGCGCGCCGCCACGACATCGTCGGCGTCGCGCTGGCCGCGTCGGACACGAGCGGCGCTGCGTACTACCTGCCGGTGGGGCACAGCGGTGAGGACGGCGCGGCGACCGCGGAGGCCGTGAGCGCCGTCGCGGCGCTCATGGGCGACCCGGACGTGCGCAAGAGTGGCTACGACCTGAAGCGAGAGATCCTCGCCTGGAACGGTCACGGCGTGGACGTGCGCGGGCTCGACCTCGACGTGATGCTGGCCGCGTACCTCGTCAACACACGGCTGCGAGTACCGCCGCTGAGCGTGCTCGCCCAGGACCTCCGCGGCATTCGGATGGAAGCGGAGGAGAGCCTGCTGGGCAGCGGGCGCAACAAGGTGGCCCTGCCAGACGTTCCCGTGGCTGTCGCGGCCAACTATTACGGCGCCTGGGTGGCTGCGGTGCAGCCCCTGCGCGAGGCCCTCGAGGCGCTGATGGAAGAGCAGAAGGTGCGCCCTCTGCTCGACGAGATCGAGCTGCCGCTCGTTCCGATTCTTGCGGCGATGGAGCTGCGCGGTGTGGCTGTGGACTGCGACCTGCTCCTGCGGATCAGCGCCGAGCTGCACCAACGCATCACGAGCATCGAGCACGAGCTCCAGGACGTTGCCGGCTACACCTTCAACCCGGGCAGCACGCAGCAGCTCGCGCGCTTTCTGTACGACGACCTCCATCTCGCGGCCGGCCGGCGCACCAAGACCGGGCGCAGCACCGACGCCGACTCCCTCGAGGCATTGCGCGGCGAGCATCCCATCGTCGAACTGATCCTGGAGTGGCGGCAGCTCACCAAGCTGAAGAGCACGTACGTCGATTCGCTGCCCCTGCTCTGCGGCGCGGACTCGCGCATCCACACGTCGTTCAACCAAGCGGTCGCCACCACAGGACGGCTCTCGTCGTCAGACCCCAACCTGCAGAACATCCCGGTGCGCACCGAGTGGGGGCAGCGCATCCGGCGCGCGTTCCACGCGGATGCCGGCTTCAAGCTGATCAGCGCGGACTACTCGCAGGTCGAGCTGCGAGTCCTCGCCCACGTCACCGGCGAGCGGGAGTTGATCGACGCCTTCCGGCGCGGCGAGGATATCCACCGGCGGACCGCAGCCGACGTCTACGGTGTCGCCCCCGAAGCCGTCACCCCCGACACCCGGCGCATCGCGAAGGTGGTCAACTTCGGCGTGGTCTATGGGCTCAGCGACTTCGGTCTGGCCCGCGACACGGGGATGAGCCAGGAGGAGGCGCGCGAGTTCATCGACGCGTACTTCAAGAACTTTCCCGCCGTGACGCGCTACCTCGAGGGCGTGCGCAACCACGCACGCGAGTGGGGCTGGGTGCAGACGTTCCAGGGGCGGCGGAGATACATCGCGGACATCCGCGCCGCCAACCGCCAGTTGCGCCAGGCTGCGGAGCGCATGGCGGTGAACATGCCCATTCAGGGCGGAGCGGCGGACATTATGAAGCGCGCCATGATCCTGGTGGACGCCTCTCTGCGCGAGCAGGGGCTGACCTCGCGGATGCTCCTGCAGGTGCACGATGAGATCCTGCTCGAGGCACCGCTGGTAGAGGTCGACTCCGTCATCCCCGCGGTGCGCACCGCGATGGCGGGGGCGGCCGACCTGGTGGTGCCGCTGGACGTTGATGTCAAGGTGGGCGACAACTGGGGCGAGATGACCGTGGTGCCTCCGCCCGTCAACTGAGGTCTTGCCCGAGCTCCCCGAGGTCGAGACGGTGGTGCGCGATCTGCGCGCCGAGCTGGTGGGGCGCAGCTTTGCCTCTGTGACGGTTCTTCGCGCCGACATCTGGCGGACCCCGCTCGCCGAGATGCTGCCGTCGCTGCTGCCCGGCGAGCGAATCGTCGCGGTGGAGCGGCGGGGCAAGTACATCCTGGTCGAGCTGCAGTCCGGGGACCACCTCATGGTGCACCTGGGGATGACCGGGCATTTGCTCGTGTGCGAGGCCGCCGCACCGCTTGCCAGGCACACGCACTTTCGAGCGACGCTCGACGATGGCCGGGAGCTGCGCTTCGATGACGTGCGCCGCTTCGGACGCCTGGCCTACGGGGCGCGGCCCGCGCTGGAGGACGCCGGGGTCCTGCCTGCGCTCGGTCTCGAGCCGCTCACGGCGGGCTTCTCGCAGGAGGCCTTCGACGGCCTCATGCGCCGCACCACGCGAACGGTGAAGGCCGCACTGCTCGACCAGGCGGGCATCGCGGGACTGGGCAACATCTACATCGACGAGGCCTGTTTCCTGGCCGGAGTGCGGCCGACACGACGCTGTCACCGCTTGACGCGCGCGCAACGAGCCGCGCTGCGCGCCGCCATCCAGGCGGTGCTGGTCAAGGCCATCGCCAACCGCGGCAGCAGCGTCGACGACTATCGCGACATCTGGAACGCACGGGGAAGTCACCAGGATGCGCTGCAGGTCTACGGACGGGGAGGCGAGCCGTGCTTCAGGTGCGGCCGAGCGCTGAAGCGCACCGTCGTCGCCGGTCGAACGACGGTCTTCTGCTCGCACTGCCAGCGATGATCCGCGTGACCTTCGTGAGCTACGACGACGTGCCGGCGCTGGGCGGCCAGGGCCGGATGCTCGACGAGCTGCGCAGGGGTCTGCGCGCGCGCGGCCACGACGTCACCACCATCGCCGGCCGTGGCGAGAACGCGCTGCGCTATCCCGTGCGAACCGGCCGCGCGCCGCTGGACTTCTCGCTCTTTCTGCGCCGCCACCCCGCGCTGCTGACGCGGGCTGCGCCGGACCTCGTGCACATCTTCGGCGGTCCGGGCGGCGTGCTCTTCGATCGCCCACTTCCGGTCCCGGTCGTCTACCACGCGCACCACACGTACCGCCAGGCGCACGGCAGGCGCAGCCTCAAGCGGCTGATGAGCCCGGTCGAGGCGCGGGTGTACCGGCGGGCCGCTCGGGTCCTCGCGGTGTCGCGGTCGACGGCGCTGGCGGTGGAGGCGATGCGTGTACCGGCTCACCGCATCGCGGTCGTGCCGACGGGAGTCGAGGTGTCGAACGAAGCCAAGCGCGAAGCGGAGCCGAAGCGGGTCCTCTTCGTGGGCAGGCTCGAGCCCGAGAAGGGAGTGCTCGATGCCGTGTCGGTGATGGCGTCGCTGGTGCGCACGCGGCCCGATGTCGAGGGGCGCATCGTCGGTTCGGGACGGCTCGAGCAGGTGGTGCGCGAACGCGCTCGACGGACCCCGCGAATGGCGCTGCTCGGCGCTGTGGACCAGCCGGCGCTGGAGGAGGAGTACGCGCGTGCCGCTCTGTTGGTGATGCCATCTCGCTACGAGGGGTTGGGGCGCACCGCTCTCGAGGCGCAGGCCGCGGGAACGCCCGTCGTCGGCTACGACGTGACCGGGCTCCGCGACGCCGTGGGCGAGGGGGGGGTGCTCGTGCCGGCCGGAGACGTGGCCGCGCTGCGCGTCGCCTGCGTCGACCTGCTCGACGATCCCGCGCGGCGGGCGTCGCTGGGCGCGCGGGGGCGCGAGTTCGTGCGTCGACAGTACGCGCCCGCCGCCATCCTGGACTGTCTGGAACATATCTACGCGGACGTCCTGAAAGAACGACCTCGAGTTGACAGTCGTCCGGAGCGTCCTCCAGAATCGCCCTGACGTCCGCTCGTCAAGGAAGGGAGGTGGCCATGTCCGGCCGAGGTGTTCGCTCGCTGCGCATTCGGATTCCGCTTGCTGCGGCGATGGTCGTCGTGCTGCTCGGGGCGCTGCCGCGCGGCGTCGCAGCTGCCGGTCCGAGCGGTCCCAACGGGCTGCCACCCGTCGACGTCAACTACATCTACAGCCTCATCGACAACACCAACGTGTCGACGGATCTGAACGACGGCAAGTCGTGGTTGGTGCGCTACTACAGCCGGCTCTCCGGGGCTGCCGGGGATACACAGGCCACCAACCCCAACCCCTGCCAGCTCGACCCCACCACCGGCAAGAACATGGACGCTGCCGGCGGCAACAACGGCAGGCTCCTCGTCGGGCCCGTGCCCACCCAGGACTGCTGGTGGGAGATGATGAACGCTTGGCGGAACGAGGCGGCGCACCTGCCCGGGATGTCCGCGGCGAACGTCACCGACCACGTCTACCACCTCGGCGAAGTGGATTCGAATCCCTACGTGTCGAACCCGCAGAGCCTCAGCGCAAGCCAGCCGGGGCCGCAGAACACGCTGATGCTCACCATCCCCGGGGCGGTGCATCCCGAGCAGACGGTCGTCATCGGCGAGCACCAGGACGGTGCCTCGCTGTCCACCTGGGGCTCCGCCTACGACGACGGCCAGGGCGCCGCGGTGATCATGGGTGTGGCGCGCGACATGCTCACCTACTGGTCTGCGAACCACCTGTGGCCGGCACGAACGGTGCAGTTCGTCCTCTTCGACGGTGAGGAGGAGGGGCTCTTCGGTTCGTTCTTCTACGAGGCGAACATGATGCCCATCGGCGCCGTGGATTCGGGCCTCTACGTGGGCATGTTCAACGTGGACCAGAACGGCATCGAGTACCCCGCGCGGCACCTGGGCACCCCCGACAAGCCCGACCAGGGCTCGTGGTTCACGAACATAAACGAAGCCCCACAGACCGACTACTCCTTCTACGACAGCACCGCGTACCCGCGGCTGCTCGAGAACAAGCCCGCGATCCAGGCCTTTCACAGCGAGACACACCAGGCCGTGCTGAACACGTTCGCCGAGCTGGGGCAGGTGTACCAGGGCAAACCGATGCCACTGGGTGACTACGGCCTGAACACCGCCGGCCTGTACCCCACCGACTGCGTGACGGCCGCGCAGACGCTGAACGCGGCCAGCGTGAACTGCGTCGACACGTTCCAGAGCTACGCCAACGACGGCCAGTACCTGCTCGACCAGGACGACACCCTGGGACGCACCGACCAGGATCCGTTCATCCGGTGTGGCATCCCGGCCTGGGGGATCCTCGGCGCCTACGACAGCAACGCCACCGAACCCGTGCAGAACGATCCCCTGCAGGGCGTTCCCTACGCGGGATACGACACGCCCGTTGACAACGTCGGCTGGCTCAACCAGCTCGCCTCGGGCAAGCAGCCGGCTTCGCAGGTCGTCGACGCGTCGCCGCCCAACGAGATCAATCCCTGGAACCCCGTGACGAACCCGACGGGGCAGATCGGCGCCGAGGCGCTGCGCCGCGCGCTGAGCTTTGCCGGCGATCTGGTTCTCAACGAGGCGACGGACCCGCAGATGCTCGGCGTCGCGGCCACGCCCACGGACCCGATCGCGTACTTCGTGCCCGACCGCTACACGGGGCACGCCGGCGACACGCGCACGTTCAGCGCGGTTCCCTCCCCGGTGGCGGCGTCCTCGTGGTCGTGGAACTTCGGCGACGGCGCGACCGGGTCGGGAGCGACCGTGACGCACGCGTACGCGGCCCCCGGCGTCTACACCGTGTCACTCACAGAGACGGGTGCGGGCGGCCACTCGGCGTACACCGCGTCGGTCAACGTCGTCGCCAGCGGCGCCGACGCCAACACCGTCTGCGGCCAGGTCGACAACACGGCTCGCTACCACACCGGCAACGACACGCAGTTCGCGCCCACCTTCACGAACTCGGTGCAACCGGGCTCCGCGGTTCCGGAAGCGCCGCTCGCAGCCTCGCTCGCGGCAGCGGCTGCTCTCGCCGCCGGCCTCGTGGCGGCGCGTCGGCGCCGCAAGTTCGGCCTTCGCCGAACGAGTTAGCCCACGCCGCGGGGGCGGGAAGATCGAACGCCCGCACCCCGCTCGAGACACGCGGTCGGGACCCGGTGGGTCCCGCCGCTCGGATCTCGGCTCGCCCTCCGCAAGCGCGGTCGGTCCGGCTCGCCTCCGATACGGTCTCTCGCGGGGCACGGGCGCTCGACTTCCCGGGTCCGGGGACGTGGGTACACTCGATTCGTGCCCGAATTCGAACTTGTCGCGCCGTTCGAGCCGGCCGGCGACCAGCCGGCCGCGATCGAGGGGCTCTCGCGAGGAGTCCGCGAGGGGCTCCGCGAGCAGGTGCTGCTGGGCGTCACCGGGTCGGGGAAGACGTTCTCCATCGCCAACGTGATCGCCCAGCAGAGGCGGCCGACACTGGTCATGTCGCCGAACAAGACGCTGGCGGCGCAGCTGTGGGCGGAGTTTCGCGAGTTCTTCCCCAGCAACGCGGTGGAGTACTTCGTCTCCTACTACGACTTCTACCAGCCGGAGGCGTACATCCCGCGCACGGACACCTACATCGAGAAGGACTCGTCGCGCAACGACGAGATCGACCGGCTGCGCAATAGCGCGACGCGAGCTCTCCTGACGCGCCGCGACGTCATCGTGGTGGCCTCTGTGTCGTGCATCTACGGCATCGGCTCGCCGGAGAACTACCTGGGCGAGTCCATCCAGGTGAAGGTCGGCGAGACCTGGCGTCGCGACATCCTGCTGCGCAAGCTGGCGGACCTCCAGTACTCGCGCAACGACGTGGACTTCGGGCGTTCGCGCTTCCGGGTGCGCGGCGACGTCCTCGACGTGCAACCTGCCTACGAGGAGATCGCCACGCGCATCGAGTTCTTCGGCGAGGAGATCGAGAGCATCAAGGAGTTCGACCCGCTCACCGGCGAGATCCTGGTGCGTCGCGACGACTTCACCGTCTTTCCCGCATCGCACTACGTCACCCCCGCGCAGCAGATGAAGACGGCGCTGGAGACGATCGAGGAAGAGCTGGAGGAGCGCGTGAAGCTGCTCGAGTCGCGCGGCCGTCTTCTCGAGGCGCAGCGCTTGCGCCAGCGCACCAACTTCGACATGGAGATGATGCGCGAGACGGGCACCTGCGCGGGAATCGAGAACTACTCGCGTCACCTCAGCGGACGCGCCCCGGGTGAGCGACCCTTCTGCCTGCTGGACTTCATGCCCGACGACGCGCTCGTCGTGGTGGACGAGTCGCACGTCGCGGTGCCGCAGATCGACGGCATGTACAAGGGCGATCGCGCCCGCAAGCTCCCCCTGGTCGAGTACGGATTCCGCCTCCCGTCGGCGCTCGACAACCGCCCGCTCACCTTCGCGGAGTGGGACTCGATGATCGGTCAGATCCTCTACGTCAGCGCCACGCCCGGGCCGTACGAGGAGGAGCGCGCTCGTCAGACCGTCGAGCAGATCATCCGGCCCACCGGCCTGGTGGATCCGACGCTGGAGGTGAAGCGTTCGGAGGGCCAGATCGACGACCTCATCGCGCAGCTGCGGCGCCGCATCGAGCGCCGCGAGCGGTCGCTGATCACGACACTCACCAAGAAGATGGCCGAGGACCTCACCGACTATCTGCGCGAGGCGGGCATCAAGGTGCGGTACCTGCACAGCGACATCGACACGCTGGAACGCGTGGAGATCATTCGCGACCTGCGCCTGGGCGTCTTCGACGTGCTGGTGGGCATCAACCTCCTGCGCGAGGGGCTCGACCTCCCCGAGGTGTCGTTCATCGGCATCCTCGATGCGGACAAGGAGGGATACCTGCGCGGGTATCGCTCGCTGATCCAGACGATCGGCCGCGCTGCGCGCAACGTGTTCGGCCACGTGATCATGTACGCGGACCGCGAGTCCGATGCGATGACGCGGGCGATAGCTGAGACCGACCGACGCCGGACGCTGCAGGTCCTCCACAACGAGGAGCACGGCGTCACACCGCAGTCGATCGTGAAGGCCGTGTACCAGCTCGAGACACACCGGGACGAGCTGTCCACGCGGGCCGCCGCGTTTCAGGAAGCGGCAGGGCTGCCGCCGGACGAGCTGCTGCGCCTGGCCAAGGACGTCGAAAAGGAGATGCTGCGAGCCGCGCGGGACCTCGAGTTCGAGCGCGCCGCGGAGCTCCGCGACCGGCTGGTCGAGCTGCGCCGCCGCCTCGAGGGCAAGGACGAGCCTTCCCCCGAACCGGTCGCGGCGGGAGGCAACGGACAGCGCGGTCGCTCGGCGGGCCGGCGGCGGCCGAGCCGGCACCGCTGACACCAGGGGAGCCGGCGCCCTTGTCGGCAGGGGCAAAACGGCTGGATTGACGTAGTGGTAACCGCGCCATCACGCACAGGCGTACGTCCTTGGCCTGTGGTTCAATCGGACCGCGATGCCCGGGCCGGACTCCAAAGCGATTCGACGTGCCCGCACCATCTCGAGGCTGGTCGGCGCAGTGCTGGGCATCGTCCTGGGCGTGGTGTACGGCGCGTACGTCATCACCAACTCGCAGGGATTCCTGACGCAGAATCGAAGCGTCGCGCTCGCCGCGCTGCTGGGCGCCGCGGTCACGGGCGCGGCGTCGCTCGCGCTGGCCGCGCCGCTGCTCTCGGTGGACCCGTTCCTCTGGCTGCAGCGGACGCTCGAGGAGGCGCCGGTGAGCAAGCTGATCGGTGCCACGGCCGGGCTCGTCGTGGGGCTCACGGTGGCGGCGCTGGTGGCCGTGTTGCTCAATCCGCTGCCGTTCGGGACGGGCGTGCTCATCTCGCTGTGCCTCGCGTGCGCGCTCGTGTACGTCGGCGTGCGCACCGGCACGCGGCGGCACGACGTGGTCGACGTGCTGTCGCGCCGCGGTGAGCGCTCCGGCAGGGGCACGGAGAGCGCCGCCGTCGAGGGGCAGCCGATCGTCGTCGACACCAGCGCGCTGATCGACGGCCGCATCGTCGACGTGGCCGGCGCCGGGTTTCTGGCCGGCGCGCTGCTGCTGCCCGGGTTCGTGCTCGAAGAGTTGCAGCGCGTGGCCGACTCGGGGGATCCGCTGCGCCGCTCGAAGGGTCGGCGCGGGCTCGCGGTCGTGCAGTCGCTCCAGGCGATGGAGGACGTGCAGTGCGAGGTCGTCGACGTCGACTTCCCGCCGGGCATCGAGGTTGATTCGCGACTGGTCAAGCTCGCGCGCTCCCGGGCGGCTGCGATGATCACGCAGGACTACAACCTCAATCGGCTGGCCCGGATCGAGGGGCTGCGCGTGCTCAACCTCAACGAGCTCGCCAATGCCCTCAAGCCGATCGTCGGCGCCGGCGAGGCGATGACCATCACGATCGTGAAGGAGGGGAGGGAGCCGCACCAGGGGGTGGGGTACCTGGACGACGGGACGATGGTTGTCGTCGAAGGTGGCCGTAACCACCTCGACGAGACGGTGACCGCCATCGTCACGAGCGTCCTGCAGACGGCAGCGGGGCGCATGATATTCGCGGCCATGGAGATCCCCGACGACACCCGGCCGCGCCCGGCGCGCGTGGCTCGCACGCCGAGACCGGCAAAGGTGGCTTCCCGCTGACCGTCGCCGCAATCGTGCCGGCCTTCGGCCGTTCCGAACGGATGGGCGAGGACAAGCTCTGGGCGGAGGTCGGTGGCCGTCCGCTGCTCGGGCTGACGCTGCAGGCGCTCGCGGACGCGGACGTTTTCGACGCCGTCGTGGTGGTTGCGGCCGCCTCGCGTCGCGAGCAGATCGCGGTGCTGGCCAACGAGGTCGGCCTCCACGACGTCTCGGTCGTCGAGGGCGGTGAGCGACGCCAGGACTCGGTGGCGGCGGGGCTGGCGCGCTGCGCCGGCCACGAGATCGTCTGCGTGCACGACGGAGCGCGTCCCCTGGCTCCGCCGAGCCTGTTCGGCGAGGTGGTCGAGGCGGCGCGCGCTGACGGGGCGGCGATCGCGGCCATCCCCACTGTCGATACGATCAAGCAGGTGGCTCGAAACCATGTCGTCGACACGCTGGATCGCAGCACGCTCGTCGCCGTGCAGACGCCGCAGGCGTTTCGGTACGAGCTGCTCCGCCGCGCACACGATCGAGCCACAGACGAGAAGGCTCAGGCGGACGACGACGCGGCGCTCGTCGAGCGGCTGGGCGCCCTGGTGGCGGTGGTCAGCGGCGATCCGCGCAACTTCAAGGTCACCACGCCCTTCGACCTCGAACTGCTCCGCGCACGTGCAGCAGCGGTGCCGACGTGAGCCTGCGCATCGGACACGGGGTGGACGCGCACCGGTTCGTGCCGCGCCGGCCGCTGATGCTCGGCGGGATGCGCATCCCGTACGACCGCGGCCTGCTCGGACACTCCGACGGTGACGCGGTCGCGCACGCGCTGGGCGACGCGTTGCTCGGCGCCGCCGGTCTCGGGGACATGGGGCGGAACTTCCCGTCGACGGATCCGCGCTGGAAGGACACTGCGGGGTGCGACTTTCTCGCCGCGGTGGCGGAGAAGCTGAAGGCGGCGGGGTACGGCATCGAGGGTGGCCACGTCATCGCCATCGCCGAGGAGCCACGACTCGGCCCGCACCTGGAGGCCATGGGGGAGGCGCTGTCGAAGGCGCTGGGCGTGGCGACCGGCACGATCGTGGTGGGCGCGACGACCACCGACGGCATGGGGTTCGCCGGGCGAGGCGAGGGGATCGCGGCGTCCGCGACGGTGCTGCTGACCCGTCAGTGACGCTGCGCCTGTACGACACGCTCACGCGTGGCTACGTCGCCGTGGAGCCCCTCGAGCCCGACCACGTGCGCATCTACACGTGCGGACCGACGGTGTGGAACCGGGTGCACATCGGCAACTTCCGCACCTTCATCTTCGAGGACGTGCTGCGCCGCTGGCTCGATCATCGCTTCCCGCGCGTGACACACGTGATGAACCTCACCGACGTCGACGATCGCATCATCAACAACGCCCGCGAGCACGGCCACGGCCTCGACGAGGAGACGCGTCCCTGGATCGACGCGTTCTTCGAGGATCGCGACACCCTCGGCCTGCGCCCCGCCCATCACTACCCGCGCGCGACCCAGTACATCGACGAGATGGTGTCGCTCATCGAGCGGCTCGAGGAGAAGGGCGTCGCGTACGTCAGCGACGGCAGCTACTACTTTCACATCAGCGCGTTTCCCGACTACGGACGGCTCAGCGGCATCCGCGCAGAGGGGCTGGTCACGGGCGCGAGCGGACGCGTCGACGCCGACGACTACGACAAGGAGAACGCGCGCGACTTCGCGCTCTGGAAGGCCACCACGCGCGAGGAGGTGGGGTGGGACACGCACATCGGCCGGGGTCGCCCCGGCTGGCACATCGAGTGCAGCGCCATGAGCATGACCCTGCTCGGCGAGACGCTCGACCTGCACTGCGGCGGAGTCGACAACATCTTCCCCCACCACGAGAACGAGATCGCGCAGTCCGAAGCGGCGACCGCGTGCACGTTCGTTCAGCAGTGGGCACATGCTGCACATCTTCGCGTCGCCGGCGAAAAGATGGCCAAGCGCGTGGGCAACTTCGAGACGGTGCCCGAGGTGCTCGCGCAGGGGCACCGCGCGGCGGCGCTGCGCTACATGCTCGCGGCGTCGACGCACTACCGCAAGCCGTTGAACTACTCGGACGAGCCGCTGGCAGCGAGCAACGAGGCGGTCGAGCGCTTCACCGCATTTCGCGATCGCGTGCGCGAGCTGGCCCCGGTCGACGTGGACACCGACGGCGGGCGAGACGAGGCCGTGCTGGCCGCCGTGCGCGAGGCGCGCCGCGGGTTCGAGGACGCGATGGACGACGACCTCAACCTGCCCGAGGCGATGGGAGCTGTGTTCGCGGCGGTGCGTGAGGTCAACCGTGTGCTCGATCAGGGTGGCGTCTCCGACGAGGCGAAGGTTGGGATGCTGCACCTGATCGCGTCGGTCGACGACGTGTTGGGTGTCCTTCCGCTGGTGGATCGGGATCGCGCGGGCGAGCTCACCGCTGACGAGGCGGAGCTGCTCCGCTCACGTGAACAGGCTCGGGCGGCCGGCGATTACGCTGAGTCGGACCGGCTGCGCACGGAGCTGGCGAATCGCGGAATCATCGTGGAGGACACTGCGCAGGGCCAGCGCTGGCGGCGGAGCTGATTGGACATCATCTTCGGGCGAAACCCGGTGCTCGAGGCGCTGCGCTCCGGTCGCCCGGCCCGCAAGATCGTCGTGGCAACCGGGATCCGGCCCGACCAGCGCGTGCGCGAGATCCTGGACCTGGCGCGCACGGCCGGCATCCCCTGCGAGGAGAGTGCTCGGCAGCGGCTCGACGACATCGCCCACACCGAGCACCACCAGGGTGTGGCCGGCTACTTTCACACCCGCCCACCGCTGCATCTCGACGCACTGCTGCAGCGGGCGCGCGATCCAGCGCTGCTCGTGGTGCTGGACGGCGTGCAGGATCCGCAGAACCTGGGGGCGATCGCGCGCACGGCCGACGCCTGCGCCGTCGATGGGATCGTGCTGTCGCGTCACAACGCCGCAACCGTCACCGGCGCTGCGGCGAAGGCGTCGGCGGGCGCGACGGAGCACGTGCCCATCGCGGTGGCGGGCAATCTCGTGCAGGCGCTCGATGTGATTCGCCAGCACGGCCTCTGGCGAGTGGGTCTCGACGCCGATTCCAGCGCCCGCTACGACTCGTTCGACTACACGCAGCCGCTCGCTCTGGTGCTGGGCGCCGAAGGCGCCGGGTTGCGGCCGCTGGTGCGCAGGGTGTGCGACGCCATCGTCTCCCTGCCGATGCTCGGACACATCGCATCACTCAACGTCGCGGCCAGTGCGGCCGTGATGCTGTACGAGGTGCAGCGCCAGCGCGGCTTCGGCCAGCCGCCGCGCGGTAGGGTTGTTCCGTGCGTGCGCTGATCGTCGATGGATACAACGTCATCCATGCGTGGCCGGACCTCAAACGGGCACTTGCCGAGGGTGGCCTGGAACACGCCCGCAACCGCCTGACGCACACGCTTGCTGAGTACGCCGCGCAGTCGGGCACACAGGTGACCGTCGTGTACGACGCGCATCGGAAGCGCGACGGGAATCAGGAGGACGTGGTCGACGGGGTGACCGTGCGATTCGGATCGAGCGATGCGTCGGCGGACCACGTCATCGAGCGGCTCGCCTACGAAGCCGCGCGCGGCGGCCGCGGGGCCGATGTGGTGGTCGCGACGAGCGACCGTCTGCAGCGCTCGCTCGTGTCGGCGATGGGCGTGGCGACCCTGAGCGCGCTGGCCCTCCAGGAGGAGGTGGCGCGCGTCCTTGCCGAGCGCGAGCGCGCGAGCCATCGGCTGCGGAGCGCGGCCAGGACGGCGAGGCGAGTGGAGGACAGCCTCAGCGAGGAGACGCGCCGCCGCCTCGAGGCACTCCGTCGCGGCGACGCAGCGTCACCGGCGGGAGGCGACACGTAGACTGAGCGGGCACGCCGGCGTAGCTCAGTGGCAGAGCAGCTGTTTTGTAAACAGCTGGCCGTCGGTTCGAATCCGACCGCCGGCTGTTCCGGGTGTAACCTCGGTCGGTACCTTGTGAGAAGACCGTTTCTGGGGCAGGCGACCGGACAGTCAGTGCCCTGACTGGATGCAAATGACTGCGCCGAATCGCGTGGAGGTGCGTGCCATGGGTCGGGTGAAGAGAGCAACGGCCATGGTGGTCGGGGTCGGCGCGGCGTTGATTGTGGGGAGCGTCTTTACGCACGCGTCGCTCACGGCCTCCGAGGACGGCCCTGACACATTCAACGTCGCCTCGGGGACCACGGTCACCGGCGCGACAGCCAAAGTCGTCATCTCGGTTCCGTCGACCGCACCCTCAATGGTCATCACGTGCACGGCGTCCAGGTTCGCCGGCAAGGCGGGGACCACGCTCAAGTTCGGCATCGGTCTGCCGATCTTCAACGACGGCACCGGCGCGCCGTGCAACGACACCCTGGGTTTCACGGACACCTTCAAGTCCAACAACCTCAACGGCGCGTGGGCGCTCACCGAGAAGGACTTCACCAACGCAGGCGCCGGGGACGAGGGCCTCGCCGAGCCGCACGCGCCCGGTGACCAGATGGTCATCACCCTTCCGAGGGCGGGGTTGACCGACACCAACAACTGGCCGTGCACCATAAAGTTCGCCCCATCGGCCGCCGCGTCCATCTCCGGCGCCTACAACGACGCTGGGACGTTCACCGTCAAGGGCGTGAAGATACCTGTGGCCATGAGTGGCCCGAGCTTCTGCGGTCCAGCGTCGCAAACCGTGACGCTCACCGTCACCTACAAGCTGAGCCCCGCGATCTTCGATCACGGATAGCGTCGCGTCGAGCGGGCGCGCCGCCTCTCGCTGCGACGGAGGCACCGGCCGCCACCGCCGAAGCGGGGCGACCGGAGCCTTGCGAGTCGGGTGCTAGGCTGCGCGAACCTCGCGCGCCCGCGGTCCCTTGTCGCTGTTCTCGACGTCGAAGGTGACCTGCTCGCCTACCGAGAGGTTCTCGAAAATCGTCGAGCTGTCGAGCCCGCTGCGATGGAAGAAGTACTCCGCTCCATCGTCGGCGGCAATGAAACCAAAGCCGCGCTCAGGCACGACCTTCTTGACGCTACCAGTCATCTGCTGGTCACTCCATTTCCTTCTCGACTGTTGGCGACGTACGCGCCCACTCGAGAAGGAAGGACGACCGCGACGACTGCGCTCCAAAGTGGAGCTACTCCCATGAGCGTATCACAGCCGACGCGCCGTCAGGCGATCAGCGCCTCGAGCGGAGCAACCACGCTCCGTTGATCGGCGTCGAAGAAGTCGAGCATGACGCTGGTCTGACGCTTCACCGCGGCGGGATTCCAGCCGTGGCCCTGCTCCGAGTCCACGAAGACCTTGATCTGTGGATGCGAAGCGATGAGCCGGCGCAGGCGCGCGACGTCGATCACCTGGTCGTTGCCCGCCAGGATCACCAGCGTCGGCACGCGCGAGCGCAGCAATGCGTCGAGATCGCCGTGCTGCACGCTGTCGCGCAGCCACTCGCGCGCCGCGGCAGGATCCGCGCGGCGCTGGTTGGCGAAGTTCACGTCCGCGGTGCTGTCGTCGACGTCGCCCTCTGCGATGACGAACCGCTTGTACAGATCGCTCACCATGCGGTTGCGGCTCAGCGCCACGACGCCGCGCCAGAGCGGGGGAGTGGTGAGCACACGGATCTGCTCCCGGTAGCGGCGACGGACGAGCGAGGGCTCGATGAGTGGTGTGTGCAGCACGAGGCGGCCCACGCGGGAGCCGCAGCGCGTGCTCAGCGCGGAGGCGACGGACGCGCCGAGGCACAGCCCCGCGACATCGAAGGTGGACACCTCGAGACGGTCCAGGAGCTCCTCGAGCATCGCGGCGAAAGCGTCCACCGTGTGCTGTCCTCGGAGCGGCGCGGACTCGCCGCTGCCGGGCAGGTCCGGAATGATCAGGCGCCTGTGCTGCGCGAGCGCGGTGAATCGTCCGCCGAACTCCTCGGCGGAGCTGAGGAACCCGTGGCACAGCAGGAGCGGCTTGCCCTCACCCGTGGTCAAGCAGCGAATGGGGCGGCCGCCGACTTCGAGCCGAAGCTCGTGCATCACCGGCGCCACGGCGCGATGGTCGGGTGTGCAGCCGGACATCCGGCGTCCGGAGTCGTGCCGGCGGCGTGGGGTGAACGACAAGCTCATGTCCACGCTCAGAGCCCCGCGAACAGGCTGGGCTCGGGACGTTCGCCGCCCAGCTCGCCACCAACCAGCACGAAGCTCTCGGTCCCAAACGCGGTCTCGAAAACCTGCGCCGCCATGGTGGCGAGGGCCAGGCCCGGGTGCATCTGACTCCGGTGGGCGACGCAGGCGGCGAGCTTCCGATCGAGAACGTCGGAGACGTCGACAAGCGTCGTTATCTCGTCGTCGGGGACCCCTTGGATCTGAGCAAGCCCCTCGGGGAACGGGATGTCCGCTCGACGAGCCGCGTCCACCACGGTTTCGACAACGCTGCGTGGCACCACGTGCACGTACATCTTTGTCGGTTGCCACCCCTCGTTCTTCAGCAGCTCGAGAGCCGCCATCGTCGTGGTGTGCGCTTTGTGGTGATCGGGATGCCCGTACGTCCCATCTCTGGCGTAGGTGACGACCACGTCGGGTCGCTCCTCGCGCAGGACCGCAGCCACGCGCTCCCTGGTGTCCTGCAGCGGCGCCGAGAGAAACGACCCCGAATCGTGATTGCCTGCCGCGCCGGTCATGCCGGAGTCGCGATAGTCGAGGAACTCCTGACGATCAACTCCGAGAATCTCGCACGCTGCCTCCAGTTCCGCCGTCCGGATCTCGGCCAGGCGCGGTCGCGACGAGCGTTCATCCATGTTGTAGACCTCCCCCTCTTCGCCTCGAGTCGCAGTGACGAGCACCACACGATGACCCTCGAGGTGCGCCCGCGCGATGACTCCACCGGTAAGGATGGATTCGTCGTCGGGATGCGCATGCACGAGCAACAGCGTTCTCAAGCAAACGCCAGTAACAACGAATAGCGCCTCTCACGGGATGAATGCAGGGTGGAGGGCCAAGAAGGGGGCGCGGGGGGAGCCGCGCGCTGCTCGTTCAGCGCCTCAGCGAATCCCCGGCTCTCGCCTCAGTCCTAAGACGAAGCCAGCTTAGCAGAGTGTTCCCAGAAAATGTTGCGCCCGCGTGCTAGTATTCAGGGCTCCGTGAACCCCTCACGCCCTTTGTCCGTTGCCGAAGCGGCGTCGATTCTCAAAGCGTCGAGCGCGTATGTGCGCCGCCTCCTCCTGACGCAGCGGCTCTTCGGTGTCAAGGTGGGCCCGGTCTGGGCCATCTACCGTGAGGATCTCGACAGCTTTCAGCGCATGCGCCGGCCACCGGGCCGCCCGCGCCGCACGGCCGCGCAGGTCGACGCTGTGAAGGCCACGCGCACCCGCATCACGACAGAGCGGACGGGCGCGAAGACCGATACCGCACGACTGAAGCCGCGCCGCTCGTAACCGCAGCTGATTCAGCCGATGTTGACAGTCGTCGTGCTGACCGGGCCCGCACCCGCCCCGGGGAACGCCGATCCCACTCCGCTGAACATCACGAGCGTCACCGTGTAGCTGCCCGGCTTGGCGTACGTGTGCTCCGGAGACTGCCCGGAGCCGATGCTTCCGTCACCGAACTGCCACAGGTAGGTGAGCACCGGCTGCGCGCTCACGCTCGAGAGCGCCTGGAAGTTGACGTGCTTTCCGGTTCCCGGCGGCTGCACCGCCACGGTGAAGCCCGGAGTCATGCCGCTCTGTCCCGTGGTGACGATGCCGCCGTTGCCAGTCGACGTCCCGTTGCTCTCGAAGACGGTCAGCCCGACCGAGTACGCGCCGGCCGACGGGAACGTGTGCGAGATCGTCGGCGTGGTCTGCTCGATGGTCTGTGCGCCGAACGCGTCGTTGAACTGCCAGACGTACTGGGCGATACCTCCGGGTGCGCTCGATCCCGAGGCGTCGAAGTCGAGCGTGAGCCCGCTGCCCGCGGCGACCGTGAATGACGCCACCGGTCGATGGGCGGACGGCGTGAGCCGCTGCCGGCAGGTGTGGAGCTCGTTGCTCCACTCCTCCTGGAACCAGTAGAAGTGACCGTTGATCACCTGGTTGTACTTGGCGCCGTTGTGCGTACCCAGCGGAGTCCCCATCTGGCCATCGCACTGGTCGCCGACCTCGAACCCCTGGAACCGCCCGGCGCCGTTGGTCCAGGCGTCGTTCGGCATTGGATCGGTGACCGACTCGTTCTGCTCGTGGCTGAGACCACCGATCAGCTGGCCGTCGAAGATGCCGTTGGGGTGGTTGCCGTCGTCGCACAGGGGGTTGCCGGAGACGAACGGATCGTTGGCGAAGAGCAGCATCGGCGACAGGCTCGTGTTCTCGTGATACGCGCAGAAGAACGCGAGCGACTGCGGCTGGATTCCTGCCGAGCACGCGCCGAACGGGGGATTCGCATTCGGGTCATTGCTGAAGCACGTCTCGACGTGCGGCGGAGTCATGAGGAAGTACTCGTGGGTCAGGTCGGTAGCCAGGTGCTGCCCTCTGACGAAGCGCGTGAGCTCCTTCTGGATCTGCGGATCGGTGAGGCACTGCACGACGGGTGCGGCCACGGGGCACTGGGCCGTGGGGTACGGGTCTGTGTCGACCAGCACACCGCCGAAGGTCGTCTGGTAGTTCGCAAAGGCACCCGTGAGGTCCGCGTACTGCGACGTGACCGAGTCGACGTTCTGGTTGCCGCCGCTGTCGTGCGCGAGGTCTGTGAAGAACGTCTGGAGACCCGAGACCCACGGAGCCGGGTAGGCGCCGAGCCCCGCCGGGCTCCAGAGCACAGCGTAGTCGGTGTTCGAGGGCATGACCGGCCCGCCGTTGTAGTCCATGTTGTTGAAGGCGAGGTCGAAGGACGTGGAGGACTTCGCGTTGCGCAGAGGCACGAAGGCGAGCGGGTGGGCCGAGGCCCGCGAGGCTCCGGCGGGCCCGGCGGAGGCGTGAGCCGCCGGCGAGGCCACCTGCCAGCCGGCGAGCGCGACGATCACCGACGCGACGAAAACGACACCTTGCTTGGGGACTCGCACGATTCGACCCTCCACACCTCTGCTTTGTGGGCCGATTGAATCACTTAGTCCGGCTCCGGCGCAACTCGCCCGACCGGGCGGCCCCCCGAAGCCGTGGTCCGAAATGCCTCTGGTCCAGACAGGCTAAACTGGGGCCGATTCAAGCGCACAGCGCAACCAAGGGGGTGTCCAGATGGGACGAAGAGTGCTTTGGCTGGCTGCCATCGCGACCGCAGCATCGGCATTGCTTGTCGGATCGTCCCGAGCGACCGCCAACGGTGCGGCCGCGCAGGCGGCGCCGAGCAACGTCACGTGTCACAGCGGCCAGGTGATCACCGGCTTCTACGGCACGGTCACAGTTCCGGCGGGCAACTACTGCGAGCTTCTGCAGGCGGTCGTCGAGGGCAATGTCAACGCCAACGGCGCGAAGCAGCTGGGTATCGACAACAGCACCGTCACCGGCAACATCAACGCCAGCGGCATCACGGACAACGGGTGGATCTGCGGCAGCCGCATCGGCGGAAGCGTGACGGTGAACACTGCGGCGTCCAACCCTGGCACCTCAACGTCGCCCGGGTACTGGGACATCGGATTCGCAGACCCCAGCTATTGCGGCAGCACGGGGTTCGATCCCGTTCCCGGCAACTCCATCATGGGCACGCTCACCTTCGAGCACAACAAGAGTGGCGGCAAGATCACCAACGACGACATCGAGGGCCGGTTGATCTGCGGCTACAACTCGCCGGTTCCGACGGGTTCGAACAACCAGATCGACGGCACGCAGGCCGCGTGCGGACAGGTCACCACGGGAACGGACAACGACACGTCCTCACCCGGCGACAACGACTGAGAGCGCAGCCGCCTCGGCGGCGTTTCGAAGCGCCGGTATGGAGTAGGCTGGCGGCTTCATTTCACGTTGGCGACCGTCCCTCCCGAGGGTCGCCCCCACGCTAGGAGTCAGGGAATGCTCGCCTTCAACGCGTTCGGTGCGAAGGAAATCGTCGTGTACGTGTTCGTCCTGCTCGTTCTCGTCGTCGGCGGCTGGTATGTCATGCGGGGACGCTCTGGCGCGTAGCGCTGCTCGCGGCCGTCCGGTCGGCTCGCCTGGACATCCGGCGGCGAAATCGGTTGCGTGATGGGAGCCTCGAGCGGGAAAGCACTCCCTGAGGAAGACCAGGTGGCAGAGCTCGCTCGGCGGTATTCGGATCGAGCCGAAGTCTACGATCGCTTGTGGAGTCCCGCGATCGAGCCGTTGGGCGAGCACCTGCTCGCCCGGCTGCCGCTGTCGACCGCTGCCGACGTCCTCGACGTGGGAACCGGAGCAGGTGCGCTGCTGCCTGCGCTCCAAAGGCTGGCGCCTCGGGCGACCGTGCTCGGCGTCGACATCGCCGAAGGAATGCTGCGCCTCGCTCGCGAGCGGCACCCTGGCCCGCTCTCTCTCATGAACGCGGACAACCTGGAGCTCCCGGACGGTGGATTCGACGTGGCGGTCGTCGCGTTCGTCCTCTTTCATCTGCCCCATCCGGAGCGCTGCCTGGCCGAGGTGTTTCGCGTGCTGACGCCCGCCGGCAGCGTGGGGACGGCGACCTGGGGAGCAGAGCATTTCCCCGCGGTGAACCTCGTGTGGGAGGAGGAGCTGGACGCGGCCGGAGCCGCACGTTTTCCCCTCCCGGCAACGGACAACAGGGAGCCCTCCAACAGCGAAACAAGGATGCGCGGGCTGCTGCAGGACGCCGGGTTCGCGCCGCTCCAGACGTGGACTGAATCTCTGACGCACCGCTGGCCGCCTGACGATCACTTCGAGTACCAGGTGCGTGCAACGTCGCGGGCTCGGCTGCGTTCGCTCGACGCGGGAACACAGGAACGCTGTTTCACCCGGATTCGCGAGCGCCTCGCAACGGCTACGAGCGACGACTACACGTACGTGGGCGACGTGATCATGGCCACTGCGACGAAGCGACCAGCCGGACCACACTGACGGACTCGATGCCCGACTGGTCCACCATCGCTTCCCTGGCCACCGCGGGAACCACGCTCGTGCTGGCCTTTGCAACGTTTGCGTCGGTGCGGTCGGGCAACCGCACCGCGCGCGCGGCGGAGCGGTCGCTGCAGATCAGCCTCCGGCCGCTGCTGGGGCCGTCACGTCTGCAGGATCCGGTGCAGAAGGTGGGCTTCGCCGACGAGCACTGGGTGCAGGTGCCGGGTGGGTGCGGCGTTGCGGACGTGACCGACGATGCGATCTACCTCGTCATGTCGCTGCGCAACAGCGGCAACGGCATCGCGCTGCTGCACGGATGGACGTTTCTGCCCGAGCGGCCGCTGGCGAACCCCAACCACTCGGACCTGGACGCTTTTCACCGCCTGACGCGGGACATCACCGTTCCAGCGGGAGATCTCGGCTTCTGGCAGGGGGCGTTTCGGGACCCGGCCAGCCCGGAGTTCGTGTCCGCGCGTGCGGCGCTCCAGGCCAGGCAGCGCGTGGTCATCGAGCTGATGTACGGCGACCACGAGGGCGGGCAGCGGACGATCAGCCTCTTCAGCCTCATCCCGCGCGACGACGGCCGATGGATGGTGTCGGTCGCACGTCACTGGAACATCGATCGCGCCGACCCGCGCTGACGCGGCCTCAGCGATCGGAGAACTACGGGCTTTCCGGTGGGTCGATCACCCGCCAGCCGGCTCTGGCGAGCGCCGTGCCGAGGGCGTGCGAAACCTCGGGTCCGACGAACAGCTCGATGATGCCCACCGGCAGCCCCGGCGCGTGCTCGACGCGCAGATCTTCGACGTTGGCTCCGGCGTCGGACGCATCCGCCAGCAACCGCGCGAGCTGGCCCGGCTGGTCTGGAACGATGACCGAGACGATCGTGTAGCTGCGCGGGGCGCCGCCGTGCTTGCCGGGGATGCGGCGCTTCCCGGCCCGGCCTGAGTCGACCAGGTCGCGCACCGCGGCTGACGAAGCCTCCGGCCCCTCGCGCAGCGCACGGGAGACATTCGCCAATGACCGCGACAGCTCGTCGATGGCGGCGGCCAGTGGCTCGGCGTTGCGTGCCGCGATGTCGGCCCACAGCACGGGGTCCGACGCGGCGATGCGCGTCATGTCGCGCAGTCCCTGGCCGGTGAGCGCGAGCACGTCGTCCGGCTGCACGGCGAGCTGTGCGGCCAGCGCCGACGCGACGAGCTGAGGCAGATGGCTGGTCACCGCCAGGCCGCGATCGTGCGCAGCGGCCGTCATCAGCACGGGGGTCGCGCCGCACTCGGCCACGAGCCATCGCGCGTCCTGCACGGCGTCGGGCGACGCGTCGGAGGCGGGTGTCAACACCCAGGGGCGCCCGGCGAACAGGTCGGCGCGCGCGGCGAACGGCCCGCCGCGCTCGCGACCCGCGAGCGGGTGGCCGCCCACGAAGCGTGCAGCGGCCGGTCGCGCCACCAGCGACTCCACCTCGCTCTGCGGGCCGGATTTGACGCTGGCCGTGTCGGTGACGGTGCAGTCGTTCGCCTCGAGCAGGTGCGCGACGACTGACGCGGTGGCCGCAGGCGGCACGGCCACCACGGCGATCGCCACCGCTTCGCCACGATGACGGCGGCCGGCACCCAGACGCTCGGCCTGCCGTAGGTGGTCGTCGCTGAAGTCGTCGAGGCAGACGTCGTGGCCGCGCTCGCGCAGCGCCAGCGCGATCGATGTGCCGATCAGGCCCGTGCCGACGACGAGGATCGGTCGCCGCGCGTCCGGTGCCATCGCGCTCACCGTGCGTGTCTCATGATTTGCGCGACGTTAGCGCCATGCGGCGGGCAGACGGTGGTGGGTCCATGATTGAGCGGTCGTGGTGGGGGTGGGGCGACGAGCGGTCGGCGATTCGGGGCAGCGAGCGTTTGGCGCTCGGCAGCCTCGTGATCGCCCGGCTGGGTGGCTCGCTGCCCGATCCGGTCGATCCACCCTCCGTCGACGAGGTGAGCCTGCACAGTCCGCGCGTCGAAGCGCCGGGTTCGCTCCGCTCGCTGCTCACCGTCGACCCGCGCGAGCGCGCGTTGCACGCACGGGGCAGATCGTTTCGCGACGTGGTCCGCAACCTGTCCGGCGACATGAGCACCGCGCCGGACTACGTCGCGCTGCCGGCGAGCGAAACGGACATCGTCGCCGTGCTGGATTGGGCGGCGGACGCACGTCTCGCGGTGGTTCCGTTCGGCGGAGGCAGCTCAGTGGTGGGCGGAGTGGAGGCGGATGTCGGCGACGCGTATCGAGGCGCCGTCTCACTCGACATGCGCAACCTCAATCGCGTGCTCGACGTGGACGGGACGTCGCTGGCGGCGCGCGTCGAGGCGGGAGCGCTCGGTCCGCACATCGACGAGCAGTTGCGTCCGCACGGCCTGACCCTGCGCCATCAGCCGCAGTCGTTCGAGTACTCGACGCTCGGCGGCTGGATCGCGACGCGGTCTGCAGGGCACTACTCGACGGTGCGCACGCGCATCGACGACCTCGTCGAAGCGCTGCGCGTGGTCACTCCGGCGGGCGTCGTCGAAACCGCGCGGTTCCCCTCGTCCGGCGCGGGGCCCGACCCCAACCGGATGTTCCTCGGGAGCGAGGGCACGCTCGGCGTCATCACCGAAGCGTGGGTGCGCGTGCAACGACCACCGCGCTTCCGGGCCTCCACAGCGCCGCGGTTCTCGTCGTTCGGCGCGGGCCTGGCTGCGCTGCGAGCGCTCGCCCAAGCGGCGCTCCACCCCGCCGTCGCGCGCCTGCTCGACCCGGCGGAGGCGCTGCTCGGCGGCGTCGGCGACGGCAGCCACGCCGTGATGCTCATCAGCTTCGAATCCGCCGACACTGCGCGCGCTGCGTGGCTCGCCGACGCCGTGCAGATCGTCCGCGACCACGGCGGTCAGGTCGACGCCGCAGAGCGGACGAGCTCCCCCGACGCGGCGTCGACATGGCGAGCGGGTTTCGTGCGGCTGCCGTACGTGCGAGACGCCCTGACGAGCTTCGGTCTGATCGTGGAGACGTTCGAGAGTGCAACGACGTGGGACCGCATCGACGCGCTGCTCGACGGCGTGCAGAGCGCGATCCAGACGGCCTTCTCGGAGCTGGGCGCGCAGGGCATGGTGACCTGCCGCATCACGCACGTGTATCCGGACGGAGCCGCACCCTACTGGACGGTGATCGCACGCGGCGACCCAGCGCGGCAGGTGACTCAGTGGGACGAGGTGAAGGCTGCTGTCTCCCGAGCCATCGCGCAGCACGGAGGCACGATCACGCACCACCACGCGGTGGGCCGTGACCATCGTCAGTGGTACGACGCCGAGGCGCCGCCGCTGTACGTTGAATCGTTGCGGTCAGCGAAGCGGATCTACGATCCGGCCGGGATCCTCAATCCCGGCGTGCTGTTCGACCCCTGAATGGCCGGCAAGTGTGGACTCGCACCCAAACCCGCGCCACGCGCGTGGTATAACGGGCCACTCACGGCAGAGAGTCGCGACGGCAGCGCCGCGCCTGACGACACCACATAGGGGGAGATGCGATGCGCTCCAGTCATAAGGTCGTGGCCACGCTCAGCGCTGTCGCTTGCGCCGGTTTCGCCGGTGCCGGTGCGGCGTCTGCAGCGCCCGGCGGTCTGTCGGGCGTCCATTTCGCGAGCGTGCTCGGCTCCTCGCGGGCGCCGCTCGTGAACTCGGTCAGCCATGGCTTCGCCGGTTGGGTGTTCGGTAAGCCCGCGGCCGGTATGACGGTGCGATTCAAGATCCCGAAGCTCACCTGCACCAGCGCGCTCAGAGGCGTCGGGCCCGGCGCATTCATGCTCACCGGTCCGAAGACCGCCCCCAAGACGAACGGGGCGGGCGTGCTGCTGGAGTGCTTCAACGGTGCGCCCGCGGCTGCAGCCGACGTCATCGTGAACAACACGGAGACGCTCGACACGACACACAGCCTCTTCGTGGGCGACCTCATGAAGGCGGTCGTCACCACGTCCGCAACCGTCACGAAGGCGACCGTCTCCGACCTCACGTCCGGTCACACCTTCACGTTCACCAAGTCGGGCACGGGCGCGGCGTCGTTGGAGGAGCTGATCATCGACGATTCGCTCGTCAACTCCTCGAACCAGCAGCTGCCGGTGGCGAACTTCGGCACCATCACGTACGGGATGGCCGCGGTCGGCGGTGTGGCGATCGGGAACGTGACCCCGCAGACGGCCTACGACATGCGGACGTCGACCAACGTGCTCCAGATTCAGACGGGCGCGATCCTCACCACCGCGAAGAACACGTTCAACACCTTCTGGAAGCACGTCTGAGGCAGCCGCCGGCGGGCAGGTGGATCCGCTAGCGGAGGAAGCCGATGCTCAGCGTCACCGTCTCGCAGACGATGAAGGTGACGCACGCCGTGATCAGCGCTGTCGTCCAGTTGAAGCCGGCGGCGATGATGGTGGCGTGGCCGTGCGGGCAGAAGTGGACCATGCCTCCGTGCACCTCGAAGTGCGTGTAGCGCAGGTCGCACGACGGGCAGTAGAAGCGGGGCGTGTTGCCTGAATCCCGCCACAGGAAGCCGCTCGCCAGCTCGCTGACGAGCACCAGCAGCACCAGCGCGGCGCCGACGATCGCTCCCGGAAGGATCGCCATGACGCGCTTGAGAATACGCCGACTGATGGCCGCGGTCCAGGCAGGCTGAGAGGCCGGTCAGCGACCGGCCTCTCGAGGTCGAGGTCCGAACTTGTATCGCGCTTACGGGACCGTGGGCATCTGGCCGGCGTTCTCCTGCGCCTCACGCTGGGCGCTCTCGCCGGCCTCGTGCGACGGGTTCTCGTTGGAGTGGAAGGGGACGTTGGGAGGCGGAGCCGTGGGGCTGCCGCTCGAGCTGCTGCCGCTGGAGCTGCTCGCACTCGGCGCCGCCGTGCTCGAGGTGGCCGCGTGGCTGATGACGTACCCGCCGGCGAAGCCGCCCGTGACGAGCCCGAGAGCGGTGAGGCTCATGGCAGCTCGCGGCGTCATCCGGCGTCGCTTGGGTTCGGGCGCCGGGGGTGCCACCGGCGGCGGCGGAGGCGGTGCCCAGGCGGTGTCCTGCTGATTCACATCCATGTCGTATCGGTCTCCTTTTGCGTATGAGCTGTGGTGATTCGAAGGTCTTGGTCGCGCCGGCGTTCGGATTGCGTCTACATGTCGGTGGCTCCGTGAATGCGTTGGTCTCATGGAGCCCAGACTGGCGGCGGGGAATGGGATTCCCCGGGAGAGGGGCTTGGAGTTCGCTCAGAGAAGGTGCGTCAAACCGAGCACCCGCGCGACGGGCGAGCGCCCGCGGGACGATCTCTTACACTCCAGCCCGATGACCGGCTGGTTCCTGTTCCTCAAATCGCTGCACGTGCTGTCCGCGATCATCGCCGTGGGCTCCAACGCCACCTACGGGCTGTGGTCGGTGCTCGCGAGGCGCGACGCCGCGCACCTCGGCTTCGTGCTGCGCGGGATCAAGGTGATCGACGACCGGATGGCCAACCCGGCCTACGGCGTCCTCCTGGTCACCGGGATCATCATGGCCGTGACCACGTTCAGCATCACGACCACCTGGGTCCTGATCGGGTTGTCGCTGTTCGCGGTGCTGGCCGCAGTCGGCGTGGGCGTCTACTCGCCGACGCTGGTCCGGCAGATCGAGACGCTCGACGCGCAGGGACAGCAGAGCGCCGCGTACACAGCGGCGGCGACCCGCGCGCAGGGGGTCGGCATGTTTCTCGGCGTCGTCGCGGTGGCGGCGGTGTTCGTCATGGTGTTCAAGCCGCTCGTCTAGGCCGCTTGGGCCGCGGCAGCTTCAGCGCCGGTGAGCTCGCGGGCGACGGCGCGGAAGAAGGGCCCACCCCAGACGCTCGTCGAGAGCAGCGCACCAAAGAGGACGACCGCGTCGACGCTCTCGCGACCCTGCTTCGCCCAGTAGACGTCCTGCAGGTCCAGCCAGAGCGCGAACTCGTCGAGCGTGAGCGCAGCCGATGCGCCGTAGAGGAGCGCCGTGAACTTGGATAGCACGTCGTCGAGCCGCGTGTCGCGGCCCAGCCCCACCTGCAGCAGCCACAGGTATCCGGTGCCGAGCAGGCCGGCGATGCCGAACACCAGGTGGTGCACATGACGTCCGCCCACGGACATGTTCTTGAAGGGCCCGCGCCCGCTGCGAATTGCGTGTGTGATGGCACGCGTGGTCGCGAATGTCGCAAAGAACGAGACGGACGAGAGGAAGAGCCGCTCACGTCGCGTATTGGACATCTCGCGGCGGTACAGCTGGGCCACGCGAGTGGGCGGAAGCAAGCGCACGGCATTTCCTCGTTGAGCGTTGACGGCGACCCACCTTCATGTCGACTCCGCGTGACAGGCGGGGTGGACATGGTGAATCATCGGCTGCATGGACCGGTCGACGCGCGCGCCACGCCCCTCATTCGATCCGCTCGGTGCCTACGAGGGCTACCACCCGCAGCGAGCCGCGCTCATGCTGGGCGCTCTGGTCGCTGCGGCCGCGCTGTTCGGTGCGTCGATGCCGCTGCCGTGGCACCACCGGCTGCTCACCACCGGCGGATACGTCGTCGTTCACGGGATCGACGGCGACAGCTGGCTGCTGGCCGTGGCCGTCGTCGCGATCGGGTTCGCGCTGCGGTTCGTGCCGAAGCCGCCGACCTTCTACACGAAGTGGGCCGTGACGTTCGTGTCGCTGGCGTCCGTGCTCGGCATGTTCATCGATTACATCGACTGGCAGACGCGTGCAGCACAGCCGCAGTTTCAGGCGTCTGCGTACTTCGGGCCCGGATTCTTCGTGGCGCTGGGGGGTACGGCGCTTTTCGTCGCCGCCAACGCGCTGGCGTGGTTGGCGGAGTAGACCCGGCTCAGGGAATGCCGCCGTTGGTGAGCTGAACCGACGCAGCGTGTCGCTGCCCGGACGGATCCAGCCACGCGACGCGGACGCTATCGCCGGGTGAGCGATTGCTCAGCGCGTTGCGCAGGGAGTTGACCGACACGACGGCGTGGCCCGCCGCGCTGACGATGACGTCGTTGGCGGCCAGTCCAACGGTGTCGGCGGGCGAACCGGGCTGTACGCCGACCACCAGCGCGCCCGCAGGTGACGCGCTGTCCTGCACCTCCACGCCCAGCAGCGCGCGGTGACCGTGGACGATGTTCGGCGCCGTGGTGCCCGACGCGATCTCGCGCGCGATGGTGAGCGCCGCGTTGATGGGAATCGCGAACCCCTGATTGGACCCGAAGACGCGGCGGCCCACGTGTCCCGAGCCCGCCGTGTCCAGACCCACGATCTGGCCGGCGCTGTTGTACAGCGGGCCACCGGAATCGCCCGGCTGGATCGTGGCGTCGAACTGGATCATCCCGGTGAGCGTCTCCGCGTTGGCGCCGGCGTCGTCGGTGGCGGTGATGGTCTGGTTGAGCGCGGTGACGTGGCCCTGTGAGGCCTCGGGTGCGCCGCCGCGGCCCAGCGCGTTACCGACTGCGGTGACGCTGTCGCCCAGCTGGACGTGGGAGGAGTCGCCGAGGTTCGCGGTGGGAAGCCCGGATGCATTGCTCAGCCGCAGCACCGCGACGTCATCGGCGGGGTCGACGCCGACCACCGTCGCCGTGAACGAGTCGGCGCCCGCCTGGATCGAGATGTGCTCGGAGTTCTCCACCACGTGGTTGTTGGTGAGCACCTCGCCGGTGGAGGTGAGCACGATGCCGGTGCCGGCTGCGGCGTCGCCGTTGCCCAGAGACACGTTGACGTCGACGACGGGATCGTTGAGCTTGGCGTTGCTCGCCGTGAGCCGGCTCAACGCCACGCCGATGCCCCCGCCGACGAGTGCGATGAGGAGCACGATCGCCGCGATGGCCGCGAGCGAGCGGCGACGCACCGACGTCGGCGAGCCGGGCTGCCAGTAGTAGGGAGACGGGTGTGAGGGCGGCAGCGGTGGGCCGCCAAGTATCCCCGGATACGTCCAGCCGTCGTCGGGCGGGGGAGGGGGGTCGGGCGCGTATGGGTCGAACACGGCCATCCTGAGTCCCAATTGTCCGGGCTCTGGCTGTCTGATGCATTGCACGGGCGGACCCGAGCGGTCACGAATCGCCGACGGGATCGCCGGCGTCAGTCGGTGGTCGTGCCTGGGGCGGCCGGTGTTTCGCTGGACGGCTCGGCCGGCGGGGAGAGTTGCGCTTCGATCGCAGTCAGGTCGTCGAGGCGCCCCTGGGCCCGCCGCAGCACGGCGTCGCCGAGCAAGGCGTCCGCCTGTTTTAGGTGGGCGCAGATGGCCTCGACAGTCTTCTGGTTCTTGACGGTCGCAAGCTCGTCGCCCAGGTTGCGGATGACCGACAGGCGCATCGGCGCCGTGAAACCGCGCCACGTTTCGCCGGCCTGCGCGAAGTCGTCGACGGCGTCGATGGGCTCGCGCGTGACGCTTCCTTCGACGGGCAGGGACCAACTCTGCGCCTCGCCGGTGGGGGCGTACTCGCCGGACGCGCTCGGTTCGTAGTTGACGCTGGAGCCGGTGAACTCGAGCACCATCGAGCCGTCCTGGTTGTACGTGTGCACGCCGATGCGCGGACGGTTGACCGCCAGCTGCGCGTGGTTGACGCCGAGCCGGTGGCGCTGCGCATCGGGATACGCGAAGGCGCGTGGCTGCAGCAGCCTGTCGGCGCTCAGCTCGATGCCCGGCACCAACGTCGACGCTGAGAAGGCGAGCTGCTCGCTCTCCGCGAAGTCGTTGAGCGGTGCGCGGTTGAGGATCAGGTGTCCGGCCGGTACCAGGGGCCAGCGCTCCTGCGGCCACATGATCGTGGCGTCGAGGGCGTCGACACGAAGCTCCTGCTGCTCCTCCGGCTCCATGATCTGCACGAGCAGGTCGTACTCGACGGTGCTGCCGCCGCGCAGTGCTGTGGAGAGATCACGCGTTGCGTGGTTGACGTCTCGGCCCTGCAAAGTGCGCGCCTCGTCGGCGCTGAAGTGCTCGGCGCCGAGGCTCGGACGCCAGTGGTACTTGACGTAGCGCGCGTCGCCGCGCGCGTTGATCCACATATATGCGCTGACGCTGTACGCGGGCATGTGCCGGTATCCCTTGGGGATGCCGTGGTCCGAGTAGAGCCACACCAACGCGTGCGTCGATTCCGGGAGGAGGCTGAAGAAGTCGAAGGTGCGGTCGCTCGACGGCAGGCCCGCGGCCGGGTCTGGCTTGAGCGCGTGCACGAGGTCCGGGAAACGCATGCCGTCGCGGATGAAGAACACTGGGAGGCTGCCGCAGACCAGGTCGTAGTTGCCCTCCGGCGTGTAGAACTTCACGGCGAACCCGCGCAGGTCGCGCAGCGTCTCCGGCGTGTGGCGCGAGTGCGTGAAGGTGGAGAACCGCACCGCGACCGGCGTCGCGCGGTTGTCCGCGAAGACTCCGGCTTTCGTGTAGCGCTCGAGGCCGTCGACGGGTTGGAAGAATCCGAAGGCCGCTGTACCGCGAGCGCCGACGACACGCTCCGGGATGCGCTCGCGATTGAGGTGCGCGAGCTTTTCGACGAGCTGGTGGTCGGCAAGCAGGACCGGGCCGCGCCGGCCGGCCGTCAGCGAGTTGCGGTTGTCGGCGACGGGTGTGCCGTGATCCGTGGTGAGTCTGTCGGGCATCGAGTTGTGTGTGCCTCCCCGATCGGTGGCGGTCATCATATGTCGCGACCGGAGGGGCCCCCGAGATCGTCAGAGAGCGCGAGGAGTGTGATGGCCAAGAAGAACAAGCGTCAGGACAAGCCACACGAGGGGCTGGCCGAGCGCATCCACGATCGGATCGTCGCCGCGGAGGTGGCGGCGGAAGAGGCCGCGGGCTACGGGCCGGGGACCGCGGCGCTCGAGGCGGTCGAGGGAGCGGCGGACCCTGACCGTGAGGCCGAAGAGGCGACACGCGAGGAGGAGCGTTCGAAGCCGGCGCCCTGAACGTGTGGTGGGACGAGCGGCGGCCCGGGGGCCGCCTGAAGTCACTCCTGTTCTTGACGCACCCGGGACCGTCGGTGCTGGTGACGGCCACGTTCGTGGCGGTCGCGTGGATGGCTGCCGGTCACGCGCCGGGTCCGGGCCGGTTCGTGCAGCTCGTGTTCCTCATGCTGCCGATTCAATTTGCGATCGGCGTCGCGAACGATCTGTGCGGGCTGCCTGCTGACCGAGCGGCGAAGGCGTACAAGCCGCTCGTGAGGGGGGCGGTTGATCGGCGGCTCGCCGCTGTGTTGGCGGTGGTGCTCGCGGTCGGCGGGCTCGTGTCGGCGGCGACGATCAGCTGGACCGTCTGGGGATTCGCTCTCGGCGGACTGGTCGCGGGTCTGACGTACGACGCGGGATTGGCGCGCACACCCCTCTCGGTGGTGCCGTGGTGGGCGGCGTTCGTGTTTCTGCCGCTTGCGGCCTTTGCCGCGGCGGGGCGCGCGACGCCGTGGGCGGCTGTCTTGGTGCCGCTGAGCGGGCTGCTGGCGGTCTCGCTGCAACTGGCGAACGGGCTGCCCGACATCGACGCTGACCGGCGCGCGGGGAGCAGGAGCCTTCCCGTGCTGCTCGGCGCGAGGCGATGTCGCGTTCTCGCGTCGGCGTCGCTGGCCGCGGCCGCCATCGTGGCCGTGGACGTGGCGGGTCCTATCGGGCAGCGCGTCGTCGTGGTTGCGGCAGGAGCGGCGGTGGCGTTGGTGGCGTCTGGTTCAGCGCCGTGGGTGGGTCAGGCGCGGCTGTTTCCGATCCTCGCGCCGGCCGCGGCGGTGCTGGCGGTCACGTGGCTGGCGGTGCTTCCGGCCGGCTGAGGGCTGGGAGGTCGCTTGCTACCATCGCCGCGCGTGCCCAAGTAGCTCAGTGGTAGAGCAACGCCTTGGTAAGGCGTAGGCCGTGGGTTCAATCCCCACCTTGGGCTCCGCTCCCAGTTCAAGACAAAGATGGCCATGGTGTCGTGGGCTGTCGATCGGCGAAGGAGCTCGCAGTGCTCTGTCCGATACCCGGAGGAGTTGTATGAAGCGCACGAGCGCCGCGAGGCTGGGCCGCGAGGATGGACGAGCAACTAGGCTCGGATACTCTCCGGACAGAGTGTCGGCCTCGTAGCGTGCTACACGCGTCTACTTGTGCGGACGCCTTCGTGCACTAAATACCCATCTAAGGCCACACCGACAAAAGGGAGATCACCATGGCTTGGCAACACCAATGGCGAAGGCACCCGACCGTACGCACGGGTGACCGACTCTCGGTCGGCGAGAGAGCCGCTGACAAGATGCGGAATGGGATGGGGTCATGGCCCTTTGTGTTCGTCTTCTTCGGAGTGATGATCATTTGGGCCGTTGTCAACGGGGTACTTCACGTGGGCGGCAGGTCGGGATTTGACCCGTATCCCTTCATTCTGCTCAACCTGTTTCTCTCGATGCTGGCCGGCATTCAAGCGGCGGCTCTGCTGATCGCAGCGAAGAGGGCCGATGCCATCTCCTCAGAGGTGGCTCTTCACACCGAAAACAACACCGACGACATCAAGACGCTGCTCGCTGAGAACACGGCCCTGACCACGCAGGTGAAGAAGAACACCGACCTCCTCGACGAGATTCACCTTCATGTGGCCAACATCGGCAAGAAGGTTGGCGCTGAAATGGGACGCTTTCCTCCCGGAGAGATTCCACCAACGGGTGCCTGACATCTGACCGCGAGCGCACTTCGGCGCGCGGTCCCCTCTGCGTTTTAGCCCGACGCCGCTGGAGGTGACGGCGGGTGCAGTCGCAGCCAGGCTTCCAGACGCGCGAGCGCGTCAGCACGCCGGATCGGTTCCTCAAACGCGTCCATCAGCCGCTGCAGCCGTGTGTACTGCGCGTCGCTGCGTGCTTCGGCCTCGTCGGCGCTCGACTGCGGATTCGCGTCCATACCCTCGAACCCAACTTACGCCGGGCCTCGAACAAGGACACGTCAATTGATATGAAGCCGTGTAAAGGATTGTCAAGATACCGCAGCTGATGAGGTCGGTCGGCCGCCACGTTGACGCTCGCATGTGAGACGCCTAACGTCGCAATTGGATGACCGCATCACCGCCAGACGAGACCAATGCTGGGAGGCGTCACGACCGTGAGCGCTGGCTCCGGCCGCGGAAACCCGCAACCGCCGTCTTCGTCCTCACGGCTGCTCTGGTCGTCACATACCTGGCGCAGCCGCTCGCCCGCCTGGGGGTGACGAGCGGCGACGCCGCCACACGCGCCATCGCCCAGCTGATGACGTTCGGCCGCCCGACGGCGACCGGTATCAACGGCATCGGGTACGAGCAGAACCTGCGCATCGATTCACGCGGGCGCATCTACACCAGCGTTCCCGACGGCGCTCCGTCGCAGACCTCGTTCATCTGGCACTCGACGGACGGCGGCCGCACGTTCAAACCTGTCGCGGCGTCGCTGCCTCTCACGCACGCGATACCAGAGCCAGGCTGCTCCGGCGGAGGAGGCGACACTGAGCTGGCGGTCGATTCGCTCGGCAACCTCTACTTCAACGACCTCACCCTCGCGAACTTCAGCACCTCGAGGTCCTCGAACCAGGGCAGGACGCTCGCGCCCAACAGCTGCCTGGGCGCGCCCGGCGCGCTGGTGGACCGGCAGTGGTACGCGGTGGATGGCAACCCCACCGCGGGTGGCACGCTGTACCTCGCGTACGACGGCGTGGCGCAGGGGACGGCCGCGTGTCCCGGCGTCGAAACCGTGAACAACGAGCTGGAGTTGGCGCGCTCGCCGGCGGTGACCGATCCCACGGGAGCGCTCGCCGGCGTTGCGTTTGCACCGCCTCTCGCAGCAACGGCGCCGTGCAATGAGGGGATCATGGGCAACGTCGAGGTGAGCCCGACCACACACCACATTTTCGTGGTCCATGACGACACCTTCTATCAGCAGATGCGCGTTGCGCGGTGCTCGAAGGTGGCGTTCACCGCCACGGCGCCGAGCGGGCTCGCGTGCACCGACAAGCTGATCTCGGCGTTTCCTCACGCCATCACCGCGGCGAACTTCCCTTCACTGGCGATCGACAAGGCGGGCAAGCTGTATGCCGTGTGGGAGCAGGCGTCGTGCGGCCCGTGCGGCTTCAATGCCGAGGGCCTGTACATCGGCAACGTCACCGGAGACACCCGGCTCTTCATCTCTACATCCAGCAACGACGGCGCCACGTGGACGGCTCCCAAGGCGCTGAGCACGCCGGGGCTGCACAACAATGTCTTCGCGACCGTGGCGGCCGGCGATACCGGTCGTGCCGACATCGCCTGGTACGGCACCGGTGCCACCGAATCGACGACCTCAGGTGTCGGCAACGGCCCGGACTCGACGCATGGCGACTGGGGCGTCTACGTCACACAGACGCTGAACGGGGCTGCGACCTTTTCGCCGCCCGTGCTCGCGAGTGAGCACGTCACGCACCGGGGAACGATCTACACGCTCCTCGGAGGACAGCTGGGTGACCGCGCGCTCGGGGACTTCATCCAGCTTCGCATCGGCCCCAAGGGCGAGGCGAACATCAGCTACGCGGACTCGACGGACCACGACGCATCCCTCTACGCGACGCAGGCCACATTCGTGCGCCAGAACGGCGGCCCAAGCGTCCTCGCGTCGGCACCGACTGTGAAGGGCGCTTCCGCGGCGGTGAACGGCGTCACGGACAAGGCCTGTGACGCAACGCTGGACGCGGCCGGGACGGTGGGCGCCGACATGCCCAACCTCGACATCCTCGCATCGACGGTGAGCCAGCCCGACAGCGCGCACTACGTGATCACGATGACGGTGGCGGATCTGCGCAGCCTCGCGCCGGCGAGTGTCGCTGCAGGCCCGGACCTGGCCTGGCAGACGCAGTGGCACGTGCCAGTGAGCACCGCCTCACCGACGGCCGGGAGCTCTGGCGGGCACATCTTCTTCGCCTACATGGAATCGGACAGGGGTGCCGCGCCCACGTTCTGGGTGGGTGAGAACTCGACGACCGGGCCCGCGAACGGAGGCAACGGCTCGCTGACGTACCCGGGCACCCAACAGATAACCGGGAGCTATACGGCGACGTCTCCCGGCACGATCAGCATCACGGTCCCAGCGGCCGACGTGAGCGATCCCGCCGCGCTCGGCACCACGCTGTTCAGCGTGACCGCGTCGACGATGACGTACCCCGCGGCCCCCAGCAGCGAGAATTCGATGATCGCCAACGCCGGCTTCGGCGGTGTGCTCTTCAACACGATCGACTCGGCCCCGGCGTACGACTTCGTCCCCGGCAGTCCGCCGCCGAAGCTGAGCATCTCCAGCGCGTGTTAGGACGCCAGGCGTCCCGGTAGCCGGACCACCGATCGCTCCGCGAAATTGCGGGGTCCCCAGGCTCGCGGTCCGAGCCCGAGGACCCCATCTGCAACGGTTACGCGGTGGCGCGCCTGCGGATCCGATAGCGGCGAGTGCCGATCGCCGCTGCCCCTGCGCCTCCGAGGATGGCGAGCAGCGGAACCACGGGCGTTTCCGGAACCGCGGGGCTGAGGCAGGCGACGCTGACGAAGTAGTCAGCACCGAAGCCTGGATCCGCTGGGTTGATTCCTGATGGCGCATGGTCGGCAGCGGCGGTGAAGTAGATGCCGCCCGCAGCCGCCGGCGGCACCGCAGCGCCATGGGTGTCGGCGAACGTCTTGGTGAAGACCGCGCCATGAGGTGGATTGCCGACGAGGTTGGCCGGTACGTGGAACGTGATCGTGCCGTTGGTCCCCGCGGTGAAGGTGCCCGTGATGGAGGTGTTGTTGAACTCGGCGGTCGCCTCGTTGCCAGTGTCCGGCCCGGCCGTGTACTTGATCGCCGACGACGTGCCCGTTGAGGCTGCTGTCGCCTCGTACGCGTTGTTGTTGAACGTCCAGTGCACCGACCAGTAGCCGCCGCCGAGGTTCGGGTCGAAGTTCGGATCCGGCGGCACCGTCAGGTCCTTGATGGTGACGAAGATGTCGAAGAAGGACGGAACGCCACCGACCTCCTCGGTGTTGAACTGCGCGTTCAGGATGTCGAGGTTGTCCATGTTCTGGCCCGTGCCACCGGGGAAGTTGTTCGGCGCGTCGTTCGCCGGGTCGAGGATCTGCGGGCCAGGGCAGGTGGTGCCGAACGGGATGTTCGGCGGCGGCGGCGGTGGCGGCGGAGCCGCGCAGTCGTTCACCAGCGGCTGGAGCGTCGTCGCACTCGTCCCCGTGCACTGCCTGGTGTAGAAGAGGTTGGCAACGGTACCGGGATTCAGATGGTCGTCGGTGTAGGCGATGTCGGCCGCGCCGTTGCTGGGATCGATGTCCACCTGGAAGAAGTCGAGGAGAATCCGGGCGTTGCCCGTGCAGCCGGTCCCACCCGTGCAGAGGACGCCCTTGTGAATGTCGTGGTCGCTCGCCTTGACCACCGTCCAGGTGTTGAACCCGTCGATGGTCTGCGCGAAGTACACGTTCCAGATGTTGTTCGCGTCGTTCTCGTTGCCGCCGGCACCGCCGTGCGCGCCATACCAGACGACATCAACGCCACCGTTGGCGCCCGCCGCCACCCAGGGCATGATCGCCGTGTTGTCGCCGTCCGCCGTGTACGCTCCGCCGGCGAGTGCGTCGATCTGTTGCGGCGATGAACTGAAGGTGTCGCAGTTGCCAGTTGTGACCCCAGCCATCGTGCAGCCCCAGTGCACGCCGTCCGCCGAGCTCCTCTCGAAGATGTGCTTGGCGTCCGACCAGAGCGCGTACACATTGCCGCTGGCGTCGACGGCGGTCACCGGGAAGATCTTCGTGTCGATCGTTCCGACGGGGTCGCGCCAGATCTCGTAGTCGTTCCAGGTGATCGACTGCGGCGTCAGGGTCACCGGGTTGTCCACCACGGTGCCGACCGCCTCGAAGACGCGGTTCTGGCCGCTTCCGTTCTGGTTGTCGGCCGGGCTGTCGGGGGTCGTGAAGATCGTGTAGAGGGTGAGCCCCGAGCTGGTGCGTCGAGCCACGATGTTGCCGAGCTCGTTGCCGTTGAGAATCGCGGGGCCGCCGACCACGCAGCCGCCCGCGGGGCACGACGCCTCCCACTGCAACGCCGGAAGCTGCGTGGGAACGATGACCGGGTTGGTGCTCGTGTTGTACGTCACCCCACCATCAACGGACGTCACCTGCCACAGCTCGTCGGTGTTGAGGTCGTGGTAGGTCATGAAGTCATCGTTGAGGCCTGCCGCGTTGTTCTGTGGATCTGCAACGTTCCACATCCGGTCGTCCTCGGCGATCGGCTGGCCGTACGTGTTGGGGGCGGTGAAGCTGCTTCCGCCGTCCGACGACTTGCCGACAACGATGTTGGACAGCAGAAGGCTCGAGTACGCGAGGTTGTCGTCGGTCGCCGGATTGGGCATCGTCGTCGCGCTGGTCTCCTGAGGACCGATCGCCCAATCGCAGTCACCGCCGCCCACGTTGTGGTCCGGAAACCCGATGTCGTGCGACGTGGATCCGTCGTGGCTGACGCGAAACGCATGGCATCCACCGGTTGGAAACCCGGTCGGACCGATCACGAAGTGCGTGCCGTGCGAGTCGGTCTTGATGCTCGGCTCGCCAGCTCCCTGTGACCCCGCCAGGAGCAGATTCGGATTGAAGGTTGGGGTGGCTGGTGGCGCGGCCCGGGCGGGCAACGCGGCGATCGTTGGAATCGCCATCGCGATCGCGCCCACCGCGATGACCCATTTCGTTGCCGCTCTTCCTGAACTCATGCTGACGCTCCCTGACCACTGGCTGCTGCGGGACTCCCCGCGTTCGATCGCGCCGGGAGACCTGTGTGTCCAAGGGGAGAACGGTTGGGGGGGTGCGTTTCTTGCGTCCCGGCCCTGGGCGAACGTGCGCTCGCTGCGGTGGCCGCGTCTAGGATCAGGACGGTGGATCGAGAGGAGGCGCGCGTGACGGCGGAGGTCCTGCGTGCTCCACTCGACCGGTTCGTGGCAACCCGCGCGGAAGCAGTCCGCGAGCTGAGACGAAAGGGTCAGGGCGCGTCGGCGGACCGCATCGCGGCACTGCGCAAACCATCAGTGGTCGTCTGGGCGCTCAATCAAGCGGGCGTCGTCGCCGAACGCGACCTCGATGCGCTGCGTGGAGCGGGCGACGAGCTGCGCCACGCCCAGGAGCGCGTGCTCGCGGGCGATCGCGCGGCCGCCACGGCGATGGAACGCGCCCTGCTGGGCCAGCGGCAGCACGTCGATGCGTTGACGAGGCGGCTTGGCATGGTGCTCAGCGCCTCGGGGCGCGCCACGAGCGACGAGACCGTCCGCCGGATCCGCGACGCCCTGCGCACGGCGTCGAACGGTGACGCAGAGGCCTGGCTCGCCCTTCGCAGCGGACGCCTGACGGCGGAACCGGAGGCGGCCAGCTTTCCGATGATGGACGTGCCGCTCGCGAATGCGGTCGTGCAGGAACATTCCGAGCTTGAGCGGCAGGCCCACGAGAAACGAGTCGACGCCGCCGAAGCCGAAGTGCATCGCGCTGAGGAGCTGGAACGCATGGCCCGGGAGCAGGCGCAGGCAGCACAGCTGCGTCTGGACCAGGCCACGCAGACGCTCGACGAAGCCCGAGCAGCGCTGGAAGGAGTGCGGAAACGCTAGCATCCGCGCCCGGCCTCGTCCTACCGTCCGGTAGGCCACCGGCCACGGGACGCGACCAGGAGGGAAGAGCATGGCGGGCTCGAAGCGTTTGGGCGTGCTGGGACTTGTTGGAGCGCTGCTGCTGTTGGGCTTGCTGGCGCGGCCGCTCAAGGTGTACGCGGCGTCGACGGTCGCGGTCGGCCCCGGCGAGGGCGTCACGCTCCAGCAGGTCGACTACAACTGGGATACGAGCCCCGACGTCGATTCGACGACCGGCGAGCTCGACGTCGACATCCCCACCCTCACGTCCGCCACGGGCATCACGTCCGGCTTCCTCAACGTCGGTACGTCGCTCGGGTGGGTTGTGCAGAACCTGCCGGTCGATGCCACCGACGACCCTTACGCAGAGATCACGACCCAGTTCGACCTGTCGCAGACTGACGGCTCGGCGGTCACCACCGAGTCTGCGGACGTTGAGTTCTCGTCGTCGCCGGTGACCAGCTTCAGCACGGGTTCGACACAGATGTTCTCGGTCGGCGACGTCGGCTACGACGGGAGCGGCAAGGGCGCGACCGCCGTGAGCGGAACCGAAACCGCGCCGGCGCCGGGCGTGGTCAGCTTCGTCGGAGGCCCGGCGTTCACCTTCTGCTTCCAGGCCAACCATCCGAACATCGAGGCGGCCGACAACCAGTGCGGTCCCGCATCGGTCGCGAACAGCCTGACCTGGCTGAAGACGACGTACGGCCTCGCCATTCCCGACAACAACGTGCAGGGGCTCTGCGACACCACCTCGCTGGTGGGCAAGCTCGACACGCTCATGAACCGTTGCGCAGGTCCGCCAACCCGTCGCGCCGGGCCGACCGTTCGCGACAACGCCTTTCTCACCGGCAAGTTGCAGTACCTCGCCAACAACAACCTGGGCAGCAAGGTCGTGGTCAAACATCAGGCGCGCAACGACGAAGGGGTGGGTGGCGGCGACTTCATGGCGGCCGGTCTGACATCGCACGGGAACGGCGCCGCGCCGACATCGAGCTTCATCCTCAGTGAGGTCTGCGCCGGAGAGGACGTCGAGCTCGGCTTCATATACGCACGGGGTGGTGGGCACTGGGTGGAGATCACCGGCGCGGGCAGCATCCTCGGCGTCCCGTGGATCACGTACGTCTCCGACCACGACCAGACCAACGACGCCAACGGCACGGGCAAGGTGGACTTCAGCTTCCTGAAGGACACGGACGCGGACGGCCTGCTCAATCTCGTCAACGAGGGCGGGTCGCCGAATGCGCAGATCGTGGTGACGGAGTCGCCGGCGTCTCCGCAGAGTGCGGTGCCCGAAGCGCAGTTCGCGGCACCCTTCCTGCTCGTCGGCGGTGGCGCGTTTCTCGCCCTATATCGCCGTCGCCGACGCTCGGCGCCGGTGTGAGCCGGAGCCGGTAGCTCGTCAGCTCGCGTGAGCTGACGCCACGGCAGCGTTGAAGGCTGGGAGCGCTGCTTGGATCAGCCCAATGAGACGCTGTCGCCGACTCGCACGCCGGCGCGGTCGAGGAGACCGCCTGCCACCTCCACGCTGGCGATGTACGCCGTCTTCGACTCGTAGAGGGCGCACGGATCGCGCAGGCACGGCTGCATCCGTTTGACGTCGACGATCCGGCCCGCGGCGTTCCAGAACGCTATGTCGAGCGGGATAACCGTGTCCTTCATCCAGAACGCCATGTTCGTGATCGCCGGGAACGCGAAGACCATTCCCTGCCCGTCACTGAGGTGCGTGACGTTCATGAGCCCGCGCTCGCGGGCCGCCGGGGAGCCGGCGATCTGGACCGACAGCCGCAGCAGCACGCCACGGGAGCTCGCGATCGTCAGCGTCTCTCGGGTGAGACGAGTGGATGGTGCGTGGGATTTCGGCGCCTGGCCTCCACACGCCGTGAGCGAGAGCGCAAGGCACACGACGGCCGCGGCCAGATGGGAACGGGGGCGCAGGGCTGTCACCCTCTGAAATGTACGGTGGGCGCCCGGGGGGCATCATCCGGGCGCCCCCGGGGTCGCTACGTGGTGCGCCGGCGCGCGCGCCGGCGAGTCTCGAGGATGGCGCCCGCCGCGCCGATCACGATCAGAGCCGCCGTCAGGGGCGTTTCCGGCGTGCTCGCGGGGAGCACCTGGAAACAGCCGGCGGTCTGCTTGGTGACGTAGTTGGAGGTGCCGGCGGAATCACCGCCGGGATTGCCCGCCCAGCTGAAGAACGGGCAGCCGTCCGCGTCCATGGCTGCCGACGTGAAGTCCGCGAGGCTGCGGTCACCGCTCCCGCTGGTGGGGAGGCAGATGATGCCGAGGTTGCAGATCGCGCCGATGTGATAGATGTTGCCGCCGGTTCCGCTGCCGCCGGTCATCTGCGTCGATGTGAATGTGGGGCTCGCGCTTCCCGCGTCATCGGTCTCGATGACCGTGTATCCCCATTGCGCGCTCGTGTTCGTGGGGTCGGTGATCCCGTTCACCGTCTCGAAGTAACCGATCGCAAGCTGGCCGGGAATCGGTCCGGTCGCAGCTGCAGGCATCATGTGGCCCTGACCGTTGTTGGTCAGCTTGATCGGCCCGCTCCAGGTCTGCCCGTGTGACGAGGCCGGTGACGTGAAGAGGTAGATGTCCGTCGTGGTCGCGAACGGTGTCGTGCCCACGAAGCCGTCCGCGATCGAGTAGAGATTGCCTGCGGAATCGATCTCGAGGTCGTTGAAGATGTCGCCGAACTGCACACCGTTGCATGACGGGACCGAGCTGCACGGCAGGTTGCTGTTGTACCCGTCATAGATCGTGTAGTCGTTGAAGGTGGCGCAATGATCCGTGGAGACGGCCATGAACGCCTCGCTGAACGTTCCGGTCGGTTTTGCGGCCGCAAGGGCAGCTGCATTCTCCTGCTGCGTGGTCGTCGTGAAGAGGACGTACAGGTTCCCCTGTGCGTCGACCACGGGCTTCGACACCAGGGTGCCTCCGGTGATGTCCTGGGGCACGTACTGCGCGATGAGCGGATCGTTGGCGCCGATGATCGACCCGCACTGCGTCGCGAATCCGTCGGCGCCGCCGTTGGTGGTCGTGAACGCGAGTGGCAGCGCGGAGTTGAACTCGTGGTAGGTCAGGTACGCGCGGCCGTTCGTGTCCGTGGTGAGCCACTGCCTGTCCGACGACGGACCGACCTGGCCGAGCGGCGTGCTCATGCAGTGGTTCGGGTCGGGAGCGGCGCCCACGGCGTTGAAGGTCGCGCCGTGGTCGGTGCTGGTGCAGACCGTCGAGTACGTGGCCGCGAGGTCCGCGATGTACAGCCGGTTGGCATAGGCGCTGCCGTCGTTGGGGGCGAAGGCATTGTCCTCGTCGCCGCCGCCGGTCGGTCCCCCGAGGGTCAGCGGCGTCGCGGGCCAGGTTGCCCCATGGTTGTGCGAGACCCAGTAGTCGCCCTCACCGCCGCCAACGCCCTGCGGCGACGAAACGACGACGTTGCCGAGGAGGTCGGTCGAGACCAGGGGCTCGCCCCCACTACCGGCCAGCAGCTGCGTTGGCGTGGCAAACGCGATGCCCGCCGCGTGAGCGCTGACCGTGAGGAAGAGCGTGACCGCGCTCACAAGCGCGGCGATCAGACCCAGACGTCTCACCGTGACCCTCCACCGAATCTGCCGATATCCTCTGAACGAACGCGCCCAGGACAATCTTGCGTCGGGGCCGTGGCCCTCGGCCCGCCGCGATTTGGCTCGGGGGGACGAGCGAAAGGCCGCGTCACCCTGTGGCCGTTGCCCGCAGGCTCCGGCCGCTGGTATCGTCAATGAACGACGCGTTCAGAAGGCGGTGGCGGGTTTGGAGGGCCGACATGAGGTCGAAGCTGCTGAGAAGGGCGCACGGTCGTGGCGCAGGCATCTCGCTGGCAATTGGGATGTTCTCGCTGACCGCCCTGGGGTCGACCTCGGCCCCGGTGGCTGTGACCAACCACCCGCGCGTCCCCGCCGGCGGCGCCGTGCGCGAGCTCGGCTGGTCGTCGAGCAACTGGTCCGGGTACGCCATCACCGGCAGCGGCTTCACCGCCGTCACCGGGCACTGGACGGTCCCGACGGTCGCAAAGACGACGAAGGCCACGTTCTCGTCCAACTGGGTCGGCATCGACGGCTTCAACAACAGCTCCCTGATCCAGACCGGCACTGAGCAGGACTATTACAGCGGCGCGGCCCACTACAACGCCTGGTGGGAGATCCTTCCCGCCGCCGAGACGCGGATCAACAGCATCACGGTTCATCCCGGCGACCGGATGACCGCGTCGATCACGAGGGGCAGCACCGGCAAGTGGACGATCACGATCAGCGACAGCAAGGGCGGGTCGTTCACCACCCAGCAGTCGTACAGCGGCGCGCGGACGTCGGCCGAGTGGATCGAGGAGGCGCCGAGCGTCAACGGCAGGACCGCGACGCTCGCGCACTACGGCTCGTCGACCTTCGACCCAGGCACCGTCAACGGGGCGTCGCCGAAGCTGGTGCCCTCGGACGGCGGCGCGCTGGTGCAGGGCAGCACGCAGGTGTCGACACCATCCAACCCCGACTCCGACGCCGACGGCTTCAACATCAGGTACGGGTCCACGGCGCCGAGCCCGCCGAGCAGCTGACGAACCGCCACGCGGCCGTGAGGCTCTTGGTAGCATCCCGACCGTGCTGACACGGAGATCAGCCCGCTCCCTGACAGCCGCCGCCGCGCTGCTCGGTGCTCTTTGGGTCGCGCCGGCGTCGGCTGCGAGCAGCTATCCGGTCACGTATCACGTGGCGGACGGCGTGAACGCCAACGGATCGGATCCCACCGGCTCGCCTCCCGGAGCCAACCACTGGTCGTGCAGGCCGAGCACTGCTCATCCTCACGCGGTCGTGCTCGTGCACGGACTGCTGGCGACCATGCAGGACAACTGGAACACGATCTCGCCGTTCCTCGCGAACAGGGGCTACTGCGTGTTCGCGCTCACGTACGGGACCGAGAGCAGCAACCCCTACTTCGGCGGACTGCCGCGGATGGAGTTGACGGCGACCCAGCTGGCGGCGTTCGTCAAGCGTGTGCTGGCTGCGACAGGCACGTCGAAGGTGGACCTGGTCGGCCACTCCGAGGGAACGGTGATGCCGCGCTACTACATGGAGTTCCTCGGCGGCGCCCGCTATGTCAACCGCTACGTCATGCTCACGCCCATCTGGCACGGCACGGAGTTCTTCGGCGCCGCGGCGCTGCAGCAGTTGGCGTACGAGCTGGTGCCGAGCTACGGCGATGTCTCGTCGAGCTTCTTCGACAAGTACTGCGGGTCGTGTCCCGAGTTCCTGACGGGCTCGCCGTTCATGCAGAAGCTGGCCAGCCGTGGGTTTGCGTTGCACGGCGTGACGTACACGGACATCATGACGAAGTACGACGAGCTGGTTCAGCCGTACACGAGCGGCAACCTGGTGGCCCCGAACGTCACCAACATCGTGCTCCAGAACCAGTGCGCGCTGGACGGCAGCGACCATCTCACCGTGGCCTACGACCCGACGGCCGCGCAGGACGTTGCGAACGCGCTGGATCCGACCCATGCCAAGGCGGTGCCATGCGTGCCGGTCATCGCCGGGTACGGCGCCCTGTACCCGCCGCCGAGCTGAGGCTGGACAACCCGTAGCGACGACCCGGCGCCACTTCTGAGGCGCCCGGGCATCCGCCTGAAACAGCCGCTCGCCCAGGCGAGCGGCTTTTTGATAGCGGCCGTAGCACGAGCTTGGAGACCGCCGCTATCAACAACGCGGTCCTGAGCCAGTAGAGGGCGACCAGGACGTCGGCTCGTCGAGCCGGCCCAGACACTTCTCGCGCGTAAAGCGTTCGCGATACGCGTCGCGACCCCGGAGAGCGGGCGCGATCAAAACGCGACATCTCTGTTGCAGGAGGTGCGATTGCGCATTCCGGGGGCATCGGATCATCCCTCCGACACAACCCCCGGCAGCCCGGTGAAATTCCATCTTTGGAGGAAGCCATTTCATGTGGAAACGACTATCAGCCACTGCTATAGCGCTGGTGGCTCTTTGTGCCGCGTTCGCGCATGCGCCCTCCGCCGGCGCGGCGTCGGTTCCGCAGTTCCCGCCCTGCCACAACGATTCGACGCAGGTGAAGCAGACCTCCGACAAGGGTGGACCCGCGCTGCTCGGACCGGGTAGCGAGAACGGCCTGCAGGCCTACTACTACGTGACCGAGACCGCGGGGTGCGGCAGTGACCAGCCGGGCTCGACGGTCACGCTGGCGATGGTCGTGGACCTCACCGACGTGCTCAAAGGCACCGTCGACAGCGACGGCATGTGCTGGGGTCTCGAGCTGCACCAGGGTTACGACAAGACGCCCGTGGCGGCCGCGGTGGAGATGGGCAACACGGTCCACCTCACGTACGACAACGCCATCGCGGGCCAGCAGTACCGCTTCAGGATCGCCAACCTGGAGACCGGCCTGACGATCCAGGATCACTCGAGCGTCGACGGCTAGCGCGAGCGGCGGCTGCACGCGAGCGGCCGCCCGCGCTGAGCTCGAGGTCTTCCCGCCCGCTTACGATGGGCCCCGGTTGCGCCAAGCCCACCAATTGGCGGACAATCCGGGCTGATCGGAGAGCGAGCGCCGCCGTCTCGGCGCGCTAGTGGGGAGACTGAGTATGGGTGAGGGGCATCGCGGACGACATCGTGGCTGGCTCGCGGCCGGCGCGGCTGCGGCTCTGTCGACAGGGATATGGATCGGGCCTCAACACGCCGGCGCATCCGCCGCGCCGGCGAGCCCGAGCTCGGTGACGATCGGGGTCGACCACGTCGACCCGCTCGACCAGCAGCCGCAGAACGCACGGCTCTTCGAGTACACCGACTTCTACTCGCGCGACGTCACCGTGCACCGGGGCGAGACGGTCGACTTCCAGACGATTCCGTTCGCCTTCCACATCGTGGCGATCGCCAAGGACGAGACCAAGGCGCGAGCCGTCTACCCGATCGTCTACAACGACAAGGACGATCCGAACGCCGCCAGCGGCGAGAACAAGATCGGGTTCGGGTCCAGCAACTTCCCGATCGTCAACGGGAGCACGAAAAACCCGACATCCGGCCAGATCGACTTCACGCGTCCCAACGGCCCGCCGGACTGCGGCGTCACCGCAGAGCCGATCTGCGACTTCACCGGCGGTGATCAGGTCCAGGTTGCCGGACCCAACGTCGGCACCTCCGGTCCCGCGGACTGGAACGTCAAGATCGACGCCCCTGAAGGGACCTACCACTACTTCTGCTACATCCACCCGCACATGAGCGGCACGCTGCACGTCGTCGATTCGGAGGACGCCGTGACCACGCAGCACGAGATCAACGAGGACAGCGCGGAGCAGTTCGCTCAGAGCAAGACCGATGCGCGCCACGTCGAGAAGGTGCTCAACGTCAAACGGCATAGCGAAGATCCCGCAGGTCAACGCACCTGGTGGGTCAACGTGGGCGCTTCGGCTGACGACAACCACGTCGCCATCGACGAGATGCTGCCCAACCCGCTGGTCACCGGACCCATGCAGCTGACCCGCGGCGACAAGATCCAGTACGTCTGGCCGGACGACCACAACGCACACAGCGTCTTCTTCCCCGCGATGCCGCCCAACTTCAGCAACGACGTTGGACCCATCGGGTTCGACTGCGACAGCGGCTTCACACCCATCGGTTCTGGGCCCCCGTGCAGCGAGACCGGTGAGGCGGGTCCGACCGTCCCGCCCTTCAACGCCCCGTTCGAGGTGATCGGCGACCCGGGCACCTCCTCGCCCGGCACGCTCGTCACCAGCCAGACGCAGGTGGTGGATGCCGGAGTGCTGTTCGGTGAGGACTACGGCCTTCACGATTCGTCGCAGCACTTCTCGATCAGGACCGACTCGACGACGGCAGGCGGGCCCGCGCCCTACCTGTTCCACTGCACGATCCACGACTTCATGGTCGGCGGGTTCGTCATCGTCGGCTGACCGCGTAAACAGACTGAATCCGGCTGAGGCCGGCGAGCCGTTTCGCTCGCCGGCCTCATGCATTTCAGGTGGCGAGGACCCGCCCATCCTCGATGTGGAGGATGCGATCGGCGAACTCGATGAGCCGCGTGTCGTGGGTCACGACGACGCACGCCTGGCCGCCCGACCGGCTGCGCGCGGCGATGAGCCGCATCGCGTCGCGCCCGGTCGCCGTATCCAGGCTGGCGGTGGGCTCATCAGCGAGGAGCACCTGCGGCTCGCCCACCAGCGCTCTGGCGAGGCTCACGCGCTGGCGTTCCCCGCCGCTCAGCACACGCGGCTTCGCCTCGAGCCGGCCGGCCATCCTCAGCTCGTCGAGCAGCGCAGCCGCGCGCGACGTCGCCTCGCGTCGGCGCATCCCGCGCAGGCGCAGGGGCATCGCCACGTTCTCCACCGCGGTGAGCGCGGGCAGGAGGTTGAAGGTCTGAAAGACGAACCCCATGGTGTGCAGGCGAAACCTGGCGGCGCCGGGCGCCGTCGTGTCCAGCCGCCGCCCGGCGATCGCGACCGTGCCGCGAGACGGGCGGAGCAGGCCGCCGAGCATGGATACGAGCGTCGTCTTGCCCGACCCCGACGGTCCCAGCAGCAGCAGGACCTCGCCTCGATCCACGCTCAACGTCGCGTCGCGCACGGCGGTGACCGCCGCAGGTCCTTCGCCGAAGACGCGCGTCAGGTCGGTGGCCTGGATCGCGCTCACGCCTTGAACACCTCCTGGGGGTCGACACGCCGCAGCTGACGCACGGGCAGCAGCGCGGCGCACAGGTTGGCGACGAGAATCACCGCGGCCACGACGACGACGAGCACCGGACTGAGCTCGGACTGCAGAACCGGGTACCACGTGCCGAAGATCGCGCCCAACCCCACGGCCACCGCCAGACCCAGGACCAGCCCGCAGAGCGACAGCACGACGCACTGCGCGATCGCGCTGCCGTACATCACACCGGAGCTCGAGCCGATCGCCTTCATCACGGCGAAGTCGCGTGTGTGCTCCACCGTCGCGGTGTACAGCACGATGGCCGCGATGAGCACACCCACGACGAGCGCGACCAGCACGATGATCTGCAGCGGCTGGTCGAAGCTGTCGACGATCGCCGCGCGATCATTGGCCGCCAGCTCGGAGGCGCGCAGCGCGTGCACGCCGCCGATCGCATCGACAGCCCGTGCAACGCCCTGCACATCCGCGGCCGCTGCGGTTCGAACGAGCCCGTAGCTGACGGCGTCGCCCTGGCCGGCGATCGCCTGCGCGACCGGCAGCGAAACGAACACGAAGAAGTCACCGGCGGCGTCGGTGCCGTCGGAGATCCCGCTCACGACGAGGCGGTGCGCGAAGAGCGTCATGGGGTCGCCGACACGAACACCCGCGATCGTGGCCAGTCCGCGGTCGATGACGATCCGGTCTCGAACCACATCCGGTGACCCCGACGACACGCGCCACGGTCCGCCCGTCTCACCCGCGTCCGAACCCACGATGTACACGGGGAGGTGGCTGCCGTTGATCGGCAGCAACCCGTTGACGGTCACGACGGCGCTCGCCGACGCCACCCCGGGGATCGCGCGAACGCTCTGCAGCGTCGCCGGAGAGAAGCTCGACTGCGCAAACAGCAGGTCGTCGATGCCCTTTTCGGCGACGATGAGCGTGGCGCCGCTGTGGTCGACGTACGCCGTGGACGAATTGGTGATCCACGCCGACACGCCCTCGAGGAAGAAGACGAGACACGCGGCGATCCCCAGCGCAGCCGCGCTGATGCCCCAGCGGCGGCGTTCGCTGGTGAGGTTGCGCCAGGCGACGAACAGCGCGGTGGCCGCCCGTCCGCGCCAGGTCTCATCCCGGGCGGCGGGGCCGCCACCGCTGCTGCTGCCTTCCATGCCGGTCGCATAACCTACGCCTAGCGTCGCGCGACCTGACGTAGATCTGAGGCGAGGTGGGAGCGATGAGACAGCTGACGTACGTCGGATCGGGGAAGCTCGAGTGGCAGGACGTCGCGGAGCCGGTGCTCGAAAGCGCTCGAGAAGCGCTGGTGAGGCCCGTCGCGGTGGCGACCTGCGACCTCGATCTCGCCGTCATTCGCGGGCACGTGCCGATCCCCGGTCCCTTTGCGTTCGGACACGAGTTCGTGGCCGAGGTCGTCGACGTCGGCCCCGACGTGCGGGGCGTGCGACGGGGCGACACGACCGTCGTGCCGTTCCAGATCACGTGCGGCGATTGCGACGCCTGCCGTCGCGGCCACACCGCCAGCTGCAGCGCGGTCGAACCGAAGCGCGCCATGTACGGGCTGGGCACCGTCGTGGGCAGGGAGTGGGGTGGCGCCATGAGCGACCTGGTGAGGGTTCCGTTCGCGGACGCGATGCTGGTCCCGCTTCCGGCGCAGGTCGACGCGGTCGCGGTCGCCAGCTGCAGCGACAACCTGCCCGACGCCTGGCGCACCGTCGCTCCGCCGCTCCAGAGCCTGCCGGGCGCGTCGGTGCTGATCGTCGCGGGCGGTGCACCGAGCATCGGCCTCTACGCGGTGGGGATCGCGCGGGCGCTCGGTGCCGAGGTGCACTACATCGACTCCGAGCCGCACCGCCTCACGATCGCGAAGGAGCTCGGCGCCGACGTGCTCGAGGGACGACCGCCGCGCCGGCACGGTCTCCACCCGATCACTGTCGACACGAGCTCGAGCGTGGACGGGCTGCACTGCGCCATCCGCTCGACGGCGGGCGACGGCATTTGCACCAGCGTCGGAATCTACTATCAGCCGGAGGTGGGCCTGCCGCTGCTCGAGATGTACACGCACAACATCACGTTCGTGACGGGCCGCCCGAGCGCGCGACCGGCGATTCCGCACATCCTGCAACTCGTCGCCGACGGCAGGCTGCACCCGGAGCGGATCACGACGTCGGTGGTGGGCTGGGGCGACGCGGTGGACGCCCTCGGCGAGCCGCTCACCAAGCTGGTCATGGTGCCTGAGCCGATCCAGCAGAAGGCCCCCGCCTAAGAGCCCTCTGCCGCCTAGCCGTTCCCGCGGGCTGACGGAGCGTGCATACTTCTGGGTCGTTCAAGGAGGCGGATTCAAAGATGCGAGTTCGACGCTTGCCCAGCAGTTCTCTGTCCATCCCGCGCAAGGCCGTCCTGACCTTGCTCGGCCTCATGACGCCGCTCACCGTGTGGGGCGGCTGGGCGGCGGCGGGACACGCGCAGGCATCGTCGTACCCGGTCATCCACGTGCTGTCCACACGGGCCGACCTGGTGTCCGGTGGCCAGGCGCTCGTCAGCGTCACCGTGGGTGGGGCCGCGCCGCACTCCGCGCTCGTATCGCTGAACGGGACGAGCATCTCGGGCAGGTTCGCGCTGCGGCCCAACGGTCAGTACGAAGGGCTCGTGACGGGGCTCCGCGTCGGGTCCAATCAGCTCGAGGCGTTCGTCGCCGGGAGCGGCGCGAAGATCACGCTCACCAATCACCGCATCGGCGGTCCCGTGTTCGCAGGACCTCAAATCCAGCCCTGGACCTGCGAAGCGGGAGCCACGGACGCCCAGTGCGACCTGCCCACCGCGTACAGCTACCAGTACAAGAACGCCGGCAGCGGTCAGTTCGCCGCGTACGACCCGGCCAACCCGCCCCCCTCGTCCGAGGTGGCCACCACGACCACCGACAACGGCAAGACGGTGCCGTACATCATCCGCGTCGAGACGGGCTACGCCGACCGCGACGAGTACCAGGTAGCGGTGCTGTTCAAGCCGGGCGGCGCGTGGGCGCCCTGGTCGCCGCAGACGCAGTGGGACGGCAAGCTGGAGATACCGGGCGGTGCTTCGTGCGGCGTGAACCACGGGGCCAGCACACCACCCAGCGTCACGGACGACACCGCGCTCTCGCGCGGCATGATGGTGGCTGCTCCGACGCTCGACAACAACGGTCAGAACTGCAACATCGTCGTGCAGGCCGAGGCGGTGGAGATGCTCAAGGAGCACATCGTCGACGCCTACGGACCGATCCGGTACACGATCGGCAGCGGCTGCTCGGGAGGGTCGATCTATCAGCAGCAGGTCGCCAACGCGTATCCCGGTCTGCTCAACGGCATCCTCCCCATGTGCAGCTTCCCGGACAGCTGGTCGGTGGCGTCCGACCCGGCGGAGTGCGCGCTGCTGCTCGCCTTCTGGAACTCGGTGACGGCGCAGACGGACTCGTGGACCGCGGCGCAGCAGGCAGCCGTTGCCGGTGACTCCACCACGAGCGTGTGCCAGAGCTGGGTGAACGTCTACATGTACAGCCAGGGCGGCAATCCGTCGCAGACCAACTCGACGATCGTTCCGTGCGGAGTCCCCGCGACCAAGCCGAACGATCCCAGCACCGAGTACAACGCTCAGAGCAACCCCGGCGGCGTGCGCTGCGACCTGCAGGACTACATGCCCAACGTGCTCGGGCTGCGGCCGCAGAGCGCGTGGGACGCGCAGGAGAAGCAGCTGGGGCATGGCTTCGTCAATCGCCCGATCGACAACATCGGCGTCCAGTACGGCCTCAGAGCGCTGCTGGCCGGCACCATCACGCCGCAGCAGTTCGCGGACCTCAACGGCCACATTGGCGGATACGACCTCGACCTCAATCCCACCACTGCGCGCTCCGCGGCCGATCCGGGAGGGCTGGTCAACGTGTACCGCACGGGGGCCGTGGACGAGACGAACAACCTCAGCACCGTGCCGATCCTCGACCTGCGCGGCCACGACGACAGCGAGATCCACGCCGACTTCCGCAGCTACGTGACGCGCGCGCGCCTCGACCAGTTCGACGGCGGGCACGGCAACCAGGCGATCTGGACCGGGCCCATCGCGCTCGAGGGGTTCGAGGGCAGCCAGAGCATGGCGCAGGCGGGCTTGCTGCTCATGGACAAGTGGCTGACCAACATCTACAACGACCACAGCAGCCGGACGCAGGCGGCGAAGGTGGTGGCCGACAAGCCGTCGGCCGCAGTCGACACGTGCTTCGACGGCAGCGGGAACGCGCTGCCCTCGGCCGAGTGCCCCGCCCTGTACCCGTACTACAGCGATCCGCACATCGCAGCCGGCGCAGCGCTCACCGACGACCACCTGAAGTGCCAGCTCGAGCCGCTCTCCATGAGCAACTACGGGAGCGTCACGTTCACCAGCGCCGAATGGAGCGAGCTCCAGCAGGCGTTCCCAACCGGGGTGTGCGACTGGAGCAAGCCCGGAGTGGACCAGAGCACCACCGTCGCCTGGCAGACCTACCAGAATTCTTCGGGCGGCGTCGTCTACGGTGGAAAGGCGCTCGGACCTGCGCCCGCGTCGCAACCGATCGTGAAGTGAGGGGCGCGATTCTTCACGCGCCCGCTTCACTCGCGCAGCGACGACACACGCCGTAGAAATCGAGGCTCGCGTGGTGCACGGTGAAGCCGTGACGCCCTTCGAGCTCGCGCGTCAGTGCGGCGACGGCGGCCTCGTCGATCTCCGTCGTGGTGTGGCAGTGCGTGCACACGAGGTGGTGATGGTGCTCGGGCGAGCAGGCGGCGTATGCGTAGACGTGCCCGCTGCGCTCGAAACGCTGCGCCAGTCCAGCGTCGACGAGCGAGTCGAGCGTCCGGAACACGGTCGCCCTCCCGATGAGCGGGTGCGCCTCGCGCAGGTGCTCGAAGAGCTCGAGCGCAGTCATCGTGCTCCGGGCGAGGCGGAGCGCTTCGAGCACCACGAGCCGCTGCGCCGTGGGTCGTCGCCCTCGCGCCGCAAGGCGATCCGACAGCTCCGCCGCTGCGTCACCGTGTGTCGCCGTCACGTCGCCGCGATCCGCTCTGAGCGAGCGTTGCCGGACACCTTCTGAGCGTAGCGTCCGCGAATCGCGCCGGCGACGACGACCACCAGGTAGGCGGCGAAGGCGACGGCGACCACGAGAAAGCTCGGTGGGATCCGAGGCAGAACGTAGCTGAGCGTCAGCCCCGCCCACATCGAGGCGACGCTCAACGCGGCTGAGAGGGCGAGCGCCGCGTATGGGCGTGCGGTGAGCAGCTGAGCGGTCAACGGCGGCGTCACCAGCAGCCCGAAGATGAGCAGCGCGCCGATCGCCTGGACCGCCTCGCCGACCGTCACGCCGACGATCACCATGAACGCGAGCCCGAGCGTTCGAACCGGAAGCCCGCGTGCGGCCGCGACGTCGGGATCGACCGACGAGAAGACCAGCGGCCGCGCCAGCGCCAGCGTCGCCAGCGAGACTGCTGCACCGACCCCCGCGGCGATGAACGCCCGTGCTGTGGTGATCCCGAAGATGGACCCGAAGAGGATGGTCACGCCGGCAGCACCGTTGGATGCGCTTCGCGACGTGGTGTAGAGCGTGAGGAAGAGGGCTCCCAGGCCGAGGATCCACGCGAACGTCACGCCGATCGCGACGTCGCGGCCGCGCGCACGCCCGCCCAGGGCGCCCATCACGAGCGACCCGGCGATCGTGGCGCCGAACAGGCCCAGCGCCGCGTCACCTCCCGCCGCGACGGCTGCGAGCGCCCCCGTGAACGCGACATGGCTCTGCGCGTCGGCGACGAACACCTGGTTGCGCAGCACGACGAAGTAGCCGGCGAGCCCGGCGGCGATCGCGATGAACGTGCCCGCAAGGAAGGCGTTGTCGATGAAGTCGTTGCTGAACATCGCGCGGAGGGAGTCGATGATCGACGCGGTCACGCGGGGACCGCGGTGCGGCGCAGCGCGAAACCTCGCCCGTATCGCACCGCTCTCGCTATCAGGTACACGGCGAACCCCAGGCTGGTGACGTAGAAGCCAACCGGGTACACCGAGAAGTACGCGATGCTCAGGCCGAGCCACGTGACGGCGAGTGCGAGGACGACGGAGAGGACGATCCCCAGCCCGGGTCGCGGCGTGATCTGCTGCGCGGCAGCGGCGGGAGCGACCAGCAGCGCGAATACGAGCAGCGTCCCCGTGATCGACGCTGAGGCCGCGACCGCGAGGCCCAGGACGAGCAGGAACACGACCGCCAGGAGTCGAACCCGCACGCCGCGCGCCGAGGCGACGTCCGGGTCGACGCTGGCGAAGAACAGCGGACGCCCGATCGCCGTCATGACGGCGAGGACCGCGGCGGCGACGATGAGGAGCACGAGCACCTGCGTGTCCGTGATGCCGATGAGCGTGCCGAACAGGACCGAGAAGACCGTCTCGACGAAGCCCGGGTACAGGCTCGCAAAGAGGAATCCGAGCGCGAGCGCGAAGGCGAGCACGGATCCGATCGCCGCCGTCGCGAAGCGCTGGTTCTGCGTCGGCCTTCCCGCGAGCGCCGCAATGCCCAGAGCCGCCACCGCGCAGAAGGCCAGCAGGCCCAGAAGGGGCGACGCCCCCACCAGCGCTGCGCCGGCGGCGCCTGGAAAGCCCACCTGCGACAGCGCGTGCGCGGCGAAGGTCTGCCCGCGGGTCACGGTGAAGTAGCCGACCACCCCCGAGAGCACCGCGACGACGGTCCCGCCGGCGAACGCGTTCTGCATGAAGTGAAAGGCGAGCAGCTGCTCGACGTCCGCCCACAGGTCGAGGCTTGGCTGCGGTTGCATCAGTGAACCCTCACCGCGTGCCGTGGAAGGTGGCGGCCTCGGGCTGGCCCACCACCACGAGCCGGCCGTCGGTCGTGGTGAGCACCTCGACGCGCGCGCCGTACAGCGCCGACAGCGTCCGCGTGTTGATCACGTCGTGAGGCGTTCCGGCGACCACGCGCCCCGCGGCGACGTAGACCACTCGATCCAGATACGTGAGGATCGGGTTGACGTCGTGAGCGACCAGCAGCACCGTCACGCCCTGCGCACGGCAGACGGTCTGAACCAGCGCGGAGATCGACTGCTGGTTGCTGATGTCCAACCCGTCGAGGGGCTCGTCGAGCAGGAGGAGCGACGGCCCGGAGATCAGGGCCTGCGCGATGAGCAGCCGCTGCTGCTCTCCCCCGGAGATCTCGCCGACCGGTCTGTCGAGGTAGGCGGATGCTCCGACCATGTCCGCGAGCTCCTCAACGCGCCGCCTTGCCTCGCCCGCACCCGGCGTGAAGGGGAGGGGAACGCCCCAGCGAGCGCCGTCCAGGCCGAGCCGCACGAGGTCGCGACCGCGGATGCGGAGATCGGTGTCGAAGCTGCGGCGCTGCGGCAGGTACCCGATGGCCGAGCTGCCTCGGGAAACGCCGCGTCCGAGCACGCTGATGCTCCCCTCCGAGAGCGGAAGCAGGCCGAGGATTGCCTTGATCAGGGTGGACTTGCCGGCGCCGTTCGGGCCCAAAACCGCGAGGAACTCCCCGCCGGCCACGTCGAGATCGACGCCACGCCAGATCCAGCGTCCGCCGAGGCGGATACCGGCGTTGTGCAGCTCGAGGGTGGGCTTCGCGATCAAGCGCCGGTTGCCTGGCCCAGCGCGGCCTGCAGGGCGCGCAGCTGCGACGACTGCCACGCCTGGAACGTCGCGGTCGCCGGGTCCAGCGTTTCCGTGATGTGCACCACCGGTATCCCGAGCGCGCGTGCCCTGTCCGCCAGCGCCTGAATGTCCGGCGTTGAGTTCTGGCTGTTGACGACCAGAACGCTGATGAGCCTGCCCGCGATCTGCGAATCGACCGTCGCCTTGTCGGCAGCGGCTGGGTCGTTGCCCTCCGAGATGGCCTTCATGTACGCATTCGGCGTGATGAGATCGAGGCCGAGGTCGTTGGCGAGGTCGACGAAGATGCTTTCGGTCGCCCCCACGGGTACGCCGCGGTACCGGGTCCTGATCGCCGTGCGCAGGGCGTCGTACCGGGCCAGCCCGGCCGTCTCGTACGTCGAGCCCTGCTGGGCGAAGGAGGTTGCGTCGCCGGCATCGAGGGAGGAGAGGTCGCGCACGATGCGGTGGATCACGTGCTCGACGATTGTCGGGTCGTACCACATGTGCGGGTTGTCGCCGTCCCGTCGCCCCGCCAGGCCGGCGACGTCGAGCACCAGGCGTGCCGGCGAGGGACTCGCGTCGACGAGCTTGCGTGCCCAGGGGTCGTATCCGGCTCCGTCGAGGATCACGTAGCGCGCAGTGGCGATGGCGCGCCCGTCTGCGGGCGTCGGCTCGTACGCGTGCGGATCGGTGTTGGGGTTGGTGATGATCGCCGTGACGGAGACGCGGTCGCCGCCGATCTGGCTCGCGATGCTCGCCCAGAAGTTCTCGGCGGCCACCACCGTGATGCGCTCTGCTCCTGCAGCAGTGCCGCCGAGAGTGGTGGCGCCGCAGGCCGCGAGAGCGACGAGCGCAGCCGTCGCCACGACCAGGGCCGGGACACGGCGCCCGCTGGCTGCGGCGCCTCTGAAGTCGGGTAGCGATCCGGGCAGGTTGATGAGACGCAGTATCAACGATCCTGAGTATCGATTGCAACTGTCTCTCAGGCTTGTGAGGACAGACTGCCCCGCCGTGCGTGGGAGTAGCTGCAGGCCCTTTGCGGGTCGCTAGGGACCGACTCGGACGGCCTTCCGACGACCCGTCAGATCGACGAGTTCGTTGGGTGCCTCCGGCGGCGGCGCGCGGCGGCGGCAAGGGCAGCGCCGAGCCCGGCGCCCCCCGCGATGATCAGTAGCGCAGACACGGGAGACTCGGGAGTGTTCGCCGGCGGCGCCGCCGCCACGATCACCTCGCCGTGCATCACCGAATAGCCGTGCACGGCGCAGAAGTAGAAGTACGTGCCGCTGCCGGCGAACGTGTGCTGGTACGTCCCGGAGGGGGAGATCTGGCCCGGCGAGCCCCAGGTGTCGGTTCCGGTGCCCGGTCCCTGACCCGAGCAGTTGGCGGCCGAGCACGGCGTGACGGTGTGCGGCGCGCCGGTCCCGTTGCTCCAGGTGATCGTGTCCCCGGAGGCCGCGTTTGCCGTGCTCGGCACGAAGCAGAAGAGAGAGGTGCAGCCGCTCGTGCCGGAGGCGACGATCTGCACGGTCTGGCTCGCCGCGGACGCGGCGACGCCGCCGATAGCGATCGCGGCGCCGACGGCGGCGGCCGCCACGGTTGTCTTCAGCCACGCGGATGGGTGCATCGAGGACCTCCTTCCTGTTGCTTCGCGGACTCTAGTACGCCCCGGGGTTACAGCGAAGCCTTCTGCAGTCAGGGACCGCCAGGGTGCACGTCGATGCGGCGCAGCGCGCGCTCCCGCAGACGGTCCGAGTAGTCGATCCAGGCGTCGTGCGCGCCGTCCGGACGCGGCACGATGTCGAAGTGACACGTCGATGCGCCCGACGGGATGGTGGTCGCGAACGCGACATCGAGATCGCCGTCGCCGAACAGCCTGCGCCCCGCGACGAGCATTCCTTCTACCAGGTAACGCTGCACGCGGCAGTCGAACGCTCCGTAGACGTCCTCGTGCGGACAGTAGTGGATGTCGAAGTTGGCGGTGTCTCCGTGCACGCGCGGCTTCTCTATTGACGCGTACACGACCTCGTTGATCCACGACGCGAACAGGCTGGCGGCTTCGGTCCTCGTGAGACGTGGGGGGATCGCCACGCCGTCGACCATCTCCTCGACGATGCGCGCGCCCACGCGGTTGAGCGCAGCGCGGGCGACGTCGTGACCGTCTCCGTCGAAGCGCTCCTCGACCGCTTTGAGGATCTCGATGAGCCCGACCGCCATCATCTGGCCCCACACGAAGGTCGACGCCGCGTCGTAGGCCGGATTGGCGAGCGCCTTGGCTCGAAAGCCCTCGACCGCGTCGGCGAACGGCCAGCGCAGCGGGAGCCGCGTCCGGCGCTCACCCCACGGCAGCGACGCCGCGCCGTTGTCGCGAGCCTTCGGATGTGGTCGCACGGGCGTCCCGGTCCACGCGAGTGGCGGGTGATCGCTGACGGGCTCGGTCATGGGCTGCCTCCCTCCGGGTTGGTGTTCACCCCATGATCGTGCACGCGTCGAGCGTCTCGTGATCCGTTGTCCGCCGGCACTCCGTCCAGCGCCAGCGCGCCGCTACTGGCCGAGGCCGTTGCTCACGTTCGAGAAGACGTTGTTCACCTGCTGACCTACCACCTGGATGATGACGATCACCACGATGGCGATCAGCACGAGTACCAGGGCGTACTCGACCATGCCCTGACCCTCCTGGTCATCTCGGTGACGCAGAGCGGTGAACAACGAACAGAGCCGGTTGTGCATCGCAACCCCCACATGCACGACTGCCGGGCCAGGTGACGCAGCTGCCCGTTGGTCTTCGATTTAAGTCCAGCGCGTACGCGGACCGTCTGGCGTTGTGTCACCGGCCGGAAACGGTCTGCTGTCAGGGCAGCGTATGTCGGCGGCCCGTGATCGGAAGGTCGCGCCTGCCGTTGCTACTGGGGAAGGTCGGTGCGCAGCGCGGCGGCGCCGCGCAGATAGACGTGGCGCAGCTCGTGGCGGGACCGCTCGGTCTCCACGTGCGCCAGCAGTCGCAGCACGCGAGGCATCGAGTCAGGCACGGCCAGCTCGACCGCGGAGAGCATCGGCACATCTGTGATGCCGGCGCGTCGCGCCGCGTAGGCGGGGAACTCGGCCGTCAGATCGGGCGTCGCCGTGAAGAGGATGCTGACCAGGTCCTCGGCCGTGAGGTCGTTGCGCTCCAGGACCGTGTAGACGAGCTCGGCGATGGCGTCCAGGATGAGGTCGCTGTCGTCGGCGTCGACCTGCGTGGCCCCACGGATGGCTCGTACTGCCACTCGAATTCCTCGCGGTGAATCAGTGGGGTGCGGTGACCGCTGTCACACGTGCGCCGGCACTACGGCGACGGATTGACCCCGCACGTGGTCTTGAAGTAATTCGTCACGGAGGTGGCCGCTGCCTTCACGGACGTCGACCCGAGGCCGATGAAGGCAGCGCTCAGCTCCTGGAGCGTGTTGGCGCTCTGGGCCTGAGAATTGGCCTGGTCGTACGCCGTGCGCAGGGTGTGGAGGGCGCTCGCGATCTCGCCGGGGGCCGAGCCGTCGAGGTTGTCGATGGCCTGCGCAACGGTGCCGATCAGTTCCTTGTACGTGCTGATGTCCGGCACCGCGCCCGGGCTGGCGGCCAGGCCCGAGCCGAGGTGGGAGAGCTGGGCCGCGTCCGTACCCACCTGCGTGCAGAAGGAGGAGCCGCCGTTGTTGGCGGCCGGCGCTGAGGTGGCGGTCGACGGGACGGACGTCGACCCCGACGATGAGGAGGAGGACGTCCCCGAACCGCCGCACGCGGTGAGGAAGAGCCCCGCCGCAGCCGCGACAACGCCACAGACGAACAGTTGCTTGCCCATGTGGGCGGACCTCCGAATCGGAACGATCGGGCATCCCCGACTCTCGGCCCGCAGTATGACGACGCCGCCGGCAGACGTGCCAAGGCGCCAACCTGGCCGCCCCCGCGAGCCGGGAGCGGCCAGGTTTTCTCACGCGGCGGTGAAGCTCAGCTCCGACCGGCCTCGAACTGCACGACCTGCTGGAACGTCGGACGATTCACCCACGGCATCGGGGGTACGGTTCCGACGCCGACTGCATTGAACTGAATGTCGTCGAACGAAGGATTGCACTCCACGCCGGATGCCTGCGCGCTCCCGCCGCTGCGCCCGCCGGTCGCATTCGAGCGGCTGCACGTCCAAGCGGTCGGGTTGGAGCTGCCGTAGAGCGTGGTGAGCGCGTCGATCGTCCCCTGGAGAGCGCCCTGCACGGCGGACTGGCACGCGCTCAGGCTCCCGTTGCCGCAGTAGCTCTGCGAGTAGGGATTGGCGGCCTGGCCGAGCGCCTGCAGCAGCGAGCGCTGCAGGTAGCCCTCCCAGCCACCGTCGTACGCTGATCCCTGCGCTGCCGGCGGGTTGTTGATGGCGTTGACTCCCGCGAGCTGCGAGTACTGCGCGGTATCGAGCCAGGGGTCGAAGACCGCGTGCGTCAGACGGCGGTACAGCTCGTCCATGATCGCCACGGCGTTGCCCTGCTCGTAGCTGCCCGTGTTGCTGCGGTCGCGACGGTGACCGCCGGGTACGTTGCTGCCCCAGAACGGGTCGGCCACCCAGCTCTGCAGGATGGTGAGCACGTTCTGCTGCGCCGCGGTGAGCGATGCGCCGCTCAACACCGACGCCATCTGATTGACGAGCTGCGCCCCGTCGAGGTCGACCGTGCCGCCGTCCTCCATGGCGTTGATGATCGCCGCCGGCGTTGCCGGTCCCTTGCTGATGACGGCCCGGACCCGATCCGCGAGTGACTGCACGCGGTACACGGGGCCGTAGGAGAACTGTGCGTCCGAGGCGGAGAACCCCGGCGACTGCTTGTTGTTCCAGTTCGTGTAGAAGCCGTTGGCGAAGGTTCCGTTGACGATGCCCGTGGTCGGGGCCATCGTGTTTGCGCGCGGGTGGACGTCGGCGGCCGAGAGGTTCGTGGCCACGAAACCCTGCCAGTCCCATGCCCCGGTGCCCCACACGGGGAAGTTGGGGTTCACGTGCGGATTGCGGTTCGGCAGCTTGCCCGAGGAGTAGTAGGCGACGTTCTTGGAGTCCACGTACGCCCAGTTGAAGGTTCCGGTTTCCTTGGCGGCCGCCTTCTGAAAGTCGAGGGCGCTGTGGATCACGTCGGGATCGTTGAACTCGAGGAATGCGGGCGCCGCACCCAGCTCGTCACCGTACGTGGAGCGCCGCGAGGAGATCGCGACGGGGATCGTCTTGCCCGTCGTCGGGTCGACGGCGGTGGTGCGCCCGATCACCGGACCGTGGACCGTCCGCTCGATCTGGATCGTGATCGTCGCCGGCGGGCAGGGGTTGTTGGCCGGCGGTGGGCAGATGGCTCCCGCGCTGGACTTTGCATTCTGCGTGTCGGTGCGCTCGAACATCGGCGTGCACTTGCCGTTGTAGACGTACGCGGTGCTGCTCTCGGTGGGGGTCGACCCGTTGGCGTTGCACAGCTTCTCGACGATCTGGTCGACGATGTCAGAGCCTGCGGACGTCGCGCTCCACGCGTAGTCCTCTCCGTGCCCGAGCTCCACGAACACCTCCGTCCCGGAGAAAGAAACTCCGCGCGCGTGCAGACCGGGCCCGTGCAGGTCGACCTCGTGCAGCAGTTGCGGCACGAAGTACCCGGTCTGCGGACCGAACACTGCGATGGGATGGCCGGTGGCGCTGTGCGCCGCGTCGACGATCAGCTCGTTGCTCGCCGCCGGATGCGCCCGATTGTTGAACGCTGTCAGGAGCGGGCTGAGATCGACCGCGAGTCCGGCCGGCGCTGCCTGCGCCGGAGCGGCGGCCGTGCCTGTTTTCACCGTGCAATGGGTCGACCCGTCGCTCGCCACCGTGAACGTGTCCGTCGGCGCGGCCAGCGGGAGCGCCAGCGAGTTCGGATCGACCGTCGCCGGCACGTGCTCGTAGTTGAACGTGGTGGGGATGCTCACCTGGGCTCCGGGGTCGTTCTGCGAACGAAGGTCGCTCCAGATGGCGCCGCCCTTGGTGGCGCCGTACTTGCTCACGAGCGACTCGTAGAGCAGCGCGCTGCTGACCTCGTTGCCGCCACCGGTGGCGAAGATCGCCTGGACGAGCGTGGCGGTGGCCACGATGTCGGTGGGCTTCCAGGGGTTCAGCTGGAGCTGCAGCAGGCCGTACTCGGCAGGCAGCTTCGCACCGTTCGCGTTGGTCTCCGCGTCGTTGATGTACTGGTTGACGCCCGCGACGTACGCGTTGGCGTCGGCCACGATCTGATCGCCCTCGCGGATCTTCGTGCCGGGGATGAACTGCGGGTGGAGTTTGGGGAAGTTGTTGACCTGCGTCTGCAGCTCAGACTCGCTGTAGCCGGCTGCCGACGCCACCGAGCAGTCCATTGCCTCGTTGCTCGCCGAGGGGCCGACGAACGAGCTGAGCTGTGCGCGGCCCACGTGGCGAAGCACGTCCATCTCGAAGAGCCGGTCCTCAGCCGATGCGTACCCGGATCCGAACTCCGTGTCGGCTCGGGTCACGCCGAAGATGTGCGGGACGTCGAAGGTGCTGTAGCGGAAGATCACGGTCCCGGGGTGACCGCTGAACGTTTCGACCCGCGTGCCGGGCAGCGACATGTCAGTGGAGAAGGAGGCGTCCTTGTAGTACTTCTTGATCAGGCTCGGGCTGAGGTTCGGCGCCACCTGGACCAGGTTGGCGTAGAGCGGCTCCTGGTCCCGCGTGTTCGGAGGGAAGCCCTTTCCGGCCTGGGCGTTCAGGTAGTCCTGAGTGCTGTAGGTGCCCGTCTGCCCGGGAGGCACGATGTTGAAGACGTTGCCCAGGCTGCAGTCCAGGAACGACGCTCCCACCGGGCCCTTCTTCACGGCGCAGCCGGCCGCCTGAGCTCCGGATGCTGGGCTGATCGACAGCTGTCCCAGCAGCGTGATCGACGCCGCCGTGGCCACCAGGGCCGCGAGGCGGCGGAAGCGTCTGGACGTACTCATCCTGGGTCTCTCCTTTCTGGGTCCCGCCGGGCGTGAGGATTCTGCACCCCACGCTCCACATGAGGCTTAACGCGGGAGGGGGGCCGGTATTGCGCGAGCGGCGGAGCGGGTCCACACGACGCCTGGCTCGGCTCCGCATTTGGACCGCCGAGGTCAAATCCCGACCGCCCAGGGTGGCTCGGTTGAGAGTGATACGATCGGCCGAGCCTGGTCGATATGAACCGGGCGTTTTACTTTCGGGAACAGACGGGTAGGGCAGTGGATCGCCAGCGAGGCAGACCCAGAGGGCGGCTCGGCTTCATTCTCGTCTGGGCGATCAGGGTGCTCGTGATTCTCGGTCTCGCGGCTGCGATCGCCGTGGGTGGCCTGCGCGTGGCGTCCCGCACGGCAGGTGGCCTCGCCCGCAGCCCCGTCATGGCCGCGGCCAGCACGTCGAGGGCACATGGGACAGTCGCGATCGACAGTTCGCGCACACGATCTCTGCGCTCGATCGTCCACATCGTGCGCTCCGGCGAGGCGAGGGCATCAGCACAGCTCGGCCTCACGACTCCCACCATCACCTGGACGCCATCGCCGTCGACGCTCACCTATGGAACCGGGTTGGTCGTCGGGGAATTGAATGCGGTTGCGAAAGTAGCCGGCGTCCAGATCCCGGGGGCCTATACGTACACGTGGTCCACGCCGCCCGTCACCGTGTCGCCCGGCTTCGTTCTCCCCGCTGGTTCGCAGACGCTCACGGTGAACTTCTCGCCGGCGAACACGCTTCTGTATCTGCCGGTGAGCGCATCAGTGGTTCTGACCGTCAGCCCGGCACCGCTGACGGTGACGGCGGACAACCAGTCGATGCCTTACGGTGGGCCGCTGCCGACACTCACCGACAAGGTCAGCGGGTTGGTGAACGGCGATGCGCTGAGCGTGGTGAGCGGGAGCGCGAGCTGCTCGACCATGGCGACGTCGACGTCTGCGAACGGCACCAGCTATCCCATCACCTGCAGCCGGGGCACGTTGAGCGCGGTCAACTACTCGTTCCCGGCGGGCAACTTCGTGCCGGG
>Ga0307477_10000120_pt1 | contig 113878 bp, 91 predicted proteins | sample atmos_gasesECM2C_FD_203316 | JGI IMG/M metagenome (GOLD analysis project Ga0307477, IMG submission 203316) | Hardwood forest soil microbial communities from Morgan-Monroe State Forest, Indiana, United States - atmos_gasesECM2C_515 | ecosystem: Environmental > Terrestrial > Soil > Temperate... | reverse complement strand
GCGACTCGTCTCCTAAGCGGCGCTGTTCAAATGGACGTCGAAGATGGGCTGACGGTTGAGCAGAAAAATGCCGGTTATGTGCTGCCTTGTGTTAGTCGGGCTGAGGGAACGGTTGTGTTGGTGGCTTAACCGTGCGATTCGAAATCGAAGAGAAGTATTTAGGCGAGATCAATGGACCGCGGCATTATTCGTAAGGCATTCACCGCCACACTCGTCGAGGAACTCGAATATCCGGAGCCGTCTATCTCGCATGAGATGAGCATCGAATCCGAACGATCGACGGACCTCAGCACCCAGGGCGGTTGTGTCAAGACGAGTTTAGACGTCTCCTTAGCGTCATTTGAAAAATGATGCGCAGTGAGGAATAAGAGCCATCTGCGCCAGTTATCAACCCGTGAAGGCGAGATCCGTCAGATCTTTAATTCAGCACTTCAGGGGGAATTGTGAAACTTACGCGCAGCGCGATAATGTTTTTCGGATTGGCTGTCGCATTGTTTCAAGATTTGCCGGCACTGGGACAAACGGAAACAGGCTCGATTTTTGAGGTGGTGCCTACCCCCAACGAGAACCTCAACAGCGAACTTTTTGCGGCGTCGGCGTCTTCTCCCAACGATATTTGGGCCGTGGGGCAGTCCACGATCCACTTTGATGGCACGACCTGGACGGCATTTCCGGCTCCGATGATCAAAGGCGACAACAACAGCTTTCTACAGGGAGTAGTTGATATTTCTCCGACTTTGGCCTGGGCAGCAGGAAACGTGGTTGACGGCCCGCATCGGGGACAGGTTATCGAACAGTGGAATGGAACCAAGTGGAGCCTATTTCCGGGACCCAAGTTCGAGAAGAAAGAACAAGCGAATGTCTTTGCCATGACCTCTAGCTCGGCTGATGACGTTTGGGCGATCGGCAGCCTGATAAACCTCGGCACCGGTTCGGTCTCATCCCTTTTCGAACACTGGAACGGTACGGCATGGACGGCGACGACGCTGGAATCGAATAATGAGTTTTTGTTTGGCGCTTCGGCCGACGCACCAAATGATGCGTGGGCGGTCGGGTTCAAGGGCTCAGACAATGTCAGAACATCAGCGATGCACTGGGACGGCACGACATGGGAAAGCGTGACAACTCCCACGTTAAACGGCGGTACGAACAAATTGAACGCGGTGCTGGCGCTGGCGCCTAACAATGCATGGGCAGTGGGCTCTTCCACGCCGGTCGCGCCTCCCAGAAAGTCTGCCACGGTGACTTTGATTGAGCACTTCGACGGGACGAGTTGGACGGTCGTGCCGAGTCCTAATATTGGACCTGATAGCCCTAATCAGTCGAACCGTTTGTTTGGATTGACGGCGAATTCGCCAAATGATATCTGGGCGTTTGGTTCCTACTTTGCGGCGGACGGTTCGGGGAGCCAGATGACACTGCTTTTGCACTGGGATGGGAGCAGTTGGAAGATCGCACCCAGTCCCAACAGCGACGCATCTCCTTCTGAACAGCTCTGGGCGGGCGTTGTTCCATCGCCAGGCAACGTCTGGATTCTCGGGTCGGGGCATGATGGGAGCCTCGCAATACATGCGACGACGAGGGCAGACTCTAATTTGGTTTCCAGTTTCTAGTTCTGTCTGAACGCCTGTTTTTCGTAAAGTGGTTTCGCAAGTATTTTCTGGTGAAATGGGAAGTGATCAGCACGTAAGAGAAGCGCAACCCGTGGGTATTGTTTCAAGATAGATTTTACTTGCTTTCCGAAAATGGTTGGAAGGGCGGAGAACCTTTGACGGAAGAGGAAATTCGACTCGCCGAATCCGGCACACGCAAGAAGCATTGGAAGCGTTGGGGTCCTTACCTCAGCGAACGCGCATGGGGTACCGTGCGCGAAGACTATAGCTCCCACGGAAACGCCTGGGAATACTTCCCTCACGACCATGCGCGTTCACGCGCCTATCGCTGGAACGAAGACGGCTTGGCCGGGATCAGCGATCGTCGACAGACGATTTGTTTTGCCCTCGCACTGTGGAACGAGCGTGACCCGATTCTGAAGGAACGAATCTTCGGTTTAACTGGCAACGAAGGCAATCACGGCGAGGACGTGAAGGAATACTACTTTTATCTCGACAGCACGCCTTCATACTCCTACATGAAGTATCTCTACAAATATCCGCAAGCGGAGTTTCCTTACGCGAAGCTGGTGGAGGAAAACCGCCGCCGCGACAAGCATCAACCGGAATTCGAACTACTCGATACAGGGATATTCGACGAAGACCGCTACTTCGACGTGTTCGTTGAATATGCCAAGGCCGATGTTGAGGACATTCTGATCAAGATCACGGTCGCAAATCGCGGCCCGGAAACCGCGAATCTTCGGGTTCTACCGACAATTTGGTTCCGCAATACGTGGTCGTGGGGGAACCGTGCACGACGACCGAAGCTGCACCAGGCCCGCCCCGCTCCCAATCCCGTCATCGAACTGAATTTTTCTCAGACGAACCAAACTCAGTCCGATACCCGCTGGCTGCATTGTGAAGGCTCTCCGGAACTTCTCTTTACCGAGAACGAGACGAATGCTCAAAGGCTCTTTGGAATCGAGAATCGTACTCCGTTCGTCAAAGACGGGATCAACAACAACGTCGTGAACGGTATCAAGCATGCCGTGAATCCCGAACAAGTCGGCTCCAAAGCAGCCGCCCATTATGAGCTTTCACTCGGTTCAGGAAAGACGGCGGTAATAAGGATGCGCCTCGCCGACTCGAACTTGAAAGCGTTTGACGCCTTCGACAGAACATTCGTGCTCCGGCAGAGTGACGCCGATGAATTTTACGCAACGATCATTCCCCAGGATCTCTCAGCAGACGCCCAGAACGTCATGCGCCAGGGCTTTGCGGGAATGCTCTGGTCCAAACAGTTCTATCACTACGTCGTCAAAGACTGGCTGCGCGGCGACCCGGACAACCCAAGCCCACCCCAGGAGCGACGGAAGGGGCGCAATCATCAATGGACTCACTTGTACAACGCTGACGTAATTTCCATGCCGGACAAGTGGGAGTACCCGTGGTATGCGGCTTGGGACTTGGCGTTCCACTGCATTCCGCTTGCTCTGGTCGACCCCGACTTCGCGAAAGAGCAGCTCACGCTGATGCTGCGCGAGTGGTACATGCATCCCAACGGGCAGATACCGGCTTATGAATGGGCTTTCGGCGATGTCAATCCACCGGTGCACGCCTGGGCCGCGTGGCGCGTTTACAAGATCGACAAGAAGCGCACAGGCAGAGGCGACCGCGACTTTCTGAAACGCATCTTCCATAAGCTGATGTTGAACTTCACCTGGTGGGTAAACCGCAAGGATGCCGACGGCATGAATATCTTTCAGGGAGGATTTCTCGGGCTGGACAACATCGGAGTATTTGATCGCAGCGCCCCCCTGCCTACCGGCGGCTATCTCGAGCAGTCCGACGGGACCAGTTGGATGGCCATGTACACCCTGAATCTGTTGGCTATCGCTCTGGAACTAGCCAAAGAAGAATCTTGCTATGAAGACCTCGCCAGCAAATTCTGGGAGCACTTTATCTACATCGCACATGCGACGAGCCATCGCGGCCGCCACCACATGGGGCTTTGGCACGAAGAAGACGGTTTTTTCTATGACGTGCTGAAGTTTCCCGACGGCAGGCAATTTCCCATGAAGATCCGCTCCATGGTGGGACTGATCCCACTATTCGCAGTGGAGACTCTAGAGCCGGAAGTTCTCGATCGGTTGCCCGACTTCAAGCGACGCCTGGAATGGTTTATCGATAACCGTCCCGATCTCACCGAAAATTTTGCCTGCATGCGCAGCGAGGGATTGGGCGAGCGACGCTTGTTGTCCATCGCAAATCAGGATCAGCTACGCTCCATTCTGAAGTACATGCTGGACGAGCGGGAATTTCTATCTCCGTACGGGATCCGCGCGTTGTCGCGGTTCCATCACGAAAACCCTTACTCGCTGCGCGTCAATGGGACCGAACATCGAGTGGAATATGAGCCGGGCGAATCGTCGACCGGCCTATTCGGAGGCAATTCGAACTGGCGGGGCCCGATCTGGTTCCCGGTGAATTTTCTACTGGTCGAATCCTTGCAAAAGTTCCACCACTATCTGGGCGACGATTTCAAAGTCGAGTTTCCAACTGGATCAGGAAACATGAAGACGTTGTGGGACGTGGCAGGTGAGCTGTCGCGCCGGATGACAGACATCTTTCTTCGCGACGAAAAAGGCCACAGACCGGTATTCGGCAACTTGGAGAAATTTCAGACGGACCCACATTGGCGCGACTTGATTCTCTTTCACGAGTACTTCCATGGCGACTCCGGTTCCGGCGTGGGCGCCAGTCATCAAACTGGGTGGACCGGCTTGGTCACCAAGTTAATCCAACAGAGCGGCGAATTTCGCAAAGGCAAGAAAACTGAGCCCGCGCTCGCCACGGCAGGCGCAGACTGAATTCGCGGAGCAATTATGATTCAGTTCGAACGGGAGACATGGAGCGATCTGGAAGCTGCTCTTCGGCGGGAGTGGCTGGAAACCAACGGGCTCGGCGGCTTTGCTTCTTCAACCATCATCGGTCTGAATACCCGCCGCTATCACGGGCTTCTTGTTGCCGCTACGAAGCCACCGGTCGGCCGCTTCGTTCTTTTCTCCAAAGTCGAAGAGACTTTGTGTATCGATGGGAAGCGCTTCGACCTATCGACCAACCGCTATCCGGGTGTTATTCATCCGCAAGGATTCAACTATCTCCAACAGTTCCGCCTCGACCCGTTTCCAGTGTTTACTTACGAAATAGAAGGCATCGAGATTGAGAAGTCCGTGTTCATGATTCACGGCGAAAACAGCGTGGTGATTCAGTATGAAGTGAGAAAGAACAATCGTCAGGAAGTACCGAAGGACTTCCGCTTAGAAATACGTCCGTTGATTGCATTTCGCGACTATCACAGTACGACTCACGAAAACGAAGCCATCAACCGAGCAGTGCAAGAACGTTCCGGATTGGCGAGTGTTACCCCCTATGAAGGATTGCCCAGCCTGCACGTGGCCCACAACGCTGTCGAAGTGCAAAAAACAGGCGAGTGGTATCGCAACTTTGAATATGACGCCGAGCGCGAACGCGGACTCGATTTTTCTGAAGACCTCTTCAATCCCTTTGCGCTGTATTTCGATCTTCGCCTGCGCCGTCAGGCATCGATCATCGCCTCCACCGAGCAGCGTGATGTTACCCAAGCGCTCGAATATAAGCGGGCGGAAATCACCCGTCGCAGAAAAGTGATCGTGGCATCTCCCCTTGAAGATAGCTTCGCGCAAAGCCTCTCTGCTGCTTCAGACCAATACCTGGTTTCGCGTGGCGACGAGAAAACGGTTATTGCAGGCTACCACTGGTTTGGCGACTGGGGTCGCGACACGATGATCGCCTTGCCAGGCCTTACGTTATCAACCCGTAAATATGAGGTCGCGCGAAGCATCCTGCGGACATTCGCCAAGCACGTGGACCAGGGCATGCTGCCGAATCGTTTTCCTGACGCGGGCGAAACCGCCGAATACAACACGGTCGACGCCACTCTCTGGTTCTTCGAAGCGGCTCGCGCATACCTCTCGTACACGGGCGATCTGGAATTTGTTCGCGACGAACTTTATCCCGTCTTTGCTGACATCATTTCCTGGCACGCTCGCGGCACCCGCTACGGAATCAAAGTGGACCCCTGCGGCCTATTGGCTTCCGGTGAACCCGGAGTCCAACTCACGTGGATGGACGCCAAAGTCGGCGACTGGGTGGTGACACCGCGCCGGGGCAAGCCGGTTGAAATTCAGGCTCTTTGGTACAACGCGCTCTGCATCATGGAAGACTTGGCCAGCAGGTTCGGAGACGAGGCTGCACAAAAGCGCTATCGCCACATGGCCGCGGTCGCGCAGTGGAGTTTCAACCGGCTCTTTTGGAACGAAAAGCTCGGCTGCTTGTACGACGTGGTAAACGGCGGTCCTCCTGATCCATCCATTCGCCCCAACCAGATCTTCGCGGTGAGCCTGCCTCACAGCATGTTGCCGCGTGACCGCGCCAGAAGCGTGGTCGAGAAAGTTGAAGAACACCTGCTGACCCGTTTCGGGCTTCGAAGTCTCGCGCCAAGCGACCCGCAATACCGTGGACGCTACACCGGCGATCAGGTTGCGCGTGATGGAGCGTACCACCAGGGAACAGTTTGGGCGTGGTTGCTTGGACCGTTCATAACCGCATATCTGAATGTGAACGGAGGCAGCGAGGAAGCCCGCCGCCAAGCGCAAGCCTGGTTGTCTCCCTTTCAATCTCACCTTGCGGAAGCCGGCTTAGGTCATATCTCGGAGATCTTCGAGGGTGACGCGCCTCATCGCGCATGCGGATGCATTTCCCAGGCTTGGAGCGTGGCCGAGATTCAACGTGTCTACCTCGAAGATGTAAGAGGTTTGCGGCCGAACACGCGGCAAGCGGTCGGCCAATCCCCTCTATTATCCGATATCCGAAAAGGGCGCAATGGGCATCAGTGGGAAGACAGAGAGGTCACAATGCAAGAGGGAGTCCCCGAATGAGAGTCTCGCAGAGTTGATTACGAGCCCTCGCACCCAGGACACCTCGGTCAACATCCGTCCCCAATCGCTACAAAGCTTCCGACAATCCGCCTTCCGCGTACTAAATCTTGTGTTAACGGGACCGGACTATTTACGGATTGCCTACCATCCGACCCCCTCGGAAATTAGCCTGAGAGTTGTGCGTTCCTGATACTCAGTCAGGGGAAACAAAACGGGAAGACTTAAGCCTTAACGGTGTCAGATGACCGCTGCGGAAAATGCAGCGAGGTTGGTTGGACAGGCTTCTTGCCATAATCTGAAGCTAGTTTTTGCGCTTGCAACATCCTTGATCATCAGCAGCCCGACTCGCAACAGTTGGCTGGCAGATAAAGACGGTTCAGACACCGACTGCTGAGGCTGTCTCCCTCCCGATTCTCTCCAGCACCGAAGAGTAGAAAAGAGTTAGTGGGTTTGTTTCGTAAAATTGCGTGTCTCCGCGTCAGGCCTAACCTTTATGGAAATATCGTGACACGATATATTCTTTGAAAACTAATTTGGTGAGCGGCCAGATGGGGTCTGGGGGAGAGTTCCGGCACTGCGTGTTAGAACATCACCGGTCCGGGCCCCTTTGTAGATTCCGCCACGCGGCTCTTTCCAGTTCCTTGAGTCTAAAGAACCATGCAACGGCTCGATGGAGGTCGCCAATGACGCTTGAGTAATACCGGGGCGAAAAATCGGTGATCCGAGGGTTTCCCGCCGTGTTCGCTGTTGTCCGTTGCTGCATGTAATGCACCAATGAATGCAATCGGCTTTTTGTTGTGATCTGAAGTTGATTTTCGTAACTGACGACTAGAACTGAAGCCGTGAGTCCTGCTCGTGAAGCAGTTCAGTGGCATACGGTCTATTCTGCAAACCAGGCCGGGAGATTCCCAGCTTTTGCATTTTGTGAATTAACGTAGTTCGCTTCAGGCCGAGTCTGGCAGCTGCACCTTTCGGGCCGCCGATTACCCAACCAGCGATCTCGAGCGTGCGCAGAATTAAAGAGTGTTCGGAATCTCTCAGGGTGGTCGGTCGAGAGTTATTAACACTTACAGCCTTTGTCGTTGGCAGAGGATTGGGGAGCACGCCATCATTTGAAAGGATCACGGCCCGCTCGATCAGATTTTGCAGTTCCCGAATATTTCCAGGCCAGTCGTACGAATTGAGCGCCGACATCGTCTCTGGAGGAATCTGTTCGATTTTCCGGCACATGCGACGGCCAAATCTCTCGACGAAATGAGTCACAAGCGCCGGGATGTCTTCGCGTCGCTCCCGCAACGGAGGCAATACTACGGGAAATACGTTCAGACGGTAGTAAAGGTCGTTGCGGAATTCATTGCGATTCACCATCTGGGTCAGATCACGGTTCGTTGCGGCTACGATCCGGACGTCTACTTGGTGGGTCCGAGTGCTGCCCAAGCGCTCAAACTCCTGTTCCTGTAGTACGCGAAGAAGTTTGGGTTGCAGAGCGGGAGGGATGTCACCTACTTCATCCAGAAAGAGAGTACCTTTGTCAGCCAGTTCGAAACGTCCGATCTTCTGCGCTATGGCACCGGTGAAAGCACCTTTCTCATGGCCGAACAGTTCGCTCTCCAGAAGGTCCAGCGGAATGGCAGCGCAATTCAACTTTACGAAAGCGCGTCCGCAGCGCGAGCTGATATTGTGAACCGCGCGCGCGATCAGTTCTTTTCCGGTGCCGGTTTCGCCATGAATCAGAACAGTGGAATCTGTGGATGCTACTCGTTCGATCTGTTCCAGTACCGACTCAAGAGCAGGACTCTTGCCTACGATTTGCTCAAACCTACGGTCGGCAGAAATTGAATCACAACATCGAACTTCTTTGAAATCTTTCACAGAAAACCTCCTGGCGCGTTCGCGTCCGCATTCCTGGCTGGGCTTCACTTCGCCAGAGCCGCTCGAACACTCTCGAGTAGCGCCTCGTCGTCGAACGGCTTTGCCATGAACTCCACGGCGCCGGCTCTTAAAGCCTGCATTCGCATTTTTTCGTCGCCGTGTGCCGTGATAAAAATGGTTGGAATCCGGCAGTGCTCGGCATTCAGCTTCGCCTGCAGTTCCAGGCCAGACATTCCCGGCATGCGGATATCCGCGATCAGGCATCCAATCTCCCGCTGCTGGCCAGAATTGAGAAATTCTTCGGCAGAGGCAAATGCGCGAGCGGGCACTCCAACCGCTTTCAACAGGCCTTGTAATGCACCCCGCACTAAATCATCGTCATCGACAATTGCGACCATATTCGTCTTCCCCTGAACAACCATATGTGGAGCTTAGCGGCTAGCGAAAGATGCCGCAATTATGCCTTGGTATAAGACCTCTAATACTGGTGAGTTGGCGGAGAAGTTCAATGCTGGGGCTGAATCTTGGCGAGCTGTATAACAGAGATGGGACCGTGAGGTGGCGACGAAGAACGTCGCATTGTTATTAGTCTGCTTCTTCTTTAGTCAGCAAAGTGAAATAAAAACTTGCGCCACGAGGAGAATTGGCCGCAGCCCACAAACGGCCACCATGCGATTCAATAATGGATTGGCTGATTCGAAGTCCCATGCCGGTGCCTTGAGGCTTAGTCGTAAAGAACGCGTTGAAGATTTGATTCGCTTCCTGCTGCTGCGGAAGTCCCACGCCGGTATCGCTGACGGACACCACAACGTGATCGTTCTCGGCTCGTTGCGCATTGATGATTAGCTCGCGGGTTCCATCGATTTCCTTCATCGCGTCAATGCTGTTGATCATGAGGTTCATCAGCACCTGCTGCAATTGCACGCGATCTCCAAAAACCGCAGGCAGATTTTCCGCGAGTCCGCTCCGCACCGATATCGAGTATCGTGTTGCCTCGTTGCCCATGAGAACAATCATTTCTCGAATGACTTCGTTTACATCCACAAACTCACGCGGCGAAGTACCCTTCTTGAAGAGCGCGCGGACCCGGCTCACGATTTCAGCGGCGCGGTTCGCGTCTTTGACCACTCTTGACGCAGCTTCGCGGGCCTCCCCAAGATCGGGTTGGTCGCGAGCAAGCCAACGCAAGGTGGTGTTGGCGTCGGTGACCGCTGCGGCGATGGGTTGAGCAATCTCGTGCGAGAGCGAAGCGGTCATCTCTCCCATGATGTTGACCCGATTGATGTGAGCCAGATCCGCCAGTGCCTCGCGCAGAGCAGCTTCCGTGCTGTTGCGGGATTCCTCAACCCGCCTTTTGATTTCCATCAACCCAGTCACCAATAAAGTAGCTGCCACAAACACTGCAAAACGTAAGAAGGCCTCGGGCTCGGAGGTTTTCGGTGCCGTCCGATGTAAAAAAAAGAGGTCAAAAGCCAATGCAGAGAGAGCGACCGATAGAAGAGCTGGCCCCAAGCCTCCGAAGAGGCTACTCACCATGACGGCAAGCAGGAAACTGGATGAAGGAGCATCGATAGGCCAAGCTATCGCCGCCGCGAGGGCGCAGGAAATTGCTGCCAGGCCATACCACCGAAGTTTAGAAACTATCTTCATATTCGATCAGTTCCGGGACGTGAAGCTACTTCTTAACTGGCGGAAACTCAAGCTTCGCAGCCATTCTGACCAGTTCCGCGAGAGATTCAGCGTGCATCTTCTGCATCACATGCCCGCGATGAACCTTCACCGTGATTTCGCTGGTCCCGAGGTCAAAGGCGATTTGCTTATTGAGCATGCCCGAAACCACCAGGGCCATCACCTCGCGCTCGCGTGCAGTGAGAGTCTCGTAGCGCTCTAGCAAGTCGGTAATCTCACTGCGCTGCTGCCGCGCCGCGAGATCCCGCTGCAACGCCTGGTTAATTGCATCCAGCAGTTCCTGGTCCCGGAAAGGCTTGGTAAGAAATTCCACCGCACCGGATTTCATGGCTTTCACTGTCATCGGAATGTCTCCATGGCCAGTGATGAAGATGATGGGAATCCGGACACCGGCATCAGCCAGCTCTCGCTGAAAATCCAGACCATTGACTCCAGGAAGTCTTACGTCGAGAACAAGGCAACTCGGAACATCCGGTCTCTTGCAGCGCAGGAATTCTTGTGGCGTTCCGAACGTTTCGGCGCGCAACCCGACCGACTTTAGCATGCCCGCGATCGACGCTCGCACCAATGCATCGTCATCAACGACGAATACTGTGGGAGCGCTTGGCGTCATTCAACCGCCTCGAGGACCGAGTGGAGAACATCATAGCTGAGTACTCTCCGAAGCCGGGATGTCGGAGCAACAGCTCGCTGGCGCGGCGCGTGAGCGACTTGAGGGGTGCTGATCATAGTTCTCTAATGATTGATGAAGCACGCTAGCTTCCATCTATTTCAATTACCAGCGAATTTCCTGAGTGAAAGACACTCGCATCTTTCAGTCTGGTTTATTTACGTATTGTCCTGCCGTGGAAGCGATTTCAGCAAATGCAATTGATAGTTCAAACCATGGCGACGTCCAAATGCTGACACTGCTATCACTCCGTGGACACTCTGAACAGTTGATCTTTCCCAGTCACTTCATAAAACGTTACAAAATCTACCCATGCGGCGAGAGCTGCGTTTGGAGATTTGCATGCAATCAACCTTGATGTGTTTCCGTAAATCAAAAAGCGGGATGAAGCGGAAAGGGAAGGAATTGTATGGCAAATCAAAAAACAAAAAAGTGTGCGCATATCCCATGCCTTTGCGATGTACCGAACGGGAAAGAGTATTGCGGAGATATATGTCGCGAAGCGGGAAGTGGGGAAGTAGAAATCGCGTGTCAATGCGGGCATCCGGCATGTCCGCTTACGTTCTCTTACCTAATGCCTGAGAGCATCGCTAGTTTAAACAATTGATGACGATTTGGCAGTTTGTCGGTGTGCGTTGCCCCAGTCTGACGCGAGCGCAGCCGAAGGAGGATTGATTATGAATTTATTAAAAAAGAGTTTTTCTCTCCTGCTTTCTTGTTTGCTTTTTGTATCCACCGCGCCGGGAGGATTCGCGGCTCAGGCGGAGCAATCCGCCGCGCCGGTTCAGGCTGCGCAACAGACGCCTGAACAACTGCGGCAACTAGTCGCACCGATTGCATTGTATCCGGATGCGCTGGTGGCACAGATCCTCGCAGCCGCAACGTATCCCGACCAAGTCGTGGAAGCAGACCGGTGGCTTCAGCAAAATACAAATCTTAAGGGTGAGCAGCTTGGTCAGGAAGTCGATAAGCAGCCTTGGGATCCCAGTGTGAAAGCCCTTACCGAGTTTCCTTCAGTGCTCGCCAACATGGACAAAAACCTTTCCTGGACTTCTTCGCTCGGCGACGCTTACGTCAATCAACAGCAGGACGTGATGAATGCTGTTCAAGTAATGCGAGACCGCGCACAGAAGGCGGGGAACCTAACGAGCACATCGCAAGAGAAGGTGAGCAATAAGGGAAAAACTATTGTGATCGAACCGGCCGATCCTGAGGTCGTTTACGTTCCTGAGTACGACCCTTGGCTCGTGTATGGAGCGCCCATCGGGGTCTGGCCGGGCTGGTATCCGTATCCGGGGCTATTCCTCACGGGTCCGGGAATTGCATTTGGCTTCGGTTTTGGCGTCGGGTTTTTTGGAGGATATGGTTGGGGATGGCATCACTGGGGATCTGACTGGCATCACCACGATATCGTTTTCAACCACAACACTTACGTATCACACAGCAGGATATTTGTTAATCGCAAGAATTTCTATCGCGCTGGTGGATTTCAGGGTAGTGCCCCTCATGAAAACGGATTTCACGGCAGTGCATATCGCGGGAGCGGATTTCGCGCCAGCGGGCGAGGTTTCAGCACGGCCCAACACGGCTTCGCGCAACCACGCTTCCAGCAAGGTGGCCGTTCCGCTGCATTTGGCGGTTTTAACCGTGGAGGAGTCACGAGAGGCTTCTCCGCTCGTGGGCGATCGAGCTTTGGTGGCTTCCATGGAGGTGGCGGTTTCCACGGCGGCGGAGGTCATGGCGGAGGCGGTCACCGGTAACTCAATCCATTACTGCAAAGAAACTGACGATAGGGAGAGAGATCATGCAAACGAACAATATGACGCTTGAAACATTTGAAACATTTGTCGTAAGACTAGCCTGCGGGTTCGCATCCACCGTCCTTCTTCTGTTCTTGCTGCTTGTCATGGGCTTCGCGAAAACGACGTTCGCTCAGGGATCACAACCAAAGACGTTCTCGTCTCCCGGGAAAGCAACTAACGCTCTCTTTCAAGCGGCACAAGACGGGGATGAGCAGGGACTGGAAGCCATCCTCGGAGCAGGGAAGGAAGTCACTTCATCGAACGACGAGGTCGAAGACAAGCTCGAACGCGAGCAATTCAGCCAAAAGTATCAGGAGATGCACAGGTTGGTCCGGGAACCAGACGGACTAACAGTCCTATACATCGGCGCCGAGAATTGGCCTTTTCCGATTCCCCTCATTTCAAAAAACGGCGAATGGTACTTCGATTCCGACAGCGGCATTCAGGAAATTCTATTTCGGACAGTTGGAGAAAATGAGATTACCGCAATCGAAGTGTGCGAGGAATTCGCAATGGCGAAAAATGCAGCGGAAGCCAAGGCAGCTAGCAAAGACCCAATCACCCGATTTGCCGAGAACCTGGCCTCTGCCTCCGCTGCGAATGGGGGCAACACTGAATCCAATCCTTTCCATGGATACTACTTTCGAATCGTGGGACAGGATCTGGCATCGGACGCGAGTGGCCGTGGCAATAGGACAAGAGGTCTGACGTTGGTCGCGTATCCCGCGGAGTACCAGTCGTCCGGGATCAAAACCTTCGTAGTTACGAGGAGAGGGGTTGTTTTCGAAAAAGACCTCGGGCCTGACACGACAAGCGTTTCACAGAACATAAATTGGCACTTGCGGAATTCGAGTTGGCACGTGGCGGAGTGAGGTTAAGGGCGCCACGATTCACGCCTAGAAGCCGGCGACGCGACTCGCTGGCTCACATTTCGGCCGCAACCCAAGTAGCACTCGGGGGTGCCTTGGTTTTTGGGACTGGTTTGCTGATTGGCAGTTCGTAAGAGATTCGCGTGCACCGCCAACGGCCGAGTTATTTTCTGCGGTACGAGACGCGTCGAGAGCGAAGGTGGTCTATGTTCAAAGTAGAACGACTTGTTTACGTATTGTTGTTGATTGGGCTGGCCACAATGATTGTGTATTCGGAGGAGACAACAAGCGATTACGTTTCGCCGTCGGAAGCCGTTCCGAGGGGGAAAGCGCCAAAGATGCAAGTTCAATTGCTGAACCCTGGGGAGCGTACAAAACAATATGCAGTCATCTTCTACCAGGGTGACGAGGCCTTTTCCGGACTACTAGAATTTGCTGAGAAGTATCAAGTAACGAGTGCTCATTTCACCGCTATCGGAGCATTGAGTGGAGCAACGTTGGGGTGGTTCGATCCCCAGCGCAAAATGTATAAAAAGATTCCCATCGAAGGTCAGCACGAAGTGATTGGGATGAGTGGCGCTATCGCGCTCTATCAAGGAAAGCCCGTGGTCCACACGCATATGATAGTGGGAGATCAGGGGGGAACCACCCGCGCTGGTCATGTTCTTGCCGCATATGTATCCCCGACGCTGGAAGTCATGGTGACAGTCGATCCGATAACGATGCAGAAACGGTTTGATCCGGCAACTGACCTGACGCTGATTGATCCAGGTTTGAAGCCGTAGACTGTTTCCTCTCGCAATAACGGCAAAGGCTGCGGAGCTTGTTGGTGGCGAATCAAAAGACGAGCACTTGCGCACGTTCACTCCCCATAGTTGCGTCAATCCTTCTCGGAACTTTGGGATGGGCCCAAACCGTGTCGATACCGGAGCCGCCGCAAGTCCGACCAAAGAATCACGTTGTATCCCTCACCCTTCGAGCAGTGAATGAAAATGGGCGGAATGCTTTCGCTTTCGACGGCGGAATTGTGCCGCCTGTAATCCGCGCCTCTCCCGGGGACGTCATCAGGATCACTTATATCAACGATCTTCCTGCCAAATCCCCCGAGACTTGTGCCGTGAATCCCTGCATGGACATGACGAACCTGCATTTTCATGGACTCAGCGTCTCACCAAGTTCTCCTCAGGATGACGTTCTCGGAATGCTGGCGATGCCAGGTCAGGTTTTGCACTACGCGGTTGATATCCCGCGTGATCATCCACCGGGCCTGTTCTGGTATCACACCCATCCCCATGGCGAGAGTCACAGGCAAGCATTGGATGGAATGTCGGGAGCAATCGTGATTGAGGGCATGGAGCGTTACGTCCCCCAGCTAAGGGGACTTCGTGAGCGGGTCATCGTTGTCCGCGGCAGCTCTATTGAGCATGATTCGAAAGCTGCGGAACTCAAGCATCAAGTTGAAATGTCGTCCAAGGAATGTGGTGGAGAAGAGGAGGCAGCCGACGAAATCTTTACCGTGAATGGAGTGATTCGTCCAGAAATCGAGATCGCGCCTGAGGAGCGGCAGTTCTGGCGCATCGTAAACGCCTCCGCCGACCGCTACTTAGACCTTAGTGGACTGAGATTTGAAATTGTCGCGCTTGACGGAATGCCACTTGCATACCACGATCCGAAGCATCCGATCCGCACCACAACTCAGCTACTCTTGGCGCCGGCAGGACGACTCGAAGCTATTGTGACCGGCCCGCCGATGGACATGAAAAGGAGTCTGAAGACGTTATGCGTGGATACTGGTCCAGATGGGGATCCGAACCCGGGGATGGTCTTGGCAGATTTGGTGCAACCTGATTTTGGTAAGTCCAACTCGAATTCACGATCGAAGCAAGGGCATGCGATCGATACCCGCCCACCGCTTTACAAGCCCGTCAATATCGAACCGTTAAAAAAGAGTGCGCCTAAATTTATTGTCACCTTTACTGAAGACAAGAACGGCTTCTACATCAATGAGCAGAAGTACGCGCCAGATGCTAGTCCCATGACAACCGTTCGAGTGGGCACTTATCAGCATTGGCGCATTGTCAACCAACTGGCGAACTGCATCCGTTCCACATTCACCAGGTTCACTTCCTCGCTTACGCAGAAAATGGTATCTCACTCCCACATCCCTCATGGCTGGATACGGTCAATGTTCCCTATCGCGGCTCGGTTGATGTCATTCTGGACTTCACCAACCCGGTGATCAAAGGCATGTCGGTATTTCATTGTCATCTGCTAAATCACGAGGACAAGGGAATGATGGCCAAGATCCTGTTCAAGTAGAATTCAACCAATTCAGAACTCGCGTTTAGCTACTTGGTAGCACTGCTGACCTGAGTCAAGCTGCTAAATACCATCTTCGTGAAAACCTCCGGGGTTACATAACCCCCACCCCATTTGGCATCAAAATCTTTCGTCGGCGCCGCAGCCACTGCTTGATTAATTGTCTTTCCTGTTGCGATTGAAACCTTTACGCGCTGCTGAACCTGCACCAGCATGTCGCGGTAGTTTTGTAGATCTGCTCGACTGGCTACCGGACCATGCCCTGGCACGATTTTTGTCTGCTCGTCAGTGTGCGTTAGAACTTGATCGATGGAATTAATCATGCCATCGATTGATCCTCCTGAACCCAAGTCAATAATGGGATAAACATGATTGGAAAAAATGTCGCCTACGACCGCGACATTTGCTGGAGAGATGTAAATGACCGTGTCCCCGTCCGTGTGCGCTGGTCCGTAGTTGGCCAGTGTCAGCTGCTGCGAGCCTTGGCGCAAGGTCATATTGCTTGAATAAGTCTGTGTCGGCAGCGCTTGACCCGGGTAATTGCCATCGGTCAATCCAACAAACGGCACGTTCTGTACCGAGGAGAGCTGCTTCTTCACGTTCTCTTGGGCGACGATTGTCACGCCGGACGATCCGAAGAATACGTTCCCTCCCGTGTGATCAAAGTGCCAGTGCGTATTCACGAGCCGTGTAACCGGACGCTGGGTCGCGGCGAAGATTGCATTACTCAACTCACCAACTCGCGATTCTATTCCGCTGTCGATCAATAGCGTGCTGCCGTCATCAACGATAGCCGTAACGTCACCTCCGTCTCCGGAAAGCACGAATACTCCATTACCAAGTGGGGTAGTCTTTAACGGGCTGTTCTCGAACTGCTCTGTCGCGTTGTAGATAACAGTTTTGCTTGGCCCCGCCTGTCCAGCTGCGAGCGAAGCTGCTCCTGTTATTATCAGGGCCAAAAGAAAATAAGCTTTTAGTGGTTGTAGAAATCGTGAGGTTCGCATAACAAGATCCCTCCTCTACGCCGCAGTCCTGGCGAAGTTGGCCTCAATTTCGTTTATTCCCTCATCGCTGAGGTGCAGGCCGGCTGCGCGCATGACGCCGTCGGCCTGATTAGCATTGCGGGCGCCGACGATGGCACCTGTCACCGCGGGATTGTGCAGCGTCCATGCGATTGCGACTTCTCCAGCTGATCGGTTGTGACGCTCGCCAATTTTCTGCAAGCGTTCAACTAGGACCAGGTTGCGCGAGAGATTTGGCTCCGTGAAGTCTGGGTGATTCCGGCGCCAGTCGTCCTTCGGAAGCTTGCCGGCACGTTCTCGAGTCATCGCGCCGGTTAGAAGACCCGACGCCATCGGCGAATAAACGATAACTCCGATGCCTTCGGTCAAGCAGTAGGGCAGAATTTCGTCTTCGATCTCGCGATGCACCAACGAATAAGGTGGCTGGAGCGAAGTCAGCGGAGCGATGGTCTGGGCACGGCGCAGTTGCTGGACATTAAAGTTAGAAACCCCGGTCCAGCGCACCTTGCCTTCGCGTTTAAGATCTGCCAGCGTGGACCATCCTTCTTCCAGAGCACCTGAATCAGGGTCAGGTGGCCAGTGGATTTGGTACAGATCAATCACATCTACCGAGAGCCGGCGCAGGCTGTCCTCGACTTCGCTGCGAATCGAATCGGCGCTCAATACCTTTGTCACATTGCCCTTGGCATCCCACCGCAGGCCGCACTTGGTAAACACATAAGGACGAGGTCCACGCCACTCGTTGAGCGCGCGGCCGACGACTTCCTCGGAGTGTCCCATGCCGTAGACAGCGGCGGTGTCGATCCAGTTGACGCCGAGCTCAAGCGCCCGGTGAATGGCCGCGATGGATTCGTTGTCGTCCTGCGAGCCCCAGGCGAACTGCCAACCCGAGCCACCTATGGCCCAGGCTCCATAACCGACGCGTGTGATATTCAGATCGGAGTTTCCGAGTTTCCTGGTTTCCATTCTTCAGTCTCCTTTTCCTGAGTTTGAAAGTGCACTTGCCTTTCCAAACTTCTTAGATCGCCGGTGGAATTCCTTAGTCGCGCGAGCTCATCGCTTTATGTTTGTGTTTAGCTGATTGTTGCCCCTCGATTAAGAGAGCGTAGACGTCGGCCTGTTGACGCAGTGTCAGCATCGGGCCGCCTTGCGGAGCATTTCGTGGCTCGTTCATGGATATTTGACGCGAACATTCAAAAGCCCCATTTGGAATTGTGGATGCACATCAGGAACTCGTGGATTCACGAGAATAACTGTGGGTAGGACATTGAGCACTTGCTCCTCAATAACGCCACCCACACTAGCTCTCCGCAAAACATCAGCCTCATCCCGATACTCTTCCAACGGTGCGAAATAGGTTTCCACCTAGTCAAGACCTATGCTTCGGAGTTCTGGAATCCAGGGTCGAAGTCAATTTCTGAGCGGCCTGCGGGATAGGTTGACTCCCCGAGAGCACGATCCGCTCTGCCGAAATGTTCTGACCGTAAATCTCCTTGTTGGCATCGTTATCGGGACGAATGGTTGATCCGTCGAGAGAGACACCTGCAAACAGGCCACGGGCGCGGGAGTAGCTCAAGATCTCCGCACGAAGGGTAACGTCTGTTTCTGCCGATGTGTCGCGGCCGACCGGGCCTGCGGCAACCGAAGCATCTGCTCCAAGTTTTACCTTGCTGCTGAGAATCCCGCGCGCACCCTGCTCATTCATTACGAGGAGGACAAAATCCGTTGCCTGACCACCTATTTGGAAGCCAAAGCTGCCGCCCTCCAGAGCCATCATCGTAGGTGCGCCCCAGCGACCCGTGAAGTCTTGACCCTGGCGACAGGACATCGCGCCCCTTCCATAACTTCCGCCAACGATGAAGGCAGCCTTCAAAACGGACGGGAAGACAACCACACAATCGGCCTTGTCGAGCAAGTCTTGGGGAATGTCTTCGGGAACATCAAGAATCTCCTTCAACACTGTGCCGCAGTTGTTTAACCGATCTTCGTCTTTTTCCTGGTTAGCTGCCCAAGCCGATGCGGAAAGACTGGGCAGAGTGACTAGCAACATGCTCATCAAATACGTAATTAGTTTTTTCATGTCGTTTCTCCTGTGACGATTTTTGAGCGACGTGGGCCCGACAACGAGTTATCCGACTTTTTGTCTCTCGCAGTTGAATAAGCAGTTGGTTTGCCAAAACGCTCCGTCACGATCCGAGAGAGAACTATAAGATTGTTAGATCTCGCATTTCGAGATGAAGGAGGGCTGTCTTACATATTCGTTTGAATCTCTAGTGAGAAAAGATGATGTCGAAGTAAGAAGTCAATGGTAGCGGCCGGCCCACGGAGGCTTTCTTCGCTGACAAGTTCCCTCAGCAAGCCGGGACAAAGCTAACTGGTCTCTCCCAAAGTCTGTCGAAATGCGGACGCGGTGTCGGCGGCAGAACGCATATCCTCGATTCGCAACCCTCTTCCGTGCGACGCAATGCGCCAATCCAGCTGAAAACATGGAACTAACCTGTCCGAGGACGGATTGGAGAGCGGCGTGCATTTTTCACGGTCGGGATGGAGAGGTAAAAGCAGTTATGCAGCGACACAGGCATACGTGGAAAGCAACCGGCATTTAGACGCCCGCATCACTTGGAAGCGCTCCATCCTTATCGTCGGCGGCGAGGTCTGCATCCTGCGGACTCTACGCGTGGCGTTTGAGCACGAAGAGTACGACATGACGAGTGCGGAAGATTCGGTTCGCCCTCTTGAACTTCTAACCGGCATTGCGACCTTGATTGATTGAGTAATTCCGAGCGTTCGCGGAGAACAGGCCAGGGACAAATTTATGTGGATCGTTAGACTCGCATTGCGGCGCCCTTACACCTTTGTGGTGTTGTCCATATTGATCGTGATCATGGGCGGCCTGTCGATCATTCGCACGCCGACCGACATTTTTCCAAACATCAATATTCCCGTCGTAAGCATTATCTGGAACTACAACGGGCTCGTTCCCGAGGACATGGCTGACCGGATCGTGAGCATCACGGAGCGAGCGCTTACCACTACAGTTGACAATATCGAGCACGTTGAATCGCAGTCCTTGTACGGAATCGCAGTGGTCAAAGTGTTTCTTCAACCGACTGCGAACATTCAGCGGGGCATTGCACAGATTACGGCGGTTTCTCAAACCCAACTACACCAGTTGCCGGTCGGCACAACCCCTCCGCTTATTCTTGCCTATAGCGCATCGAGTGTTCCGGTTCTTCAGTTGGCTCTCTCAGGCAAGAATCTTTCAGAGCAGGAACTCAACGACTACGGTTTGAACTTCATTCGGACCCAGCTCATCACGGTACCCGGTGCATCGGTGCCCTATCCCTATGGCGGGAAACAACGTCAGGTGCAGGTGGATCTGAATACTGCAGCCCTGCAATCGAAGGGATTGTCAGCGCTCGATGTGGTTAATGCCATCAGCGTACAAAATCTCATTCTTCCGACGGGAACATCCAAGATCGGTCCCAAAGAATACGACGTCTCGATTCCGAATGCCGCACCGCAGACGATCGCAGACCTGAACCGCATTCCGATCAAGACAATTGACGGCACCACGATCTACATCAAAGACGTTGCCTGGGTGCGAGACGGCTTTCCGCCTCAGACAAATATCGTGCGCGTCAACGGGCAGCGCTCAGTACTGTTGACAATCCAAAAGGCAGGGGAGGCGTCAACGCTCAGTGTGATCGGCGGCATCAAGGCGCTTCTACCTCAGATTAAGACGACAGTCCCTCCTCAGCTAGACATAGCGCCTCTGGCCGACCAGTCGATCTTTGTGAAGGGAGCGATTAGCGGAGTTGTCAGAGAGACGCTGATCGCGGCGTGCCTGACCGCTTTCATGATTCTAACCTTCCTCGGCAGTTGGCGGAGCACGATTATTATCGCGACCTCGATCCCGCTGGCAATTCTGAGTTCGATCATTGCATTCAGTGCGATCGGAGAAACCATCAACATCATGACGCTTGGTGGTCTGGCTCTGGCGGTGGGCATTCTAGTAGACGATGCCACGGTCGAGGTCGAAAATATCAATCGAAATCGCGAGCGTGAACCGGAAAAAGCGATGGACGAAGTTGTGCTCGACAGCGCGTCGCAAATCGCAACACCTGCCTTTGTGTCCACGCTTTCAATCTGTATCGTATTCGCCCCGATGTTCTTGCTCTCCGGCGTGGCGCGATACCTGTTCGTGCCGCTTGCCGAAGCGGTCGTGTTCGCCATGTTGGCCTCCTACATCCTCTCCCGCACCATCGTTCCGACCATGGCGAAGTATTTGTTGAAGGGTGAAAAGCCGCATGATGAAAATACGCCCAGCCGGAACCCTTTTGTAAGGTTTCAAAAGGGCTTCGAGTCGGGTTTCGAGAAATTTCGTATCGCCTATCGCGGACTCCTGGATGGCGCGCTCAACCATCGGGGTCTATTCTTGACCGTGTTTTTCTTGAGCTGCCTCGGCTCTCTGGCGATCCTGATTCCGTGGCTTGGACGCGACTTCTTCCCCAGCGTGGACAGCGGCACATTCAAACTTCATATGCGCGCTCCCACCGGAATGCGCATTGAAGAAACAGCCAACCTCTGTGATCAGGTCGAGCAATTTATCCGACAGCAAATTCCGGCAAGCGAAGTCCAGAATGTGCTCGATAACATTGGCTTGCCTTACAGCGGCATCAATCTCTCCTATAGCAATTCGGCTCCTGTTGGTACCTCAGACGCCGACATCCTTGTAAGCCTAGCCGTCAAACATCATCCGACGGACGATTACATCCACCAACTTCGTCTGTCGCTGCCGAAACAATTCCCGGGCGTGTCGTTTGCGTTCTTGCCGGCGGACATGGTTAGCCAGATTCTTAATTTTGGCCTTCCAGCACCAATTGACGTTCAGGTTGTAGGAAATGACTTACAGGGTAACCGGCTTTATGCAGACGCGTTGCTCGAGAAGTTGAGATACGTCACAGGAACCGCGGATCTGCGAATCCAGCAGCCCTTCGACGAGCCCTATCTACGGATGCGGGTCGAACGAACCAAAGCAGAGGAGCTTGGATTTTCGGCTCACGATATTGCGCAGAATCTTCTCGTATCGCTAAGCGGCAGTTTCCAAACTTCGCCCACCTACTGGGTCGATCCCAAAAATCATGTCAGTTACTCTATCGCCACGCAGACGCCTCAATACCGCACTGATACTTTGCAGGGCTTGGAAAATATTCCGATCACAGGTACGGACCCAAATGCTCCTCCATCGTTAATGGCCAGCTTGGTAACGCCACAGCGAGGAGTGGGTATGGCGGTGGTTTCTCATTACAACGTTGCTCCTGTGATTGACATCTTCGGCGCAACCACTGGCCGCGATTTGGGAGGAGTAGCCGGCGACATCAACAAGATCATTGACGCCACCAGGTCGCAATTGCCGCGCGGGTCCCGTGTCGTGGTGCGTGGGCAGGTTCAGACGATGCGGGCGTCATACATCGGCCTTTTGAGCGGACTAGTGTTCTCGATCGTGCTCGTATACCTACTGATCGTGGTGAACTTTCAGTCCTGGCTCGATCCCTTCATCATGATTTCGGCGCTGCCCGCTGCACTCGCTGGGATTGCATGGTTCTTGTTCATCACACACACGACTCTGAGCGTGCCCGCCTTAATGGGCGCGATTATGTGCATGGGCGTCGCCACCTCGAACAGCATCTTGGTGGTGAGCTTCGCGACCGAAAAAATGGCAGAGGGTAGCGATTCCATCAGCGCCGCGCTGGAGGCTGGATTCACGCGTTTTCGCCCCGTGTTAATGACGGCATTGGCAATGATTATCGGCATGGTGCCAATGGCGTTGGGAATGGGAGATGGCGGAGAACAAAATGCTCCTCTCGGCCGGGCTGTCATAGGTGGATTGCTATTCGCAACGGTTTCAACTCTGTTCTTTGTGCCGGCGTTTTTCAGCGTCCTGCACCGATCACGCCGGCAGCCTGCGATTGCGGAAACGAGCAAGTAACTGGAGCTACTATGTTGACTCAAACTGAAAACACGCTAAATTTGGGCGGACAAACTCTGGGCCCACAAATTGTCCCTGAAAAACGTGAGCAGGCCAAGCCGCCTCGCCGTAAACACTGGCTAGTTCTGGTGGTTGTGCTGGTTGTCGTTCTCGCCGTCCTGGCATGGGGCATCTGGTCCCGTGTCAGCGCCCGCAACACTCTAAAAACGGAGACAGCCCAGGTTGCGATCACCACAGTCTCAGTTATTTCGCCAAAGCAAACTGCGCCGGCACAGGAGATCATCCTTCCGGGGAACGTACAACCATTCATCACTTCGCCGATCTATTCGCGCACCAACGGATATTTGAAAAAGTGGTACTTCGATATCGGTGCCCATGTCAAGCAAGGCGAGTTACTTGCCGTCATTGAAACGCCAGAGGTCGACCAACAGCTCCAGCAAGCGCGCAGCAACCTGTTAACTGCGCAGGCAAACCTTGAGCTGGCGTCAATTACCAAAACCCGGTACCAGGGTCTTTTGAAGAGCAACGCCGTTTCTCAACAAGATGCAGACAACGCAGTCGGGACCTACAACGCGAATAAAGCAATCGTCGAAGCCGACAAGGCCTCAGTAGAACAATATGCGGCGCTGGTGTCTTTTGAAAAAATCTACGCGCCGTTCGACGGCGTGATCACCGCTCGAAACACTGATATTGGAGACCTCATCAACTCCGGCAGTGCAGGCGGAGTGAAAACGGATTTATTTCACATCGCTCAGCCTGGGACCTTGCGTGTCTACGTCAACGTCCCGGAGGAGTATTCGCAAGGGGTCAAAGTCGGTATGACCGCGGATCTCAGCCTCGCTGAATTCCCGGGCCGGAAATTTCTGGGAAAATTGGTGCGTACTGCGGAAGCCATCAATCAGACCACCCGCACTTTGTTGATCGAAGTCGATGTGTCCAACCCTTCAGGTGCTCTGCTGACAGGCTCTTACACAGAGGTCCACCTGAAGATTCCGACTCAGGCTTCCACCTTGCTGCTTCCAGTGAATACTCTGATATTCCGTTCCGAAGGTTTGCACGTCGGCGTTGTCAAGGATGGAAGAGTCGTGCTCACGGCGGTAACTCCCGGACACGATTTTGGCAACCAGATAGAGATTGTCGCTGGCCTTAGTCCAAACGATCAGGTCATCGTCAATCCACCAGATTCGATTGTTCATGGACAGCAGGTTCAAATAGTCCAGGCGACGCTGCCAGGGGATACCAAATGAAAAACCCTCGGAAGATCTTCCTACTTCAACATCCGTGGCGGTCGATTTCGCTGGGAGTTTTGCTCGCAACAGTAGCTCTATTAGCCGGATGCGCGGTTGGACCGAAGTACCATCCGCCCGTAGTGCAGGCTCCCTCCGCATATAAAGAAATCGGAGACTGGAAGCCCGCCCAACCCAATGATCAGAATCTTGGCGGAGAATGGTGGAAGATTTTTCAAGATCCGCAACTGGATGCGTTGGAAGACCAGGTTAATGTATCGAACCAGAATCTGAAGGCAGCAGAGGCGCAGTTCACAGAAGCCCGAGCCACGCTGCGCTATTATCGAGCCGACTATTATCCAACGGCGACGGTGGGAGCCTCTGCGACTCGTACGCGAGTATCGGCGCGACGCCCGCCTCCGAATTCAATTTTTAACGGCATCACCTATAACGACTTTGTGCTGCCATTCGACTTCTCCTACCAGGCCGACGTCTGGGGACGAGTTCGAAAAAATGTGGAGTCCTACAGAGAGCAAGCGCAAGCAAGTGCAGCTGACCTGGCCACTGTAAATCTCAGCATGCACGCGGATCTCGCTCTTGATTACTTTGAGGCCCGCAGCCTCGACGCCGAAGAACAACTGTTGAATTCAACTGTCAAGGAGTATGAACAGGCCCTGGAATTGAATGAAAGTCGCTTCCAGGGAGGGATTGCTTCGGAAGTGGAAGTTGAACAAGCGAAGACTCAACTGCAAACTACCCGTGCTCAGGCGGTCGATGTAGGTGTGCTGCGAGCCCAATATGAACATGCGGTTGCGATTCTAATTGGTAAACCTCCGGCGGAATTCACTCTGCCTCCGCTGCCACTTACCACGCCGCCTCCACATGTTCCTGTCAGCGTGCCTTCGGAGTTGTTGGAACGACGACCGGACATCGCGGCCGCCGAGCGGCGTATGGCGTCCGCGAATGCCCAAATAGGAGTCGCCAAATCCGCGTACTATCCGATCATCAGCTTGTTTGCCTCGGGAGGATTTGAAAGCTCGGCTGTCTCGACTCTGATCAATGGTCCAAGCGGGCTTTGGTCTATAGGGCTTTCTGCCGTAGGAACGATATTCGATGGCGGAAGACGCCATGCCGCTACGGATCAGGCCCGAGCAGCTTATGACTATCAAGTCGCCGCTTATCGAGAGGACGTGCTGACCAGCTTCCAACAGGTTGAGGACAACTTGGCGGCGGTACGGATTCTGGAAAACGAGGCCAACATTCAGGACGAGGCAGTGTTAGCGGCCCAAAACTCACTAAACCTTTCGGTCACCCGCTACAAGGGCGGAGTCACGAGTTATTTGGAAGTGATCACCGCGCAAAGCGCCGCGCTTTCAGATGAAGTCACAGCGGTAAACATCCTGGGACGTCGGATGGCGAATACCGTTTTACTGATTCAGGCCCTCGGCGGCGGATGGGATCGCTCCAGCCTGCCACAGCGCCCAGAGTGCTGCGGCAAACTAATAAGCAGCAATATCAATTAAATTCCGCTCTTCCTAGAGGCCAATGGCAGGACTTGCAGGTCGTCGCGGAAGCTCGAAGTCGATCACCAACAATCTCGCAACCTGCGATTCAGAGACTAGAACGCCGATCACACCCTTTCAAGTTCGTTCAGCATTCGATTTGCGAGGCTGCTTCTGACCCTCCGAAGAGTAGAAAGGGCTCAGTGACTTTGTTTCGTAATTTGCCTTGTGACCCGGTCCGCCGTTCTTCTAAGTTTAATTGAATCACTTATGTCGATATATCGTGATGCGATATATTGTTTTTTGTTTGTTACTCAAAAGCTCTCCTCTAGTCACGATCTTCATGCGCTCCAGTGAGTAGGGCAACTCTCCGCCGCAATCCAGGCAGCAGATGTATGCGAATCCAGTTCGATCATGGTGCGGCCATGTCGTGTGTAGATGAACGCAATCAAACAAGTACGCGAGAATCCATTTCAACCAGCTCATACTTTTGTTCCCAGGTCGGCGCGGACTGCTCCACACCATGACTCACCGAAGTGCCGTCTTGTAACCGAAATGAGGCTAACTGGAGGTACGCTCGCCGCAACTGCGCACGATATTGTTTTTCGGTCACCCGGGCCTTTGCGGCGGCATCACCAATCTTGTATCCCAGCACGTGATGAAGAACAAAGGCTACACGGGAAGTCGAATCGAGCAGAAGGATGGGACTGCTGCTCAGATCCTGCAGCGATTGAAATGCTTTTGAGTTGATCGCCGCGGCACGACCGTAGAGCACGACATCATAGGCCGATGACTCACCATCCCAGCTTTTTCCGGATTCGCAGAGTACGTCTTCTAGCGCGAGTTCCACCGTTCGTTCAAGGAGATCGGCGTTAACGGTGGTTCCCTCGAGTGATCCATCAATCGCTCTCGTCACTGCCGAGAAAGCCTTGCCGGGATCGAGCGTCAACAGATAGGTGGAATAAGTAAGCCGATCGATTTCGGCCTGGAGATTGTTGTCGGTTTTCTGGCTCATTTGTGGAGTCATTGTGTTTTGGCCTCCGTTGCGTTAACCAAATGCAACCGCCATACCACAACGGAGTTAAGGGCTGTGGATTCCCAATTGGCTGCATACACAGGGTTGACTGGGTATAGGGAAAGTACCTGCTGTTGAAAAGGTTGAAAGTGTCGAGCGAAACTGTCGAAGCCATGAGGGCTAGCTTGTAGTTATCGACGAAGGAAGCGGAAGCAAACTATTCTGGATCGACCGGAAAAGTATCCATCTCAGACCCGGGAACCGCGCAAACTCGCGCGGCATCAATCCGCGCGCTCCCATGTTGAATCTGGATCGTATTTGGTCATTGCATTAGCGATCTTTTCGGTATCCGGACCCAAGTCCTTTTGATAAACGACACCGTTTTGATTCACGATGAAGGCCATGACACCTGAAGAGCGATAGACGGCTGGATAAACTACAAAGGCGAAACCACTGTCCATCTTGCCGTTCACGAGGTAACTCTTTGCTCCACCCTCCGCGTTGCTTCCTTGGGCCGTCAAAATACGGAAATAGTAGCCGTTGAACGTTATGGGACCGCGGGATGCCGTGGTCCCGTTTTCTACACCTGCGGAGGCAATGAACGTGTCGAGAGGACTGGCGGATTGCTCTCCGTTTTCGGAAGAGAACAAGCCATCGGAGCCATCGTTGTCGCCAATGAACTTGAGCGCGTACCGATGTTCGCCGTTATTTGCTATTGCGTAGTGCTGTTCTTCAGCATTGACAAGCTGATGACAAGCAACGATAGCGGCCAGTTCATTTCCACCGACTCGCCGCGCCAGGATCTCTCCTTTTCCCAAGTCCGTGTCGAAATACCAGACGCTATTTTTTTCCACGAGCGGGATGGGAAGCGGCCAGTTCTCAGCGCCTACGTAGAGAATCATCACGCCGCTATGTTCTTTCGCAACACGATGCATTTGCTTATATTTCGCAACGAACCTATCGCGCTCTCTCCTGTCCTCAGCAGGATCTCCTGAAGAGGCTAGATCCTTCTCCGCAGGCCCGAGAATCTCCAGTAATGCACGATTGTCGGTTTGCTGCGCTGCCGCGAATAGGGCGTCGTTCGCTTCTTCCGGAGTGTGAAACACCTGCTGGTTCGGTTCCTGCGCAAGCGTTAGCTGGCCGCTGAATACGAGGGTCACCAAGAGCGCGACGGTCGCCAATGTCAGCCGGGAAAATCGGAATCGCAGATCTTTTTTGAATCGTTTCTTTGTTTCGCACATGATTATTTCTCCATACATGTAGCTTTCGAGTAATCTCAGAATTCATTCACCGGCGGCCGCCAAAGCTACCTGCATGAAAACCACCGCTGCGCAGGCTCGAGTGACCGCGATCCGAGTAGCTGCGCATGGTGCCACCGTGGTCGTACCCACCAAACGCGCCAGAATGCGCGCCAGCTTCGGCGTGCGACCCTGAAGGCCCACGCTCGGCTGCGCCACCGTGAAATCCATCGCCGCGGACGTCTCCGCCGCGGGATACTTCATTCCCGCGCCGAGCTTCGGAGCCGTGGGATCCTTCGTATCCACGCCCGGCCTCGGAGTTGTGGAACCCTTCATAGCCGCGCGCTGCTCCAAAGTCGCGGAATCCTCCTCGTCCTCGCCCGCCGGAGAACGTCCTGCTATTCGAAATGAAAGTGTTGTGATTGTAGATAACGGTTCGGTGGCCCCAATCGCATCCCCAGCCATGCCATCCCCAACCGAAGCCGGCGAAAAATCCGATTGCGAAACCGGCACCAAAAGAAACGCCGGGGCCCGCAACATAGAGCCCAGGATATGGGTACCAGCCGGGCCACACGACCACTGGCGCGCCGTAGACGACCCATGGATCGTAAGCCGGAACATAAACGACTTCAGGGTCTGCAGGTTCAATGACGATCGTCTTTTCTTCGGTCTCTACCTTCACTTGTTCGCTGCTCTTTAAATTCCCGGCGTCTTTCGCGCGAGCCCGCATGACTTGTACGGCATCCATCACGCCCTCTTGTTGGTTTATGTAAGCTTCGCCAAGAGCGGACGTCCAGGATAGGTTCTTGTCCATATTGGCGAGCACGCTGGGGAACTGAGTGAGGGCTTTGATACTTGGATCCCACGGTTGCTGGTCGACGGCATTGGCCAGATCCTTTCCCTTGAGGTTCGAATGCTCTTGAACCCAGCGATCTGCCTCAACAATTTCGGTAGGATACGTGGACGCTGCGAGTATCTGGGAAACCAACGCGTCTGCATAAAGCGCAATTGGCGCAACCAACTGCTGCAACTCCTCGGGAGTTTGCTGCTCGTCCAGAGGAGAGATGGCTTGTCCGGAGAGTTGGTCTATCGGAGTAGCGTAGATGGCACCAGGCGCAAACAACAGCCAAGATGAAAGAAACAGCGCCATGGCCTTCTGTAAGATTTTCATAATTACGTCCTTGTGTTGCTTTCTGCGACACCGATCTTATTAATGCAAGGCTCATGCCAACCGAAGCGGACGCTAAGGCTGTTATTTCAGCGGGGAACGCGTCAGGGATACTGTCGAGACTGTGGAGGTAACGACAGTTTCGACATCTCCAGCGCAGTTAGGTTATTGAGGGTTCACGAATGCGCGCAAGTCATGTAGACAACGACGCGAGTGTCATGCTGCTTCTGGATCTCGAGATTCGACGCGCGAGGTGACATTCAGATAGCGAGTCCGAACAGACTCAGCCAGTTCTCTTACTTTGTTCCGCACCACGCGACAGACCGGAGTCAGCACTACGCAACTCAAATGAGATTGGATAATGATCAGAACCTCTGACGGACCCGTGAACTTTGCCAGCGCCCGCTTGCACGGGACCACGTACGAAAGCCCAGTCAATGTGGCGGCCGGCTTCGACCAGATGGCGTGTGGGAGTGGTGGGCACACGAGAAGTTGGCACGACATCCCGGAAACCGGCGCGTGTCAGTGCATCTGTCACGACAGACTTTGAAGCATTCAGGTTCAGGTCCCCCGCAAGGACGACCGGCTGAGTCGGATCGTAAACGCCGGCATCTTGTAAGACCTCGTTCAACTGAGCAAGGCGCAGTTCGTCATTCGATCGGCTCTCCAAGTGAAGGTTGTAGCAGATAGTCGAGACGCCTTGGATGCTGATCTCGGCAGCCAGAGCGATTCTGCCCCCAAGCCGGTCCTCAAAAGTTTGTAGTTTGGGTTTGTACCAGCGCGGCTTCCAGAAGTCGGACTGCGCCTTAAAATGAATGATGCGCGGGTTCGAGATTTTCCATCGTGAAAGCGTGGCCTGGCCATGATAGGCAGGGCTGGTTGTGGAACCCTGGGTCAGCTCTACAAATTCGCGTCCGAAAACATAATTCAGACGCAGCTTTCGGGCAATCTCTTGGGCAATATTCAGATGATGAGTCCGCCGAGCATTGACGTCGACTTCCTGAAGAATAAAAATATCCGCATTCGTATCGCCCAGAAAATCTACGATCGACCGAAGCTGCAAGCCCCGGTCGATGTTCCAATCCACAATTCGAATGGAAGTGCGTGGCCAGGAGAACCACTGAGTACGCGCGAAGTTCTCGGAAATGATTTCACTCGTCGGCACGTTCAGACCACCGCTGTTGCAAGTTGCGGGAACACATTCTGCTGGGCGAACGTCAGATCGACTGGATCATCGATTTCGGCCCAGGGCAATTCGTCAGTGCTCGTATAGCCGACAGGAATTCCTTCGTTCGCGAGTTCCTGTACCGCGACATTGAAGAATTCGTTCACTCGGCCGGCCGCGATTATATCTTCCATCTTATGAAAAAGTCTGTCTTGTATGGCTTCTTTGAAAACGGTAATACCGATATAAGTGCCGCTGAACTCTTCCCGAGAAATGTTCTTGCTCATTCTGACTACGTGGCCATCGAGGATGACGACTTTCATCGTCTCATCCCGCCACAAAGGGTCCACGATCATAGAGATTGGCGCATGGGGGCGTACGGCGAGATCAAGGATTTCAGGATCGAAGATGACATCAGCATTAAGAACTATGAAGCTGTCGCCGCGCAACCAATCAAGTGCGAGCCAAAGCGAATAGATGTTATTGGTGATAGCGAATGTCCGATTTTCGATGAAGTGAATCCTTTGACTGAGAAGTGTTCTGGCATCTACATGTGCAATGATTTGTTCCTTCTCGTATCCGACAACAATGGCGACATCGTTAATTCCAACCATGGATAGAGCGTCGAGCTGATGATCCAGAATCGTAGTGCTGTCGACTTCGATCAGGCACTTTGGATGTTCCCCATGTACGGAGCGAATCCGCGTACCCCGGCCTGCGGCCAGAATTACCGCTTTCATAACGCCTCCTTGAACGTGCTTACAGGCGGTTTCACATCGGTCCCAGACTGAGTGAAGAATCTGCAGTTGAAATAGAGCGTCAAGATCCAGGTGAGTTGGGCTCCGAGGGTTGCGAGGACGAATATGAGTGGCAGCAGCCGAAGGATAGTAAAGAGGACGACGTAATGGATCAATATTCCTCTTCTTTGAAAAGCCTGAACCTGTCGGACGACACGGGAAATCCAGTTGCCTGAGTCCCTCTCGAGCAACTGGTAGAAACGACCAAGGTACTCATTCGGCCGATCGGGGGCGGTCGCACGACGGCGCTGTAACGATGTGGTGACCAAGGCAAGGATCGTGCCGATCAGAAGGGCGATGCCCATCAAGATCGCGACATGGCCATACTGCCGGCTCAGGCCCATGGTGACTCCGCCAAAGAGCAGAAGATAGCTGAGTCCATCGGCCATTCCCTCAAGCCATGTTCCGCTTGGCGACTCCGCAAATTTGATTCGCGCCAGCATTCCATCCATTTCGTCAAACAATCCGGCAATGTAGAAAAGGAGGGCGCCGAGCACCGACCACGGGTACGTGCCGTGAGCGAAAGCAATAGCCGACAGAATGGAGACCACTACTCCGCCGAACGTGATGGCGTTGGGCGTGACGCGAGTGTGTGAAAGGAATCTTACGAAGGGCCAGCAGAGCCGGCGATTGAATGAAGTATGAATGCCGTCCAAAACTTTTCCCGAATTCGCAACCAGAAACCGTTCAGCAGCCACGGCGCTCTCTGGCGAGGTGACCGCGACGCCTCCTGCACTCCTTGGGGGAAGGGCTGAAGAGGCAGTTTCGCGGCCTACCTCATGTGCGGTCGCATAAGCGGCTTTGCTCCAGTCGGCAGATCCGATGTCACCCAGCGGTAATTGCGAAATGGAGTTCTTGGTTGTAATCCAGTTCCATGGCAGCCACAGGAACTTGTCTTTCAAGTGCCCCGTCAGGATAATCCAGCTTGAGTGTTCCTGTGGATCGAACTCGCTAATCTGAATCAACTCGACCCGCACTTCTTGCCGTGAGATTGTTTCGAGGAGCTTTTGCAGGAGTCGGGCGTTCATTGCCGCTGGAACAACCAACAGGACATCACTTGCCCCGGCTCGCGCCGCAGTCAATACGGTTCGAGTCAGAAGAGGAACACCCGCCACGGGCCGCATGAGCATCTGTATCGCTTGCTGCTCGCTTGCAAGACCGGCGAGTTTTGGAATTGCTATCACTGCCTGCATTCAAGGGCCTCCTTCGCAAATATGGTTGGTATCGGTCGGGCCGCGTTGTGCGACTGTTTCGTTCCACGGGAATTCCAGCCCAGCCAAACGATTCCGATCAAAGCCGAGAGGAGATCGCGGACGCGCCGAGTTAGAGCCAAGGCAAGGCCGAGCATTGGTGAGAGCCCGGTCAGAGCGAACGCCGAGATAGCGCCACCCTCGTCAGACCCCAGCCGCGCAGGGATCCAGCCGCTCAGCATCTTTAGTCCGCGCGTCACGCTCTCAATGACCAGAATCGTGAAGAAATGAATGGATAGGTGAAGCGACCACAAGACGACGGCCACTTCGGAAGCAATCAGTGCCTGGCACGCAACGTCGATCCAGAACATTCGACGGACCAATGCAGGCTGATTGATTCGATAGTTACGAATCGATGATTCAAACTGTTCAGCAACCGAGAGCCACGACGGAGCCTTCTTGCCAAGTACGCGCACCACTCCGGACAGAATTGGATTGCGACGAGTAATAACAAAAACCATCAGGGCTAACGCGAGAACGGGTGCGATCGAGTGGTAGGCTGCGCCATGAACAGCAACAAAGGGGAGGGTCACGATACCCACAATTGCGAGCAGCGCTGAAGTGAACCAGTAGATGCCATCGTCAAGGAATGTGGCCGTGACCGTTGGTTCGGTCGACGTACCGAGCAGCTTGATTTTCAAGGGCTCCGAGATCACCGGACCGAGGACGGTGAGATATCCCATGGATTGGGAAGCGAGGCGCACTCCCATCAATTTCGTCGGGTTAACCGATACATGTTCGCCCTCCAGCGAAGCCGACCAGGTGATGCTCTGGAGAAACAGTCGGAGAACACTCAGGGCTAGGACAATCGGTAAAGCGATGCGCATCGCCTTCAATTGCACCAGCATGGCTGAGAGTCGAACGTGAGCGATTACCCAGGCGAACAGCACCAGTGAAACGACGGCCGCAATGATGTGGCCTTTCCTCATCGGACGACCTTCGCCTGTTCATTGGCTTCAGCCGTGCGATCGGCAGGGGGTTTCAGGACGTAATCAGAGTTCTCGATCGTCAATTCCGATTCGCCAAAAATCCGGATTTCACTGGTCGTGTGAGTTGAAGATGCGAACCAGAATTGACCTACCTTCTGGTATGTGTGAACAAAGTGAACGCTGCGCACCCAGAACGAGGGATTTTTTGCGGGCTGGCCTTCGATTCGAATTATGGAATAATCGTTCGCGTCCACCCAAATCTTGCCGTTGATCAGATACTTGTTCTGCGTTTTTGGAACGACGGACAGCACGTACGCCGGTCCGGTCGCAAGATTCTCCTGTCCTGCCATCTGAAACTCGTAGTTGTCGGGTATGAGGCGTGTGCTGACTCGAGTTCCTTGGCGGGAAGCCTCAGTTTCTTCGCTCAGGAGTTTGGGGAAGACGTGTTTGCGAATCGAGCCTGAACCCTCTTCAGAAACAATCGTGAACTCTTTGGCGCCCGAGCTATCGCATGAGACACGCACCAGCATTTCTGCGTGCCGTTTCTTGTTCACGGCAGCGTAATGGCGAATGACCGTGTATCCCGTCAGTTCAGATTGCCGCTGGGCATCGAACTGCATCATCTTCGCGACTACATCCTCCGCGGATGGAAGTGGATCGCTGGTTTGTGCGGATGCAATCGTAACTGGGGAAATCATAATTATCAGAGTGCAGAGAGCGTTCTTGATGATCAATTTCATACTCAGAACTCCAATACGAACTTGCCGTGAAAGGTGCGGCCTACGCCGTTGAAGAACTCGCCAAAGCGATAACTATCGAGATCGTTTTGTACGTCGCGGTAATTCGGACGATTAAAGATGTTGAACACTCCGAATCCGACGCGCGCATGCTTTTCCTTGATGGGCAGTCGGATCTCTCGCAGGACCTGCAGATCGGTCGAGACAAACCGCGGGAACCGTAAGTCGTTTCTAGGTCCAACAAACTCGCGATACTGATTAATCGTCGAGTACGGGAATCCTGTGTGAACATCAACTACAGGCGCGATGGTTAGTTTCCAGGGCGCAGCAATTTCGCCCCAGGCGACGAACCGATTCGGCGCGTCGAAGTTCAGCCGTCCACGCTGATTCGGCTGAATCACCGCTTGGGGATCATTTCCAAAGAACTGGTTGAAATCGTTCAGGTCACCATAAGCTCGCGAACGAACGTATGAGGCGTTGAGAGTGCTGCTGTGGACGCGATAGCGCCCGGTGATTTGAAACTCTTTGTAGAAATCGCTTCCCAGGCTGGATAAAGCAAGGATGCCAGTTGCTCCTGACATCACAGGATTCAGGTAGGAGTCGTGTACTGTATTGCGCTGCTGATATGCGACTCTGACCAGGAAGTCGCTCGTGACCTGGCGATCCACTTCGAGGTTCCATACCCCACTGCGTGGATTGCGCAACCCCTCGGAGATGACATTGGCGTACTCGGTGGAACCGATAACCCCACCAACTGGGTTCAGCTCACTTACTGTGCGTTCCGGCATATAAGGAAACGCCGGAATGTTGAGAGGGACGTGGTCATAGAAGAATCCGGCTCCGCCCTTTAATAAAGTTTTACCGTCGCGGGTCAGCGCCAGGATGAAGCCGGCGCGAGGCGCAGTATTTAACGAATCAGTGACTGAGTCGCGATCAAAACGAAGGCCCAGGTCGAGCGTCAAGCGATTTGAAATAGTCCAGTTGTCTCCGACGAACCAGCCAATTTCGTTCTGATCGACGGAGAATCTCGAAGTCGGGCCGAAGTGGATTTGTTCCAATGGATAGCTAGCGACGCCAATAATCTGTACCGGAAGAAACTGCTGGCGACCGTCGTAGGAGCTGTGGGCAAAATCTGTTCCCACATTCAATTCATGGGAGCCAAGAAAGTGATGCGGGTGCGAACGGTAAATTTCTTCCCATTCTGTGCGTGTCGTGGTGCGGTCCTGGTGGTTGAAAAAGCCACCCTCTGTGGTCTCGACAAGAAGTTGGTACGGCCCGTTGCTGTTTGGCGCGAGATCAGCGTCAAACCTCCTGAAGCTCACCTGAGACGTCAGCAGGTCGTTAGAGTCCGTTATGTACCGGTGCTGCACATATGCCTGATATCCACGCTCATTGAGGTCCGGGGCGCTGGGTTGTGGCGTGAACGTGTTCAGGCCGTAGTAGTCAAGATGTTGTGGAAAGATCGCGAAGGACGCCGTTGCCGTTTGCTTCGGGCTGATGTTCAGGTCAAATTGCGCGTATGAGTTGAAGCTTTCCGTGCGGTTATAACTTTGAAGCGGCGGCAAACTATCCACCGGGTCTCGCTCATAGCGATACTCGACCGATTCGGTGAACGCTACGCGGTCCTTCACAATTGGGCCAGAAAATGTCACCCGCGGCGTAAGGGCGGCAATGCCCATAATCGACCCGTCAATTCTGCGCAGACGAGGAAGAAGGTTCTGGGCCGACATGCGAAATTTGTTGAAGTCTCCGGGCCGTGTCTCGACGTTTGAAACGGCTCCCGTGAATCTGCCGTATTCGGGGTCGTACGGCGTGGAGAGGACCTCCACGGACGAAACCACGTCAATCGGAATATTGATAGCGGTCGTGCCGGTTGCTGGATCGGTCACATCCGCGCTGTTTACAAGCGATCCATTCTGCGAAGCTCGCGCTCCCTTCATGTTGATCAGACCGTTCGGGCCGCGCACCACGCCCGGAATCAGCGGCAGCAAGCTTTGGAAATGCTCATCAATGTTGGGCATGTTGTGGACCGCCGATTCACCGATAGAGTTGGTCCCAGAGGGCTCATTCTTTGTGCCCACCGGATTTGTACCGGCGGTTACGGTCGTCGATTCCGTCACAGCTTCGAGTTTCATTTCCAGCTGGATTTGCGACACAGCTCCTGTTGTCACGACGACGCCTTGTGTTGCGGCCATTCCAGGAGTGTTTGCGGTGATTGTGTAAGAACCAGCGGGGACTGTGCTGAATGCGAACTGACCCTCGTTGTCGCTTTGAGCTTCAATATGAGCGGGACCGTCCAACGTAATCTTCGTGGCGGGTACGACCGAGCGGCCGCCATCCGCATCCGTGATAAATACCAGGCCTTGAACTGCTCCGTTTGGCTGTCCTGCGCCCTGAGCGAAGGCACAAGCCCCTATCAGTCCGAAAGCGAGCGCGATGCTTGCTACTGTTTGCATCATTGTGATTTCCTCTTTGCGAGTGGCGCGCCGTTGCAGTTCTTGCGCATATACACCGCTCTGTTCAAAGCAAACTTTGTCGATCATCGACTTCATCAGATAGAGTCCAGGGCCATGCGTGAACAGCCGAGAATTTCCGTGCCGCTACTCATGGGAGCAGGCAAGCCTCTTGCCAAATGTCACCTTTGAATAAGTGATTGAGTCTTAGGGCCGGACGGAAGCTTGTGCCTGATGTGAGTGTCGAATCTGTTGAAAGTGTTGAGAGGAGTCAGAAGAGGTGACGTCAAGCGCAACTACGAACCAGAAACCTGAAGCGATGCTCGCGATTCCGCGCTGAACCGCAGACTCTTGGTTCTCAACCGAGACAGCTGGCGTTGCCAGAATTGCGGATCGCTGAAAAATCTCGAAGTCCATCACCAACAGTTTCGCAGCCATTCAGGGAACGATTCAGAAGACAACTTGAGAACACTGTGCAGTGATTGCCACTCGTCAAAGCACAAATGAATGCAATTCCTTGTCAGGCGATGATCCTCGATGCTTAACGCTTTGGAGGTTCAGGCTGTGGCGATTGTTGTTTCTTTTTCTTGTTAATCACCTGATTCAAAACGTCACTCAGCGGATCACCCTGTGGTTGTGCCTGGTCTGAGCCATCCGTCGACTGGGAAGCACTCCGTTGTGCAGTTTTTGATTGTTTCTGCTCTTTATTGCCACCAAGCGCGCCCAAAATATCACTGAAGCCGCCATTTGTGGTGCCGTTTCCACCCTTAGTGGTCTGGTTCTTTCCCAGGATCGCTCCAAAAATACTATTCGTCAGCGCCCCGGGGTTCTGGCTGGTAGGCAGCAGGTTTTGCAGCTTCATTTGCGCCAGTTGCTGGACATCCGGTGCAACCTGCGGATGCTGAAACGTCCCCGTCACGATGACCGGTACAACCAGTTCACCTTGGTTATTGGCCAGAACTGTATTCATGAATCCACCGATTTGTGTTCCGCCGACTCCTTGGCTCATCGCCTTTGTGAGAACGGCCGTGACATGCAAATCGAGCGATTCATTCACTAAATTTACCAGTCCCTTTGCGGCAAATGTGCCGCCATCTATTGCGGCTTTGAGGTTATCGGTCTGCGCCACACCGTTGCGGACGTCGAAATTGCCGGAAAGCTGCACCAAGTTGGTGAAGCCTTTGGAGGCTCCGCCCAAGCTGCCGCCTATGAATTGCCCCACCGATGCGAGTTCGTGCAGCAAGTCCACATTCGCAAGCTTACCGTTTACGAGGTTCAGCCCAAGATTTCCATTGAGACTCTGCATGATTGAAGCCGCAGAAGTAGAACTGAAGGTGGCATTTACATTCGATGAAAGCAAGCCGAAAAGCACCTGCTTCATCGAGGACACAGAAGATATCAGTTTATTGGCGTCCACTCTTTCAGTCTTCAAATTTACGGCGTAGACCGGCTGCGCCGAACGCATGTCAATTGCAACGGTCCCGGCTTCCTGGCCGCCGTAGAGATCGGCCGTAACTGGATTCAGCCTGATCATGCCATGATCAAGCGAGACGTCTGAATGAGCTTTGGTCATTATCAGATCGTCATACTGGACGGTGCCTACGCTTACCGCGCCATTGCCAGTCATCTTTGCCAACATTCCGGGCTCATTCACTGTTCGCTGCGCGCTCGCTGCCGGGATGACGTTCCAGAAATATTCGCCAGTTGGACCAGTGCTGGTCCGACTGACCGGAGCGGTGGGTGTAACCAATTGCTGCAACTCGGCCACATTGACTTTGTCCGCATTTAGGGTGAATTGGACTTGCGGGGCGGCGAAGTTCTTTAAAGTGAGCGACCCGTTGACGCCGGTCTGCCCTACCGACGCCGCAACATTTTCCAGAATTGCCGAGTTTTGGCTGAAGCGAATGTCGGAGTTGCGAATCTGAATAGGCTTCGTGAGCGAAGGCACTTTTATAGTGGCATTTTGAAGCTTGCCACTGCCGTTGAAAGTTAATGCGGACGGGTTCTTCGGCGGCCCTTCCGCGTGGACATCAATATTCAGAAAACCGTCCCCGGAGATGCCTTCCACCGCCGAAACTCCATATGCTTTGGCGATATTCAGGAGTTCTCCGAGCCGTGCGTTGGAAGCATGTATAGATGCGATGACGCGGCTGTTGGGGGAAGTGTAGTTGCTCAGCGCGAAGTTTGCGGTGACACGCGTCTCCCCTGTGCTTGCCGTGAAGTCGTTTGAATGAATTGTTTCGGGCGTAAGGGCCAGGCTGATCTCATTAACCTTGACCGGCTGCGGCAAATCTTTGCCGCTGACGACCAGGTCCCGCGCAGAAAGCCGGCCATTCATGATGGGCTGGTTAGCGCCGCCCCGCGCCTGAATATTTGCGTCTACCCTCCCATTCACCTCCATCCCCGGATCGAAAGCGACGCCAAAGGCTGAAGCCAACCTGGCGGCCTCAGCGATAGAGGCATTTGTGGCCATAAGTTTCAAGTCTATTTGCGCTGGGGTTGGCTTGGTATTCAGGGTTCCGCTGAGTGAGACTGGGGTCGACCCGAGCTTGATCTCTGCGCGGTTGACCTCAATGGCGTCGGTAGTTAACTCGTCGCTGACCTGGTAGTCGAGCGTAATGGGATAGCCGACGCCGACCTCCCGGATTTGGCCTTTGTCGAGCCTGATGGTTCCCGTCGAGACAATCTTTGCGTTTGCATTCACGAGGCGCGCATCCCCAGACAAGAGTGCATCGATCTCCCTGAGGGCCTCCGAGTTCAAGAACTGCTCGGCGGCTGAGATGGAGACTTGGTCCATGTGCAGTGTGCCGTCGAAGTTGGTGTTCAGCATATTTGCCTGTTGAATTGGGCCACACTTGCCTTTAAAAGACAGAGCTTGGTTACCTTGCCCTGGTAAGTGTGCTGCCGCGTCAATAGCGAACTCCCGATTGGGCGCGAAACCGCTCACTTGAAGATCAATGTGGTCGTATACCGCACGCGACTGGTGCTTTTGGAGGTCAGTTATTGCCACCTGCCCGTCTTTAATTTGCAACTTTTCCAAAGTGAATTGGTCACTCGGCTTATTTCGATCTGGCGATGAAGTGCCAAGCGTTGCAAAGTTCCATTCCCCCTGCGCATTCCTGACGATCTCAATGTGGGGACGGTCAAGTTCCAGCGAGTTGATCTCGACTTCCTTGCTCACCAGCGGTAGCAACTGGACCGAAATTGAGAGCCTCTCGACCTCAATGAATGGCCGACCGCCGGGGAAAGTCTTGTCTTCTCCGACCATCGCACTCCGTACCTGGAATGATGGAGGAAGGAGACTGAGGCTCATCTGCCCTAGAGAAACCTGTCGCCCCATCTTCTTTTCGAGCTTGGCTTGTATCTGATCGTGATACAAATTGACATCGATCAAGTGTGGCACAATCAGCGCGCCCGTCACGAAAAGAACGACAACAACTGCGATCGTAATTCCTAACTTACGCATACGCCCCCCAAACGGCATTTGAGAAAAGTAGGCGAAGGTGGAGCGGAATCTAATGGCGTATCAGATGAAGATCCAGGGCGGTTTACGCCAGGCTTTCCTCCCGACCGGAGATTTTTACGCATCCCATCGTAGCTAACCGAGCCCTGCCAGGAAATGGGCCAAATAATGTAGTTTACGGTGCAAGAGGATGTACCGATTTGCAGTACGGATTTAGACTGCCCGCCGCGGAAGATGCAGCGAGGTTGGGTGGACAGGTTTCTTGTGGTGATGTGAAGCTAATCTTTTTGCTTGCAATATCGCTTTGGTCATCAGCAGTCCCCGATTCGCGACAGATGGCTGCAAGATAAAGACGGTCTCAGACAACGGCTGCTGACGCTGCCTCCCCTCCGGATCTCTACAGCACCGAAGAGTGGAGCGGAATTTGCCTTGTGCCCTGGTCCGGCCTTAGTGCTAACTTCGGATTGCGGCGCGGTCTTGCCTCAAGTAAGCGGGGGGCACAGCCAAGCCGACTAAGTTTTCTCGCGGGCCTTTCCCAAGACCGCTGGACTTCCCGACCCCGCTCGCTAGCCAGTTACCTTGGTTATCTGTTCGCCGAAGGCAGTCGGAAATATTCTGGATACCGGACGGATTCGCGACATTCGCCGCCTCCAAGTTGCCTCAATATGTTCAAAGGCCTTGTCATTGCGTTACTCATACTCTCAATTATCCGAGCGGAAAAGTGCGTCGCCCAAAACGATTATCACGTCATCTCAGTCACAAATGGCGGAACGATTAGCGGCACCGTTAAATGGTCGGGAGCAGTTCCGCGCGCCATGACTTTTCCAGTGACAAAGGATCCTGAAATTTGCGATCCGGATTCTCACAAGAGAGTCGACCTGGAGCGCCTGATCATTGGGCCCGATGGTGGAGTCGCAAACACGGTGGTCTATCTAAAAAACATCTCTAGCGGAAAAGCGATGGACCTGCCTGAACAGAGGCGCTTTCTCGACCAGAAACACTGCCGATACGAACCTCACATTCTGCTGGTCCCCAAAGATACCGATCTCCAAATGAAGAGCTCAGACGCGACGCTGCACACTATTCACATGGAAGGAGCAGCGACTTACAATCTTCCCTTTCCTTTTCCGAACCAGGTGATCTCTAGAAATATGCAGAAGCTTGGCTTGGTGACTCTAAAATGCAATGGCGGGCACGTCTGGATGAATGCTGAACTAATGATCGTTTCGCATCCTTACTATGCGGTCACTATGCAGGATGGCAGGTTCGAGCTTACCAATGTCCCTCCAGGCACTTATGAAATTGTGGCCTGGCATGAGGGGTGGGGAGTGGCTAAACACGAATCTTCGATTGATGTGCTCACCCAGAACAAGGTCGAGCGTCCTCTCTTCACCGAGCCCAAAATCTGGGAGAAGAAAGTAGTGGTATCACCGAACGACTCGACCACGGCAAATTTTACGATTTCAGAAAAATAGCGTATATCTTTCGTCCTAGATTCTGGTTCGTGTGCTGGTAGTACCCCTCCACCTGTTCATCCACAGAAAGTCGCGGGTCACGGCCGCGCGAAAATGGCTACCGCGACCTGCTTCACAAGAGTTACAAAAGTGCTCCGGGTGTTCACCCAAGAGTTGGATAAGCCGGACATTCGCGAACTGATCACTCACACCCAAAGTATGACTCCAGCTCACCTAAGCGGGGAATGTCGACCAACTGTAAATGAGATTCGCTCGAACTATCAGATTGATGAATGTGAGGCAGAACCTCCCCCCCGAAAATTGTAGGACTTTTCGATGACATTCTGACAGCTGGTTCGCACTTTCGGGCGTCCAAGCTGCTCTTAGCCGACCGGTTTCCAGGGTTGCCAGTAGTAGGTGTGTTCATAGCGCTCGCCGAATTTTTTCAGCGAGCGGAACCGAGGAATAGAACAGAGAATAGACCCGAGGGGGGCTGTCCCTACGTGGTACTTAGCGCGTATCCGAGAAGACCTCTGGCGGATCGAAGAAGCATTGCCGCCAGATTGTTTCATCCGAGACAGAACTCGCCTGCCATTCTTTTAGCGTTGCTGACGTCGCCGCTAACATGCCGCCATCGTCGGAATCGAATATAAGAACAATCCCAGCCGGGGAGTTTTCAGTCGCGGCAAGCTCTACATATTTCTTTTGAAGTAATGTTTTAGCGAACAGTAGCTTCGCGCGGGGGCCGGAACTCTTCACATTTTCATTTGTTTTCTGCACGGTGAGAATCTTGACGATTTTTCCTCTAAGCGGTTCCCAATCTCCTGGAAATGGCGCCAGTTGTTCATTGCTTAGTTTGAATTCCTCGGCAGTCTCTGAAGATGACGCTCCCGGCTGTCGTTTTCCTCCGGCGTTTTCTCCGGGCATTTCCAGGGCGGAGCGTCGAATCCATCCACGCGAGAGACCGGAGATTCGCACATGCACCCAGTTGGAATTAGCATCCAGGAGTTCGAATTCGTCTCCCGCGGTTGCCGAAAACAAAATTTTCCCGTCAGCATTCGGGCTTTGCAAAACTGGTGTTCCCCCGGTTCTTACCGCGACTAAGTTCGTGGGATGGCTCTGGTTTTGCAGAATCTCTTCCAGACCTTTGGCTTCATCCGCCAACTCCTGTTCGTGTTTTTCGGCCGCATCGGTTTGCGCCTTAAGGGAAGGAGCAGCATCGCCCGGAGTTCGGGTGGCCGACCCACGGATAGATCCATCAGGAAGTCTCGGCATCGGAGCGGACAAGGAGGGTTGAGTTTCGGCTGGTATGACGGACTTCGAATCGGCGGCCGAAACTGCTTTGCGGTTCAAGGCGTCCGCAATCTGATCCAACAAATCGGCCTCGAGCCTGCCGTTGGAAGGCAACACCTGATACCCCGAGTGCGAGGCAGTCGTATCGGCGTACCAGGCCGTGATCTTTGCGTTCACACGCACTAGCGATCCGCCGGATGGAACGGAATTTACTTGAACGGCGCATTGATAGTACGCGCGGGTAAAACGATCCAGCGGGCGGTCTCCTGTGACGACGAACCCTTCTAACAGAGGAAGGCGGCCTGCGACTGAAGATTGCACGGTCTTCAGCGCTTTCTCTACTGCGGCCTTGGATTGCGGGAAGGCGCGTTCATTGGGAGAATTCTGCGCTGCTATGCAGACTGCAAAGCCGTAAAACGCAAACTTGGCTAATGCGCGTAACACAGCGCAACCCAGGAGACTTGCGATTTTCACGGCAGCATCTCCAGTTGGTCGTGAAAGATCCAACCGTGTTGTCCATCCTGTGTTTCGATGCCGTACCAATACGGCGTGACAATCAGAATCACGACTTCGGTGCCAGGAATAAGTGGCTTTAACGTGCTTGCAGTGTGAAATGGCGCCGACTTGAGCGCCGCGCCGGAGGCCGGGACCCGGCGCTCCACTTGGCGGCGGAGATCCTTGATATGTTGCTCGAGAGTTTGATTGGAGACTTGCGCGGCGGCGAAGCGGGAGGCGTCGTTGTTGGCCTCCGGAGTGCGAACTAGTTCACGCTTAGCAACGTCTTCCTCGCGTTTCCTGGCGAACTCCTCAGTCTCCTTTTGGCGAAGATGTATTTCGTCGAGGTGGTCGGTTATATCTTTGTACTCGCTCGATTCGACCATTCCATTTGAAGGATGAACCGTGCGCCGAAAATCCTCCACAAAAACTGCGTTGATCGTCAAAATGGTCTTGCTTGGACCGACGCTTTGCACGATGTAGCGGACTGCCAGCGTTCCCACGTCCCCGCCTTCTTTAAAGTTGCGGGGATCCAGAACTTCGGTTCGGACTTTGTAAAAGACCTTGCCCGGGCCTGTCCATGCGGGGTAGACGGGAGTTGAATCAACAGAATCGGCGCCGCTGATATTTTCGTCTTTGTTGTATTCCTTACTCCCTTCGATGATGCCGTCGTCGACGACATCGCCGACCGCCAGCAATACCTCACTTTCCGGAGATTCAATTTCAACCGATAGTCCGGCCCCATAATCCACCTTACCGGCTTTTTCTCGACCTCTCAGTGGAGGCAAGAAAACGAGCACGGCAAGAGCCACGAGGAGTGCATAGCCAGCGGACGTCCAGTTATTTCCCGAAGTGGTCAAGAAAGAAATCGAATGCTTCGACATCGGATTCATCATGCAGAGATATCACTGCTCGCAACATTACCACTGTGGCGCAATCCGCAGCGAGTTTTGCCCGAGCGCGATTAGATTTTTTGATACGTGAAATCATCGCTTCTGGTTTTTCCTTGACACCGCAGTAAGCGAAATGATAATTAGTCTGTCCAATACGCACCTGTGGGAGTGCTGTACAGCAGCAAATAGTTTGCGCCTCGAACGTGTCGGAGGACAAAATGACTTCCCCCCAGAGAAGTCTTGTCGTTGTATTGCTGTTGCTTCTCGTTGTTCTTGGATCTGCAACTACCGCCAACGCCTTACCTGCATTCGCCCGGAAATACGGATTGCGCTGCTCGGCCTGTCATGAGGCTTGGCCGATGCTCAACTATTTTGGGCAGAAATTCAAAGACAACGGCTATCAGCTGATGAACGATCGGGACGCTCCCATCTGGCAGAATCCTTCCTATTGGCCGGTAACTTTTAGAATCACGCCGCAATGGCACCGAGAGAGTACGGACAAGGTTGCGGTCGATACTCCTGCGGGCCCCAACGCTGGCCAGCAGCAAGTCACTTCCCACGGCTTCGATTTGAGCGGTCTGGACTTCCATACCGGCGGAACGCTGGAAAAGAATATTTCGTTTTATGTACTGCCTTCCTCGAACTCGGCGGGCTCGTTTCACTTTGAAACGGTAATGGCGCGGCTGGACAATCTCTTCGGAAGTTCATGGTTCAACGTGAAGCTAGGGAAGTTTGAGCTGGACAATCTGATCTCCGAAAAACGCATCCTGACGCTGACCAATATTTCAGGTGTTTACCAGACTTATCATTTTCGTCCGCCAGGAGACAGCAACTTCTACGGGCAGATAGGCGACAATCAGCTCGGCGTTGAGTGGTTGGGACACTCGTACAACGACCGTACTCGAGTTTCCGCTGCGCTGTTGAGCACCAACGACGGCCAGGTTGGACTGCCTTCGAGCAATGCTTATAGCGGATTCTTTACCGCTAGCCAAGCCTTCGACGTAGGCAAGTTTGGAGTCGATCGCGTCGGCTTTTACGCCATGGTGGGCGAGGCGCCGACGTTCTTTCTGACCAGTAACGGTGGGGGCCCGGTAGCCACGCCATTCGGCAACAACTCCGGCGGCGGGAACAAGGGTTTCAGCCGAGAAGGCTTCGTCGGTCTGTTCTACTTTGGCAAAGTGGATTTCTTGGTTTTGACCCAGCATGGGTCGGACAATGCATTTTTCGCAACCACACCCTCTTCTCCGGCGAACCAGCCCCTTCCGGCTGGACTTCAGTCACCAACCTGGAACGGCTACCTGGTGGAAACTCATTATGTCTACAGCCCGCAGTTGATCTTCCTGCAACGCTCGGAGTTCGAGCGAGTGTCGCAACAGGGAGTGCAAGGGACCCCCTCTAACATGGGCAACCTCAACATGTTCACATTCGGGTATCGCTACTACCCAATTATGACCAGCCGGGCGGGATTTGCTTGGCACAACGAATATTCCTGGATGAGGCAAAAAGGCGCAGCGCCTGACGGTACCGACCTGACGAGCAGCACTCTGTTGCTGGGTTTTGACTTCGATTTTTAGAAAGGGATAGCGATGCGCACAACTTCCCAGAAATTGTCGTTCTTTGTGAGCATAACCGCCGGCTTTTTTTTTGCGCTATCCTGCGCCGCGACCGCCCAGGAGACGAAGTACATCGAAGACCAGCGGTTGGATACGGAGAGCCATATCGGCAACCTAACTGGTCACGCCAGAGCCGCGCAGCCAGATTATCGCCGGTATTGCGTGGGGTGTCACGGGGAGGAAGGCGATGGCTTGGGCGAAAACGAACCGTGGCTTGATCCCAAGCCGAGAAATTTTACCCTTGGCCAGTTCAAATGCCGCTCGACTCCAACTGGGACGTTGCCGATTGATAAAGATCTCTACGACACAATTGCGCGGGGCCTTGATCGGTCTGTAATGCCGCCGTGGAACACTTTTACTCATCAGCAGCGAGCCGATCTGGTTGCGTACGTCAAGCACTTTTCACCCAAGTTCCAGACAGAGAAACCGGGGACACCGATTCAGATTCCTCCGGAGCCGGCAGTTACGGCGGATCGCATCAAGGCTGGCCAAGCCTTATTCCAGAGGCTGGAATGCTGGAAGTGCCATGGGGTAGAAGGAAGGGCAAATGGGCCTTCTGCCGACACCCTTCAAGACGATCAGAATCGCCCTATCAAGGCGTATAACTTCGCGGAAGGTGCGCGGCCGAAGTGTGGCGGTACCGACGCGGATTTATACAAAATCTTCATGACGGGTCTCGACGGCACTCCAATGCCGTCATTTGCGGATAACGTAAAGCCGGATGAAGCGTGGGATTTGGTTTTTTATTTGCGCACGCTTGAGCCGATGCACACAAAAGAAAGGGAGATTGCCAAGCAACTTGGATTGAAACCAATCAATCCAAACGCGCCAGCGGCAACTCCGGAAGCGACTCCGACTACGCCGACACCTGCTCCCCAACAGTAAATTCGAGGACGGAGATCATGCGATGAAGACTGGATTCAGATACAAGTTCGCCGCACTGTTTACGGCTGGATTACTGCTTTACGTAGGAATTGCGATTTTGGGACGAAGGGTAAGCGCCGCTCCTCCCACTGGCGCCTCAGTCACGGGTACGATCAAACTCGATGGAACACCTCCTCACGAGAGACCCATTGACATGTCCAAGGAGCCAAGTTGCGCGAAGATACATGAAAACAACCCGGTTCGGACAGAGAGTGTGGTGGTCGGTCCAAACGGTGGCTTACAAAACGTTGTGGTTTATGTGTCGGAAGGCCTTTCGGGTAATGAACCTGCTTCGACCGAAGTGCAAAGCTGGGACCAGAAAGGCTGCCAGTATATTCCTCATGTCATGGGGCTGGACGTCAATCAGCACTTCAAAGTTGTCAACAGCGATCAGACGTCCCACAATATCCACCCCCAGCCTAAAAACAATTCGGAGTGGAACAAATCGCAACCGCCGGGATCTCAGCCCTTTGATATGGCTTGGACAAATCCCGAAGTAGCCATCCCGGTAAAGTGCAACATCCATCCCTGGATGCACGGCTATATGGTGGTGGTAAAGGGACCATATGGGGTCAGCGACAATAACGGCGACTTCAAGGTTTCCGGGCTCGCCCCGGGAAATTACACATTAACCGCTTGGCAGGAAACCTACGGCACGCAAACTCAGAAGGTAACGGTAACTGTGGGCAAGCCGGCTACGGTTAATTTCACATTTAAGGCAAAGTAGGAGTAAGCCAAATTTAGCCTTATTGAAAAGATTCTTCGAAAAGTTTCGTTCGCGAGGCGAGCCATGGCGAAATTGCTTGCAGTGACCATCATAGTGATTGCAATAGCTTCGGCAGTGCCCATCGTGATGCATACCTGGGTTGCTCCTGTTGACATCTCCACCCACGGGCCGCTGATTGATCAACAGATGTCAGAGACAATGGCTGAGGCAGGAATTTCATTTCTGGCCGCCCAGCTTATTCTCGCCATCTTTATCTGGAAATTTTCAGGCCGCAGTAAAGACGCCAAGATCGAAAGATTTCCAGGCGGTTCGATGGGGCTGGTGTTGGCCGCTTTTCTTCTCGTCGGCACGGAAGTTCTGGCTCTCGGTGCGTTCGGCACAAAGGCATGGGCGAAAGTGTATTTCACCGCGCCTGCGGCCGACTCCATGCCTATCCAAGTACAGGCGGGTCAGTTCGCGTTCTATTTCCGGTATCCGGGGCCAGATGGGAAATTCGGCCCACTTCATCCAGACAAAATTGACGAGGCGAACCAGAATTTCTTTGGATTGGATCCAGCGAATGACCCAGATTCAAAAGATGACATTGTGACCGCTGAAATGGCAATTCCGGTGAACAAGGAAATCCATCTCCTGATGCATTCGAAGGATCTCGGTCACTCTTTTTATGTGAGGGAGTTGCGGGTTCAGCAGGACTTCGTTCCGGGGCTGGACCTGTCGCTTCATTTTACCGCTAACAAAATTGGCAAGTACGAAATTGTTTGCACGCAGCTTTGTGGTCTGGGCCATTACAACATGAGGGCGTATTTGGAAGTCATGTCTCAGAGCGACTTTGACAGTTGGTTGAAGCAGCAGGCAGCAAACCAGTAGTAGCCGGGCCGTCCGCGGAATTCCTGGACGAGCAGTTTGTTCCGAGGTGGACAAAATGCACGACATGTCGGCACACGCGGCGCCGCATCACGCGCCCCCTGAGGGGTTCATTAAGAATCACGTTTTTAGCCTGGACCACAAAGTGATTGGCAAGCAGTATTACACGCTTGCCCTGGTCGCGGTTTTTATCGGAATGGTGCTCTCCTGGTTTATGAGGATTCACCTTGCGTGGACCAATGCGGCCATTCCTGGGTTGCAGTTGTTGTCTCCTGCCGGGGCCCCGAATGGGCTGATGACCCCGGAATACTACTTGGAACTAATGACCATGCACGGGACGATCATGGTCTTTTTTGTGCTCACAACTGCGCCGTTCGCCGGCTTCGGCAATTATTTTCTGCCCATCCAGGTAGGTGCGGAAGATATGCCTTTTCCGCACTTCAACATGATGTCGTTCTGGATCACCCTCACAGCTTTTTGCGTTCTGATTTCTGCGTTCTTCGTCGGGGATGGTCCACCGCTCGCCGGTTGGACGGCTTATGCTCCTCTGAGTGCTGTAGGCTCCATCGCGGGACCTGGAGAAGGCACTGGCCAAGTCCTCTGGGCAACTGCAATCGGTATCTTCTGCATTGGACAATTGCTCGGTTCCTTAAATTTCATCTCGACTGTGCTCGACATGCGCACCAAAGGAATGACGCTGATGCGTCTTCCGATCACCGCCTGGGCTTGGTTTATAACCTCTTGCATTGGACTAACGGCCTTCGCGGTATTACTTCCCGCATGCATCCTGCTGATTCTCGACCACGTCGCCGGAACCAGCTTCTTTATCGCGTCCGGCCTTGTGGTAAATGACAAACTGCTACCACACTCCGGTGGATCTACCTTGCTTTGGCAGCACCTGTTCTGGTTCTTCGGTCATCCTGAGGTCTATATCGCGATTGTGCCCGGAATGGGCATCGTCACTCACGTTCTGATCACCAATATGCGCCGCCCCATGCTGAGCATAAAAGCCATCCTCTATTCAATGTGGGCGCTCGCTTTTCTAAGCTACATGGTCTACGGCCACCACATGTTCGTCAGCGGGATGAACCCATTCTCGTCGTTAGCGTTCTCATTCCCGACACTGCTAATCACGATCCCGTCAACTGTGGTGGTTTTGATATGGATAGGTAGCCTGTATGGCTCCAAACTACGGATCAATGCCGCATCACTGTTTGCCCTGGGCTTTATCTCAATGTTCGTGAGCGGCGGCGTCAGCGGGTTTTTTCTGGCGCAGCCTTCGATTGACATCATGCTCCACGCGACTTATTTCGTGGTGGGACATTTCCACATGGTAATGGGCGTGGCGGCGCTGTTCGGAATCTTTTCTGGAACTTACTTCTGGTTCCCAAAGATGACCGGGCACATGATGAATGAGACGTGGGGAAAGGTCCACTTCTGGCTCACCTTCATCGGTACCTATGCCATCTTCATGCCATTCCACTATCTCGGCATGGCTGGCAACGTTCGCCGCTACTCCGCGTTCACGGATGACTATCTGGTTCCCTTGATCCCGGTGCACAAGTTCATAACTATCGCAGCGCTGTGTACCGGAGCTGTCCAGCTGATTTTCATCTTCAACTTGATTTACAGCCGTTTTAAAGGTCCGAAGGCACCTGACAATCCGTGGGAATGCACCTCGCTCGAATGGACTATGCCTTCGCCTCCGCCGTGGAACAATTTCGGCGGCAAAGACCCGATCGTTTACCACGATGCCTACCAGTATGGAATCGAAGGTTCATCGGGCGATTACGTTATGCAGGACTCGCACGAGCAAATACAGACCGTGAGAGACGAAAAATAATCTTTGCGACGTTCTCGAAATTGGAGGAAGTTATGGCAACCACGGTCCACGAGCCGCCGAAATCAGAAAATCGCAACTTTCCGTCCATAGGACATTCGGGAAACGGCGGCTGGGCGCCTGCGGACGGCACTCTGAGAGCTGTTGAGGATTACTCTCCCCCGCCGTCCAGCAGTGCGATATGGGTTGGTGTGGCTGCCATTTGCATGTCGTTTGCAGCCTTCACCAGCGCCTTGATCGTTCGCGAAGGATCATCGACAGACTGGCGCCACTTCGCGCTGCCGTCAATGCTTTATGTCGATACCCTCGTTCTCTTAGCAAGCAGCGTGACGCTTGAAATAGGCCGGCGGCGCGTGGCTGCCTTTATGGCCGGGTCACGGTCTGAAGAGGCCAGCCCTGCTCGGTGGCTGTACGTCACTCTGTTCTTGGGATTGGTCTTCGTAGTGGGTCAATATGTCGCATGGATGCAACTTAAAGCTCAGGGACTTTATCTGGCGACGAATCCGAGCAGCTCTTTTTTTTACGTGTTGACCGCGGCGCACGCGTTACACGTACTCGGTGGACTCGGCGGCTTAGTTCGCGCGATAAGAAAACTCAGCGAATCCGCCCTGCGCCGCAGCACGTTGAATGCGACTTCATACTACTGGCATTTTATGGGCGTTCTCTGGTTGTACTTGCTTTTATTGTTGTGGACAAAGCTTTGATGAGTTCGAAGTTTCCCGCTGAATTATTTTAGGAGGCGAGGTGAGCCAAGCCGACTTTACGATGGGGCACCATGTTCCCGAGATGGAACCGTCGCCCTTTGCGATTCCCGCAAAAAAATTGGCGATGTGGCTGTTTATCATCTCCGACATAATGACGTTCGCCGCATGCATGATCGCGTACGGATTCCTGCGGAACTTCACCTCCAACTGGCCCAGGCCGTTTCACTCTTCCACCGTAGTCAGTGTAATGGTGATGACATTTATCCTCGTCACTAGCAGTTTGACAATGGTACTTGCGGTCCGCGCGGCGAAGAGGGACGACAGGGAATGGGCATTTCGCTGGACCCTCATCACGATGGGTGCAGGCGTGATCTTTGTTGTCCTTCATCTGCGCGAATGGCAGGATATGATCGACAAGGGTGTAAGAATGAACGCCAACCCTTGGGGATCGAGCCTGTTTGGCGCGCTCTATTTCACGGTCACGGGATTGGAGCTCTTGCACGTGGTTGCCGGAGTAATAGCTCTGCTAATTGTCGGGATCGGCTATCGGAGTGGTCGATACAGTTCCACTGACCTCGAGAATTGCAATCTTTTTTGGCAATTCATTAACATGGTTTGGATGTTCGTCGTTCCTTTTGTTTATCTTCTTAATGTCGCGAACTAGTAACGACGAAGGGCCGCAGGGGCACCTCTTATGCAAAAGGTCGAAAAGCAAAGTGGAATTGGTAAGTACATCATCGTCTACGTCTGCATGCTGGTAATCCCAGCCATAGAAGTGGCCATTGCGTATCGACACATCGACGCAGTGCAAATGGTTGCCCAGATGATGGCATTGGTAATTCTGTCAACTGGACTTGGAATCATGTTCTTTATGAATTTAGCAATGGAGAAGCGGAGCATGATTGTCTTTGTCGCGATCTTTACTCTTTTTGTACTCGCCACAATTAATTACGGCTGGACGGATAGTTTCCGTCTGGTCTCGGGTGCTCCGTTCTCTACGTACCACTGAAGCTGTCCAAAATGCAGAGGAAATTATGACGATTCCAAGCCCTCTCCGACTAGCAGGATCAGTTTTTATCGGACTGGTGATTGTGACTATTCCTTTGCCATCCTTTTCGCAAAGCTGTGCGTTGTGCTATACCCAAGCGGCATCAGCGGGGCATCGAATGATCGAAGCCTTGCGCAGCGGGATTATAGTTCTGATGATTCCTCCTGCCTGCATGTCAGTTGGAATTTCAGTTCTGGCGTACCGGAAACGAAATCAATTCAAGCGCGACGGCGATGACGGCTATACTGATCAGTCTGATGGACACTGGTAACGAGAGAGCATGGCCACAACTCAAGTAATCGCTATACCGCGCAATACTCAAGCTTTGAGTTCCAAGCTGCGGGATTATTGCACGCTGACCAAGCCCGATGTGAATCTGCTGATTCTGATGACCACGTCAGCCGGCTACTATCTCGGCTCCTACGGAAGCTTCAGGTTCGCCGGATTGATCGATACTCTGATTGGGACATTACTCGTCGCCAGCGGCACTGCCACTCTCAATCAATGGATGGAGCGGGTGTGGGACAAGCAGATGCGGCGCACCGCGAACAGGCCGATACCTTCCGGGCGGATGCGGTCCCTTCATGCGCTTTTGTTTGGGGTTGCGCTAAGTGTTGGAGGCGGAGTTTATCTGTTGTTAACGGTTAACCGGCTGTCGGCTTTTTTGGCGATATCTACCCTGCTTTCATATCTTCTTGTTTACACCCCGCTGAAGCGAGTAACGCCATTATGCACTCTATTAGGCGCAATCCCAGGTGCCATGCCAACTCTCATCGGTTGGGCGGGAAGCGCTGGTAGGATTGATCGGCAGGCATGGTTCCTGTTTGCAATTCTTTTCCTATGGCAGTTTCCCCACTTCCTCGCCATCGCCTTAATGTACAAAGACGACTACGCACGGGCTGGCTACAGGATGCTGCCGAAATTCGACGCTGACAGCCGTTTTACTCGGGCTGAGATCGTTGTTTTTACGATCGCGCTTATTCTTACGACCATGCTGCCGCTAGTCGACTGCAGCCTTCCGGTTTATCTGGCCGGAATGTTCCTCGCTGGCGCGTTTCTGCTCTACCATTCGACAAAACTTGCCGCCTCCGCTTCCACGGTTCTCGCGAGACGCTTGATTCACGCCTCGGTTCTCTATTTACCGGTGGTGCTGGTAATCATAGTGATCTTGAAACGTTAGATCATTTGGTAATTGAGTAATTTTTTAATTGGGCAATTTAAAATCGGAACTAGGCTTGCTTGAATTGCCAATTTCCCAATTACACAATCTCATGGCTGATTGCATCTTCTGCAGGATAATTCGCGGTGAAATTCCTTCCAAAAGTCTACGAAGACGATTTCAGTTTCGCTTTCGAAGACCTAAACCCGCAAGATCCGACGCACGTATTGATCATCCCTAAGAGACATATTGTCGGACTGAAAGAGGCAACGGTAGAGGCGCTGAGATCGTGGGCCAATACCTGGCTTATCCGCGCCGTTCTAAGCATCGATACCTGGACGGTTGGAAAGAGAAAGACACGCGGGCTGCCATGTTATTCGGACGGGCTTTTGAAAACGCCTTGGGCGCTTATTTCCGCCGCGAAGACTCGGCCGCAACGTTGTTCCGCGAGTGGCGCATTGCCAAGCGGTTCGCAAACTATGTCGGAGGTCAATATGGCTGACGGTATGCGCAAGGAGTGGCGCGATCTTTGTGTTGCGATGACCACGAAAACGACTCGACTAAGTTAACGTCACACCATTCCCCAGTCTGGTGAAGTCACGGCGAAGCGAGAAGCCGCTTGAGAGCGAGTGTCGCTGCCGCCGATCCGGGTATTCACTGGCTATACCTGCTTTCGAACGTACCAGATCAGCACGGAAACCGTGAGCCAAGCTACAGTGGCACCCATGAGCACTATCCATGCGCTGTAGCGTGGCGCAAATTGCCAGACTATCGAAGCGAAAACCAACAGTCCTACGCTCCCCATGGCCGAACCTGCAGCATCAACGCTGGCTGCCTCTCTTCCACGCCAAGTTCCGCGTAGCCCTTTCGCTTCTTTTTTCTCCTTCTCATGTTTCTCAATCAGCGTTGCGCTGGCTGGGAAGATCGCCGGAAACGCAAGGAACAGCCCACCGATGCCAGGACCAAACCTCTTGGCGATGATGCCTGCGGCTACCGTAACTAGTCCGCCGAAGAGAAATCGAATGGCGTACTCATACCATCTGGTTTGCCCGATAACCGAAGGATCGACCTTGATCTGCATTCGACTATTTTAGCCACATGTACCTGAGTCCGAACGCTACCCCAAACCACAGAGGAACTGCGCAGATCGTGACCAACAGAGCGCTCACTTTGTAACGCATCATGGCCCAACTGACGCAAGAGGCGAAAACCATGAATGCTATTGCCCCCGCTATCATGGAGCGCGATTCAGTGGCGGCATAGGATGCGCCTTCGGTGGCTATCGTCAGTCCCAAAGTCGCGAGCGCGACTGACGGTGCGGCGCCAAATAACCCTGAAAAGCTTTTTGGTTTTAACAGATCGCCTAAGATTGCGAACGCGGATACGACTGCACCCCCGACGAGGAACCGGATCAGAATTTGGCTCATCTGTTTCGATCTCTCATCGCGTCCCTGATTTCACGAGTTTGCGAGCTTGATCCGGTCCTCTCAGTCCCAGCACGTGGTATTGCTGGCCGGAAAGCTTGTGGTAGTTCACAAAGAACTCTTCCAGCTCTCGACAGAATTCCTTCCCCAGATCAGAGATCGTCTTTATGTCTGCCCAACTATGCGCATCTTTCTCAACAGCAATGATTCGATCATTGCGTTCTTTGTCTTTCTTATCCCCCTGCTCGCCCTCGATCACACCGATAGGACGGCAGGATAGAACGCACCCCGGGAATGCAGGCTCGTCCATCAGAACAAGCACGTCAACGGGATCTCCATCGTCGGCTTTCGTTGACGGAGCGAATCCGAAGTCATAAGGAAATGTCATGCCCGCTGGCAATACCTTCTTCAATTCGAAGATGCGCTCATCGGGATCAAAAGCGAACTTGTTTCGGCTTCCTTTCGGAGTTTCGATGACTACTCGGAGCAATTGCTTGTCATTGGAGTCGAAAGGTTTGAGGCGGGAGGGGTCTGCGAGACCATTCTTTTTGCTCATTCGGGTTCCGATCTCTACTGCAACGTGGATGCTTTGTGGGAGAACAAGGTTTGTTCTCTCAGCGGAACATTGAGAGCAACACGGCAGGTAGACTATTGGAATATGCGCAAGCCTCATCACGACGGCTTCCCAGGATGCTCCGCATCTCGACGAAGTCACATATGGCCGTAAACCAGAGTGGGCATCGGGACCCTGCCGAACATCTTTTCAGTCGTGCAAGAGAACTTTTGTCCTGCAAGGGTGTTTTGCATCCTGTAGGAACGGGACGTGAGGAGTTGTGCGGCTTGCGGGGCTGCCAGTCTGGCAGGGAACCCGCAATGCTATTTATCGAGACTCTCGACAACGCTGCTTTCCCGGTTAGGTGGACATGAAGCGCAACTTTCTGGTGCCGGTCTTCTCACTAGGATTCTCGACTGTTCTTTCCATCGCGCAGGTGGACATTTCGCCTGGAGTTGCGCGCATAAGCCTGATCCAGGGCGAAGTTTCGACGCAGCGCGGCGACACGGGTGACTGGGCAGCAGCGACGCTGAATCAGCCCTTGGTCGGCGGCGACAGGATCTCGACCGGAGACAATTCCAAGGCCGAGGTGCAACTCGACCACGGGAATATCCTTCGTATCGGTAACAATTCGCAGGCGAAGATCGCAACCGTGGAGCGAGTGCAGAACGAGCGGGCTCAGATCCAGGTTCAGATCTGGCAGGGGCTTGTCTACTGCTCGGTCTTCAAGGATTCCGAGGCCGAAGTCGAGATCGACACGCCGAATGCGGCCATCCGGCCGACGTCTAAGGACGGCGTTTACCGCATCGAGGTGACCGGTTTTGAGACGCACGTGATCGTGCGCGCGGGAGCGGTCGACATGGCTACGCCGCAAGGGAGCGCCCACGTGGAGATGGGACAGGGCGCGACTGTAAAAGGCACAACCCACCTAGCAGGAAACGTGCTGGGTGGCGCGCCTGCGATGGACAGCTGGGATTCCTGGAACATTGACCGCAACTCAGTGATAAACAACGCTCAATCGTGGAGCTACACGAATCGCTACTACGTGGGGAGCGAAGATCTCGATGTCTACGGACACTGGGTCAACGTGCCGGACTACGGGCGGGTGTGGTCGCCGAGGGTAGGCAAGGACTGGTCCCCTTATCGCGCCGGTGGCTGGGTCTGGGAGCCGTACTGGGGCTGGACGTGGGTTTCGCATGAACCCTGGGGCTGGACGCCCTATCACTACGGCCGCTGGTTCCTCTATGGAAAATCCTGGATGTGGTGGCCGGGGCCGGTTGACGGCGAGAGAAACTACCGCCCGGAGTGGGCTCCGGCCTATGTGTCGTTCTTCGGATTCGGCGGCCACCGAGGAGTTTCCGTCGGGTTCGGATCGGTGGGCTGGCTGCCACTTGGTCCGGGTGATTTGTTCTACCCGTGGTACGGACGGAACGGATCGCAATCGAAAGGGATCAGTGTCACCGACGCGACCAACATCACAAGACTCACTCGCGTCGTCGCCCCACTGCGCGACGACAACGAGTTCTCCAACGTGAGTCTGGCCGCAGTCGATGGGCGGATTCGTAAGGCGATCTCGGCGCTTCCCGCGGACCGCTTCGGCACGGGACGTTCTGCGCCGGAAACTGTGGGCCGGAGCGCTTTTCGTGGCGGGCGCATCATCACCGGCAATCTGCCCATCGTTCCAACCAGAGAAATGCTTACGGCGACGAATGGTCCGGCCAAAGCGTCGTCGATGTTGAACGGCGCACGACAGGAGTACTTCACGAAGAGGCAGCCGGCAGCGGCGCCGCAGTCGTTCGATAGGGAGGCGGCGCAGGTACAGGAGAGCATCGAGGAGACTGGCCAGTTGGTTCCGGTCCGTGAGGTCATGCAGCTGGATTCGGCCGACACGGCGCGATTCATGGCACTGGAGAACGGAATTGAAAGAACGGTCGAGCCGATAAAGGATGCGCACAGTGACCAAAGATCCAGATCTCAGCCGGGGGTAAGAACCGCATCATCTCCGAGGATGTCGAGATCGACACGCGGAATGATGACACCGGCGCCTGCGTACCGTGGTGCTAAGAAAGTTGCGGCGTCGAGGCCGGACGGGAACTCGCATTCTGCGGTTCCGCTGAGGGTTCCGGCGGCCACATCGACACGCCACGTGACGACACTCGCAGCGGGATCGCGTGGAGCTCCGACACATGCCGCACAGAGTTACATCGATTCGGCGAACCGACAGATGGACAAGGGCAATTACACCGCGGCGATTGCCAACTACAAACGGGCGTTGCAAGTCGACGGAAACAGCAGCGCTGCGAAGGTTTGCCTGGGGCGCAGCCGCCGAGCGATGCAAGCGGAAAACGAGATCATAGCTAGTCGGAGATAAACAATGCGCGTTACGAAGCTGCTAGTCGCCAGCATATTGCTGTTCATGGTAGGCAGTACCGAGGGCCGGACGACACAGACACAACACGCTCCCCGGCCCCTTTCGGCTGCCGAGATCGAACACGGTCTCAAATCCGCAGTACCGAACGCACGCATGGCTGCGCTCGTAAAACAATACGGAGTTGATTTCGAGCTGACCCATGCGGTCGAGGACGAGCTTCGAAGTGCGGGAGCGAGTGACAATCTCATTCTCCAGATCACCAGTTCGCGATCCCGAGTAGCGGGCAAACCCGTAAGGCCGGCTGGACCTACGGTCGTTGATCGCGCGCATGGGCCGGCAAACACGACCCGCGCGCACGCTGTCACGTCCTCGAAGGAATCCCTGTCCCAGGCTGACAAGTACCGCGCCGGTTCCGGTGTGGTTCGGAACGAAGGCAAAGCTGCCAAGTTGTATCACAAGGCAGCCGACATGGGTAACGCGGAGGCGCAGACCAGATTTGCGGAGGCCCTGTTCGATGGACGCGGCGTCGCGCGTTATCCCGCCGGGTCACGGGCGTGGCTGAAGAAGGCAGCACGCCAGGGCAACGCTCGGGCCGAGTGCGACCTTGGCGTAATGCTGACTAATGGTTTGGATATCACACAAGATCGCACGAACGGGTTGCGATACCTTCAGGCTGCTGCGCGTCTGGGCGATGGCTATGCTGAGGACTATCTGGGTCAATTGGCAGAGAATGGTTTGACTGGTGATCAGAGCTCGAGCGAAGCATATATGCATTACCTGAAGGCTTCGGAAATGGGCTCGGCGTGGGGAGCATACAACGTGGCGAGAATGCACGAACGTGGTATCGGTGTGTACAAGAATCCCAGTGAAGCATTGCGCTGGTACATGAAGGTCGCATCCATGCGAGGCCCGGATTTGTTGGATCAGTGGAGCGATCTTCGGTCAGAGGCTGGGGCCATAACAGGCGCAAATTTTAGAATTGGTGACATGTATGCCGACGGCAACGGCGTTCCCAAGGACACTAGCGAAGCGGAGAGGTGGTATCAGCGCGGTGTGGATATGGCGACCGCCGGTGCACAGGCAGGATGGTTGACCGCGGACGTTTATCTGGCGAGTGCATACCTGCAATCAAAGGGCGTGCCGCCTGACTACGGTGAAGCGATGCACTGGATGAAAGCCGCGGCTGAACATGGAAACCGGCAAGCTCAAGTTAATCTGGGTTCGATGTATCGCGACGGGCAAGGCACGCCTCAAAATTACGGGGAAGCGATGTATTGGTACCGTAAAGCGGCTGACCAGGGATCGGCAATGGCAGAATGGATGATCGGTCGACTCTATTTTGACGGTAAAGGAGTGACGCGGGATTTTACGGAGGCAGCGACGTGGTTTCGAAAAGCGGATGGCGAGGGTCTACCGGCTGCACAATGGGATCTTGGCATGATGTATTACCGCGGCTACGGTGTTTCGAGAGATCTTGCGACTGCTCGAGCATGGCTACAGAAGGCAGCCGCTCGAGGCTACGCCCCCGCAAAAGAGGTGCTGGCCAGGCTTGACGCGACATCTGATGCGGACGTCTCCGCGCGCTCTGCGCGGTCGGAATAAACACCTCCACTTGCGGTTACCGCGGCAATTTTGAGGTCAATGGCGTAAAACCCGACAAGTTGACGTGCAGCAAAAGCATGGTGAACGGAATCCCGCACCTGCCCGTGGCGCCACACCTCAGAAACACGGAGGCCCGCCATGCCGCCAGACAGTCGAGATTGCTGGAGAAGGCCAAAGGATTCGAACAGGACGTCGTTAGGCTGAGCAAATTTCGTGCGAGCTGACCAACGCTTTAACAATAATAATATTCTCGGCGTTCAACACTGTGGCGAGGGTCGACCCATGAAGCAACTTGCCGAAAGGGAGGGAGTATCATGCGGATGAATAAACGAGTGAATAAAAACGGAGTATAGCAATGCCCGATTCTGTTGACTGGCCAAGGCCGCATTCGCCGCGGCCTCGCCTGCGCCGCCGTGTCCTCATCCTTTTCGCCGTCCTTGCCGGCGTCTTCTTCGGCGGTCGAACCGCGTTGTCTTATTACGTTGACGTGCTCTGGTTCGCGTCGCTCGGCTACGCGAATGTGTTCTGGAAGACGCTTAGCCTTCAGTGGGGAATCTTCGCGGCTTTTACAGCTGCTACAGTTCTCATTTTGTTCGGATCGTTTCTGGCGCTGAAGCGAGCGCACCTTCCCGACTTGCCAAGTGGCCACACAATTTACGTCGGAGGACGGCCGGTGAAGTTACCGGTCGAGCCCGTCCTGCGTGTTATTGCGCTCGTCGTTTCACTTGCGATTGGCGCCGCAACCGGCGTCGGCATGATGGCGGAGTGGCCGACATTCGCGCTCTTTTGGTACGCTCCGCGCACGACTGATGGCACCCTGGATCCGATCTTCGGCAAGCCGCTGAATTTCTTTCTGTTCACCCTCCCAGCGTGGCAGCTTATCGCCGGTTGGCTCCTTGCGCTGGCTGTGATCGCGTTTCTACTCGCCGTCTTCTTTGTGTTCATTACGGGCGGAAGCCGTGTGCTCGCCGGGCGTCTCAGCCGCGGCATCATATTGCCCTGGCGTGGACTATCCATCGCGCTTGCGGTCCTGTTGCTGATAGTTGCGATGCGTGTATACATCAGCCGATTCGAGCAACTGTTCGAGGATCATACGATCTTCGGGGGCGTGACTTACACGGACGCGCACGTCACGCTGACAGGGGTGCTCATCGTCTGCGCGGCGCTTGTTCTGGGTGCGTTGATCGCAGCCGTTAACGCGCTGCGGGTTCCACGCGGGCGCTGGTTGGTCGCGGCGATTCTTCCGGGCGCGGTTTGTTACATCGTCCTTCAGGGGATCGCTTGGTACGTTAGCGGCTTTATCGTCAAGCCGAACGAGCTAGTGCGCGAACGTCCCTATATCACCCACAACATCGAACTGACGCGGCAGGCCTATGGATTAGACAGAGTCGCGCAGCGCGAGTTTCCCGCGGAGACGACCGTCGATGCAGCTGACCCGGAGAACAATCAGGCCACGCTTCAAAACATCCGGCTGTGGGACTGGCGAGCGCTTCAGGACACTCTGCGTCAGATTCAGGAAATCCGCACCTACTACGACTTCCCCGACATCGACATCGATCGCTATAACATTGAGGGGACAACTCGCGAAGTGATGCTCGCAGCGCGGGAGCTCAACGTCAACAAGCTCCCGGAGAGCAGCCGCAACTGGATTAATGACAAGTTGATCTACACCCATGGCTATGGCATCACCATGAACCCGGTCAATGGATTCACTCCCGAAGGGCTGCCAACCCTCATCCTCAGCAATATGCCGGTCCAGAGCACGGTGCGCGATTTAACCGTGACGCGCCCAGAGGTCTACTTCGGCGAGCTGACCAACACAGACGTGTATGTAAAAACGCGGCAGAAGGAATTCAATTACCCGCAAGGCCAGAGCAACAACTTAACTTCTTACGAAGGCAATGGCGGCATTGTTATCGGGGGTTTTCTGCGCCGCATTATTATTGCCCTCGACCGCGACGATCTTTCAAAGCTGCCGTTCAGCGATGACGTGACCAAAGACAGCAGGCTTCTGATGCGTCGCAACATTCGTAACCGCGTATCCACCCTGGCGCCATTCCTCACCTACGATCCGGATCCCTACATGGTGCTCAGCGACGATGGCCGCCTGTCGTGGATCATGGATGCGTTCACGAGTTCCGACACGTTTCCATACTCGACCCATTACCCGCTCCAAGGCGATTCCATTAATTACTTGCGGAACAGCGTTAAGGTGGTGATCGACGCCTACGACGGAACCACAACGTTTTACGTGTTTGATCCGGAAGACCCGATCATCGCCGCGTACCGCGCGATCTTTCCGGATCTGTTCAAGGATGCGGCCACGATGCCGCCCGGGCTGCGCAAGCACGTGCGCTACCCCGAGTTGTTGCTCAAACTTCAGGCGGAGGTCTATGGCCTCTACCACATGGCAGACCCAGAAGCGTTCTACAACCGGGAGGATTTGTGGACGGTTGCCACCGAAGTTGGGATGAGCGAGGAAGGTCAACAAGTAACCCAGGCGATGGAGCCGAATTTCGTTCTGATGAAACTGCCGGGCGAGACTGGAGTGGAGTTCGTGGAGATTCTGCCGTTCACCCCATCCAACCGAAATAATCTAATTGGCTGGATTGCCGGGCGCAGCGACGGGGCACAATACGGTACGTCGGTGGTCTACAACTTCCCCAAAACTAAGCTTGTCGACGGACCGCTACAAATCGAAGCGCGTATCGATCAGAACGCGCAGCTTTCCGGACAATTGACGCTGTGGAATCAGCAAGGTTCGCACGTGCGGCGCGGCGCACTATTGGTGATTCCGTGCGGGCGCGCGTTATTGTATGCGGAACCGATCTACCTGCAGGCGGAGCGGAGTCCGATGCCAGAGTTGCGCCTGGTCGTGCTCGCGCTGCAAGACCGCCTGGCGTATGGACCAACCTTCGAGTCAGCGATGGCGGCCCTGTTTGGCGGAGGGATCTCGTCCTTGAGTGCCCCGGCAACGACCGCCGCATCAGTCCTCGCTGAAGCGGCGCGCAGCGGACCGGCGTCCACCGCATCGTACCAGCCAGCGGCGGATACCAATGCGCTCATCGCGGAAGCCGCTAAAGACCTGGCCGACTACCAACGTCTGACGGCGGAAGGCAAGCTAGGCGAAGCTGGGCAGAAGCTTGAAGAGTTGAAGCGTGTTCTCGACAAGCTGACCGCGGGTAAAAGATAGTCTCGTTGCGGCTAGTGAATGCGGTCTAAGCCGGATTTTCTGGAGAGGCGGTTTCCGGAATCGCGACGGAAAGCGTATTACCTGATGTCGATTCATGAGCACTTGCCGTCGCAGGCATCTCTCAAAGTTTCGCATGCCCCCAGTAGTACATTAAGAAAGCGTGCAATCCTGCTGCCGGGATGGGCGGTATCACAAATCGCGAGTCCTATGGCACGTTCTCACTCGAGATGGAGAACGGGCCTGTGGGTGTTGAGTAGGCGCCCTCGTACTCAAATGGATCCGCTCCACCCGGCCCCATTCCGAAAACCGGGGGAGGAACCGCTACGCCGTAGAAGATGACCGGCCCGTAGCGGTATCCCTTTACATTCTTGTCGCCATAGTCCGCTACGTCGATCAGATTAGATTCGGTGAGATGATTGTTGTTGTCTTCGACCGAGATCGGGTCAATCAGCCGCGAGTCGGAAAGCACGCGCAAGATAGAAGGCGCGCCACTGGACATATCGATCCACGTGACAGTCTTGTCCCCTCGCGACATTGCGATGTATTGATACCGAACCATGCCGCTCAGGGTGTCAGTAGGCAGCCAATGTTTCATGTGTGCAATGCGCGTGATGTTGCTGCCGACTGTCAGGGTAGAAACTTCCCGGGCATTCGCCCCCGTGCCTGTGCCGGTTTGTAGACCATCAACATCCCATATGTGCAAAGTGCCGTCTTCGGTGGCAATGAATGCGCGGTTGTCCGAATAGAGTGACGCGCTGATCGCTGTAACCTGGCTGGCAAAGTTCATACCATTGACTACGACTGGTGTCGCGCTTCCACGCTCCGTGAAGGTTGGCGGCCATTGCCCGGGTCCGGAACCAGTGTTCGCTACATTCGCGCGAAACGTTGACCAGGAGGAGAACATCCCGTCGCTAATCGTCTTGAATAATGGAGTCAGGTCGACCAATAGCACTTTACGTTCGTAGCGGGACGCGACCAGAGCGAATCCTCTCGTGTCGTACATGCCCTGGCAGAGTCCATTGACAAAGCACTGCCAATTCGCGGGGTCGGATAGTGGGAACTGGCCCGGTACACGGCTTCCTGGAAGAAAGGCCCCAGGATGATAGACCCAGTTGCCAACAGCCTCTATCGCCGTTGGCGCTGCCATCGCAGGCAGATCAATAATCCCCAGCAATTTGTTAAACACCGGAAGACTGTAGCCGCGAAATCCGGGATAGGTCTCGGTCCATTCATAGCTCCAGAAGGTTCCCGCAGGTCTTGAGCTTCCGATCGCAACCACCGCCAGTTGGCCGTGATGTGTGTCGGTGTTCCAGCCCGTTACGAGAAGGAATTCTCCGTTGTTGGTTAGGCTGGCGGCAGTAGGAACGAAATTAGCTGGAAATGGCTTGAAATAATATGGGTCTCCCCCGGTGTTGCCAGCCTCGCCGCAGGCTACCTGTCCGGACTGGAAAACCATGTAGCTGCAGGCTGCCCATTCGCTGGCACCGTAGGCACGGGTAACTTCCACCGGCTGTTGGGGCATTCCGTAAGGATCGTGCTGGCTGACGATATCGGGACGAAGCATGACGGTGGGATGACCGTTCCCCCCACCACCCATCGCCCAATAAAGTTGAGGTAGACCCTCCCATACACAGTATCCCTTCCTTAGGGTCTGAATGCCATCAACCCCAGGGATGCTTCCCGCAATGGACGAATCCGTGACATAGGCGACCTGAGCATAGTTAGAACTGAAGTCATCCGGTGTAACGCAGGGAACTCCGCGAGAATAGTAAGACACGTCATAAGGATTGCCTGACCCGATGTTCTTGATGTTCGAGGCCTGGGTCCACGTCGCTGCCGTGATTTTGGGATGGTAGGCCGTCCAGGGGTTGCCAAATCTTTCGGGAATCATCGCCGAGGTGCCGTACGCCTTGGCTGCATTCACGTAGGCGTTGGAATTGAAGTCTCCGTTTCCATCGAATATTCCTGACGGATCTTGGCTGGGAACGATCTTCGCGGGGACACCGTCAACGTTGACAACTCTAAGATTGCTGGGTGGGCTTGCAACAGACTGTGCCCCGGCAGGCACTACACACGGGATGAGCAAAACCGCCGTGAGACAGACATTCTTCACCGTTTCTTTGGCGCTCATGATTAACAGAAGAACATGCTGCGGAGGGCGGCTCAAGATTCCGGTAGGACATGCGATTTGCAGATCACTGGCCCGGCGGGAGGTAAGATTAGGGGGATGTCCACGAGGAATTAGTACAGTGTAGTGCTGATCACCAAGTAACTCTCAAACTACTTCCACTTGCAGAATCAGTCAGTGGAAATGGGGCGATAGGTTCGGTCTTGGGCTCGCCGACCCGGTCCTTTAGGCGGAGGAAGGGACGCTCAATCCAATAGTAAGAGATGACTGCTGCCACAAGACTGGCCACCACGTTGAGCGGAAAAGTCTGGATCGTGGCCCGCGCCGGGTGATCAAAAACCGCGAACAGTTGCTGCCACAGGTACCACGAGTAAGATACTCTTCCGAGCCAGCCAGCTACCGGATGGGAAAGCACACGAAGGTAAACCGAGTCTTTGGAAAGCAAGAGGTGGAGGAGTATCAGCACGGCGATGACTAGCTGCACCGTCAAGAACCACGTTTGGGTCACGACCTCTCCCCACCAAGTCCACGCGAGCGCGGTGGGCCACAACAAGATTGGAATAGCACGCCCTGCGATGAAAGTGCGAAACCGGCCTCGATTGGCTGAGCTACAGAGCCACAGAGCCATGGCGCAACCGATCAATATCGAATCGAACCGGAACCACGGACGCTCGTAAAAAGTGCCGCCCCAATAATTGAACCAATTGGCGCGAATTGCGACCATCCGGAATAAACTCACAGCAATTGCTCCTCCCACGGCGATTCGCAACGCGGTTGTCCGGCTGATAGCGCGCATCATCAGGGGCCACGACGCATAAAACTGTTCTTCAACCGAGAGCGACCAGATGTGATTGGTTGCATATCCTCTGCCCCATATGTTTCTCACATAAATCAGACAAGCCGCGACGGTGTACCAAGGCGTGTCTACAACAACTCTGATCTTGATAAGGAGGCATACCACAGCCAGAAAAAAGAACAGAGCCGGAAATAGCCGCAACACCCGGCGGAGATAGAAGGTTGAGAGAGCAATGGATCCGGTTTCAGCTTTTTCGCGGTCGAGGAGGCCAGTAATTAGAAAACCGCTCAACACGAAAAATAAAAGGACGCCTAAGCCGGCTAGGCTTCCCCCCGCCGCCACTCCGAAATTGTGATGGATCACGTGGCCTGCAACTACGAGCAGAATGGCGAGCCCTCGGAGGCCATCCAGCTGAGCAAAATAGCGGAAGCGAAAAGTACTGCGGATATGCGTAGGACGTACGTAGCGCGTTGGCTGGTCGGAGAGAATAACCGTAGAATCGGTTGAACAGGGACGCGCTTGCGACATCGTCTACCTAGGTCACCTAGAATTAGCCGCTTAAACCCGTTTTCCTAACTGAAAACAACTCAACAATGGCGACTGGTTTGGCTGAACTGGAACAGATTATCCTAGCGGGAAAGGCTCAAAGCCGCCTCGGTAGGGATGCTCGGCAGATTATTGCGCCTGGTTGCAGCCTGTCGATTGAAGCGAGTCTTCAACGCTAGGAATGGAGACTCAAAATATCGATAACTCAAAGACGCCACGATCACGCTTATCCCAAGTAAAAAGGGGAACGTGATCGCTGGATGTTCTATCCCTATCCGGCCGAGCACCGGGTGAACCGCATCAACAACGAGCGTGTTGAGCATATAGACGCCGTAGCTGACCCGCCCGATATGCGCGAGCGGGCGAAGTTTCAGGGCTACCGCCAAACCATTGGTCTCGCGAATCACGCATGAACCAATAAGCGCAAATAAGGTTGCGGATTGGGCAAGCCAAAAACTCGATCCCGCTACCAGGCAACCGAACATTAAGGCTAATGCAGCTGGCGCGGACCATTTGCGGCCAAGCAGAGGATAGAGTGTTTCGAAACCTCGTTTTGAATTAAGTGCGTGAGCAAGCAAAACCCCCAAGCAAATAGATACCGAAATGTTGGTTGCGATTCTCAAGAACAGCGAATCTGTGGGGAAAACCTTGTCCAGCAACCCGTAGCTGGCACTGATACGAAGAGCGATCAACCCAACCGTAATAAGGAGAGGGAAGAGTCGGTCTAGAAATCGCAGCACCGGGGCCCACAACGTGTAAAACTGCTCCTCGACCGACAACGACCATGCGAAGTTGAAAATAGGCCTACTGGCGGATCGAAATACAAACCAGGTGTAAGTGAAGGTTAAGTACCCTGGGAAATAGTGGAAGAACTCAGGAGCACGCGGAGAATGTCGGTAAAAAATCAGCGCCATGGCAGTGTAGAACGCGAGAGTCGCGTAGTACAGGGGCCAGATGCGTAGCGTCCGGCGGAGGTAGAATTCTCGCAGTGGTATTTTCCCGAGTTTGTCCCTTTCCCTTAGCAGTAGGGTAGTAATAAGAAATCCGCTGATGGCGAAAAAAATGTCGACCCCAAATGCACCACTACCGATAATAGGTGTGACGCTAAATTTCGAGTAGTAAGGGGAGGCAAGGGTCGCGTGAACCCACACCACCCCCATAATGCTGATGGCTCTCAATCCATCCAGTGAACCGAAAAACTTTGTTCCGCGGAAAGCGGAATAAGGGGTTTCACAACTGACCGTTGTTGCCATCTCTTGTTTCGTTTCAAATCTTCGTGGCATCCCAGAACTCTGTCGCTAGTCTTTCCGTTCTACAAGTTCGAGGCCTCGCGGCCATCTATCTTCCGGTAGAAGCACACGTCTAACCCTGCGCCACCGGCGGCCGATCTCGGTAGCGAAGGATCAGGCTGACCAGGGCGCGTGCTGACCAGTACCTCGGCACATAGCGCCGGGGTTCGGAGAGACAGCGAAAGAGCCAGCCGAGATAAAAACGGTCTGCCCACATAGGGATGTGGACCTGGTCTCCGCTGAGAAAAGCGATTGCTGCACCGATGCAGTGAATGGCTGGCGCAGGCTGTAGATTTTGTTTGAGGTAGAGGCCCAACTTCTCCTGAGTGCCACCTCCGAGCGTGACTATAATGTGACGCGGACGCCGCTCCCGGATCGTGCGCAGCAGAGCCTCATCTTCGATTTTATCCCGATACATCGGAGCCAGATACACGTCCTCGTGCAATGCTTCGATGCCTTGTTGCCGCAGCCATGCCAGATTTGTCGACGCACTGGCCTCGCTGGCCATGATCCAAAAGGTGCCTGTAGGTTCGCGAACATCGGAACGAGTGAGCAGTTCTGCGAGGTATTCCAGCCCGGAGAGCCGGCGGACGTTGTCTTTCTGGATGAGATTCCAGAGCATGACCATGAGAGAGCTGTCGGCGATAGCGAGGTCTGCCTGCAGCAGGGCCTCGCGATAGGCCGAGTCGATAGAAAGATTTTTCAGCGCCGGGGCGGCGGGCACGACCAACAATCCGCCCTGCGCCAACAAATCGATCGCTCGTTGTGCTCTGCCCACGAAAAACTTCACGCCGAGAATTTGGCGGAACTCGGGGTTCTGGATTGTCGCCTCGCCTACGGCTAAGCTGCCCATCGTCCGGCCTCCACCAGCATCTGGCTTTCAATCCACTCATACGTCTTGGCCATTCCATCGCGTAGACGAGTTGAGGGTTCCCATCCCAGATACTGCTTGATCTTCGTGTTGTCGCTGTTGCGGCCATTAACCCCTCGCGGCGCGTTCAAGTTGTATGTTCGATTCAGCTTCACACCGGCGATTTCCTCGACGATATCGACCAGTTGATTGATGGTGACCAGTTCGCTGCTGCCAAGATTGATCGGTTCGTGAATGTCGCTCTCGAAGATCGCCTTTACGCCATGAATGCAATCGTCGATGTACATAAAGCTGCGAGTCTGGTGGCCGTCGCCCCAAATCTCGATCTCGTGATTGCCATAAATCTTTGCCTCGAGTACTTTGCGACAGATCGCGGCAGGAGCTTTTTCCCGGCCGCCATCCCACGTGCCATGAGGACCGTAGACGTTGTGAAACCTTGGAACACGGCATTGAAGGCCGAAGTCTTCCTCGAAGTGGCGGCACATGCGCTCGCTGAAGAGCTTCTCCCATCCATAACCGTCTTCGGGAAGGGCAGGATATGCATCTTCTTCTTTCAAAGGGACAACATCAGGACTGATCTGCTTGTCGCCGTTGTAAACACATGCGGAGGAGGCGTAGAGAAATCTTTGCACTCCGAGCTCTTTCGAGGCCATGAGCATGTGGGTATTGATCAGCACGCTGAGCATGCAAAGGGCGCGATTATTCTCAATGAAACCCATCCCACCCATGTCAGCAGCCAACTGGAATACTCCGTCGGCCCACTCAACCGCCTGATCGCAATTCTCTTTGTTCTTCAGATCCAACGAGAGATTTTCAACGTCGGGAAAGACTTGATACCACTCTTCCAACGGTTTGATATCAATAGCGCGAACCGAGCTCGCGCCGCTTGCGACCAGATTCTTGACAAGATGGCCGCCAATAAATCCCCCTGCACCGCATACCACGATTTTGTGACCTTTGATTTTCATGGATTGAAACGCCCTTTCCGAGACCGGCTCTCCTGTCTCGTTGTTGGAGTGAATGTTTGCCTGGTTAGGCAAGGTGGTTGTTCAGCTCTATTTGCACGAGGGCGTCGTGGCCGACGGAAGGAAGTTGAAGGGTTAAAATTCAGTTCGGCATAAGTCTTGGCCGGACTGGTTTGGCGGGATTGCCAAAAGAAACCATCATCGGGGGAAGATCACGAAGAACCGTGCTGCGCGCTCCCACAACTGCACCATGACCTATGTGTACGCCGGGCGAAATAAAGACATCGGCAGCAATCCAAGCCTCGGCATCGATGAAGATGGGCTCATCGTAGATGTCGAAACTGGGGCTTTGCATGTCATGAGCAGCGGCACAGAGGTACGAACCTTGTGAAACGACCACGTTGGCGCCAATATGAATCTCGCCCAGACTGTAGAGGGTCACGTTATGGCCTACCCAGGAATAGTCGCCGATCGAAACTTTCCATGGGTACGTGATTTCGACCGTGGGGCGAACCAGAACACCTTTACCCAACGAACATCCAAACAGGCGAAGCAAGAACCGCCGCCAACCGTAGAGCACCTGCGGCGAAGCCCGGAACAAAGTGGCCTGCACGATCCACCAAAGCTGTACCACCCACGCTGGTCTGCCCCGAAAATTGCCAGGCAAGCGAAACGCCTTCAAGTCCTGCACAGGCTGTCTATCCGCAACGGCATACCATTCGGCCGGGCTGACGGCAATCCCCGATGAATAAGTTGGTTCGCTTGGAGCTGTGGATGTGGGTGTCATTTGAGAAATTAATTCTCGAATCGAAGTCCAGGGACCGGGAGTGGTCTCATTCTGCGTGTCAGCTGCGTCGCGAGAGCGGTCCGACCGGCAGGCATGGCCGCCAAACACAGTCCGCTGACCAGAACCATAAAGCCTAAATTCGTCGGCTGCGAAAGTTGCTCAGTTAGCAGACTGCGGCAGGCGTCCCAAGCCAACAGCCATGCGAGCAGGTTTTGCCGCCTTGCTGCCGCAACCGCATGGACCGCCATGTCTCCCGCTAACCAGGTCCGGTACGCCAGAAACGAAAATCCCGCCAGAGGGCCAGCTTCCATAATCACTCGCGACCATTCGCCTTCTGCGAGGAGAAACTGTACAGATCCGGTCATCAGCGCAGAGGCCGCATTCGTACCAACGCCGATGCCTTGTCCGAAGGGTCCTACTTGGGACATCAGAACAAACGGATCGAGAAAGCTACCCAGAACCCTTCCGATCAAACTCTCATTGGCGCTTCCGCCGCTGGCATCGCTCCAGCGCGTCATGAAGACGGTCATTGCATCACGGAAGAAACCAGTTAGTGAAAGAACGGAGAGCGCAACGCAAATCAAGAGAGCAACTAACAGAGGTTTGGAAGATCCTCCCTTGGCAAGAAAGGAAAATAAAATGGCAGCCACCACGACCAGCGCACAGCCCACCACAAGCAGACGGCTACCCGACACAGGCTGGACCACCAAAATGCTGAAGAGGGAAGCCCCAACCAGCCAGCGCGAATACCCGGCGCGTGGCTGAGCTAATCCATAAATCAGGAATGCGGTCGCCAACACAAAGAAGTGTGCTGCTCCAGTGGCGAAACTGAATGTGCCAGCCGGTCGAATTTTTCCTAAAGCAAACGAAATCTGCTGCGCGTCCGCCATAGTGGCATTGTTGATCCAACTGTCCGGCGGAGACATGAATTGCCAGATCATCAGGCCTGCCATGGGTATCGAGAGAGCAAGCACCCATCTGCCAAGTTTGGCGACGTCCGCCTGGGAGAAGACTTGGGGAATTACAAAAATCAACGGCAAGTGCAGAAAATTTGTTCGCAAACCGTATGCCGCAACCACCGGGCCGCCCCCGATGCCACCGACTATCTGCAAGACCGTCAGAAGAATGAAGCTCGTCAGCAACAGCCAATAGGCCACCATGGGGCCGCTGACAGGAAATCTCCGGCAACGCAGAGCCTGCACATATATAAGGAGAACGAGCGGGTCCCGAATGACGAGCAAAGGTGCGCTCAGTGATGGAAGAGCCCACTTTCGCAACGCCCCTTCTCCGATCAATAGGAAAAAATATACCCAAATCATTCGCCGCAGGAGTGTGACTTCCCGATCCCCAGCGTCGGCGGTTTGAACCAAATCAAAGCTTGGCGTTCCGAGGCGCTCGTTCAACATGAAGGGCACGCCTCCGGATGCGTTCGTTGCAGCGAAAGTGATAGCGCAGGCCTGTCGTTCATCAGAGCTGAACCGACGGCCGTCGCAATGCCGTGACGGTATTGCTCCCACGAATGTGCCGCTGCCTTGAGTATTGCAGCCTGGCTCATTGCAGCTAAGAGGTCGCGATCGTCGATCAGCATTTCCAGTTTTTGCGCGATAGCGTCGGCATCGCGAATCGGGACAATGAAGCCATCGTCGCCGTCGCTGACAAAATCCGGCGCTGCCGTGTTTGGAGTAGCGATCACTGGAACGCCTTGAGACATCGCCTCCAGGATCACCAGACCAAATCCTTCAAACAGTGAAGAGAAGACCATTACGTCGTGATGGGACATCTCTTCAAGGAGAGCGCCGTGCGAAATCGAAGGAATCCAGCGATGCGTTCGCAGCGCGGCGTCTAGGGGCCGGCACTCAGAGACCCTGCGTCCTACAAGTGTTAGTTCAATCGCCGAACTAAGCTGAGTGACTGCTTTCATCAGGTAGCTCATACCCTTGCGCTGGCTTAGAGCGCCAACGAACAAAACTTTCAGTTTGCCGCTTTTCGTGGTTGACACTATTCCCGATGTGCGGCGTGCGGGAGCTCCATAAGGAAGCACGCTAACTGTTGCCCGCAATGGCCCTGCTTTTTGGAGGGTGTCTCGGACGAAACTGCTTGCCACAACAATGTCTGTGGCCAAAGATAACTCTTCGTCCTTGCGCTGAAGTTTCTCATCGCTGTCGCCTCTTCCTTGCAGTGTCGAAGCCCACTCTGGCTGAAGAAATTCTTCCTCCGCCATCAACTCCCGGTAGCATTTCCAGTAACCAATAGGAAGGTCGTAAATGGTCTTGATTCCCAACCGTCTAGCGGCCCGAAAGCTTGCGAGCGCGCCATCCTCGTATGCGTAAACGCCACGAATGTTTGGCGCGTCCTGCACTCTCTGGGCTACCTTCAAATCCAAGGAGCGGTACACCGCGTCGATGGAGAACCTCGCGGTTTCGTGGCCCGTCAGGCTCGACAGGTTGAACTGCCTCGCGGTCAGCCTCGCTACTTCAATCAACGGGTGACAACGAATTTGCGATCGAGCAATGTCGGAGAAGGACCGGCGCTCTAACTCGCGCGTTACAGAGCGTGGAAGTATGCGAGTAAGTGAGCTCTTTTGATTCCAGCAAATGGACGTCCAGAATTCCGAGAGCAATCCGGCGTCATTCAGAGCGCGGGCTGCTTCTCTGACGTTTGCATTTCCGGTAGGGTGGCTGAACAGAATCATTGAGTTAATAACTTCCTGAATCTTGTGATTGAGCGACGACTAACGAATCAAGCCCGGAGGTAGTTGTTGGGAAACTCCCGAGCACCATTCGATACAAGGCGAGATGGTCGGTGACCATACGTTCCGGGGTGAAAAGGGAACTGGCTCGTCCAAAGGCTTTAGCTCCCAACTCATCTGATAAGTTTTTTGAGTGCAGTACTCGTCGTAAACAGCCGGCTAAAGCTTGCGCGTCTCCCGCCGGAAAGGAAAGACCCGCATCCCCAACTACTTCGGTCAATGCGCCAATGTCCGAAACGACCAAGACTTTTTTGCGCAACATATTTTCGAGCGCCACCAAGCCGAATACTTCGCCTCCCAGAGATGGCATCACCACGGCCCGGGCATCAGCCAGAAACTGTTCAACCTCGTTCCCCTGGAGATAACCCCGGAAGAACACTCGACTTTCAATGCCCAGGGATTTGACGTCCGCTTCAAGTCGTCCACGTTCGGGGCCGTCACCGAGGATGTTCAGTTGCAATTCGCAGTCCGGCAGCTTATGCACCGCCTGCAGTAGGACACGCACGCCCTTGGTGCTAACCAGACGTCCCAGAAAAACAATGCTGGGCGGGTCCGCAACCCTCGAAGAAACAGCGATCCGGCCCGCTGGCAGACCATGGTGAATGGTCACCATTTTTGGGAGTTGCAGCACGCTGCCAAGCCATGCGGTTGGCAGAACGTTGGCTTGCGCGCGCGAGCACAACCACCGGCGCGGAAAAGTCAACAACCACCGCTTCAAAGTATGAGTCGTCCCACCGGCTGCGTTGCACTTCAAACACTCCAAGTGATTGCCGGCCATGTAGTGACCGGAACATGGCGACTGCGTGGGCTCGTAGGTCATTTGCCCGTTTGGGCAGGCTGTTTGAAAGCCGTGGTGTCCCACCACTGTGCGTTTGCGAAGAAGCCATCCCAACAACAATGGCAGCATGTCCGTGCCGGCGACGTGCAGAATGTCCGCGCGGCGGATCAAATTGGCCAGCTGCGTAAATGTGGGTTTGCGAACGATCTTGAATGGGAGATTGCCTTCGTTGGCCCCGGTCGCGGCCTTCGGTGTAACCACGGTCACTTGCACTGCGTCGTATGATCCGGCGTTGACGACGAGTGCAAGGCGATGGGCCAACTCCATGGTTATGGTCTCGATCCCCCCAACCATAGGTGGGAACGCATGTGTATATATAACTACTCGCATAAAATTGTCTTTACAGAATTGACTTCAATTGCTATTCCGTTCAGGCGCTCGCCCATCGAACACAATCGCGGGGGAATTCGCCTTTAGTTTCGTGTGGCCTTGTTCGGATATGGCTCGCGCCAGCCTGCCAGAGAGAAAGCCAGCCGCTCCTGTCCGAGTCATGTGTGCCAGCCGTGGCCATACATCCCGATCTCCTTTGAAATGCCACTTAACAGAGGCAAGCAATCCTGGAATGGAGCGGGAACCAAGCAACCGTTCATGCCCGAAATAAGTCAATGCCCGGTGGAGTCCAAAATGCTTCGCAATCAAGTAATGATTGTTGAAGCAAATATCAGGAAACACAGAACCGACCAACTGGTTGCGATCGTCGCCGGCGGTTCGAGGGGCACTGTAGTGCTTCACAAGAATGCGGTCGTCGAACAGGACTTCGAAGCCCGCTTTTCTTACCTGCAAACACAAATCCAGCTCGGAACCAACCTGGGCACCAGAACCACGAAGCTTCGTATCGACGCGATAAGAACCCAGAGCATCTCGGCGGAACGCCATATTAACGCCCTTCAAGAACATTACTTTTTTCTTGTGTCCTTGTAGAGGGCAGTGATGATTGCCATGCTGAGCCCCATACCAAGTCAGAACTCCAATCCTTGATACAGGTGCGGGTTTAAACAATGCAGGCTCGTCGGGGAGTTGTATCCAATCTCTACCGCCTACAGCTCCCAGCGAAGCGTCGGCAAAGCTATGTGAGATGCGCATCAGCCAATCGGTTTGGGGCTCGGCATCGTCGTCCGTAAACGTGATCAGATCACCCGTTGCACTGTCTAGCCCGCAATTCAGAGCCGCAATCAGCCCCGGTTCGGAGACGCGTACGAGGCGGAGAGTCGGAAGATCAGGTTGGGCGCTAGAAATGACCTTTAAAGTCTCCGTGTCACCGTCCCTGCCGACTACGAGGAGTTCATCCGCAGGTTTGCTCTGAAGCGAAATTGCCGCAAGGCACCGCCGTAAATCTAGGGGGCGTTTATATGACGGAATGATGACAGTGACTTTCATATTTAGGCGGATACAAAATTACGGAAGCTAGACGAGTGCTGGAGTCCACCACATCTTTTTTACCGCCAGCCAAATCGACATAACTATGCTGGGGACCCCGGAATACATGGTGAATAGAAGGACGCCCCTTACCTGCGACAGATCCATGAACGAGATCATTGCGATCTGTAGAACGAGAGTACAGGGTATGAGAAATGCGGGCGGCACGATCCAAGCACGGGCGGAATTGATGGCCCAAAGTAACCCGACGGTAGTTGATACCACCGCGCAACCCGCCATCATGACCCCTTCCGTGCCAAGACCGGCGTATTGGTGTCCTAAGATCGAAAGAATCTGCCTCGGAAAAATTGCCACTACGGCTACCGACAATACTGAAACGGCAAAGTAACCGGAGACGATCTGGCAATAGCGTAACCGTAAGAGATGCACGGACTGGATTCGAGCGAATGCGGGGAGTACCACCTCGGCGGTGATCGTAGACAGCAGCGTAAAAGCAACGGCCAACCGCCCAAGTGCGCCAACGTTGGCTACGTTATCCGCGTTGCCGAAAACGCTCATCAGCCAGACGGTGATCTGCCCCTGCAGGCAGTAGTAAATGGAATGCGGAGCTTGCTTTTTTAGAACTGAGCCCATTTCAGCGCGCATCGACGCGTCGACCGGCGCGCTGCGGTCCACCTCCCGCCGTACCCATCGGCGCAACATTGCATACTGCACTGCGTACCCGATGACTACTGACAAGATAGCAACCGCAGCATTCATGAAAATGAACAAAGCTGCTGCGACAATCGCAAGCTTCACTAGTGCTGAGACCAGAGCTTGGTTTTGGATCTGGCGAATCTCCGATCTAAGCCGCAAAGCCACCGAGTAGATTCGAGTGATAAGTTCGAGACCCGATCCGGTAAGCACCGCCAGCACCAGGAGAAATATAGTCAAACGGCTGGCGCCATTTTGCGCCAGCAACCAAATGAGCACGGGTACGACGGCGAGCACAGTCACTACTGCCAGTTGCCGGCGTAATCGAAGAGCTGTGTTAAGTAGACTTCCCAAACGCCGACTGTCCTGCCATACCCGGCCGCCGATGGCAGTCAGAGCGCTGCTGATCCCGCTATCGGCGAGTAGCAGGATTGCGGCTAGCATCGTGTTCCCGATAGTGTAAAAAGCGTATTCGCGTTTGGGCAATGTGCGCACGATCAAGAGACCAGCGGCAAACCCGAGCACTTGTACAAGGGCTTGTACCAGGACAAATTTTGCAAGAATTGGCATCCACTTCTTCAGTGTGGTTCGACCAAACCAGCCGGGCAGGTACGCAGGCGATGGCGCCTCCAACTCAAGAAGGTCTGTTGCCGGAAGGGTGTCTAGAATTGCAGTGGAGTCACTTTGCATTTCGGTTTTTTTAAGAGCGCGACGCGGGGGGCACACCGGCTAACAATGTGCGGTTAGGCATAGTTCGAATAGGAATACCCATAGCCCAGACGGCGAATATCCAACTTATTCACTGCCAAACCTAATATTCGAGCTCCTGAAGCTTCCATAATTTTCTTCGTGCGGATAAGTCCACCGCGCGCAGTCGTGCCGCTCGCCGCCACCAACAAGACGCCGTCTACAAGGCCGGCAAGGATTGCTGGATCCGTGACTGCCAAGACCGGAGGGGAGTCGATGATCACAAAGTCGAAGCGCGCTGAGACTCTTTCGAGCAGCACTACCATTTCCTGGGAGGCAAGCAGGGCGACAGGATCGATCAGAGTGCGCCCGGAGGGGAGCACCCACAGATGCGGTTCGAGCGCACGCAACACTTCCGGAACATCCAGTTCACCAGAAAGGACCTCAGTCAAACCCTTCGAGTTGTCAATGCCAATCGCCTTGGCGACTTCGCCTTTCCGAAGATCACAATCAATCAGTAAGACTCGGACTTTCCGTTGTGCCAAGGCCTGAGCCAGGTTAAGAGCCGTGGTGGTCTTGCCCTCCCCATTCTGCGTGCTTGTGATGAGCAAAGTCTTGACTGGTTTTGACGGCAACGACACTGCCGTTCCCAGCGCGCGGAATGCTTCGGAAAGCGCGGAATTGGGATATTTCGTAAGGTTTAGCGCCAACTGGTTAGTTCCCAAACCCAAGCGGGGCTTCAGCCACGGGGTGCGCTCAAAAGGGATCACCGCCAGGGCTGGAGTCAACATAAGGTCCTCCGCTTCTTCCGCGGTCTTGATGGAGGAGTCCAGTCCCTCTTGAGCAAATGCCCCAATTATGCCAACGATCAGCCCAGCCCACATCGCGGCCCCGATGTTCAAGAGTTTTCGGGGCCGAACCGGATAGTTTGGTGGCAGCGCGCTATCAACCAGATGAATATTCGTCGAACGCAAAGCTGCAGACACCGTCGCGTCCTTTAGCCGCTGCAGCAGGCTCTCGTAGAGTTGCTGATTGGTTTCAAATTCGTGGCGCAACATATTGTCCTGTACCAGCAACTCGTTCAATTTGCCCACTTCCTGCTTTTGTTGGGCGACGCCGGTTGCGGCGAGTTTCTCGCGGTCGCTGGCAGCGTTGTAGTCGCTGCTCATCCGGCTAATGATGCGGTCCTGCTCGTGCTGGACTTGGGCTTGATTTGCGGTTATTTCCAACTGCAATCTTTTTGCATTCGGAAAGTTTGGACCATACTGGGCAATCGTTTCTGTGTACTGTTGCTTCAAGTCCGCTGCTTTTTCTTCCAGTTTCTCCAGTAAATCGTCGTGCACAAGAGAGGCCAATTGCGTTCGATTCGCCAGCACCTGCCGATACAGAGACTCTTTTTGAATACGATCACTCTTTGCAGTAGTTAAATCACGACTTTGGTCGGCGAGCATTTGCTCGGGAACATTTTGCTTGTCGCCCGGTATTACGATCTGATTCTGCTGTTCATAGCTGACGACTGCCTCCTCGGACTTTTCAACATTGGCCTTTAGAACCTCCATCTGTTGCTCCATCCATCCGGAGCGACGTATCGCCTCATCCTTTTGCCGAAAGTTGTATTCTAGATAGCCATTCACAAGGCCAGTCGCCACTTGGGCGGCAACTTGCGGATCCGAGTCTTGAAAAGTCACCGCGAGCATACGCGTTTTCGGCACTTGTTGAACAGTTAAGCGGCTAAGGAAGGCTCCGATAAGGCGGACCTTGCGTTTGTCGGAGTCCGGTGCTTCCAGTTGGCCGGCCGGCAAGCCTTCTAGATGACGGCCCAGCTTGAGCTGTTCGATGGTTTGCCACGCCAGACTCTCACTCTCGAGAACTTGAATTTGGGTTTGTAGAAAGAAGTCGTCCGCATCTGTTTTTTGATAGACGTCACTCGAGGACTGCGATTGCAGCTGCGGGGTCTCAGGCTCGATTTCGAGGCGGGCGGTGGCCTCATAAATCGGGGTCATAAGAAGTGAAACAACCGCGGCGACAACCGTCAATGCCGCCACCACAGCGAAAATAGTCCAGCGACGCTTCCAGATAACGTACCAATAGGCCGCCAGTGGGGTTTCCCGGTGTGGACTCGAAGTTCGATCTTCGAGCGTAGGAGTAAAGCGTGACTCGGCAATCGCAGTGGGCGCGGGGTAGGGGATCAGCTGGTGTGACATCGGCAAATATTGGTTGTTACTCATTGGCTGCAACGCCCTTCTCACTTGATTAGTTATCAGAAATTTCGGGTTGAGCTTTGAACTGAGCGACTGAACTCTGGAAGCAGCGATTAATACAGACTAAAACCGCGCCCCGTAAATCGCGACACCGGTGGCCGCTTGCACCACCGATTCAATGCCACGATTAAATGCACGTTTCCCGCTGCTGTCGGGAATGAAAAGGATATCCTCCGCCTGCAGAACTGGGTCCGGACTCTTGCCCTGTAGGATCGACTTCAAATCCACTGGAATTTGTTTGCGCCCTTCGGGGGCACGCGGATCATTCCTAATAATGACGGTTTGATTCTGCTTGGCTGTGGTCTTCGTGTCTTCTGCTAGGGCAAGTGCCTGAAGAACCGTCATTCCGTGGGTACTCGCCTTCATGGTGAATCCGCCAGGCTTATTCACCGCACCGACAACGTAGACCACGCCGGCTCGCGGCACAGTGATGCGGTCCCCCGGGTAAATAGAAACGTTGAGGGTCGGGTCACCACTCTCAAACAATCGCTTGAGATCGATAGTGACCGTGCCTGATTGAACCTGCTCGGGAGTATGAGTCGCGCCGCCAGTTCGTTGCGAAGCCCTCATCGAAATATCGCCCCGATACACGATAACGATATTACCGGCATCATCAGCAAGGCCCTCTGCCTGAGAGAGCATGTCCAGCAACGTGCTTCGGGTTAACAGTGGATAAACCTGCGGCCTCTTCACCGCCCCGACAATTGCTACTGAATGCACCCTGGATTGTTGGACGGTCAGGGTGATGTGCGGATCGCTCACCAAACCTTGTGCCTTGAGCTCTTGCGAAAGCAGTTTGGATAACTGGGAAAGAGTGGATCCGGCGGCGTCGAGGGGATTCGCCAATACGGGTATCGTGATGGTGCCGGCGGCACTCACGCGATAATCACGCGACAGCTCGGGCACATCGAGAACATAGATATTGAGCATGTCATCGGGTCCTATCACGTAGTCTTCCGCTAGGATCGGCGTTTCCACACTTGTTGTGTCTTTCTGCATTTCCGGCGTCGGAGTTTCAGGTTCGCGTCCCTGTGCCTGTAGCTCTCCGGACCGTGAAGTCACGAGCCACAGCAACATGATCGTCGCGCACAGAACGGAGACAAGAGCCCGTTCGCGCGTACCTCTTTTTCCACGCAGATCTCTTAAGAACATACGTCCCCCGTGCGGTTTCTGGCTCTCCACCGCGAAATCAGAAATTCCGACCATGCGCTCCTTAGCCGGTTGAGCCGTAATTCAGTTATGGTCTTACGACCTGCAGTCCGCACGGTCTGAGTCAGGGCGAAGAATATGTTGAGGCGAATTCCACGTGAAGTTGGAAAGTACACATGCAACGTACCTTCCTCTTGAGCGCGGCACCCCAGACGGCGGTTGTGCTCCTGACGGCCCTCGCCCAAGTCCACTTCTTGCACGCCAGAGGCGGCCAGATCTTCGAAGGCCCAGGCTGTAAGCAACGAGCCCGGCGAGAACAGCGCAAAAGTTGGGTCGTAGCCGGCATGATGACAATAGAATGTTCCTCGGTAGAGCTGCCCGACCAAGAAGGCGCGGGGAGCGTCATTGATGTACATCACATAAATGCGAAGCCAACCTTGGCTCGCACAAAATCTGAGATTGGCTTCGGTCTGTGACTGGTCTAAGGAAATCTGGCCGAGGTAATATTGCCAGGTTGTAAGAGAGACCGCCTTTGCCGCCCGTATTCCCAGATCTAATTCACTCGGGCAAGAAAAGCATTTGAACCGTACTTTGCCCGGAAATGCGCGCTGTAGGATCCGTCTCTTCCTACGAGTCTCCCTTAGCTGCTTGCCAGAAAAGGCTGGGGCACGCTCGCCAGTAGCACTGTTTAAGGGCAAAACTGAATAGCGAAAGATGTGGGGAACGCGACCCTTGATCAGCATCCCCCTCGGCTTCTGAAGTTGTCGAAACAATTCTGATTGCAGCGGTAGCCTTGAAAACAGGACTAAGTCAACGCGCATCTTTTTTGCAGTTTGCAAGATGTGCGTTGCCATGGCCCGATCGATAGCATCCGACTCTTCACCGATCAGTCCGCCGCTTTCAATTTCCAGAACCCTCGCCTCGGGCCCACGAATCTTCACAAAGGACACGGTGGCAAAGAGTTTCCGCATTCTAATTTGGCCGATCAGAATGGCTTTAGGGATGCCGTCTTCGTAGGCCGTAAGCACACATGGACTGAGTATTGTCGAATCGTTCTTCAATCTGTGCAGATAGTAGTCAAAGTCCGTCTCTGGATTACGTGCCCAGCCTTTCCAAATCCAGCGCAGCTTCTCTACAGCTTGCAGGGTTAGTGCTACGGAAACTGAAAAATTGTCCGCGCCGGGATCCGCTGGCGTTGGGCGTCCGGACCTGGGGACACACTCAACCAACGGGTTAGCGAAAGGTAGGGTTGCTCCCGAAAGGGCTTCCGATGCGCTCATATTTGTAATTGCTAGTTCAGTCCAGAGATGCCAACCAGGATGCTTTGGAGCTTTGCCGCGGCACGCTCGATTTCGAATCTCTCCTCGAAGCATTTTCGTGCCGACTGGCGCATATTCAACCGTTTCTCTTCGTCTGTTCGTAAATAAGTCTGGAGAAGCTCACAGGTGCCGGCGAGAGTGTCTTCGGCGACGATCCCAGCCCCGTCCGCTTGAATCTCGCGCCAGATATTCACTTTATTGGAAATCAACACTGGAGTACCTGCAGCCAAAGCCTCGGCTACTACAATTCCGAAGTTTTCCTGGTGCGATGGAAGGGCAAACACTTCGGCCGCACGGAGCGCTCCCCACTTCACGGGACCTCGAACCATACCCATCCAAGTGATCCGCGACGCGATACCGAGACGCTCGGCACGCTGCCGTAGCTTTGCCTGCCATTCGATTTGGTCTGGGCCGGCGATAACCAGGCACCACTGTGGATCGTTCGCCAGTGTTCGGGCGAATGCGTCAATCAGTAGGTCACAGCCTTTCTTCGGGTGAATTCGGCCCATGAACAGAAGCAGTTTTTTGTCGCGGAGTTCAGGATAACGGTTGTAAAACTCCCGCAGTTCAACTTGAGGATCGCCGGTGGGCTTTGCGGTACCGTAATTCGTAACCACCTCTTTGCAGCTATAAAGCCAGAAGGACTGGCGGGCTAATAGGCGCTCTTCCTCGCTAGTGAACAGAACGGCTTGTGCGTCCCGAAGTACGCGATACTCCGCCCAAGGCCAATACATCCATTTCTTGAGGTGTTTCAGCGGATATTGCTTTTTGAACCATGGGTCGAGCATGCCATGAGTGAATAGAAGATACGGGGTGCCGGAATTGCGAAGAGTCCGCCAAGCCGCAAGGCTATGAAATTGCCAGAGGCCGTTAACAATCACGGAATCGTAGTGACTGTGATTGGCTCTTAGCCATGGAATTAGGCGGTTGCTGAACGCATACTTCATTGTCGAGGGACCGAGCGCATATACGTGTAAGGGAAAATCCCGCAGGTAGGGGGCGTCCGGAGAATCAAGGGACACAACTTCAACCAGATGCCCAATGGATGTTAGAGATCTTCCCAATTGTCTAACGCCCTCAATGGGCCCTCCGCCCGCGGGATCCACAGAATTGATAATGTGAAGAACGTTCACAAGTGATTACTCAAGGGGATCTTGTTTTTGTGTCTTGAGAGGCTCGTCTGGTTGAGGCATTCTAGAGAGTGTTTGTCGTCGCACACTTTCTCATAAAGCGCGATGTAGCTCCCGATCATTCCAGATCTGAAGCGTTCGGCGTTCCGCAGACTCGCTTCGCGAATGCTCGGTAAGCTGTTGAGGGCGTTTTTTAAAGTTGCACCGGCTGAGTCCGGATTTTCAGGATCTACATAGATGGCTGCATCGCCGGCGACTTCGTCCATGGGGGGCCGTTTCGATGTGGCGACCGGACAACCACAAGCCTGCGCTTCAACGATTGGCCATCCAAAGCCTTCTTCCAGCGATGGGAAAAGCATCACAGTCGCAGTGGAATACAGGGCGCGCAAGTCTTCGTCAGCGACTGCCGTTAGTTCTAGCGCCACATTGGTCAATTCATGGTCCACAACGTATCGTCGCATTTCAGCGGTCCACGGTTTTCCTACCATCACCAACTTGAACGAATCTGGTGTTGTCATTCGCCTCAGAGACGAAAAAATTCGCATCACTCCGAGGCGATTCTTGTACCATTGGTTTCCGCCAACATGGAGCACGAACGCCTGGCGAGGGTCGACAGACAATCGACGCAACCTCAATTCCGCCTCGGTCACTTCCATCCGGGCGTAGGGGTAATTGAGTGAGTTGTAAACACGGGAAACACGACGCTCACATACGCCCCCAATACGCAATACATCATTGCGCGTCCCATTCGAAGCGCATGCGATGTGCTGCGCTGAAGTCAAGCCTTTGAGGATCAACCGTTGGAGTTGTCTACCGGTCCAACGGGTCGGATTCTGTGGAATGTCTCCCAGTGCGCTTCGGACCGCTAAAAGATCGTGGCAAGTAACCACATGCGGCACAGCCCTTATCTGCCAGGTGTAGACAGCGTTTGCGTGATCGCAAATGTGAACAACATCAGCTTGCTCGACGGCGGATCTAAGCACGAGAGGGAACCAGACGAATTTGTCAACATATCCGAGCCACTTTCCCACGCCGTGCCACGAAGGATGCAGCCGACCCAGAATCGACGGAGGCCTCAAGAGTCGCACCTCGTGCCCTGCCTGAGCGAGGCCCTTTGCCATGAACGCGGCAAACCTCTGCATGCTCTCCTGCGCATCATTTACGTAGTTTCCTAGCAATAGAACCCTCATACTTTTCCGGGGATTGCGAAGCTATGCTGCTCCCGTTCCCCGCAGTACAGCGGGCACTGTCCTGGCGAGAATTTTGAGGTCGAGCCACAACGACCACTTGTCGATGTATTGCATGTCCAGCTCCATCCACTTTTCAAATGGGAGGGAATTGCGCCCATTGACTTGCCATAAGCACGTGATCCCTGGCTTGACACTGAAACGGCGCCGCTGCCAGTCTTGGTCGAATAGCTGGTAGTCACGCAGGGACATTGCTCTCGGTCCTACAAGACTCATATCGCCCATCAACACGTTGAATAGTTGCGGAAGTTCATCGACGCTGCTCTTGCGAAGTACTCGGCCCAAGGGAGTGATCCGTGGATCTTTTTTGATCTTGAACACCGGCCCGGACATTTCGTTCATAGCGAGAAGCTGATGCTGGAGCTGCTCAGCATTTGCAACCATGGTGCGGAATTTGTAGATGCTGAATTGCCGTTTATTCAAACCCACACGGGTCTGGCGAAAGAAAACCGGACCCGGCGATGTGAGTTTCACGAGGATCGCAACTACAAGAAATACCGGAGCCAGAACTACGAGTAGCATGCTCGAAAACAGGCAATCGAGCGCTCGTTTGATTGTGGCCGGTAATATTTCGGCGGAGCCTGCCATTGCAACCACCTGAGAATCTTCCTCCAGATCCTGACTCGGAGAATGGCGAGCCTGCAATTTGAAGACCTGCGAGTCGAAGCGGATGACGATTCCATGTTGCTGGCAGAGGGATACCAATTCAGAAGCATGCTCGTAATACGAGCGCAGCGGCAAATAGATTGCCGCCTCGTCGATGACGTTGTGTCGGAGAAAGTTGGCGAGGTTCGCGAAAGTGCAGCAGCGAGTGTACCCGGTTGATCGGAACGCTTGGATCTCCGCCCAGTCATCATCCACAAATCCGACGATTTGATATCCCAGTTCTGGGCGGCTTGCGATCTGGCGAGCAAACTCGATCGCCCGCCGATTAGTGCCTATAATAAGGATGAATCTGCTGTTTCTACCCCGACTCCGCAATGCCACGAGTAACGTCCGCGCTGCGATACGTCCCACAACCATCATCAAGCCGGTGGATAGCCAGAAGACCAATACGAAACCTGGACCCACTATTCTCAAGTGAAAGCCTCGAGCTAGTAAAAACAAAGTCGCCGCTACAAGCGATGTTGCTTTGCAAACCTCCAATATTTGCGTGCATTGTGTCGTCAACCGCTTGGAAACGTACAGTCCGCAGGCGACGAACAGGTTGTGCCAAATCGCAAGAAATAGAGCGAACAGCAGGCAGTTCTCCAGCTTAACTCGCATCGCGAGAAAACCTGCAAACGTTGTGCCTCTTGGCGAAGAGAACACAATGAGAGCGACAACTATCGATACCGCCAGAGCGCAAAGGTCAAAGAGCTTTGCCAGATACTTCATAAATCGTCGTCTATTCGGAGTCATGGGCTTCGTTGATCAAAAGACGGCTGGTGAGGTCCAGGTTCAACGATGGGAAGGTTGGAGAACCTAGTAGATCTTGAAATGTAACCTTGGCTCAGGTGAAGTGCTAGATCGGGTCAACCCCATACCCGTCGATGGAAATGGTTAGAGATCTCTGAATGCATTCGATCGAAACCATAAGGTTGCGCGGATTGTTTGCCATCACGGTTCCGCAAACTCCGTCCAGACTGCCGCCGCGAATGCGGACCTTCTGGCCGACATTCAGGAACGGATGACTAGTGAAAGAAACTTTTTCCCCCAATATCTTTTGGATTGCTTCGATCTCCTCATCGGGTATGCAAATACCTTTACCGCGCATCCCTACAAACGATCTCACTCCATTGGTTTGCAAAACCGCAGCACGCGTATTTCTACAATCACTAATTCGAACGAAGACATAATTGGGAAACAAAGGGAGCTGAACCTCCTGACGCCTGTCGCTCCATTGATGAACCACTTTGTAAAGGGGAAGAAAAACGGAAATACCTTTTTCTTCGAGTTCGCAAGCTGCCTTCTTTTCGTGCCGGGGCTTAATTTGTACAGCAAACCATTCTCCGGCTTCCGCACCCAAGGGAATATGCGGGAAGGTTTCATACTCATGAAGTTGTTCGGGCATGGCTTCGCCTATCTGAATCCCAATTGTTTTCGCCGGTTAACGGCGCGTTGGCGAGCGTGAAGTACAGTGGTCCCGAAACACTCCAGGGAACCACATGCTCGGGTGAAATCCCTTACAACATGGAAGGGGTAAAGCGGGGGTCCGTCGACGCGTGGTCGTTTGTTGATCTAACCGAATTGCTCTACTGCTAAAAGCATAATGCCTGTATGAGTCTGTGGAAAGCCAATCCAAACTTTTTATAGGAACTATATTTAACAAATTTATTCGTGCTTTGTCCTTTCTCTTCAGTGCTGAGCGAGAAAGAAGTGCAATAAAGGTTCGAGAATAAAAATCGCATTTGGCTCACAATCTTCTATGCTTTTCCGGGCAAATCGACCTCTGCTTGCCTGCGAGCCAGCAAGACTTATCGCTTGTATCGAAAATTGCAATTGGACAGTAACAAGGGCGTCGGATAGCGTCGAAAGATGAATGTCTTAGCGTCAAGCAACAACCCGGAAGTTGATTTACTTCATGAAATCGGCAGCAGAATGGCGGCTGCGGACGAATTTCATGCGGTCTTAGGGCGTGTCCTGGACTTTGTTTTAGCGCTGGTGAAGTGCGATTCGTGTTTCATCTATGTTCTTGAGAAAGATGAACTGGTATTGCGAGCTTCGAAAAATCCGCACCCCGAAGCAGTTGATCGCTTGAAGTTACGCGTTGGTCAAGGAATTACCGGTTGGGTCGCGGAGCATCGCGAACCGGTTGCAATAAAAAAAAGCGCCTCGCAGGATCCACGTTTTCAATTCTTCAATTACCTTCCAGAAGACTGCTTTGAAGCGTTCTTGTCAGTGCCTTTGTTGTGCCGGGGGAAAGTCGTCGGAGTGATTAATGTGCAGCATCGACAGCCGCACGAATACTCAGGGCGGGAAACCAGGCTTATTTCAACAATCGGATTTCTGGTTGGCAGTGAAATAGAAATGGCAAGACTAGAAAGCGAAAATTCTCACCTTGCCGATCAGCTCGAGACTCGCAAACTCGTGGAACGCGCCAAAGGCATTCTGCAAACCGAGCTGTCCTTGAGTGAAGAAGAAGCGTATCTGACGTTGCAACGGCAAAGCCGACAGAGGCGCCTGTCAATGAAGCAAATTGCGGAGGCTATCGTTTTGAGCGCTGAAGTCAGAAGCCAAAATGCTTTTGGTCCTTCACCAAAATAAATTTATGATTACGTCAAGGAACATTGCTATGTAGCCGGATCATTCCTCCGGATTCGGATTACGTTGCCACTCGTCAGCTGCACAAATGAATGCAGTCGCTCTGGTGTCCCAGTTTTTACGGCGCTCCTTTCGGTGAGTGGTGATCCGAACAATCACAACCTACCGCAAGTGGGCGCCTTTTTATATTGCGTGCAATGGCGTTGTTACGCCAACTATCAACCCACTGGATTCATTCCCGAAATGCTCTGCGATGTGCACTCCATTGCAATCTGAACACCGCGCCAATTGATTTCTGAAGATGACGCACATTGGACGTAATTTGAGCGTCATAGCACCGAGCGTCTGGCAGATCTGTTAAGCGTGAAGCTACTGTTCACTGAAGGCACCTTCCAGTGTGTAGTTCTGCCCGTCAGGATTGGACAGGGTTAATTTCAGCATTCCTGATACGCCCGCCGGTATCGTCAGTGTTAACGTGTTGGCATCTATGAGATTCACCGGGGCAGTAATTCCGTTTAAGGACGCAGTTGTCTGACTGTCAAAACCATTACCTCGCACCGTAACGCTCGTTCCCACTGGACCGGCGGAGGGCAGCAACGTCGAAACACTCAGAGGAACTACGTCTAGAGTGATAACTGTAAGCCCGTTATCAGTGAGAACGTATGCACGCTCCCCATAAAGATCCACGGCTAGGCTATCCAACTGCGCCTTTGCTGTTTCGGTCAATGAAAGTCTTCTCTGCAAAGTGCCATGGCTGGTATCGAAGATGTCCAAATTATTGGGGTAAAGCACATAGAGCAGGCCGCCGCTGTCGGTCAATTTCATGGTCGTAAGGGCAAGGTCACGGAGCGCAAACAATGGAGACGCATGGGCGAAACTCACAACATTCCCCAGAGCGTTCGCTACCACCCAGGAATTGTTTAAGCCTTGCTCAAAAGCTACTCGTGTCCCGTCGCCAGACACAGCAAGGCCATTAGGATAGAAAGTCCCATACTGACCACCAGAATCAAGATCGTGTGCTGTAGCCGACGGGACGTCGTACACGCAGAAAGACCCGTATCCTCCGACCGGCGAGAACGCCAGTTCGTTTCCGTCCCTACTTGTCACGGTGTTTCCCCCACAGTTCGTACGATTGAATGACGGAGTGGAAACTGCGTGAGTTGGTAGATCGACTAAATAAGAAGTCGGGAAAGAGAAGCCAGGTGCGCAATTGGCCGAGTATGTTGTGTCGTAGGTCACGTACGCCTTGGAATTACTTGTTACAGCAACGAAGACCGGACCATAAAGACAGTTGTTTTGGATGGACGCCGGCGCGATCGGTATCGCGGTTACTCCGGCACTCAGATTTTTGGGGTCCGCGATCAGCAGGGAACCATCGGTTGTATCCGTGACGTAAAGGGTATTGCCGTCGGGAGAGATGGCAAGACCGCCAAAGATCTTTCCGCTGAGGGCAGCCGAACTCAGTGAACTACCAAAACTCATTGACGCAGCTGAGAACACATCAACGTGATCGCCGGCGCTGAGGTAGAGCTCATTCAGCTTGGGATTGAAGAGTAGAGAGTGGTACACGGTGCCACTTACAGGGGCAGGATAATCCTGCACAGATTGTGAGTAACGGAAGCCGTCTTTAATCGTGGTCGTTCCACTCGGTGTTACTAGACTAATATCGGCCGGGCCTGTTATACCCGCAGGCGCGGAAAACGTCAGCTTTGTAGCAGGAAATGGGTAGTTGTTAGGCTGGCCTGAAGCCGTGATCGCAGCATTATTCCCACCAATTGTTAGTTGAACCTGAGTCGAATCCGCGGGGACCCCAAGCGCAACCAGACTCGCGCTGGCTCCACCCGTCGGAGAGGTTTCGTTCGTCAGCACTTTCTCGATTTTTGGTCCGTAGGTGAAGCCAAAGGGCAAAAACCACTCGGTACCGTTCGGCCAGACAAACTTTACGTTGACAGGTCCGGGAACGCTGCTTGCTGGTGCATTGACTGTTGCGATGTAAGGTGCGGAAGTTTGCAGAGACTGATTGGATGCTGGCTGAGAGCCGAAATAAACATCGGGTAGGAACGGGTATTCAGAGTTTGCACCCAGCTGGGTTTGTGTCTGTTGGCTGACCGGACCGACAGAAGGCACCAAGCCCTGCACTTGCAGTGCCCCTACCGGCGCGGGAATGTTGAAAGTTGCGTCGTCAAGAGTGAGGCCGAACGGTTCAGTGCCGAAAAGCAACCCACTTCCATCAGCATAAAACGGAATCCCACTTGAGGAAGATGCCAAGCTTGTTGGAGTCAGAGAAGCCACATCAACCGAGTAAATGGTAGGAAATGCAGCGGAACCCACCCCGAAGTCGACATACGCGGTTTTACCATCGGGACTGAAGAGACTCGCAATCGTCAAAGCGGTTTGGCCGGTGTTGATTACGCCAAGGTGGTTGAGCGAGATGTCGTACATGTCGAACGATTGTCCTCCGACAAGGACGTGCGTGCCCGCCGAATCAATTGCGAGAGTTTTAACAGAGCCATTGGAAGAAGTGCTCACAAAACTTTGAGTGGCAACGTCATAGACGGCCAACATAGGTGGGTTTCCGTTCGGGACCAGAACGACCTTCGTTCCCTGATCATTCACTGCAAGAGGTCCGGATTGCAGACCGAACCCTGGAGGCATAGGCGTCGTTACATGGCCGTTGGACGGATTCACAATCATGAGCGATGACTCGTTGGGTTGCGGAACAACCAGGAGCGTCCCATCGGAAAGCTCGTGAACGTAAGGAGCGGCCGGAGCATTAGAAGGAGGATGCGTAGGGAAAGGTGGAACCCGATACGTTTTCGTCACCTGCAGGCTGGTTGTGTCAATCCAAAGGACCTGAGAGGTCTTAGTGCCGACGATTACTTTTGTTCCGTCAAGACTCATAGTCAGCGACGCAGGCTGAGGTACCTGAATGCTTGCCAACACTGACCTGTTAGCAATGGAGACTACGTCTACACGGTTGTAGTCCGGGTTAGCGACGAATGCTTGTTCGTGCAACGGATCGAAGACACCGGAGAGCTGAGAGCCGTCCACATTGAGGAAATCACTTCGACTGACGGGCAGAGATCCAACGCCGGGTACGACATCAAGCGAAATTCCGACCGACTGGGGCAGCACACTCGTGATCGTAGGCGTTGCGGTAATTAGCAGCCCCTGGTTGTAGGTGGTGACCGCATCAGCGGCTGCCGAGATCGTAAGGATCGTGGTGCCTCCAGGCGTCAAATGGGACGGTGAGAACACCGCTGTGGTTCCCTGAGACAGTCCGGTTATCGACATGTCCAGGCCGAAGTTGGCGACGCCCCCCGGAAGCACATTAAGAATCGCTTCGAAACTCATCGACGCTGACGATCCTTTCCGAACCGCAGTTTGCGGCTGGAGCGACTGACCAACGAGAGTGTAGTTCGCATTATTTACATAGAAGGTCAGTACAAGGGTTGTCGAGTAATTGCCATTTGTTCCGGTGAAAGTAACTGGATAGACGCCAACCGGCAAGGAACTACTCGCCACGAAGAGAACATTGATTCCCTGTGACGTGATCGACCACGGGGGCCCAGGTGTGGCGGTTAGACCCGTTGGCAGTCCGCTGACTGTTACCTGAAGTGTGCAATTGCTGCCAGCGCTGTCCATACACCAGAGCTTCACTGGTGCGGTTCCACCAGGAATGATGTCGATATTGCTCGCACTGGAGGCAACGCCAGTCGGCGCGAGAACAGTAATCGTAGCGCTCGCGTTTACCTGCTGATTTCCGGCCGCTAGGACTCCATTCAGCGTGTAGTTGCCCGGTACGACAGAGGAATCAAAGGCGATACCGATTTGTTGCGCTCCCGGAATAAGTATTAATGGCTGGTTAGGCACAGTGATCCCCGAAGGAAGATTGGGAAAACTGAGCGGCAGTAGCCCCGTATACCCAATCGGGGCGCCGCTTGTTACGTCTAGAACTGCGCCCTGACCCGCGTAACCTGTACCCGTCCCTAGCATCAACGAGAGTCCAGTCGAGCCCGTAATTGTCACAGCTAGAGTAGTTTTCGCCGTGGTTGTGCCCGCCTGACCATTTAGGACGATGCTATAATTCCCGTCCGCGATACTGGGCGAGGTCGTGAAGTTCAACGTGACCCCACTTGCTGGGACCGCCAGAGGAAACACATTGGAACAGCTAAGTCCAGCGGGTAGCGTTCCAGGAGTCACGGTTGGCGCGGCGGACGCATTTGTTGTGGCCATCACGACTACCGAAAAGCTCGTTCCAGGCGTGGTTGTGAGGGACATATTTCCCAGGGCAAGTGTCAATGTCGTGGTGGGCGGTTGCGTTCCGCTGCCAGAGGCCGGAGAACTCCCGCCTCCACAGCCCAACCACGGCCCTGCGTGACAAGGAGCGTCGCGGTGGCAACAAACCGGTTGAGTATTCGCTGGAAACGCGCGTCACTAGCGAGGTTCACGTGGAGCAGTATAACCTGCCAAGCTTCGACATGACACGAATAGTCGCGGGGAGTTTATTTTTGAGGGGACGGTCAAGAAGTTCCGAACCTGGACAACTTTCAGGCATGAACCACCTGAGAAAGCGGGAGCGCAAAGGGAGTGAACGAACTCGACCAAAAAGAGGCAAACCGATGTTCTTGTTACGATTCCCGAATCTTTAATAGAGGACGTCTTCAGGGGGCTAACCCAAAGACACTCTTGCTCCACGCCTGCACACTACTGACACGCGGTTAATCCTGAGAACGCGACAAAACCTGCTGGAAGACTGACCGACAGTCAACGAACGGACATGTTCCGGTTTCTTTCCACCCAACCAAGGGGAGAGTCTCACTTCTTTACCCGCTGTTGGAAATCCCTTCCGGAAAGCGATTCTTCGGAGCCACGTAAATATTGTGAGTTTCATGCCGGGATGGTGAGCGTTAGGAATGAGTACCTTTCGGACATGTGGCCTGTTGTCTTCTGACGGAATACAAAAGGGATTCGGATGCTCACGTCAGGAATGCGGTACGACCCGCAAAGCGTTTTAGTCCGAGGCAGATTTCTGCGCTAGGCGCACCAACCGTCAGATCTCACCTACAAATTCGGGTCTTTCGGGCGACGTCCAGCTCTTGGAAGACAGGTGGTATGTCACACATCCAAGGCTCATCCGGTTAGCGCCCAGAAATCCGGAACCAGCGGCGGGGCGATGGGCGTTTAAGGCCACGGTGTACAAATCCCGAACTTGCAGGGGCTTTGTCGGTACGGCGATGCAGATCCATCTAATGTGGATGCGCACATCGCAGCTGATGCTGCTGTCCGGGAGTCAACTCCAGATCTTTCGTAAGGCGAGCAAATTCCTAGTGATCGATTGCGGCGTATGGACTGTTATAAGATTTGGGTCTAAAACAGCGGTTGATGCTGGTGCTAGGAAGACGGTTAATCTTTTTGGTTGAAGCGCAGGCGACTGTTCCTCCTGGCAACCGGATGGAGTCAAATGGCTGCCGTGAACTTGATTGGCTCCTACAACTACGCGCTCGTGGCGCTTTCGGTGTTCATCGCCGTGTTTGCGTCGTACGCTGCTCTGGATCTCGCGAGTCGCGTGACGGCTGCGGGCGGCTGGACTCGTGCTCTTTGGGTGCTGGGCGGAGCCGGTGCGATGGGGACTGGCATTTGGTCAATGCACTATATCGGGATGCTCGCGTTCAGCCTACCGATTCCTGTGGCCTACCATTGGCCAACCGTTCTGCTGTCACTATTTGCGGCGATTTTTGCGTCGATCATCGCGCTTTACGTGGTGAGCCGAGAGAAAATGAGCGTGTTCCAAGCGCTCGCCGGAAGCATCCTGATGGGTGCGGGTATTGCGAGTATGCATTACATCGGCATGGCGGCCATGCGTTTATCGGCTGCATGCCAGTTTAATTCCTTTCTCGTCGTCCTGTCCGTCGTCTTCGCCGTTCTAATTTCTCTGGCGGCGCTATGGATTACCTTTCACTTCCGATATGAGAAAACGGGGATTGGCCAGGAGAAGTTAGCCGGAGCCGTCGTGATGGGTGCTGCGATCCCTGTCATGCATTACACCGGCATGGCCGCCGCCAGTTTCACTCCCTCCGGCATGCCGGCCGACCTGTCTCACGCGGTAAGCATTTCTGCACTGGGCACCGCCGGAATTGTCGCCGTCACCTTTATCGTCTTCGGGCTGGCTCTGCTGACGTCCTGGATGGATAGGCGATTCACTGTCCAGACCTTGGAATTGCAGGATAAGAAGCTGCGGCGAAATGAGGCGTACTTGGCCGAAGCCCAAAGGCTCAGTCGTACCGGGAGCTTCGGCTGGAAGCCATCCACCGGCGAGATCATCTGGTCAGAAGAAACCTTTCGAATCTTCCAATACGACCGAACCATAACACCGACTGTAGAACTTATTCTCCAACGGGTTCATCCGGAAGACGCAGCTCTCGCGCAACAGACCGGCGAAAAGATCCGTAATCTGCTGCTCTTCGCGCAGCTACTCGCACAGAACCGCACAGATTTCCAAAACCAACTGACACCAGAACTGACACCAGAGGTTCAGGATTGAACCCTCAGGATTGCTTATGGCGACAACGCGGCTAGACGCAGCCACTGGGCTGTTGCTCCGGGGATTGGGCAGCCCCCTCATTTCCTGTTTTCGTCCTGCGACTGCCCGGTAGGATTAGGGATTTCCCTAATTGTATTAACAGCCCCTCTCGCCTAGAAACGTTGGTGGATCAGGGTTTCTCGCATCGCAGGAAAGAATTGGGTGGCCCGGCAACGGTGGCTGGGTTCGATGGGGAATCGGATATCGCCAGGCAATTTCTAGGTTATTGTGAGACTTTAACAGCTGGCGGCTTCCAAGAGTCAGCACCCCCCTCTGCATGGAACATACGCGCCCGTATTTCCCAAAGGATGGAGGCAGTCTAAGCGATTGGTGTATTCCGTTGCGTTGCCAGAAATCCAATCAGCTCGAAGTCACACTAGAGCGACCTTAACTCGTCTCGAAGGAGTTTATGCCGTCTACTACGCAAGAACACGCCCGCCTGGAAGAAGATCGTCTTGGAACTACTCCTTGGAAGAAGTGGGGACCCTATCTTAGTGAGCGTCAATGGGGAACGGTTCGCGAGGACTACAGCGACACCGGTGATGCGTGGAACTACTTTACCCATGACCAGGCGCGGTCGCGTGCCTATCGATGGGGTGAAGACGGTCTCGCTGGGATCTGCGACGACAAACAAATTCTGTGTTTCGCCCTCGCTCTGTGGAATAGCAGAGACCCGATCCTGAAGGAGCGAGTCTTCGGGCTAACCAATTCCGAGGGCAATCACGGCGAGGATTGCAAAGAATATTACTTTTATCTCGACAGCACACCGACACACTCGTACATGAAATATCTGTACAAGTATCCGCAGCGCGCCTATCCCTATGCGGAGATCGTGACGACCAACAAGAACCGCAGCCGTGATCAACTTGAATATGAATTGATGGACACGGGCGTCTTTGATGACGATCGCTACTTCGACATCTTCGCTGAATACGCAAAGAACTCCGCCGAAGACATGCTGGTCCGAATCACGGTACATAATCGTGGTCCCGAGGCTGCCAGTCTGCACCTGCTGCCCGCGTTGTGGTTCCGCAATACATGGTCGTGGACACCCGGAGGCATCAAGCCGGAGCTGGCGGCCCCGGAGTTAGCTGGTCATGCTGTGGTGGAAGCGTCGCACCCAGCGCTCGGACGTTACTACTTGATTTGCGATGGCGCTGACGACCTGCTTTTTACGGAGAACGAGACCAACAACCAGCGCATCTTTGGAGGGCCGAACGCCTCCCCCTACGTGAAGGACGGAATCAATAACTACATCGTAGCCGGGCAGCGAAACGCGGTGAATCCGGAGAGGCGTGGCACCAAGGTCGCCGCTCATTACAAGCTGGAGGTCCCGGCAAAGGGGTCGGTCACGGTGCGGCTGAGGCTGACCACGTAAGCCCCAGGGTCTTTCGCGAAGAGGGCAGGTCCGCAGGCGGCGCAAGACTTTGATTCGATCATAGAAGCGCGCCGCAAAGACGCCGACGAGTTCTACGAAACCGTCATCCCAAAATCGACTCCCGAGGATGAGCGCAATGTGATGCGGCAGGCCTTGGCAGGAATGTTGTGGACGAAGCAACACTACATCTACGACGTCTACGACTGGATTCGCGAAGATGTGAAACGCGGACCTCGCAACGAGGGCTGGCTCCACCTTTCCAGTGCCGATATCATCTGCATGCCTGATAAGTGGGAATATCCGTGGTTTGCTGCATGGGACCTTGCCTTCCATACCCTCGCGCTTCAGATCGTAGACCAGGTTTTCGCCAAGCACCAGTTGGAACTCATCCAGAAACCATGGTTCATGCATGCCAACGGCCAGATACCAGCCTATGAGTGGAATTTTGGTGACGTCAATCCGCCGGTTCAAGGGCTCGCCGCCTGGCGTATTTATACCAATGAAAAAGTGGCGACCGGCAAGGGCGACAGAGCTTTTCTGCAACGCACGTTCCAGAAACTGTTGATGAACTTCACCTGGTGGGTGAACCGCAAAGACAGTTTAGGTAACAACTTATTTGAAGGCGGGTTTCTCGGCCTCGACAACATTGGTGTCCTCGATCGCAGCTCTCCACTCCCCTTAGGTGGCACTCTGGAGCAGGCCGACGGTACGGCCTGGATGGCTCTCTACTCCCTCAACATGCTGGAAATGGCGCTGGAGTTGGCGAAAGCCGAGCCGGAGTTCGAAGACATCGCCTACAAGTTCTACGAGCACTTCGTCCAGATCGCATCCGCCATGGACCGCATGGGGCTTAACGATGACGAACTCTACGATGAGGAGGATGGGTTCTATTACGACCTGCTGCGGTTGTCTGACGGTTTCGCCTCACGCCTGAAGGTCCGGTCCCTGGTTGGCCTTTTGCCGATTTGTGCCAGCCTGGTGATCACCCAAGCCGAATTCAATCTCTTCCCGAAATTCAAGGAACGTTCCGCCTGGCTGTCGCGCCGTTATCCCGAAGTCATCGGCAATCTCACTAACATTGATAAAGTCGGCATTCATGGTAACCGGATGTTGTCAGTGGTGACCCCGGAGAAGTTGCGCCGCATACTTTCTCGCATGCTCGACCCCAACGAATTCCTGGGCGAACACGGCATCCGCTCAATCTCGCGTTATCACAAGGACCACCCCTACGTGTTGACTTTAGGGGATGAGACTCGCAGCGTGAACTACGAGCCGGCTGAGTCTTCCACCGGCATGTTCGGCGGCAACTCCAACTGGCGCGGCCCAGTCTGGATGCCAATCAACTTCATGCTGATTTACTCCCTGTTCCGCTGGCACAGCTACCTCGGCGACGACTATAAGGTCGAGTGCCCTACCGGGTCTGGCAAGTTCATGAACCTGCAGGAGGTGAGTTATGAACTCTCCCGTCGGCTCATCACCATTTTCACCCGGGTAAACGGCAGGCGGGCGGTGTTCGGAGGCACAGAAAAGTTTCAGACAGATCCTCACTGGCGCGATCTGGTCTTGTTCTACGAGTACTTCCACGGCGACAACGGAGCTGGTGTTGGTGCCAGCCACCAGACTGGATGGACCGGACTGGTAGCCAGGCTGATCCAAATCACCTCACATGGGATGTTTGAATTTCCTGACAAGCCGCCGGAGGAAGCCGTGGCCACTGCGGCCGCCAGCGCGCAATGATGATCCCTTGCTAACTTGCATTGGGAAAAGCAAGAACCTCAACCAAAGGAGTACCCGATGCCTAGTGGCGGCAGACCACGACTTGTGGGGAAGCTCCGCACCGTTTCAACTTGGCGCTTCTAGCCAGCGGTTCCCGTCTCGTGCACCAGGATTCTTAGGGCTAGTGCTATCTGCCGTTTCCGTTGCCAATGAACTTGAATCCGCAGATCTGTCTGTCGGACCAGCCATCGAGTTGGAAAATGTAAGCGTTCATGCCGCCGGACACACCATTCTCGAAGAGATCAACCTGAGGATCGCGCCGGGCGACCATGTGGCCATCGTCGGTCCGTCGGGTGCGGGCAAATCCAGCCTGCTGGGCCTGCTTCTGGGATGGTATCGATCTGCTGAGGGCAGCCTGCTCGTGGATGGCGCTGCACTTGAAGGGACTCATTTGGCCCAGTTGCGTAAAGACACGGCATGGGTCGATCCGGCAGTGTAACTATGGAATCGCTCTCTGTTTTCCAATCTTTGTTATGGCAACCCGGACGGCGTGCCACAGCGAACTTGTTGGAGCAATCCGAACTTCGCCAGCTCTGGGCTTGTTAGCTCACCCTCTAATTTGACGCATTGCGTGACACTTCCAGGAACTCTCACTTGGTCCAGGTGTTCAGTCCTCTTTTTTTGCGCTTTGTTTCGCGATCAGATTCCCGCCCGTCCTTAACCTAGGTACCCCTGTCAGATCTGGCAGTTGATGCATGTCCAAATCGTGAGCAATATTTCTTCGGCATGGGCCCCGGCACGCTCGCCGAGGCTGCGCTTTTCTAGGAGGAGTCGCGTGAAAAAACTACTAGCCGTATTGATTGTGGGATTGTGGCTGCTAAGTGGGACTGCGGCGCGAACCCAGACACCTACGCAAGAAGAAAGCACTACGCACGTTATTAGCAATCAGGACATGGATCTGCTGCGGAAAGATCTTCGCTCGAAGAGAAAACAGTTAATTGCGGCGAACTTAAAACTCACGGTCACCGAAGCGGCAAAGTTCTGGCCGGTCTACGATCAGTACATCGTGGAGTTGATTACGATCAACGACAGGAAGTTCGGCCTGATCCAAGAGTATTCTGACAACTGGGGCAAATTGACGAATGAGCAGTCTTTATTGTTTACCCGAAATTGGTTGGACATGGACATCGCGATAGCACAGTTACGGCAGAAGTATGTGCCGATGGTGGCCAAGGTTCTGGAAGGAAGGAAGACAGCAACTTTTTTCCAATTAGACCGACGCATTGCGATGATGATGGATCTGCAGGTGTCCTCGCAGATGCCCCTGGTGCAGGAGCAGGAGAGCAGTAATGAGTCATCGAGTCGGAATCGCTAAAAGTTCATTAGGGGAAAAGGTTCACATTTCCCGGCGACCAAAAGCAGACACCTCTCGAGCAAATCAATCAGAAGGCCTCGGCGGGATCAAAATTCTCCCGAAAGATCCGCGAGTCCAACTCAGTCCGGAAGCCTATGCACAGCTTTTGCATACCATTTCGCGACGCTCTTTACCCTCCGAAGAGTAGACAGGACTCAGTGGCTTTTTGTTGGCTCCTTTCGAGCTCATTACAGCAAAACTAAGTCATACATGCATGAAGTACATAACCAGTTAGCTGACGGCTGCGGTCCGCCATTTCAGACTTCTTTTCCGCTGAGAGGTTCTCTAAGCGAGAAAATTCTGTGCGTTATTATTTATACAGGGCAGAAAAGTCGTCCGTTACTGGTGCTCGCTCGAACAGCCCCCCGTTTGCCCGGCGGCGTTTTTTGGTTCTCGTTTCAGCCATTGACATCCGATCAGCCCACATCTCGATCTCACAGATGCCCGGAATCCCGGCGTCGGTGATGATGCTAAACATCGCCGTGAGCCGCGCCAGGTGCCGAATTTCGGGGGGCATCGGATTGCCGAGAGCTAGAAGGAGTCCACTTATTGGATGGTGCGGTTGCAGGATTGTGTCTGTGTGCAAGAAGTGATTCAACACTGAGACTCGCGAAAACTCCAGGGACTCGCCTGGGAAAAAATAGAGATTTCTGTACTGCCCCCCAGTTTCCCGGGGGTCCTGTAGCCACCGGCACCCAAAATCTAACCCCCGCACCTTGAATTCCAACTCCCGAATGCTGCGAGGGCCCGGCCCCTCATTGATGATTCGCAAGTCGAGGATGCAGCCGGTCAGCCCGCCTGGCAAATCGAAGATCCGAGTGAGATCATCTCCAGTTTTCTGTTCGATCCGGATTGAGGATTTGATCTCTTGAATATCGACTGGACATCCATGGTGTGCTAACCAAACTAGATGCTTGGCAGTTTCTTTCTGCTTTTTAACGTGCGTCATATCAGCGCCTCCTCCAATGCAGCAGTATCAAAATTAAAGTTCATTCATACATCAAATACCGGTTCGCAACTCGCTGACAGGATCGTCCCTGCGATGGCAGTGGTCGCAACGCTGAATTCCATCTTTGATCGAGGGCACATCGTGTTCTCCCGCCAGTCGGTGAATCTTTTCACGGTTGCTATTCGTTAGGTCGATTCGATATCCCTTAGTGACGCGCTCAGCGGCGAGGCCAAGACCGCGCAGCGCCTGCCCAACTGCCTTGCTCGTTGTCGTCCGCTCTTCGTGTCGTCCTAATAAAATCGCGTTTACCACGTCTGCCAATTCTTGGACGAAAAAAGCGTCTTTGCTGGGGTCGTGGCAAAAACATAAAGCGGCTTCAACGACCAGGCAATCCAGGTCGGTTAGCCTAGCGCCAGCGACCTCTTTACTACGAGACAGCAGCGACGACAAAATGGATGCTCGAAGATCGCCGCAGTCGATCAGAGGTGTCAGCAATGATCGAGCATCATCCTGCATAGCCGGATCAACTTCTCCAAATTCAAAGTTGGAATCCCGCACAGCGTTGAAATTCACCATCCGATATCGGAGCAGCTTGCCCTGAAACTCGGCTGCCATTGTTCTTTCGGCGTCGTCGCTTAGATCAGGCAATACGCCGGCCGGCGATGCAAGATGGATCCGAAGATCGGATTCGCTCACCGACGTCGGGTTGGAAAATAAAACCTTTGCGCCGTAGGCGTGGATCAAATTTCTCCCGATAGGAACGCTGATGTTCCGGTTTCTCGATGCGTTCAGCGCATGTGCGACGTTCTTAGAAAGTTTCCCGTCGTGGACGAGAAGCGTTGCTCCTAGTCCTTTGGGTAGGGTGCTCAAAGCCGACAAGTCCAGGCGCCCTAGCAAAATCGGACGCCGGCACATGCAGTCGAGGAGGCGCATGATCAGATGCATTCGGACCACGGAGCCGGTTACATGAAGAACAGGTGCAGCGCGGAAGCAGTCAACGAACCATGTCGAAACAGCCCAGGCCGCTAGGAGATCGGAGTCTTCCTTCGGAGTCCCTCCAAAATTGCAAAAACAATCGGTCATCGATCCGATCAACTTCGCAGGAGATTCGAACTCTACACTTGGGCAGGGAAAGCGAACGACCTGGTTGAGGCTGTAATCAATTGTGGCCGGTACGTAGATTCGTTCACCGCGTTCAATTTCTGAAGAGGTCCAGAAGCGCGTGCCGCTGCAAGCGTGCTGCTGGAGCGTTTCGGGTTTTCGCGGATCGGTCACCACCTCGAAACACAAGCCCGGAAAAATTTCCCCAAACGTTCGGAATTGTTCTGCTTTGCATGGTCCTGAACTCTTTGTCGAGTCCATACAGTTGGCCTCGATTTGTTTTGGCGTACTCATAAGCGCCTCCGATCGAGTTGCCAGCTTGATGAAATCTGAAGCGGTCCACGGGCGGGCGAAGAGTGCCGCCCGACTCGCGAACGCTTCAATCAAGCGCAATGAAACTACAAGGCAACAATGTCTAGGTTGAAATACTGGAAGTACGCTGGGTCTTTGTCAGGGTTGGGAAAACCAATTTCAAAACCAAATATAGGATAGCGCGATGGGGAAGTAAGTCAAGACTCGAAATGCGGCTTACCTAATTCGAGTAGGGGCCTCCGAAGTGTGCCTTTTTGCGCAAAGGCCGCTACGGACCGGACACGAGTCACTCGACGTGACGCTCGCCTACCTCAAAGGCAAGGACGCCGAACCGGGAGAAGCCGGGATGGATTACCGTGCGGCAAAAGGCTTGCCACGCAACGTCGTGTACACCGCATCGAAGACGCCCAGGCCGTTGATGTTTGCTACGCCGCCCACCGTGATTGGATAGCCCAGATACTGAACCTTGCTCTCCGCATTGGCGAACCTTAAACGATGAATGCCTCGTGAAAATGTGGCGCCCAGCAATCCGAGTGCGCCGCTGCCGCGTACTTGAGTTCGTAGACGGACCCAATCGTAACCGCTGAGGCGCGGCGCCGCGCGGCAGGGGCAGCATCGCGATGGCAACGTCGACCAAACTTAAATCCCGAGAGGAAATTTCAATGAAACCCTTGAAAGCAATCGTGGCCTTCGCCATGGCGTTGATGGTGCTGGTTCCAGCCAGCCTGTTTGCGTCCAGCCATCGCGAGGCCCCAATCTCCGCTCTCGACCACAGCGCGGACGTGACGGACTGGTACGCCTTTGTCAGTTACGATCACCCCGACCGCGTCACCATGATCCTCAACGTTGATGGCTTCCTCGAGCCTTCGAACGGACCCAACTACTTTCCCTTCGATCCTAACGTTCGCTATGTAATGAACGTCGACAACAACCAGGATGGAAAGACTGACATCAGCTTCCAATTCCGCTTCAATACGGAAATCCGCCAGCCCGGAGTCTTCACCGGCTTTGTGGGCGGAATTGCAGGAATTCCGCCCATCACGGCGCTGGATGGCCCCGGCTCGGAAGGCCTCAGCCTGCGGCAGACCTATACGGTAACGATGATCAAGAACGGTGTTGCTACCGATCTGACCAGCGGAAAAACTTTGTTTGCCGTGCCCTCCAATGTCGGGCCACTCACTATGCCCAAGTATCAGGACCTTTTCAACCAGGGAATTTATGACCTCGGCAATGGCGTCCGGGTATTTGCTGGAACCGTGGACGATCCTTTTTACATTGACCTCGGCGCCGCCTTCGATTCCTTTAACTTTCGCATGGGAGTCGGCGGAATCCTGAGCCCTGCCGTGGACGCAGATGACACTCACAACTATGCGCCTGACGCGGTCGCCGGCTTCAACGTCAACTCGATCGTGCTGGAAGTTCCCATCAGCATGCTGACCGTCGATGGCAAGTTGCATGGCGCGGGCGACAAGCAGGCCGTGATCGGCACTTACGGAGAAACCGATCGCCAGCGGGTTACCATTCACCGCCTCGATGGTCAGGTGAACGGTGCCGGCGTGTGGCGTCAGGTAAATCGTGAAGGCAACTCCTTGATCAACGAACTGATCATTGGAACCGGATCCAAGGACCTGTTCAGCGTTTCCGATCCGCAAAATGACGGCCAGTTCGCCAGCTTCTTCCTCGATCCGCTGCTGGCTCACATCTACTCTTCGGTTCTCAACATTCCCATTCCGCCGGCGCCTCGTACCGACCTGCTTCCGCTGGTCCTGTACATGGCTCCGATTTGTCCAGGCTGCGGCCCGAACGACGCGGGCCCGATCGCGGATCTGCTTCGGCTGAATACTGGCATTCCTCCGACTCCAGTAGGCAGCCAGAAGCGGCTCGGCTTCCTGGCGGGCGACCTGGCTGGATTCCCGCAAGGACGGCGGCCTATCGACGATGTCGTCGATATCGCCTCACGCGCCGTCGCAGGAATCCTCGTCGATCCGGTGAAGTACGGTGCGCGCATCGGCGATGGGGTTAACACCAACGAAGGTGGCTATAGACCAACGTTCCCATACGTGCTTCCTGCCCACAGCGGTCGCGACAGCCATCACGCCGGTCCCGGGCAGAAGGGTTGCAGTGGTCAACCTGGTGGTATCTGTCCTGTGAAGTAAACCTAAACCGTGGCCGCTGCTCGAGACGCAGCGGCCACGAACTCTTGTGCCGAATAAATGAGGAATCATATGAAGAAGCTGACAGTTCTCTTGCTCACGTTGATGGCCGCGCTGGCGGCGATCGCGCAAACCGCGACTCCCCCGGTTGATGCTACTGCTTCTCCTGCAGAGCGGAGCATGGCCCAAGCCAGCCGCCTGATCGAGAAGAATCCCAAGAATTTCGAGGCCTACAACGCTCTCGCTCTGGCGCTCTCGCGCCGCGCCCGCGAGACTTCCGATGTCAAGTTCTACGCGCAAGCCGAAGAAACCTTGCAGAAATCTTTCGCGATCTCGCCAAGTAACTTCGACGGAGAAAGAATCCACGTTTGGCTGCTGCTGGGAAAACACGAATTCGCAGCCGCTCGCGAAGAGGCGCACAAGCTCAACAAGAAAATGCCCGACGATGTAATGGTTTACGGATTTCTCACCGACGCCAACATTGAACTGGGGAACTACAAGGAAGCCGAAGACGCGGCCCAGTTAATGCTGGATCTGCGCCCGGGAAACCTGCCCGGACTCACGCGCGGGGCTTATCTCCGCGAACTGTTCGGCGATGTCGATGGATCGATTGAACTGATGAACATGGCTTATCAGTCGACGCAGCCGGGCGAAACCGAAGACCGGGCATGGATTCTGAGCCAGATCGGCCACTTGCAACTCATGTCTGGAAGGATCGGCGAAGCGGATAACACGTTGCAGCAAGCTTTGGCACTTTTTCCCGGATATCACTACGCGCTGGGCAATCTCGCCAAAGTCCGCGTCGAGCAGAAGAGATTTGAGGACGCCGTCAATCTCTTGCAGCAGCGCTACGACGCGGCCAAACATGCAGAGAATCTCTACGACTTGGCCGAAGCGCTGGAACTCGCCGGCCATCAGGACCAGGCCCAGAAAGCCTTCGCCGAATTTGAGACTAAGTCACGGCTTGAAAGTGTTCGCGCCGACAACTCTAACCGTGAGCTGATTTTCTACTACGCCGACCATGCGCAATTGCCAGCCAAGGCCCTGGAAGTCGCCGAAGCGGAATACGCTCGCAGGCACGACGTGTTCACGCTCGACGCCTATGCCTGGGCCCTTCACATCAACGGACGCGATACCGAAGCCAGCGCGCAAATCGCTGCGGCGCTAGCTGTAGGCATTCGCGATGCCAAGATGCTTCGCCACGCCGGAGAGATTGCATTGAGCACCGGAGACCGTGTCGCCGCGGAACGGTATTTGCTCGACTCTACGAAAATGAACGCTCCCGGGTCGGCCCAGGCGCGGGAACTGCTGGCCAGCCTTTCCACACCCAAGAAAAACTGACCATGCGAAACGAACTCTTCATCTTTATGGCGGTGGCCGTGAGCGTCCTTAGCGGCTGCTTGCTTGCCGAAAATGCTGTGGCCGGAGCGAATCCGGCCACCGCACCTCAACCTGCCGTGGGAGCGAACGCTCACGCCGGACGATTCGTTTTGAGTGGCCACGTGGACGCCGCAGACGGAGAGCCAATTCCTATGGCTGAGGTTCACCTGGGAACCGCGATGGCAAGAACGGACGCGCAAGGCAGTTTCCAGTTGCTGGCCCTAAGTGGCGAGAGCAAGATTTCGATTTCGGCGAGCGGATACACGCCTTTGGCCGTTCCACTTTCAATCTCCGCGGATACGGATTTGAAATTCGAACTGCAGCTTTCCGCCTCGACAACGGTCAGCGCGCAGGTCGACAGTCCAATTTCTTCTGCTTTGACGCAAGTGTATGAAGCTGACGAGTTGCTCGAAGCTCAGCCCGGTCAGCCCGGAGTCCCCGTCACCTTGCCGGGTTATCCTTCAGAAACCGCATCCGGCGGAGTCAAGGCGCCGCAGTATTTTGCGCCGGGCGTGGCCGGAGATCACGGCGAACCGATTGCCCAATACATCCGGATTGGCGATTTTCTATTTCCCAACAATCTGCCTGCCAACGCGCACGGCAATGGTTATGCCGATCCCAATCTGCTGATTCCCAATGCGATCGGTTTTGTGGAGTCCGATGCGGGCGCCTTCGATGTGCGGCACGGCAATAACGCGATCGATCTGGCCGTGGCTTACGGCTTGGTTCCGCGGCTGGAGCCTTTTGTTCAGGTTTCCACCGACCCGCGCGATTACGATCTCGTTTCCGGATGGAGTCCTGGCAATCCGCAAGCAGGGGCATGGCTGGAGATGGAAATCGCCGGCGGCGACGGATTCCTCAGACTCCCCGAGCACCGCCGCCAGTACAAAGTGAATGGCGAGCGCCATTACACTTTCGGCCATCATCTGTTAACGCTGTTCGGAGCCGGTTACTACGGGCAATCTCGCATCCCCGGCCTTGTGCCCATTGCTACCGAGGTACCGCAAGACACGATCAATCCTCGGCAGTCCGACCGCACGCATACGGCTTTGTTCGTGGCTTCCGATAGCTGGCAGATCACGGATCGGCAACAAGTCCAGTTCTCGGGGTATTTCCGCACCTACAGCCTGGATCTCAAGTCGGATTTCGGCGATGGCTTGATTCGGCAATCCGAATTCCGCACGGTCACAGGCGGCAATACCTCTTACACTCGGCGAGTGAACTCCACGATTTCGTTCTTGGCGGGCCTGGACTTCCGTCGCGATTCTCCGCGGAACGCCGAGCTTGCGCATCTCGATGCGAGTGGCGTCTTTCAGCCAGTCACGCGCAATGACTTCACGATTAGCGATCTTGCTCCTTACGTCTCGGTTGATGGATCGATATCGCGATTTCTTACCTTCAGCGCGGGCGTCCGCCACGATACCCTTTCGTTTAGTAATAACGACCGCCTAACGCCGGCTGATTCGTATGAAACTGAGGCAGGACTCACTTCACCCCGCGGCACACTGTCGTTTCGAGTTCCGAACCGGCCTCACTTTCCGGTCTTGACTTTTAGCTCGGGCGAGGCGTTTCACACCAATGATCCCCGCATCGGTTTGGGCACGAGCCACGGCACGCCTATTGCCACCTCACGTGCGCATCAATTCGTGGCCACGGAATCGATCCTGGGCACACGGTTTCGATTGGCGCTGGTCCGCGTGAGCAACTCGCAGGAATTGGCAAAGATCGATCCGGATACCGGTTTGCAGCAAAGTTTGGGGCCGTCCCTGGTGCGAGCTCTAACCGTCTCCGCGCAGCGGCATTTTTCTTTTGCATCACTGCAAGCCACGTTTGCTCGCGCCGAGACGAAAAGCCGGCTCACGGGTCATGACATTCCAGAGGCGCCACGGCTGATCTGGGATGTGTCGGCTACGACCGTCCGTTTGCCAGCACAGTTGCGAGCTTCGGGCGGATTCGAGTACGTCGGGCCTAAGCCATTGGGAGACGGGTTTACCGCCGTGCCCGTGCGCGAAATTCGCGGCTCTCTCACCCGCAGCTTCCGCGGCGATCGGTTCGAAGCGGGAGTCCATTTCCTGCTCGCTAACGGCTACACCGGACAGACTCTAGAGACCCTCCGATTGACCAACGAAACGATGCCGACCGAGCGGGTTGTAGGGGTTCGAAACCGGTCCTATGCCGGAGTGAGCCTTATCTACCACTTCAAACCGGCCACGCCTTAGAGCGTTCGCCTGTTTCTGGAGTCGGTTTATAACTCTTTGCGCCTCTTCAATGGCTGTTCTTTTTGGCGTAATGATTTGCGTTGATGACGGGCAATCCGTGGGTTACCGGCTCCTCCATCAGATCAGGACCCAGAAACGTGTTCATCCGGTTGGCTAGAAACGGGCTTGGAGGAGATCAATGGCGATTTCTCCGAAGCCGGCTTCTGGATCCCCGATAATGTTGGGACGGAAACGAGCGCCAAGCCTACGGGATAAGTGTGCCACCGCTCAAGCATGTGGCTACGCTACCGTCGGCTGAGGAACGGATCGCTCCGGATTGGTCAGTGCAAAATGCGCGCCGACCGTAAATGTCTCCGATGGGTGTGGCTGTGAGACGGAAACTGGCGGCGGGTGTGCCGGCACACCCCGATAGCGAGAAGGTGTACCCCTGATGTTTCCCGCTAGCCAGTCCGCTGCTGATGAGCATGGCTTGGTGTTCATTGGCCTCGGCTGCGCCAAAGCCATCCAGATCGGAAAGTATGCAAGTGTACCCAATGGCGCGATAGGTTGCCGCGTACGTAATCTCTGCCCTGAGAATCTTGCGCACGGAGGCAAGAGTGTTCGCGTCGCTGCCGAAGTTGCTCGTGGGAATCTGCCCCGGAATCTGACTAATGCCCTGCACCTGAATCGCCGGACTGGTAGCTGCCGCGCGCGCCTTCATTCCGTCAGAGATACTTTTCAAAAGGTCGGGGTCGGCAAGCGGCAGTTTGATGGTGATGGCAATCGCATTCAGCGTCCAGAGTCCCGACTCCATCTTCATGGAGAAGACGATGCGAGGCATGAATGGAGTCTTTTGTGCCTGGTTCTCTTTGTAGGTGTGGATGGACAGTTCGATGTCGTCCTCATCGCCCCTCAGGGAGTCGTTTTCAACGATGATTTCAATTTTCTGTCCAGTCTTGGGATCGTCAGCAGCTAACATCACCGGCCCCGTCTCGAAGGTCTGAAAGCTCTTCCCCTGAGTTTGAAGCTGCTCGGCGAGCACGGAATACTGCTGCAGGCTAACCAGCGCCCCCGATTGTCCGAGGGTGGCCCGAGTGGCCGCAGGCAAATGCTTAAGGAGGGTTCCTGACTCTTTGCTGAAAAACATTTCCATCAAAGCCTGCCGCGCAGTTTGAGGGGGTTCGTGAGTTGCGCGCTTGGCCCAGAGGCCGGCGCTGCACAAAATCAGAGAGATAATGACGACCTCGAGTTGGCGCATAATAACGCTCGTGCCAGGTGTTACCTGATTTTGGCACTGCGGCGGGGAAGGCTCCAGTTACCGAGGTAAGAAACTTTACCTAGACGGGAAAATCCGCGAGTGGTATTCGCGCGGCGATGGCAAAGGCGTTATCTTCCTGGTCGATGCGAAGACCGAGGACGAGGCACGAGCCATCATGGAGACCCTGCCTCTGGCAAAGTCCAAATTGAAAGATAGTTCTTGCTGCGGCGCGCCTTCTCCAACAGGTATTATTCCGCACTTCGGCGACGCACTTCCTAAACATTAAAGCAGGCGGGGGACCGACCTGACTCCTGGTGGCCCGGCATCGAAACTCGTCTTTTCCCTCCAACGAAATCGAGATCGGCCCAGTGTTTGACCACTATCTGCTGACCAGGAAGTCAAAGACCAGATGGGCATTGTCGCTACGCAGTCCGACAGGACCATCAAATTCCAAGGCAACCGGCCCTAGATCGCCCTCCCATACCACGATGTCGTCTGCCTTTACTGTCAGGTTGGAGCCGCTCATTTTTGCGCTAAGAGTATGGGGTTCATTCGCGTGAATTGGTTGTAGTAGCGCTGAAATGCGCGGTTTAATGTTGTTAATGTAGCCGTAGTCGAGACAATCTTCATGTGTCCGCTTGCCTGGATTCCGCTTAATCGAAACAGCGATTTTCTGGTCAGGAGAAAAATGCCACATAATATAGACGATGTTGCAAGTGTCCTGCGCACGGAGCTTGATACCAAATTGACTCCGGACCGTTCCGTTACCCAGACGGGAGACTTTCTTTGTCGTTCCGAGAAAGCTGAACTTCAGAGTGACATTTTGTTGAGTAGGAAACTTGAGGGTGGCGCGCATTTCCTTTGTGGAAACAGATGGTGCCCCGCTTTCTCGATCCTTCCGTCTGGAACATCAAAGTCGTTAGGTTGGAGTTGTGCCTGGGCGGTTGGTCCAATAAGCTCAACTAAGCACACCGAAGGGACAAGCCCGAACCGCCTTTTCGCTCCTCGAAGATTTTTCACTCGTAGCCTCATTCTAGACTTGCAGTTAGAACCCCTGCAGTTAATGCGAGTCGTAGATAGGTTAGGTTTTTTGACATTGGCGCTGCGTTGCAAAGGTACGTTTGAAAACTTAGACCTTTGCTGTGATTGATGTCCGTTCGCAGTCCTGAGGGATGTTGGCTGGCACGTAGAGTTTTCCCCCGTGCTCAATTCGTGATGACGTAGCGAAGCGCGACCCTTTCGCAGGCGTGCAGTTGGAGTGTTCCAGGTTTTTGCGGATCAATTATTGCCTCGAAATGCAGATGCGTACTGATCTGCCCGAATGTCGGCGTAGGCGATTGTCGAGGCGGGCGGGAAAACCTTCGCCAGTTGGCAGAGGCGAGGAATGGGCCACACGCGACGATGTGATCTAATGGCCCCACGTGGATATACCGCCCGCCAACATTACTCACGTTAAGGGATGCGGCATCGGAAAAGGGCGACTTCGTGTGGTGGTCGGCGGACGAAACCAGTGTCTATGCGACTGGCGACAGCGCGGCTGTCGAGACGACAGGACTCGCGGTGCAGGCGTTTCTCAGGGCCGGAGGATACAACGATGTCGTCCGCAAGTCGCTTTCGTGAATCGCTTCAAAAAAGAGTGGCGACGGCAATTGGGGGACGACGCAGGCAACAATCATGGCCTTGCGTGCGCTTTTGCGGGCCTCCGAACAAAGCGGGAGCGATGCCCGCGGAACGGCCGAAGTTCTGCTCGATGGGAAGAAGGTAGCGAGCCTAGAAATCAATAAGGAGAACAACGATCTGTTCCACCAGTTTGTCGTGCCGCAAACGGACGCGGATCGCGACAACGAAATCAAGATTCGTTTTTCCGGAAAGGGCGGACTGGCCTATCAGATCGCCGGGCGCTACTTTGTTCCGTGGCAGCAAGCGGCAACGCATGAGCCGTTGGCAATCGAAGTAAAGTACGATCGCACGCGGCTTGCCCAGGATGAGATTGTGACGGGGACGGCGAAAATCCGCAACAATCTGGATAAGACTGCAAAAATGGTAATGGTAGATCTGGGGATTCCTCCCGTATTCGAATTGCCGAGCGAAGACTTGCAGAAGATGGTGGAGAAAACGGCGGGCGCAAAAAGCGGGCGGCTGGAAAAATTCAGTATGACTGGAACGCAGGCGATCTTATATTTCGATTCGATTGCGCCGCGCGATTCGTTCGAAGTGCGGTACCGGCTGCGAGCGAAGTACCCAATCCGTGCGCAGGCGTTCGCCTCGCGCGTATACGATACTACGATCCGAACATCAACGCGACAGCAAAGCCTGTGCACTTCGAAGTGAGCGGACGCTGACCAAATTCAATGAGTGCCCTGCGACATAACAACAGGTGCAAGGTGGGAACCGGGACCGCGGGGTGTCCACGACTGGACAGAACCGACACCATCAGCGCAAATTCATTTGAGTTCAGTTACAGGCAGCGCCCGGAATCCATTCGGAAGGGGAAAGCCGTTTGTTGTGCGGCAGACGATTGCACCAGCGGCTACTCGTGATTTTCCCACTACGTTGCGCACGAAGTCGAGATTTACGGTATCGCCGGCATCTGGTAGTTCCGTCCACTTAGCCTCGAACAACTCCAGGCGTCCGCCAGCGTCCACCACAAAATCCACTTCCCGGGTCCGGTCGCGCCAGAAGAAGAGGCTACCCGTGCGCCCTGCGCGGCGTTCGCGGTCGCGAAGTTGAGCGAAAACAAAAGTCTCCCAGACTGACCCTGCTGCTGGTGATTGCCGCAGAGCTTCTTCGGACCGAATATTCAGCAGAGCGCAAAGTAGGCCAGTGTCAGCCAGGTAGAGTTTAGGGCTCTTGACGATAGACTTAGTTCGATTCGAAAACCAAGGCTCAAGCAATACGATCTGACCTGAAGCTTCCAGCATCGACAGCCAATGATTCGCCGTTGAGGGGGCAATCCCGACATCACGCGCCAGATCCGCTTTGTTCAACAGATTTGCGGAACGGAGTGCGCAGGCGCGCAGAAATCTCTCGAAGTCGCGCAGGCTCCCAACATTGGTTAAAGAACGCACATCGCGTTTGAGATACGTGGCGAGGTAGGAATTGTAAAAAGCTGCAGAATCAATGTCTGGGTTGGCGTAGAGCTCTGGGAAGCCGCCGCGCACGACAGCTGTCTCGATCCCGGTTTCCGGCGAGGCCGCTTGAATCTCGGCAAATGAGAGGGTTTCCAGTTCCACGATGTCGGCCCTGCCGGCCAACGATTCGGAAACGTTTTTCATCAGGGTGAACTTCTGCGAACCAGTAAGCAGAAATTGCCCATTACGCATACGGTGTGCGTCGACGGCCACCTTGAGGTGCCGAAACAAGCCCGGTGCATATTGGACCTCATCAATAAGGACGGGCGGCGGATGACGTTGGAGAAAAGTGCGCGGTTCTTTTTCAGCCTGCTCGGCCTCGGCGGGGAGGTCGAGGGAGACAAATGTATGTTTCGGGAAGAGGCGTAGGAAAGTCGAGGTTTTGCCGGCCTGTCTGGCTCCGGTCAGCACGACCACTGGTCGCGTCTTCGCGGAGCGTCGCAATCGGGGTTCAACTGCCCGGGTAATCCACATATGCAAAATATACGATAGAATCGCATATTTTGCACGCCCTATATCGATTCGCGACGCTACTTCTAATCTTCATCACGTGCCAAGTCCGGAGGCGCCAATCATTTCGTGCGGACTGGCAGTTTTACCGGAGGCGTGGACCCAACTCTTCCCGCACGTAATATTGAGCCCTCGTGCGACTAGTCACGGGTCCGAACTCTGTCGGAATGCTGAAAGAGCGGAAATCCGACCCATTGTTGATTTGCGCTACACGGTTCCTTCCAGTTCCTTGAGCCTAAAAAACCATCCAATGGCTCGATGGAGGTCGCGAACGGCGCTTGAGTGGTATCGCGGCGAAAAGTCCACGATTCGTGGATTCGCGGCCGAGTTCGGATCTGCTCGCTGTTGCCAGGTGCTCAGGAACTCTTGCATGTGGCGTAATTGAAATTCCAACAGTTTCTCGGTAAGGTGTTGTTTTTGGAGCGGGTCGCCGATGAGCGGCTGTTTCTCGTACCCTCGAAGTCCCTCCGGAAGCTGCATATTATAATTGTTCGCCTTAGTTCTCATCATGTTTGCCAGCAAAACGTCAAGAACATCCACGTATTTCCACTCCGTCAGTGACGAGTAGAATCGCGGACCGAACAGCAGCTCGAAAGTCGGCTTCCACTCTTCGCGCACGATTTGGTTTTTGTGAAAATCTTCCAGGACAGTCTTCATCCAAGAAATTCCTGTTCGCAAATCGAATGCGCTTTCGGAATAAAATGCAGCCGGCTTAACGGGGCTTTCTGAAACGACGGTTTCAGTCTTCTCGGTTTGCTCCATCAACGCCTCCGTGGATCGCGCTTCCAACACGAGTGCGACACGGCAGCGCCACATGCACCAAGCTATATCCCGAAGTGCGAGACTCTCAAGCGTCGTTTTTGGGGACAGGTCCTTATCGAGCTGGGCGACAAGGTTTTCGAATTCTTCTTTCTCGCCGTCCGATAAAGAAGGGTTTCGCGAGAAGAAGCCATGCTTGACGGCGTTCCTGCTCGAATGTTTTTTCCCGGTCAGGGTTCTTGGTCCTGAACTCTGCTCGGAGTTTTTCCGATTTGCGATGTTTTTGCGTTCGGTTGCCATTTCAGTCTCCTTTTTTGAATCTGAGGCTTCTTCGCGGGCGATAAAAGAACGGTCGCCGGCAAATCCGCTCCCATAGAGGGAATATACGGATTTCAAATTAGCTAGCCTGGGGATTGACTTCTGTTTCGAGGGCGCGGGACTTGTCGAAGCCGTGTCCAGTGGGCGAATCGGGGGAGTTTGCTGCGGTGAAGTCTACGGCAAAACTCTACTGTTTCTTCTGCTTTAGAATTTTCTTGCGGTATGTGTTTTCTTGACTTGCCCACACCTCCATGAAGGTGTTGTCCAAATAGTTGGTTGGTTTATCTTCTCAACCTGAACTCGGGCGCTTGTCAATCTGGATTAGTGCTTGGAATCGCTTTTTGGTTTATTCCTTTTCGCCCATCTCGCGTTAACGGCTTTACGCGCTAAGGCTTGTCGCTGTTCCGCGGTAAGTTTTTCAGTACGTGCTTTGCCTCCCTTTAATCCACCGAGCCTACCAAGCGCCACGGCGTGCGGGTTCTTTTTCTTCGCCATGTACCAACAACTTAGTTCACGAGGCAGGCGATGTCTAATCCCAAATATCAGAATGTTGATTTTTGTGGTGCGCAATCTCGTTTGACAATACGAGACCGCTCTAGTATATAAATGATATGTACTATAGCGCTCTAGTAATAAACAGTCATTTAATCATGCTGTTGCAGCACGAGGAGGGATATGCGGAAATCACATCTACTCACTCGAAATCTGAAGGTTGCCCGTCTGAAGTGGGGTTTCAAGCGCGGGGACAGTGCGCTTCAGATTCTCGGAATGTACTCCAATGAATACAGATTCTCTTTGTCAATGGGAGACCTTCTCTTCCTAGACCAAAGTTGGTATGTGACGCATGTGGGCTTACTCAGGCTGTCACGTCGCAAGCGCTGCTGCGGGATTGAAGTACACCCAGTGACTGAGCTTTGTGATGCAAGTCAGAATCGGTACGCATTTTGCGCGACCGTTTACACAACCTGCGATTCCATGGGATTCGTCGGCTATGGCGATGCGGATCCGTCGAATGTCTCGCCTTTGGTTCGTGGCGCGGAGATGCGCGTTGCCGAGACGCGCGCCGTTAATCGCGCTTTGCGGAAGGCCTACGGAATCGGCATTTGCTCGGTGGAGGAAATCGGGCCTTTTCCTGTGCAGCGTCCAGAGGGTCAATCTTCGAAGAAGGTCCCGCCTCAACCTGTCAATGGGCATTCAAAGGTTGGTGCTCCGCTTGTTCGAGATCGCCTGTGCCAGCTTATCCGTCAGCATCAACTCGATCCCGGTCTGGTGAAGTCATACGCCGTCGATTTTTGCGGCACCCAGGCTTTGCGGGATGCAACGCGCGAGCAGGTCGAAAACTTTGTCGCGCATTTGGCTGACTGGGCTGAAAAGGATCGTAACGCTTTGCTCTGCCAGCTCAATAGCTACATGGGAAGAAAGGAAGGTGCCGCATGACCCGACGATTCCAAGGACTTGGACAAACCGCTGCAACCTCCGAGCGTGAAGTTCCCGATGGCGTTTACCTGGTGCGGGTCGAGAAAGCACAGTACCGCTGGCACGCCCAGAAACCGTTCTACTCTCTTCGTCTTTCTGTCTTGGAACCGCAAGAATTGAATGGCCGGATTATTTCCGGGCGCCTCTACTGCACAGCCAAAGCTCTGTGGAAGCTGGGCTGGTTCCTGCGCGACTTCACTTATGACCCCGACCTGCTCGGGAGGGATGAGGTCGACGAAAAGGCGATGCCGGGGTTGAGCGGCGTGGTCAAAATCAGTCATACGGTCGTCAACGGCACAATCCTGACCAACTTCGATGGATTCGCTCCAGCCAGCCAGTGGGCAGAGTTTTCAGGCCCGTGCGTTCGCGTGATTATCACTAACGAGGTTGCTCCTTGACGTATAGCTATACCCAAATCAGCCAGTATCTGGCTTGTCCGCGCCGATACAAGCATCGCTACCTGGACGGCTGGAAAGAAAAAGACACGCGGGCTGCGATGCTATTCGGAAGAGCGTTTGAGAATGCTTTGGCGGCTTATTTCCGCCGCGAAGACGCGGCCGCAGCATTGTTCCGCGAATGGAATGCGCATCAGAAAGCCAGCCTTACTTACTCGAATGGAGTTACGTGGGACCGCATGCTGCAGCAAGGTGTTCAGCTATTGGATCGTTTCGCCCAGGAGGATCGCATCCGCATTCGCCAGCCGCAACAGAATCTGCAGATCAAGTTCACGAAATCAGTATCACCGGCAAACGATTTTGTGGCTTATGTCGATGCGATTGGAATGCTGGACGGCAGCAAATGCCTTCTGGAATGGAAGACCACATCCAGCCGTTATCCCGAACAGCCAGAGGGACTCCTGAGTTTAGATCCTCAGCTGATCTGCTACTCCTGGATCACTGGTATTACCGATGTTGCGGAAGTGGTCTTCGTGCGGAAACGAATGGTGGAGGTTCAATACTTTCGAACCACGATTAGTTCAGAGCAACAAGCGGAATTCGGTCGGCTGGTTGAGGACACGGTGGCAAGGATCGAATCAGCCCAGTTCCTGCCGCATAGTGGAGTGCGGTTTCCCCAGAACCCATGCACCAGTTGCTCCTACATTGGCTTATGTCTGGGAAGAAAAGAAATCATCGATGCAAATCTGATCCGGCGGCCAGGACAAGAATTTGATTGGCTTGACGAGCTTAATTTCTAGGAATCCGCCCATGCTGCCCAAGCTGAATCGTCGGCGAGCTCAATTCGTGTTGACTAAGATCGA